>Ga0116157_10000060_pt1 | contig 120060 bp, 111 predicted proteins | sample AD_UKC048_MetaG_FD_89882 | JGI IMG/M metagenome (GOLD analysis project Ga0116157, IMG submission 89882) | Active sludge microbial communities of municipal wastewater-treating anaerobic digesters from USA - AD_UKC048_MetaG | ecosystem: Engineered > Bioreactor > Anaerobic > Digestate | place... | reverse complement strand
TATACCTTTGCATAGCCTACAATTTCTATTTCCTAAACTCTGGCCAGAGGCTGAGTCCGAGAATTTGAATAACTAAAAAAATCAAAAAGGATTATTCATTGGCAATTAATTGGCAAGACATCAAATCGTTTAATGGCTCTCAAAATAATGCTTTTGAAGAACTCGTTTGTCAGCTAGCAAGAGAAGAGTCTCTTCCTAATTTAGCAAGCTTTACTAGGGTTGCAGCTCCTGACGGAGGGGTTGAAGCTTATTGGCAATTAGAAAGTGGTGAAGAGCACGGATGGCAAGCTAAGTACTTTTCAAGTATGGGTGACTCTCAATGGTCACAGTTAAAAAAGTCTTTTGAAACCACGCTTAAAACTCATCCCAAGTTAACCAAATACTTTATCTGTATACCATTAGATCGCCAAGACCCTAGAATTGAAAACCAAAATTGGTTTATGGATAAATGGAACAAGCACACAAAGACTTGGATAGCAGATGCTAAAAAAATTGGACGAAATATTACTTTCGAATACTGGGGAAGCTCTGAGTTAATACATCGTTTATCGCAAGAGAAGCATGCTGGCAGAGGGCTATTCTGGTTTTCAAAAGAAGAATTTACGGATGAATGGTTCAAAACTCAACTTGAAAATAGCATTTTAAATCTAGGGCATCGCTACACCCCTGAGCTTAATTTCGAACTAATCATATCAAAACAATTTGACAGTATGAGCAGAAATGACGGTTTTCGAGATTACTTCAAGGCTGAGGTTCACAAATTTCTAAAGCCTTTTAACAAACTAGATTCAAATTTTCTAAAACAGCCTGATGTATCTAATTTAAAGCTATTACTAGACACTCAGTTTGATCTATCTCAGAAAAAAGGGATTGCAAAGCTTGAAATTCAAAAATTAAATGAGAACTTGGTCCTCATACAGAAGCTCCTCAGTCAGCATGCAGACAGCCTTAGAGCTGAAGCTAAAAAAACCTCAAAAGATTCCGTCCAATTTGAAAAACATAACACTGACATCGCTTTCGATGCGTTGTATACATTCAAACACTTTATAAGTGGGTCTTTATTAAAACTCGCCAATTCACCAGTAATGTTGCTCACTGGTGAAGCTGGTATTGGTAAATCTCATTTGTTAGCTGATATAGCCATGAGTAGAGTTAGTAAAAACCAAGCCTGCATATTGCTTCTTGGACAACACTTCAGCAATGATGACCCGCCCTGGACTCAAATACTAAGAAATTTATTACGAGTTAATTGTAATGAAGCAGAACTACTTGGGGCACTCAATGCAAAGGCTGAGGCTCAAGGAGAGAGGCTTCTATTTATTATTGATGCGATTAATGAAGGTAGAGGGCGCTACTTTTGGAAGAACCATATCAGATCATTTATAAAGGACTTCTCAAAATATCCATGGTTAGGCCTAGTGTTAAGCATTAGATCTTCATACGAAGAACTGTTGGCCTCTGAAAAAACAATTCCACAACAAGAAGCTGTGAGAATAGCGCATTACGGATTTGATGGGGTTGAGTATCAAGCTTCAAGCTTTTATTTTAAGCGGTATGGGATTGAACAACCAAACAGCCCATTACTTCGCCCTGAGTTTGGCAACCCACTATTTTTAAAATTATTTTGTGAGGGGCTAGCAAGATCGAATCAAAAAAGCATCCCCAAGGGCTATGGAGGAATCAGCACTATTCTCGATTTCTTTCTAACAAGTGCCGATGAAAAACTGTCTGAGCCTTCTTATTATGATTACCAACCAGCCTCAAGTAAAAAATTAGTACGCAAAGTCATTAATGAATTAATTAAATTCAAATTAGATAAAAACCTTAGTTACATTCCTTATGAAAGTGCCGTTGAACTAGCCAATACAATTGTCTCAACATATAGTCAGAAGAGAGGCTTTATAGATTCACTCATCTCTGAAGGCGTGCTATCCAAAAATCTTTATTGGGATAATGGCGAAAATTTCGAAGGTGTTTACTTTGCTTACGAACGATTTGAGGACCATTTAACGGTTGATTACTTATTAACGTCTCAACTTGAAAATCATAGCCCAGAAAGTTTATTTAAAACTAATGGGAGTTTTAAAAAATACTTTCTGTACGAATATCAATATCAAGGTTTAGTTGAAGCACTTTCGATTCAACTTCCCGAAAAGGCCGATAAGGAGCTATACGAACTAATTGATGAGGAAAGCAAGTCAAAACGTTCAATTATTGAAGCTTTTATTCAAAGTCTCGTTTGGAGAAAGCCAGAGTCAATCAAACTCAAAACAAAACAATATATAGATAAAAACATATTAAATAATCAAGATGGTTTTACTTTATTCTTTGAAATGCTTTATTCCGTCGCAGCTGAACCTGAACATATCTATAACGCAAATTTTCTGCATCAATATCTTTATCCATTATCGATGGCCGATCGAGATGCTGTTTGGACGACGTTTCTACATGATATGAGTTTTGAAGAGTCATCAATAAATAGACTTATTGAATGGACTTATCAATTACAATCCGACATTAATCACAACTTGAATAATGAATCTGTTTTACTGGCGAGTAAAGCTATTGCATGGCTTTTTGTATCCACCAATATTAAATTTAGAGATACCGCAACAAAAGGGTTGGTTTGTTTACTCATCAATAATATTCCAGTAGCAAAACTGCTACTTAAAGAGTTCTCTGCTATAAATGACCCTTACGTTTACGAGCGTATCTTGGCTGCCATTTATGGCGCCATTCTTAACTCAGACAATATTGAAGGCCTTGGTGACTTAGCCAAATATATTACTCAAAGTGTATTTGAGCAAGAGGAAGTTTACCCTAATGTGCTAGTCCGAGACTACGCGAGAAATATTGTTGAATATGCCCTGTATAAACAAGAATTCGAGTTAAAAAATCCCAAAACTATTAGGCCGCCATACAATAGTAAATTCCCAGATGCATTTCCGACCAATGAAGAAATCGATTCATATAAATTCGAATCTCCGTCAAAGGACTCCAGAGAACAGTGGGGGCAAAATGCAATTTTAAGATCAATGATCACAGAATATGGCAGAGGTATCTGTTCGTATGGAGATTTTGGTAGATATACATTCCAAAGCGACCTTTATCATTGGAGCTACAAATTTGATCCCAACGATTTGAGCAACTATGCCTGTAAACTAATATTTGATAAGTACCGATATGATGTTAAAAAACATGGTTATTTTGATGTCAATGCTAGTGGCGGAGATAGGCAAAGAAATAAAGTTGAGCGTATAGGTAAGAAGTATCAATGGATAGCGCTGTATGAGGTTTTAGCAAGGCTTTCTGATAATTTTGAAATGCAAGACCCTTCAAGCGGTTGGAATAAAGAGAAAAATTACATTTGGTATCAAGGTTCATGGGATCCATCTGTTAGGAATATAGACCCTACCTTAATTACCTATTCTCTTAAAACAGTTCAAAATGACCGTGATCACTCCTGGTTGAGAAAAATTGAATATAAATCTTGGGAGGGGTCTACTAAGAACTGGCTGGTAAGCACTAACAACCTACCAAACCCTAAAGACATCATCTCTCTCAAAGATCCTAAAGGTGAAGAGTGGATTCTTTTAGAGACACATTTGAGATGGGATGAACCCGTACCTATTGGATATGAGGATTATGAACACCCCCATAAGCACCTTAGTTACGGTATTCAAAGTTACTTTACTCCATCTGAGCAAGTCGAAAAAGTGGTTGACTGGGTTAAGCGAAAGGGTTTTGGTCAATGGTTGCCTCATAGTTCTGACCAATACCAAATCTTTTCACGTGAATACTATTGGTCCGCGGCTTATAAATACTTTGATAACCCATATTATGGAAGGACATTATGGGAGGCGGTAGAAGGTGATGATGCACACTCAAACCTAGGTTCAGTGATGGTTACAACTGAAAGCCATAATTGGGAATCTAACTCTATCGATAGTGAGGTTAACTCCTATATGGCTCCTAGAGAATTTATGTTTCATAGCCTTGGACTAGAATATTCAAAATTGATTGGGGAGTGGACAAATAGCGTAGGGGAAACTATTTGTTTTGACCCATCAGTGAATCGCTCTGGAATACAAGCACTCGTGATTAGAAAAGATGCCTTGTTAAAGTTTTTAGCTGAAAATAATTTAGATGTATTTTGGACGTGTTTGGGCGAAAAAAACATTCATGGTAACGGATTCACTTCTAAGTCTGAAGAAATAAGTCGATGGTTAGAGCTTTCAGGCGTCTTTACATTTAAAGCTAATCAATTAGTTGGCGACCTAGTTACCAGAATTAGAAAGCCTAGCAGCAGATAAAATAACATGGAAGAGTTTAAATCCTTTGATACTTTACTAGAGGCTGATGAGCGTTGGAAATGTTTTGCAACTCTCGGCACTACAACAAGTCTGCCCAAACCATACACTATTGAGGATATGTACATCTCAATTGAAAAAATAAAACTTAATGAAAATATACCTGAAGATGTTAAAAGCCAATTTAACGTCGCAAAAATGCTAGGTGTTTACGCTTGGTTATATTATCCATTTCATCAAATGGCAGAATTAAAAGCATTTTCAACATTAGAAATGGGTTTACGCATTCGTTTCCCTCACATAAAAAACTTTAGCAGACTGCTATCTCATGCTGTTGAAAATGGTTTCATTAAAGATGCTGGCTTTAGCAATATTCAGCAAAGTCCAAATGACTCTATTTGCTACAGTAAAACATTGCCTGCACTTATTCCGTCGATAAGAAACGATTTAGCACACGGCACAACTACACTGCATCCAGGCTCGTTATTCACAATAAATAACTGTGCCGAAATACTTAACCAGCTATTTCCTACTTCAAATCCTCCTAAGATTTAGGTATATGATAACTACTCCAATCAAGATGAATAATAAAAATGACACTTAGCTGGAACGAAATCAAAACACGTGCAAATGCCTTTTCAAAACATTGGGCAGATGCAGCCAATGAAGATAGCCAAGCCAAACCGTTTCTGATCGACTTTTTTGAAATATTCGGTATTACCGATAAACGCGTAGCCACCTTTGAACATGCGGTCAAAAAGTACGGTGGTAGAGATGGTTATGTCGATTTATTTTGGCCAGGTATCTTAGTCGTTGAAATGAAAAGTAAAGGCAAAAATCTTACCCGCGCTTTTGATCAAGCCATTGATTATTTTTCTGGCATTAAAGAGCGTGATTTGCCCCGCTATGTGTTAGTGAGTGACTTTCAACGATTTGAATTACATGATTTAACAACTAATACCATTACTGAATTTGCTCTTAAAGACCTTTACAAGAACGTTAAATCGTTTGGATTTATTGCAGGTTATCAAACACAAGTTATTAAACCGCAAGACCCAATTAACATCAAAGCCGCTGAGCGCATGGGCAAGCTGCATGATGCCCTTAAATCGGTTGGTTATGATGGACATGTATTAGAAGTCTACTTAGTGCGTTTACTCTTTTGCTTATTTGCAGAAGACACCACCATTTTCGAAAAAAGCCTGTTTCAAGACTATATAGAAAACAAAACTAAAGAAGACGGCAGTGATTTAGCGCACCACATTACCAGTTTGTTTTACGTGCTTAATACGCCCGAAAATAAACGTCTAAGCAACCTTGATGAAAGCCTAAACGCATTCCCTTATGTCAATGGTAGACTATTTGAAGAGAACCTACCGCCCGCACAGTTTGATAGCAAAATGCGTGAAGCGTTATTGGATTTATGTGCATTGGATTGGAGCATCATCTCCCCAGCTATCTTTGGTAGCTTATTCCAAAGCATCATGGATGCAAAAGCACGCAGAAATTTAGGCGCGCATTACACCAGCGAAGAAAACATTCTTAAACTGATTAAGCCTCTCTTTTTAGATGCACTCTGGGCAGAGTTTGAAAAAGTAAAAGGCAACAAAAAACGTCTGCAAGAATTTCATCAAAAACTACGCACGCTTAACTTTTTTGATCCTGCCTGTGGTTGTGGTAACTTTTTAGTGATTACTTATCGAGAGTTACGCCTACTAGAGCTAGAAGTATTACGCGCTACCCATAAAACAGGCCAGTTAGTGATGGATGTGCAGGCACTGATTAATGTCGATGTTGACCAATTTTATGGTATCGAGATTGAAGAGTTTCCTGCGCAAATTGCGCAAGTGGCGTTATGGCTCACCGATCATCAAATGAATATGCGAGTTTCTGAAGAGTTTGGCGCTTACTTCGCGCGTATTCCACTCAAAGCGACACCCCATATTACTTGCGCTAACGCCCTGCAAACCGATTGGGAAAGTATATTGTCTGCGCAAAAATGCAGTTATATTTTGGGGAATCCTCCGTTTTTGGGGAAAAGCAATCAATCTGCCGCACAAAAAGCTGATATGCAGTTAGTTTGCAGCAACATAAAGAGTGCTGGCTTGTTGGATTTTGTAGCAGCTTGGTATATCAAAGCTGCACGTTATATGCAGATTAACAATACGATTAAATGCGCATTTGTCTCTACCAACAGCATTACGCAAGGCGAACAAGTTAGTGTACTTTGGGGTTGGATGCTCGCGCAAGGCATTAAAATGAACTTTGCACACCGCACTTTTAGCTGGAGCAATGAGGCGCGTGGCAAAGCCGCTGTACACTGTGTCATTATTGGCTTTGGTTTACAGGATATTCATGAGAAATGGATATATGAATATGAAGATATTCAAGGGGAACCTCACGTAGTTAAAGTTAAAAATATCAATCCATATTTGGTAGATGCGCCCGATTTAATTTTAAGTAAGTCGCGTAAACCTATTTGCCAAGTTCCAGAAATGGCTTACGGAAGCAAACCTACGGATGGGGGACATTTATTATTTACAGAAGCTGAAATGTTTGATTTTATTAAGATTGAACCACTGTCTAAAGAATTTATTAGGCCCTTCATCGGCTCAGAAGAGCTAATAAATGAAAATGGTAGGTACTGCTTATGGCTAAAAGATATAAGCCCCCAAATTATTCGACAAATGCCAAATGTGATGAAACGAATAGAGTCTGTACGTCAAATGAGAATGGAAAGTACGAAGTTACCTACTCAGGCATTAGCGGCCACCCCAACTATTTTTGGTGAACTGAGACAACCAACAACTGATTACCTAGCCATACCAGAGACATCTTCTGAAAATCGTCAATTCGTACCAATTAGGTTTTTAAGTAAGGAAATTATTGCAAGCAATTCGATGTACACAATTCAAGATGCAAATATTTATTCATTTGGTTTACTTTGCTCAAACATGCATATGGCCTGGATGCGAACTTTATGCGGTCGCTTAGAAAGTCGATACCGTTATTCTGCTAGTTTAGTTTACAATAATTTCCCTTGGCCTGAACCAACTGAAAAACAACAGTTAGCCATTGAAGTTGCTGCCCAAGCGGTGCTTGATGCGCGAGCAACTCAGCCTAACGCTAGCTTGGCCGACTTATATGATCCTCTGACCATGCCAGCCAATTTATTGAAAGCACACCAAACGCTAGATAAAGCAGTCGATGCTGCCTATGGCTACAAAGGCGTGAACACTGATGCCGCACGCGTAGCATTTTTATTCGAACATTATCAAAAAATCACCTCACTACTACCTACAGAACAAAAGAAGAAAACTAAGAAAGGTAAAAAACGTTGATGCCCAATATTTTAGGTATGTTTCTAGAAAAGCTGTGGTGGTTACTCCCCTTATTGATCATCGTCTCTACGCTTAAAACCCCTTGGTTTAAAGGCTTATTTGGTGAATGGTTAGTTAAGATTTCTGCGAAGTATCTACTTGATAAAGAGATTTATCACGCTATCCATAATGTAACGCTAGAGACTCCTGACGGTACAACGCAGATTGACCATGTGTTTGTTTCTCAGTATGGTATTTTTGTTGTCGAAACCAAGAACTATACAGGCTGGATTTTTGGTAGCGAGCATCAGCCAACGTGGACACAGAAAATATATAAGACCTCGCACAAGTTTCAAAACCCACTACGCCAAAACTATAAACATTTAAAAGCATTAGAAGCAGCACTTGATATACCCATTGATAAACTTCACTCTGTGATTGTATTTGTAGGGGGCAGTACTTTTAAAACTGACATGCCAGCCAATGTGACATACGCAGGTGGCTATATTCGTTATATTAAATTATTCACTTCACCTGTCATTACTGAGCCAGAACTGCAAATGACATTAAGCTTGATTCAAACCAAACGACTCAAGCCTTCATTTAAAACAAACCGAGAACACGTTAAAAATGTGCAAGTAAGGCTAGACCCTACAGCAGCAAAACTTTGCCCTAAATGCGGTAGCGATATGATTTTAAGAACCACTAAATCTGGTGGCAATATAGGTAAACAGTTTTGGGGATGTTCGCAGTTTCCAAATTGTAGATCATTTCAGCCCTTAGTTTAGATAGTACTAGATGTATTACCTGAAGCTAAACAAATCATGTCGTCACGATCATTTGGTGCGCGCGTAAGCGATATTTCCGATTTAACTGAAGCAGTGACTTACCACGCCACAAATGCAGCTCACAGGCTTCGGAATAAAGGCTTATTTACGCAAGCAGTGTATGTGTTCATTCAAAACAGCCCGTTTGACCAGGCGCAGTTTTATAGCGCTAGTTTATCGGTCGCATTACCTTCACCCACCGATTGCACCTTGAAAATTACTAATGCTGCACTATGGCTGCTTAAAAGAATATTCAAGCAGGGGATTTATTTTCAGAAATGCGGGGTAATGCTAATGGAATTGATGCCTGAAGGTGGTCAGCAAATAGATCTGTTCGGATACTCTGCAAACGAGCCTAAGTCTATTAATCTTATGGCTGCTATGGATCGAATTAACAAAAAATACTCTAAAGGCACTATTAAGCTTGCTTCTGAAGGTGTTGATAAAGCCTGGGCGATGAATCGTAACTTTAAGAGCCCTAACTATACGGGTAGCTGGAAGGAGTTGCCTGTTATTGGATAATCAATATAAAAAAATAGCTATTTTCGCGCGCGCGAAAAATTACTTCATTCAGAAGGGATTTCAGTTTCTGAATGCGTGGATATGTTTTTATCATCTGGTTTGCTCCAGGTGATAAAGGCAGGCAAATCCAATTTTTCGAATTCGTTTTCTTGGGTGTACTCGGTCTTTCCAGTTAAACCATCAATATCTACAATCACTGTCATAGCATCCTCATTTTTTGCTTGAATTTATCAATCGCGCTTGTTCAATATTTTGCATGGCCAGTTTTAATAGCTCTTGATTGCCCGCATCTCTGACATCAGATAAATACGAAGCAATCGCTTCTTCATCGACCAAGTACTCAATCGGATCGAAGTTTTCAAGATTTACCACCTTGAGTAAAGCGGGCTTATTTTTTCTCATAATTATGACCTGATTTGCCTTATTAGAATTAAAGAGTCCATTAAATTTATATTCAAGGGCTTACGCATAAGAACTCTTGTGAATATTTCTCAAATTTGAAAAATATTCACAATTTTCTAACATCACTTATTGGTACGCATATCTCTAACTACCCATCCATCGCCAGTTTTATAAAGTATTTCACTCAGTTCATCTTTATGCTGTCCGTTAACTAACTTCTCAACTATTTCTAAATTACGCTGAAATTCAGGTTGAGTTGACCACTTGGCCAAGTTATCAATTTTGTACGTGTAAAACGCTTTAATTTCATTTCCCTGGGGCGATAATATCACTCTAGTAATATTATCAACCTCAAGCATGCCTAAACACATTGCACCCTGTTTAATTTTCTTGATGGTCAACCCAACCGACAAGGCATCCAGTTCGATATAGTATTTACTGCCTTCAGGTGTCAGTTCGTAATGTTTGTTTTTACCATCTGGTGAAGCTGTAACTAATCCAGCGATTGCATAACCATTTAGAAATTTTCCAATAAGTGACTTCTGATCAATTTCATCTAGACTAATCGGCAACTTTCCTCTGAACTCAAAACACCCGCTATGAATATCATCGTTGTATTTATTCAAAGCTGCCTTGATAGCATCGTCTGAAGGTTCATTATTGCTACACCCTGCTAGGAGCAGGGCAAGGATTATTATTTTTCTCATATTCATCTCTCTATAAACTTTGGTTTTAATTTGCGCACCATGCCTTTTGTGATGATCTTACTAAGTCATCTATTCGATCATCGGTCTGCTGTATGGCGCTTTGTAGCTCATTAAGAATCTCCATTTTTACTCGATCTGTTTCATAGAAGTTCTCGTTCAGGGCTTTTGCGATCTGGTTCACATTTCTGCCGATGGCCAACAGATTTCTATTGCTCTCTCTAAGTGCACTAACTTCATCTTGAACCACGACTGGATGACCAAGAACGTGTGACTGAATCAGAGCAGCAATCCAACGGCCTAAACGCATCCCTTTGGATTTTGCTCGTTCGATAGCGGCCTGCTTGATGTATTGAGGCAATAGAGTAGGCGTGTAAACCAAGTCCAGATTTTCGCCCTTCGGTTTCTGTACAGGTTTCAGATTTAACCCAACCTGACTCAATCCCTCGATGATAAAAAAGCGAATCAACTCTGATTCTTTTACGTCCGTCAGAGTAGAAATTTCCCTCAATCTAGCCTTGAGTTCTGGGTCTACTCTTACTGATAAAAACTGTGACATATATTCAATTCCTAATGCTAAATATGTGAGGGGAGCAGGAGTTTGTGTGACGATGTAACATCAAACTGGTATCCTGCCCTAGACGTCTTCCCTCACAGTTTTTAAGGGTTTGATGTATTAAATTTAAGCTCGTACTACACATTTACTACACTTTTTTCAGTGTGATTTCCCTGTTTGAAGTCGCGTACTACACTATTACTACAAAGTTACTACACGTTTACTACATAAAAGGTCATTTGTAGCCCAAAGTAACATTAAATGCGTATCCTGCCCTAGACCTCGACCTTCAAAGTTTTTATGAATTTGGTGTAGAAGGTTCGCCTAGTTTTTAAGACCTTCCTACAAACTATCCACACCGTTTCTACATCAATTCTACAAAGACGCTTCACACTTTCTACAAAATGAGTTCAGTCAGCAGGAATCAAAATCTCGGCGCCTCGCCGTGTAATGCTTTTAAGCTAATCTCTTTTGCCCTTTGGTTTGCCATTTCATTTTGGGCTTGAGCTAATTGTGAAAGCATCATGAGTTTGGTTTGCTCGTTTTGCATCATTACTTGTTCGGCCTGAATACGCGCCTGCAACTCTGCTACATCCTTTGCATCTGGCGTTTGATCTAACTTGTCTAACAGCACTTGAATTGTGTCGAACCGTTGTGAAGCTTGCGCATACCCAGCCTCTGCCATTGCACGATTGATTGCTACTTGATTAGCGTTGGATTCAAACGCTTTTGCTGCATCACTATTTGGATTCAATGACGTGTTTTCGATACCCATTAATTTGGCCGCAGATCGAATTGAAGCCCAGTTACCATACCCATTATTCAGTATGCTTTGATAATCGGCAGGTAAGTATTTGCGTAATGCAGGGTTATTCACCAATGAAGCCATCCCCCGAATGCCATTCAAGCTGTTAAAAGTAGTTTGGAGCTGTTGGTACTGTTGCTGCATTTGTTGGAACTGTTGCCCCCATGCTGCCACCTGTTGGATTTGTTGTGCTAAGTTCGTTGCATCTATTACAGGAATACCTGCCTGTACATTTAAGTTGAAGCACAACCCCATAGTGATGAGGAATTTGTAGATCATTTTTTTCATTGTTATCTCCGTTGGTTAAAATCCATTACTATTACTTTCTAATCGCATTTCCTCTCTTTTCGCTTTCTTTTTAGCCTTCACACCTTCAGCCCACCGCTTGTTACTCTCTTTTTGTCTAGCTCGTCCACGTTTCTCACTTCGTGATTGGCCAGTAACAAAGTTTTTAGTGTTTCTGTATCCACCAGATAATTTATTAAGCGCTGCATTAACAAAACCCAAGGTTGAAATTGCAACACCACCGGCTAGGCTGGATGCGATAGATGGAAGCTGCAATAGCACTAAAATAGCTACCGAACAAAGGAATATCATCGGAAATATCTGAGCATACTGAGGATCGCTGCCAGAGCCATTTAAACCAGTCACAGCATTCAAATAGGCTTGAATGATGCTAAAGAACATTTGCATAGAGGCTGCTGATAAAACGATTAAAAGCATGAAGTTGACACACTGACCTAGCCATTGCTCAAAAAAGCGCTTGGTGGGCTCAAAAATCACCAGTAAGATGAAAATTGGCCCTATCGCCAGTAGTAGAGCCAAGGCAAATTTCGAGAGTATTAGTAAAAAACCTCCGAAAGCAATCATCGCTGCTGAAACTAACCATATTAGCCATCCAGCAAGCACCATGCTGATATCTGGCCAGATACCAGGAGAGGTACTGGATTTTTCATTAAAGTGACTGCCTAACTCATATTGCTGAGTAAATAGCTCATCAAGAAAACTTCCGTTATTCCCGGTTGGTGGACTTCCTGCAACAACGGAAGCTAATGCATCAGGTGTGTTCCAAAGAAAATCAACAATGTAAGTTTGATATAGACCGAGTGATGTACTCAAACCTAATATGATACTCATACGAATAAAACGATTTACCGCATCTGTCACGGGCTCTTGGATAATACCCCTGAGCATGCTCCAACCCCAAAAGCAAACATAAATCACCATAAGTTGAGTTCCTAGGCTAGATATTGATGCCATTACATTTTGAGAGGTTGTAGTAATGTATGTTGTGATTACTGCATCAACTTTGGTCATCGTATCTTCAACGAAGTGAAATTCAGGATTAGCCATGTTTCACCTCTTGAAGACTTGTATTTGATTTATTTAGCTTATGAAGATCAAGCTTTGTCTTTGCGAAGGTCAACACAAGCATTGCAAAGTACATGAATACTAATTCTGAACTTTGATGTAGTCGAATTACATCAACGGTCTTATCAGCAATACATATGAAAAGCACTATCTGGCACCAAACCAGCAAAGTTATAGTGATGTAGGGGTTCAGAAATAACGATGCTAAACCATTCTTTTGGGCATGATTTATTAAGTTCTGTATTGAATATGTGATCGCTGCTGAACTGATTATCAGCAAAGTTAGGTCTTTCATTTTTTCTCCATTTTTTGTTTTCTAATTACTTATTTATCCACAGGCCAATGGGTTAAATAAAGGTTAAAAACGGTTAGCACGTCTAAAAACAACAATTAACCCATTAAATTAATTAAACTAAATATTTTTCTCGGTCGGTCAGAACACAATGTTTGGTCGGTCTAAACACAATAGTCGGTCGGTCAGAACACAATAGCTAAAGGCGAAATAGGTCGGTCACAACACAATAGTTTTCATACACCTAAAACCTTTCGACATGAATCAATTCACCAACTATTTCCCAAGATTTTAAAAACTCAACTCGCATCAATTCGTTAAGCGCTTTCTTAACATTTTCTTTTAGATGTTTGTTCATTACAGTGGTCAAACCAGCGCCTTTTTTCAATGTAGATAGCTTAATGGGATATGGCTTTCGATGGCTTGCGTAATAGCCATGAAGCCATGTTGCAAGTCCCCTAGGTAGATCTAAACGCTGCTTCCATTCAATTTGCGTGTATTGCAAGTCTCCAAATAATCTTACTAACTCGGGAGCAAGCTCAACTTGATATTTTGCTAATGGCCTTTTTGTAACTTCATCACGCCATCTAAATCTTGGAATCATTGAAAGGCTGACACCTTCCTTCAGTCGATTAGAATATAGAGATAGTGCAGTTGCTTGCATGCGAATCAAGCAACTTCTCAAACGGATATAACTATCTTTACAAATCGGCCAATTAATTGATTTACAAAACCCATAAGCCGTAAAGTCGATGGTTGCGCCTAAAGAACGCTCTTTGGATAAATGAATGAGTTGTAACCATACGGTTGCATCATCCTGACGTAGCTCCTCACCAGAGTAGGTTATTTGACCGTCACCAATAATAGGCACGCAGAATTCTTTGTAGTTGCTACGAGGCTGATTCTGATTTTTAGCGTTAAATAGGGCAGAGTGCAGGAATTCATTGGGTAAGCACCTTACAGATTCTGGCCATAGGGGTAATTGATTAACTATTACAGCAGGCAAAACAGGAAGTATTTTATCTTTGCGTGATTTACGTAAAAATGCTTCTGCAGCTTTTTTGGCTATGTTCGGAAATGGATGTAAATTTAGATTGCTAGTAATGGCTTGCAAACAACTATCCGCCTCGCTGAGGTCTTCGAATAGGGTAGAATGTTCAACATGATTCATTGCAGAAAAAATCAGGCTTCGTCAATAATCTGAGCTATTGCAGATGATTTAAACATCACTCGTCTACCAAGCTTCACTCGTGCTTTTTTAAACTTTTCCGCCATGCTTGTATTGCGACATAGCGTAACTCTTAGTCCTTCAGTACTTCTCCCCAACAGCTCAGCACAATCTTTCATGGAAATTAATATTCCATACTGCTTCATTAATGCCTCTTCGGTTGTCATTCGCTTAACTCCAATTAAATTACGCTAAATTGCTTAAATTTCGCTGGAATAGTAAATGGCAAACAACTAAGATAATAGGGTAAAAAATCAACAACAATTACAAGATCAAAAATTATGCAACTGTTTGTTTTAGATAAAAATATTCAGAGATCATTTCATGCTAAGGTTCAATTTAAGAAAATTTTTATTGCACATAGCTACAAATTTCGTACTGATATAGATGTACTGCGAACAGCACTATGGTTTGATTGTTTAAAATCACACTTAAATGTAATAAGTGCATATGGAGTTAGAAACTCTGTTGTCCCAAAACATATTAATGAAAATCAATACAACCCATTCCAAGAAATAAAATGGGCAAAATACCAAACTGGAAAGCATACCCCTACAAAAAGGGTAGCTGAGTTAGCCGAAAGTGTTGTTCCCAATTCCAGGGTTATTTTGGATCATGTTTTATGGCGTATTTTGAAGGCGCCGACACCAACACCTCAGATGATTAAATCGTACTTAAGCCAATTAAATAGCGATGTGAAAGGCGTGCTTTATACAAATCAAATGGGAAGATTGCGTCGAAAGAAAGTTGATAGTCAATTGTATAAAGCTCTTGAGAGAGTATCCAGCCTAGATGCATTAGCGGCACTGATTTTGCTTCTGAGAGAGGGGGAGGAAAATAAGTTCAAGTTCAGGTCACTCATTCATTCAATTTATAACACCTGCCTTATAGTTTTTTCTATTGAGCTATATTCAAAATATAACGATTATATTTACTCAATTTTTTACGACCGTGTTTTTAGCAGATTAGATGATGAGATTTACGATCTTAAAAATTGGGATAATCAATTTGCTGAGAAACTAATTATGCTGAATTCCTTATGCGAAAAATTAGCAAATAAAGTTGGTTTCGATGAATCTCAACCAAAACCTAGAAGCAAATATTTGCAAAAATTATTAGATGGTGATTACGGTCTTCCAATAGCAGATGCGCTCGCTCCCAATTGGGTATAGTTTTTAGCTGTTAATCTTGTCTAGCTTTTGTACTAAATCCTCAGCTCTCAGGTGAGTATATCGCCTCAGCATTTGCATGCTTTTATGCCCACTGATTGAAGCCACTTCCTGATCGCTAAGGCCGGCTTCAACTAATCTGCTTACAGCTTCATGGCGCAAGTCATGAAAATGCAATTCAGCAAATCCCAAATCTTTTTTTATTTGAATCCAAACTTTATTGAACTGATAAGGTTTCCGTTTTAAATCTTTACCAGGTTCACCAAAAAATACTAGATCTGTATCTTCAGGTAACAATGGGTTTGTAATAGCGTACTGTAAGACTTCGGTAGCACGTTTAGTAAGTGGCACTGTCCGTGGGGAGTTGTTTTTAGTATCATTTAAGCTAACAATTCTGCGCTTAAGATCTACTTGGTGTTTTTTTAAATTAAGTATTTCAGACTGACGCATGCCAGTTTCAATGGCTAATTGCACAATCCAGCCTAACATAGGGTTTGAGTGTTTTTTTACTGCTTTAAGTAACTTTGCTTGATTTTCTGGTGATAAGCGATGGTTTCTTCCCTCACCTGGACTTGGTTTTCGGATATTTGCCACTGGATTATAGGCAAGACCTATATGCCATTCTTTGATGGCAATGGTAAATAAATGACCAATTAAGGCTAACTCTAAGCGTACGGTATTATTTGACTTGCCTTGATCTAATCTCATATCCCGGTATTGAGCGACCAGATCAGGCGTAACAGAAGCGAGTGAATATTTCCCAAAATGCTTTCTAAGCAATTTAAGTCTGCCAGCCTCACGGATTTGAGTGGTATTTTTTTTGGTTGGAACAACTTCTCGGTTGTATCTATCAAAAGCATCAGAGATTGACATTTTCTCGGAGAGTGTACGCTGGATGAAAACTCCTTGCACCATTTCATCCTCAGCCCGCCTAGCCCAGTCTTCGGCATCACGTTTAATACGTAAAGTTTTAGATGCTGTTGGCCAGCCTTTTCGGCGGACGACTGCCTTCCATTTACCAGATTCTGTTTTAACAATCGTTGCCATTTTTGTTCTAAATAAAAAGGTGTAAGATTGGTGACTGTACCGAATTTGTACTTTTTGAGCAAAGTACAAAATGAAAAAAGCCGCTGACATTGCTGTCAACGGCTTGTATCTTGGCTCCTCGACCTGGGCTCGAACCAGGGACACACGGATTAACAGTCCGTTGCTCTACCGACTGAGCTATCGAGGAATCGGTGGTGTTGCTTCACAAGTTTTGCTTTTTGGCTTAAATTTGTGAAGCCGTGATAATAATGACTTCAAGTGCTTTGGTCAATGCTAAAAAGCACTTTTTTTATACTTTAAGTGCCTTTTCAATTCTATCAAGCGCGTTTTGTAAGTTATCCATGCTGGTGGCGAAAGAAATTCGGAAATAGCCTTCTGCTCCAAAAGCTGAGCCAGGCACAACCGCTACGTCAAAGCTTTCGAGTAGATATTCAGCTAAGGCCATATCAGTAGTGGCACTGATTTTGCCAGTTTGATGTAAGCGCGCAATTGCACCACGCGCATCTACAAACGCGTAAAAAGCTCCGCCTGCCATGAGGCAGCTCAGACCGGAAATATGATTAAAACGGTCAACAACGTATTTGTGACGTTCTTTAAAGGCAGTAACCATCGGCTTGATGCAATCTTGCGAACCTTCTAGCGCGGCTTGGGCTGCCACTTGTGAGATAGAAGTGGCATTACTGGTTGATTGGCTTTGCAAAATTTCCATCGCTTTAATAATGTACGCAGGGCCAGCCGCATAGCCAATGCGCCAACCTGTCATTGAGTATGCTTTAGAAACGCCATTTAAAACGATACAACGGTCTTTAAGTGCGGGCGTAGCGTTGAGGATGTTGTAAAACTTATCCCCCGTTAAATTGACATGCTCGTACATATCATCTGTTGCCACTAGCACGTGTGGATGACGAAGTAATACCTCACCTAAGGCTTTGAGTTCATCCAAGCTATAAACTGCACCAGTTGGGTTAGACGGTGAGTTAATCATAAAAATTTTGGTTTTAAGGCTAATCGCGGCTTCTAACTGCGCGGGTTGTAGCTTAAAACCTTGCTCAATACCGCATTCAATGATGATTGGCGTTGCTTCAGCAACCATGGCAATATCGGCATAACTTACCCAATATGGCGCGGGAACAATCACTTCATCGCCCTTGTTTAGTACTGCCAGACACAAATTAAAAATGGTTTGTTTGCCACCTACACCTACAATCACTTCATTAATCGCGTAATCAAACCCATTTTCATTTTTGAACTTATTCACAATCGCTTTTTTGAGGCTGGGGATGCCAGAAACGGGCGTGTATTTAGTAAAACCATTATCAATGGCTGTTTTTGCTGCATCTTTAATATGCTGAGGAGTATCAAAATCAGGTTCACCCGCAGCAAGGGCAATAATTGGGCGGCCTTCTGCTTTGTACTTTGCGGCTTTTGCAGTAATGGCAAGCGTAGGGGATTCTTTAATTGACTGTACGCGATTAGATAGAGTGATTTGAGCCAAAATATTTTCCTGGAGACTTAAATATTATAGGTAAGTAAAAAGGCAATATTTTACGCGTAAATATTTGGTTTAGGAATCATTTGTAAGAATAGGGGGTGTTTTTGTTGTTAATCTGCCGATGAATAGTTAATATTTTGCTTTATAGTTGAATAATATGTTGATGTTTTTATTGATATAAAGTAAATTCGGTTTTGAGTTGAATTGTTAAATGATGTAATTTAACTATCAAATATCGAGTAAAAAAACAGCAATGCGGGCATAACAACGATTAAAAGTGCATCAATGAGTAGGGTGAATGGATTGAAATTTCAACGTGAATTTATATTAGTATTGGGCTTAATTGCACAACATGGTGTTTCTCATGCCGACACGCCTGTTGTGGAATCAAAACCAAATACGACACTCTCTACGGCAGCAGAGGCTGCCAATGCAGCTGTTAATGCCGCCAATGCTGCTGCTAATGCTGCTAATGCTGCTGCAGCTGCTGCAGGCGCTGCCGCAAATGCTATTAACGCAGTTCTGCCACCATCGCAACGCGTGCCATTGTCGAATACTTCAATGCCAGCAACCTCGCTTACTACGCCTTCCTCTGCAGCAAACGCAAGAGCAAGTGAGCAAAAAGCAGATACTAAGTTAGATAAAGCGCTTAATTTACCGCTAGAAGATTTTATTGGTAGCGCCGACTCTGCAAAATCAGACCCGTCCAACAGCTTGTTTGCTGGAGGTCAGTTTTTTGTGCCACAGGATCGCAGCTTAATAGGTTTAGTTGGTGCCTATGAAATTCCTGTAGAGGCTGATGCGAGCGCTGAGTTTACATCTGGCGTTGCACAAGTACGTGAAGATGGCTCAGTAGATGTTGAATCTATTAGTGCCATTAATTTATCAGACGCGGTTAAAGCTTCATTAGGCTTTAGCCGAGAAGTGTTGGTGGCCTCATCGCGTGTAAATCAAGCAAAAGCACAAACAGGCCAAGCCAAAGCTTTCTTATTACCCTCATTACTATTAAATGTGAAAACTGGGCGAGAAATATCTGAGCCTGGTTCACAGTTAGACCCTGTAACAGGTAAAGAAGTCTCGCGGAGTAACCATAATCGTTCTGACTTAAATTTAACTTTGAGGCAGCCCATTCTAGACTTACCAAGCTTATACGACTGGAAGCGACGTGAAGTGGTCGAGACTTCCCGTTCAGAAGGCATGCGATCAAGCCAAGGCGACGTTTATCTGGCAACCGTTAACGCATACTTGACTTTGGCTTCTAGCAGATTGCAAGCGAACATGGCTAAAGACTATGAGGCGCAACTTAAAGAACTGTTCTTTTACGTTGAAAAGCGTGCGAACGCTGGAGCATCAAGCAATTCAGACAAAGAGCGCGTTCGTGCGCGTGGCCTCAATGCTAAATCTTCAAGAATCGAGCAAGAGGCAGCGCATGCAGCGGCAGGGATTGAGTTAGTTCGACTAATGAATTTAGCTCCTGGTGTCATTCGATTACCTGATTTAGAGGATGTAGGCTTGTCTGTAGTGCCGCAAGAGTTAGATCAAGCCATGTCAATGGCAATTGCGTCAAACCCTGATATTGGTGTTTTACAAGCCGAGTTAAAAGCGGCAGAAATTGATCAAAAAACAGCCAAAGGTCGCTATATTCCAAGGTTTGACCTAGAGTATTCTAATTCTGACAGCGTTCATGCTGGTGGTGCAACGGGTAATCAGCGTGATCAACGCTTAATGTTAGTGATGAATTGGTCGATTTTTAATGGCGGTAGCGATTTAAAATTTAATGAAGAAAAAGCAGCGCGTTATGAAGAAATAAAATATCGCTTAGATGATCAACGTCGTCGCGTTATACAGTCACTCACAGCACAGTATGCCACACTAGAAGCAACCCGAAGCCGAATTGCAGCTGGCTATAAAGAATTAGAGTCAATCTCAGTTGCCGCCAATGCAATGTCTAAAAAGATGATTTCAGGCAATCAATCATTGCTGGATATGCTTGATGTATATGACCGGTATTATCAAGCACGCACACGCTTGGTCTCACTGCATACGCAAGAAATGACAGCTGTAGCGCAAATTGCACGTCTTGTTCAGGGCACCCCTAGCCAAAATCAATTAGCCAGCAACCCGCTAGGTGAACTAGAGAACCAATAATAAATGATGATGTTCGGGGAATATAAATGGTGCTAGAAGAAAACAACGACAGCGCAGATGTGTTTTGGCCAGGTTACGTTGATGCCGTCACAAATTTAGTACTTAACTTATTATTTATGCTTACTATTATGATAGTGGCGGTTTTTATGTTTGCGCTTGAGCTAAGCCGCCATAAAAATGAAATTCCTGCTCCTGTGGTAACTACCGCTGCTACTGAAGAAAAGTTAGCAGGTGATACCAATCAAGTATTCTCAGAAAACTTAAAAGCTAAAGAAGAAAAAATTGTTGCTTTAGAGCAGCAGGTTGATGCGTTACGTAAACAAATTCAAACTAAAGATTTGCCTGTGACTGTAAAAAACAATCAGTCACCAACACAAAAAATAGTCATTGTGAAGACACCTTTATCTGAATCTGGTAAAGGTTTGCAAGACTCACCGTTGTCAGGTGGTGGCGTTGTGGTACATTTTCTACATGAAGCTGTTACGCTAACAGAGCCAGAGGCAAATGCTGTACGCAAAGCCATTACTCAAATAGCCAATAAAGGTGGGGCACGCATCGTTGTAGATGTGCCAGCAGGATTTACAGAGGCTAAGCGCTTAGGTTACTACCGAGCGATGGCAATCCGCAATCAACTTATTGCCTTGCGAGTTCCTGCAGAAAAGATTGATGTCTCTGTTCGCGAAGGTAAAACAAGCGCAGATAACACTAAAGTTTTGGTTATGGAGCCTTAACTAATGCCTACACGCTTCACTTCCAACATTAATCCAAGAACCACTTTTGTGATATTTTCAGTCGCAGCTGGATTAGCATTTTTGCTATGGGCAAAACTATCAAGTGTTGATGTGATTGTGCGAACCGAAGGCCGCATTGTGCCTGCTGGAAAGTCTCAAATTGTGCAGCATCTTGAAGGTGGTATAGTCAGAAACATATTAGTGCATGAGGGCGAGATTGTTAAGGCGGGGCAGCCATTGATGGACCTATCTGACATTCAGGCACGTTCGAACTTAGATCAAGGGCAATCAAGATTGTTTTCATTACAAGGCAGAGAAGCGCGTTTATCTGCAGAGTCTTCGGGTGCATCAAGTATAAATTTCCCAAAAGGATTAAATGATGAAAACGTCCGCAGGGCTGAAATTTCAGCTTTTCAGGCACGCCGCGCAAGAGTGAATGAAGAGGTGCAAGTGTTGCGTGATCAAAATGCACAAAAACGCGGTGAAATTGCCGAGTCAGAAAGTAGGCGTAGAAATCTTTTGTCTGAGTTAGATGTTGCTAAACAGCAATATCAAGTGATAGAAGGGCTTAATAAAGACAACGCAGCTTCGCATTTAGAGCTTTTGGATAGCCAATCACGCGTACAGCGATTGACTTCGCAGATAGCAGAAGCAGAGGCAACTGCGCCGCGTTTACGCGCCTCGATGGCTGAAATTGAATCACGCATAAGTGAAGTATGGGCAAAATATCGTGCTGAAGCTTCTTCAGAGTTAACGCAAGTAAGAGCTGACTTAGAAAAATCTAATCTTGAAAAAACGACTAATGTTGACAGACTAAATCGAAATCAAGTGCGTGCTCCCGTTTCAGGCTTTATTAACCGATTAGTAGTGACTACCGTGGGTGGCGTAGTGCGCCCAGGAGAGGTACTCATGGAGATTACCCCTGATGACAAGGGGGTGTTGATTGAAGCAAAAGCCAAACCAAATGACAGAGCCAATTTGCGTAGTGGTCTAAATGCAAGAGTACGGATTGGTGCTTATGATTATGCAACGTATGGGACATTAGAAGGTCAAGTCGTAGAAGTTAGTGCTGACACCTTGGTTGATGAAAGAGAAGGACGCTATTACCGTGTGATTGTCAAAGCAAATGCTGAATCAGCACACAAAATAGCGATTGTGCCGGGCATGACCGCCGTGGCAGATATTGTAGTTGGAAAGCGTACCGTGTTGTCTTACTTGCTTTCACCGTTGTTGCGTTTTAGGGATGGTGCGTTTCGTGATCCAAGATAAATTGAGCGCTGTGGTCTTGGCTAATATTTTGGATAAATTGATTAATTGAAGTTTAATGATATGGATAGTTGTTTATGTATAAACGATTAAGAGTTTACTACCTTTATACCGCCTTACCTTTTGTTTTGCTGCTCCTTGGCGCGGCAATTTATCATAAGGCGATTTTAAAAACCATTACGTCTAACCCGCACCCACAGGTGAACTACTTGATTTTTGCTATTACTTTAGTGGGGGGCGTATTGATTTTGTTAAATATTGGCAAACTTATGCACGAAGCTAAAGAATTAGCCAAATTTGCCGTTGCTAAAAAAGAAGGTACAAAGGTTGAAGAACTGGTTGAGCATGCACTTAACTGTGATGCTGACATTGCCTATGTGCTACGTATGATGGCTGTTACAACTGACCGCTCAATCACGCATCAAGAACAAATTGCTATTGAAACAGAACTGCATAAAGCTTCTAGCCGTATCAATAGTCGTAACGCTATTCCACAGTTTTTAGGTGGTTTGTTGGTGGGCATGGGGCTGTTAGGTACTTTTATTGGTTTGCTCGCTACATTAGATGATATTGCGGTATTGATTTCAAGTTTTGGTTCTTTAGACATGAAAACGGCAGATCCTATCGCTGTATTTAGCCAAATGGTGAAGCGTATGGAAGCGCCTATGCATTCAATGGGCATTGCGTTCTCGGCCTCGATGTACGGTTTATTGGGTTCGATTGTGCTAGGTTTTATGATGGTTTCTGTACGTCGCTGTATCAGTGAAATTATGTCAAATCTTGGTTCTGAAGTAGCCCAACATATAGAGTTTGCTTTGGCGCGTGACGGTTTTGTCTATAGCAGAAGCGGCATTAAGGCTGGATTCACTAAACGACCAACAGAGGCATTAACAGCCAAAGATATGATGGGTAATTCGACAGAAGCGGCAGAAAAAGCACCTGTTACTACAACAACAGGAACTTCTGAAGCGAAAGAGCCTGCAAAATCCACAATGTTCGCTTCTAAAAGTAAACCTAGTATCGAATTTGAAGGTGAGCTTTCAGATGAAATTAGAGTACTAAAACGTATTGAAGAGCGTATTGCAGAATCCGCCCGCATACAAGAACGCACAATTAGCGTAGAAATTGAAGATTTTAGTAAGCAGCGGGCAGAAACATTGCGAGTATTAGCTGAAAATTTGGAGGCTTCAACACAATTTCGTGCAGAGCTACAACGCGTAGGGAGGCAACTAGGCGACATAATCCGCATGAGCGATAAAGGGCAGATGGAAATCAATGACCAAGTACGTGAGCTAAAATTGGGCACGGTAGATGGCTCTGCAGAAACACATCGCTTACTCATGGCTTTAATTGAGCTTCAACGTAATACTTTAGATGAGTTGCGAGCTGGAAGACAATAGTAATTTTACTTGACCAAATTATTAAGCATACATGCCAGATTATTTATAGCTTTGGTATATATTTTGCTTATATTTAGTACAGGCTTATTAAGGAAGTAAATCAAAATGGCAAATCAAAAGACAGTAAAAGATCTGCAAGCGATAACAAAAGGCACCGTAGAGACTGGAGCTAAAGTGCTTCAAGTAGGTGACCTGATTCGAGCTGTCCAAACTGCTGACGGTACTGTCAAAGTCAAGGAAGCATTAAACACGCTTAAGCTTGTGGATGTGGCTGATGTGGATTTGTTGCTAACATTCGCAAATGGAGATCATGTCATCATTCCAAATGGTGCCCTAGATGCATTGGGAGTTAACCCTCCAAACGCCGATTTTTTAGATGCTACAATTAACTTATCTGAGTTATTTAAGCTCGTTGGTGTTGCCAATCCAGCGAAAGCAGGTAGCTTACGCTTAGTAAGCGAAAATATTGATGCAAACCCACCTAGTGAATACGCTGAACCACAAACAGAACATATTCCTGACATAGCGCCACCTGCACCAATGGTCAAAGTAGGAGCAGGTACATCTTCTGGAACTGGTAAAGGGCCTGGAAATGGCGTGGGAGCCGGTGAAGGTGAAGGTGATGTTCCTGCAACCGTAGTACCTTTGGTAACCGCCCAGCCTTCAGTCTATAGAGTTGGTAAGACGACACAAAGTGTTCAAGATGTTCTGGATGGCACAGGCTTAGGTTTGCCTAATGCAACTGCTGCACTTTATACATCATCGGAATTTAAAGTTACTCCTTCAGGTCGTGCTGATTTGCCGCTTGGGGCGTATGATGCTACAGCTTCTTCAGACCAGTTAGCTGCCCGTGCAAGTCCAGCAGGTCAATCTACTCGTGAAATAATTAATGGATCAGCAATAGCTGATAATATTGATTTCAACGCTGCTTTCAGTGCAGGGGTTGGACAGTGGAGCAAAGATTTACACATTACCTTAAATAATTTCTCACAAGTTGATTCTATCCAACTGATATTTAATGCTGCCAAAATCGCACTTATTCCAGGATTTAATATCGTAGGTACTGGCGTCACTCGTGACAGTCCAACATCAAACTCCTGGCATGTGACCCCTGATGCAGCTATGTTGCTAAATGGGCTAGATGTTTTTATCGTTTACAATGTTAATGACAGTGCTGCTCCAGTCGATTTTGGTGCAGATGTAATAGTTAACGGTAATGCTGGGCCGTTCGCTTTCGAGGTAGTAAACAACTTAAATTTCACTTGGCGCGATGCTGTAACTCAAGAAGATTTTACGGTGACCAGTTCTACAGGTGACCCTCTCATGGTACTACCGAGGGCTGGCGTAGGCGTTGAAATTTTTGCTGGTGCAGGCAATGACACTATCAATGCTGGTGCAGGCCCTGACTTGATTCACGGTCAAGATGGTGACGATAATATTGGTGCAGGTACAGGCAATGATGTACTCGATGGAGGCATAGGAGCTGACGTTCTTGATGGTGGACAAGGAATCGATACTGCAACCTACTATAATGCAGCAACAGGAGTTATTGCTTCGCTAGAAACCGGGTTAGGGGTTGTGAACAGCGGTGAGGCTGCTGGGGACACTTACGTTAACATTGAAAATTTAACTGGATCGGATTTTGATGACGTACTCATTGGTGATGCACAGAAGAATTTACTCATTGGCGGTATAGGTAACGATAAACTCATTGGCCGTGGAAATGGTGACATACTAAATGGTGGGGACGGTAATGATACTGCCAGTTTTGAATACGCAGTATCAGCGGTTACAGTAAGCTTGGCAAGTAACACTGGAACACAAGGTGAAGCCGATGGCGATGAACTGATTTCTATAGAAAATTTAATAGGCGGCGCTGGCAATGACACATTTATTAGTGGCTTAGGCGTTCAGGCTAACGCTTATGATGGGCGAATTGGTATTGATACAGTCAGTTACCTAGCTTCTACTAGTGGCATTGCAGCTACACTTACTGCAGGGCTGATTACTCAAACCAATGATGCCGCAGGTGATACTTTTACCAGTATCGAAAACTTGGTAGGAAGCAACCAAAATGATACTTTAGCTGGAGATGCCGCAAATAACCAGCTTAACGGCGGCATTGGCAATGATGTTCTCGAAGGGTTGGCGGGTGCTGATAGTTTGATTGGTGGTGGTGGTAATGACACCGCAAGCTTTGAGCATGCAGCATTGGGGGTGACAGCTTCTCTCAATAGCGTATTTACAGTTGGCCCTGTAGTGACACAGTCCAATGACGCTGCTGGTGATACATACTCAGGCGTTGAAAATCTCAGAGGTTCAAATTTTAATGACACTTTGATTGGTGACAATAGTGCCAATATTTTAACGGGTGGCGAAGGTGATGACGTCCTAGAGGGGATGGAAGGTTCTGATACTCTGATTGGCGGGAACGGTAATGACACAGCAAGTTACGCACATGCACTAACAGGCGTAGCTGCAACACTCACGGCAAGTCTGGCTGGGTTTAGTAGTTCTGGTGATGCGGCCAGTGATACTTACGATAGCATTGAAAACATGACGGGCAGTAGCTATAACGACATTTTGATTGGTGATGCCAATAACAATATTTTAAATGGTGGTGATGGCGACGATATTTTAGAGGGTTTTGGTGGTATTGATACACTGATTGGTGGCACAGGTAGCAACACCGCTAGTTATGAACACAGCTCGGCAGGTGTGCTTGCATCCTTACTCGACCCAAGTCTCAACACAAATGATGCAGCAGGCGACACATATACCAATATTCAAAATTTATTAGGCACGGCACTCAACGATGAATTAACTGGCAATGCAAGCGACAATGTGCTCACTGGCAGTGGCGGTGATGATTTAATTTCTGGTGGCGCAGGTGTTGACAAGCTATTTGGGGGTGACGGAGATGATACGCTTGTGGATGATGGTGCTGGCGTAGCTGAGCTAAATGGTGGTGCTGGGAACGACATTATTCGATTGACCAATTTTGATACAACAGTTGACGCTGTTGTGGGCAGTACAGGAATAGATACATTAATAATCGATAAAGTTGCGGCTACGGATATTACCTTTAATATGCAAACCTCAATCAATCAGGCGGGTGGTGTTCTTCATAACGGATATGGTGGTGGTACGGTTATCGGTAATTTTAATGGCGTAGAAAATGTCACGGTGACAGGCACTAACAGACTGTATGTGTTTACCAATAATGGTGACAATGTCATTACTGGTGGCGCTGGGTTAAGCGATACAGTTGATTATCGCAACGCGACAGGTGGTGTAAATGTTAATTTAGCCACTGGTATTGTGACAGGTGGAAGTGGTAACGATACATTGTCTAACATTGAATACATATACGGTGCTAGCCAATGGGATGATGTATTGATTGGTAATGACGCGAATAACTGGATTCGCGGCATGTACGGCAGTGACTATATCGATGGTGGAAATGGAATCGATACGTGGTATCTTGATTGGTCTGGTCAATCAGCCACGGCCTCGCTACTGACAACTGCGCAAAATGCTGCAATGGGTATCGCCATGACTGCTGAAGGTGCAGGCAATACCATTTTAAATATGGAAAATATTTATGCAAGCGCTGGTGACCTTGTTTATGGTAATGCAGTGGCAAATGATCTTTACGGACGCGGTCTTTTAGAGGGTTTTGTAGGTGCAGATAATTTACGTGCTGCAACGCCAGCCGCAACCGCAAGCTATGCCAATGCAGGAAATACATATTTAGCAAGCCAAGGCCTTACCACGGCCGCTGGACAAGGCGTGACTGCAACGCTAACTAGCGCTTTTGGCGCTGGACCAGCAGTTTTTAATAGTGGGGATGCGGCTGGGGATACTTATGTTAATGTTAATAACTTACAGGGCTCAGCTTTTAATGATGTGTTAATTGGTAATGGGTTAGTCAATATTATTGATGGTGGTGCAGGTGACGATGTTTTAGAAGGGCTTGGTGGAGCAGATACGTTTAGAGGTGGCGCTGGCATTGACAGTGTGAGTTATGCGCACTCTACAGCAGGTGTTATTGCAAGCTTGGCAAACCCACCAAGTAATACTAATGATGCAGCTGGCGATAATTATTCTAGTATTGAAAACCTTATAGGTTCAAACTTCAACGATACCCTAGTGGGTGATGGTAATGACAATATATTAGATGGTGGATTAGGGGTTAACACGCTAGATGGTGGTGGTGGTTTTGATATAGCTAGTTATTTAAATGCTACAGGCGCCGTGACGATAACAATGACGGGGGCTGGATCAGGCACTGTAACAGGTGCGGGGCGTACAGATACGTTACTCAATATTGAGCGTGTAGTTGGTTCTAATTTTACTGATAGCATTACAGGCACTACTGGGGACGACTGGATTGATGGTGGTGAGGGCGCTGATGCCATTGATGGGGTAGGTGGCAATGACACTATCTCATATGTAACTGCTACTGGTGGCAGAACGGTTGTGTTAAACAGTTCAAGTTCAGATGGTAAGGTATTAAGCAATTTTGAGAATATTGTTGGCTCAAACTTTGGCGATGTACTTACTGGAGATATCAACAACAACATCATTGAAGGTGGATTAGGTAACGATACCCTCGATGGAGCAGGCGGTCTCGATACAGTGAGTTACTCACTTTCAACTGCAGCAGTATCTATCAACATTTCTACTTCTTCCGTGCTAGGTGTTGCTGCTAACACTGCCACTGGCGGTGAAGGTAACGATACTTTAAGCAATTTTGAAAATATTACTGGTTCCGTCTTTAATGACATTTTAATTGGGGACGGTAATGCTAATGTGATTAATGCTGGCGATGGCAATGACTTGCTGGTGGGCGGGGCGGGTGCTGACACATTAAATGGCGGAAATGGTGTGGATACAGCCTCTTATGCAAATGCACTATCTGCAATTGCTGTCACTATTAATGGTGCTGGCACATTAGGCGATGCAAATGGTGACACGTTAACTAGTATTGAAAATCTCATAGGTTCAGCTTTTGATGATTTGATAACAGGTGACGGTGCGAATAACGTGATTGATGGTGGTGCAGGTAATGATGTAATCAACGCTGCTGGCGGCGTTGACACAATTTCATACCTAACTGCCGCTGCTGCAGTGAGTGTTAATTTGAGTAGTGCAGGCATCAATGCAACAGGCGGAGCAGGTAGTGATACGCTAACTAATTTTGAAAATATCATTGGCTCAAATTTAGATGATACTCTCGTAGGAGACGGCGCGGTTAATACTATTGAAGGTGGGCTGGGCAATGATACATTGGATGGTGCTGGTGGTTTAGATACTGTGAGCTACGAAAATGCTAGTGGTGGAGTTTCTGTGAATATTTCTGGTGTAACTGTATCTGGCATTGCGGCAAACGCATCATCTGGGGCTGCAGGCAACGATCTATTAAGTAACTTTGAAAACATAACAGGCTCTGTATTTAATGACACGCTCATCGGCAACGCTGGGGCAAACACAATCGACGGAAGTGCTGGGGACGATATTTTAATTGGTGGGGCAGGTGCTGATGCATTAGTTGGTGGAGCTGGTATTGATACGGCTTCTTATGTGAACGCTACCTCAGCAGTGAGGGCAACGCTTGGTGGCGCCGCATTAAGCCATCTAGGTGATGCTTTAGGTGACTCCTACTCAGGGATTGAAAATCTAACTGGCTCAGATTTTGACGATATTTTATACGGCGATAGTGGCAAGAACTTGATTATAGGTGGTGCTGGCAATGATGATTTGCGAGGTTTTGATGGTAATGACATCATAGATGCCACACAAGGCTTAGACCAAATATATGGGGGGAATGGGGACGATACTATTATTGTTTCGGCAACCTCTGTTGGTGTGGCAGCACAGTATCGTGGTGAGGGTAATAATTCAACGGCATTTAATGGTGGCGACACACTAAAACTAACGGGCTTAGTGGCTGGCAGTTACTCTTTATCCGCTTTGGCAAATGAAACAGACAGTATGGAATTTTTAGATATGCGTGATGCAGTTAATACCAGCTTGAATATAGCGAGCTTAGATGTGCGCAATTTTGTTGATGGTGGCAACGGTTCAAATATGTGGATTAAAGCAAACACTGGAGATATATTTAATTTTAACGCCTTGGCTGGTGAAACCTTGCAAAGCTTTAATGTGGCTAATGGCGTAGATTATGTGGTGTTTGATGCTACCAATACCCAAGTGGCAGCTATTCACTGGCAAACAGCATAACATTTAACAATGGTGAATAATAATGCTATCAATGCCGATTTGCCTGAATCAGGCTTAAATCAGCAGGATGTCCTCAATGCCATATTAGTTTTATGTAGTACCAATGAATATGGAGCAACGAAACTCAGCCAAGCTTTAAACACACTGACCAGCAAAACAGATAACTGGTCAGCGCAAGCGCAACAATTAAGCCATGACGGATTTGTAGCACAGCATTTGCAGTCATCATTGCAAAATGTCTTGGCCATTTCAGGTGATATTGCGTTGCTGAATCTACACAATGGCGGATTTTTACTTCTATATTGGCAACATCGACAATGGCATACAGTGAATGCACAAGGTGAAGCCATCGCTGTAGTGCCTGAATCTGCAGCTAATGCGCTAACTGAAGGTATTGTGATGCGCATTCCGCATGATAATAAAAATATTGGGGGTCAAATAAACTCATTGCGTACGGTTTGGTCTGCACTTCGCGGGGCTTGGCTTGAAGTAGGGTTATCCAGTTTATTCATCAACCTAGGCCTGTTGTTATTACCACTTTTTTCAATGTTGGTTTATGACAAGGTGGTGAGTAATGGCGTGTTTGAAACCTTATGGGCGCTTACACTAGGGATGAGCATTTACCTACTTACTGATACGGGAATGCGTATCGTAAGAGCGTGGTCAACAGAGCTTATAGCCGAGAAGTTGACGCGCCAAGGGGATGAGTCAGTATGGCAACGTTTAGTTGCAAAAAATGAATTAACTGGCGGTTTTGCAAAATTTCTATCTAATTATAGAGATTTATCCATTTCTCGTGATTTTGTATCCTCTACCTACTTATTAGCACTGGCCGATTTACCCTTTTTATTATTGTATTTATTAGCTATTGGCATCATTGCATGGCCGATGGTGATTGTTTCAATACTTTTAGTCATCGTCTATGCAATCGCTGGTGGTTTGTTGCAACTTCGTAATAATCGTTTAGCAAAGCAGTCTGAACAGTTAAATACACAAAAATTAGGCTATATGGGCGAAGTGTTAAGTGCATTGGAAGTCGTTAAAACCGTTCCAAAAGCAAATTATTTTTTACGCAATTGGCGTGATTTGTCAGAAAAAACTGCACATGTAGAAGGGCAGCGGCGTTTGGTAACTAGCCACTCTTCTAGCTTAGCGGCTGGGATGATGACATTTAGTACGGTTGCAATGCTTGTTGCCGGGGTTTATTTAATTGATGCACGTGCATTGTCAGTTGGCGGCTTGATTGCGTGCAACTTGCTCAATGCGCGCGTTATGTCGCTAGTCACTTCTTTGTACATGGTGATTGGGAAATGGCAAGATTTTCAGCGCGCATCAAAAAGAATGGATGCAACTATTCCGACCCTAGAAGATCACGAATATACAACGCGTCAATCAGTCATTGGCGATATTTTCGTGATTAAACTTTCTAAGCTATACCCAGACCGCCCCACAGCATTAGATGCGGTCACTTTTAATGTAACTTCTGGTGAGCGTATTGCTTTGCTTGGTAAACCAGGTGCTGGTAAATCTACCTTATTGCGTTGCATCGCAGGGTTAATTAAGCAAGATAATGGTCAGGTTTTAATAGATGGCTTATCTTTAGACGATATTGCGCCCTCAGATCGTGCAAAATGGCTGGCATGGAAATCTCAAGAACCAGCATTATTTGCAGGAACGCTGGAAGAAAACTTACTGATTGCTGGAAGTGCGGCAGGTAGCCAGCGTCTAACGCAAGCTATTTGGGCATCAGGCTTAGAAGATGAGATTAAAAGTGGCCGCATTTCATTAGGCATGAAGCTAGACGAGCGTGGCGGAAATTTATCTGGCGGGCAAAAACAAAAAGTGGCACTAGCCCGCGCATTTGCACAGCCTAGTCGTATTTTATTGCTCGATGAGCCAACATTAGGCTTAGACCCTGAAAGTGAAAACTTATTGGCTACAAGATTACCGCAAATTTTAAAACCAGAAGATGTGTTAATTATGACAACGCATAGCGCCATTATGCTCAACGTAGCAAAGCGCGTGATTGCCTTAGATGGCGGTAAAATTATCGCCGATGGTCCTAGAGATAAGCTGGTAAGAACTTAAATTTTAAGTCTATTTGTGGTGTGAAAACTGGCAGTATTTTTCGCTTAAAAACACTTACCTTTTTCTTAAAAAAAACTCCCGAGAAAATTTTACACCTCTGCAAGCCGCATGGATACTGGCTTACAGAGGTGCTAAAATGAAGACGCTAAAATATTGCGTGTTTTTAAGGTTTTTTTAAACTAACAAATATGCTTGGTATTGATTTAGAAAAATAATTATTTACCAAGACTTTAATACAATTTCTTCTACATTTTTTTCTGCACAATCTTCATTGCTACAACCAGAAACTTCTTTCCATTCTGTTGGAAAAGGCATTTTGTTGACAGGCAAATCTGCACCATCGAGTGCAAAACCAAGCGAAAACACCGCTGCGCCGTTTTTAACTGTAAAAGCTTTCGTATTCTGCGCTACATTTACCATGGCTTTTGCTACGCTTGCAGGTACCGCATCATCGGTATCCACCCAAGCTTTTACCTTGCCATCCTCGCGCACAGCCATCACTAAAAACCCCCAAGCTTGTTGTTCAGGCAATGTGGTAATTTCTTTGTTAATGTTGCGCTCAACTTCTTTAACGTATTGATCCATTTCATCAATTCCATTTAATTTTTGCAGCATCACTTCTTTAGGTTGCATTAAAAAAATGCGTAAATACGCAGCATTCGCAGCGTGGCTTGCAAGTGGCAATAATAATAAAACTGTAGCTAAAAATTTCATATTGATATCCTTATATAAGTTTATGATTAAACGAAAAGTTTGAGAAATTAACAGGACTCTTTACAAGTCAAAAGTGCAATAAATTCTTGCGCTAAATCTTGATTTACATTTGCAATGGCGCGCTGAATTTCATCTACAGCGACTTGATCTCCTGCAGATTTTGCCATGACTCCTAACCTGAATAGGGCGTCGGTATTGCTGGCATCCAGCGCGACAGCGCGTTGGTAACTCGCTTTAGCAGTATCAAGCAGTTGCAGATTTTCTTGCGCGATGCCTAACTCATACCACGCATCAGAATTATTAGGTTCTTTTGCAAGCCAGTTTTCTGCCACTTGAGCGAGTTTTACCCAGTCTTTTTTGAGTTCAGGAATAGCCATTTGCATAAAAAATGGTTTTTTATCATCATCCTCTTCCCAAAAAGCTTTGCCTGTAATAGGAAACTTGGTTTCAACTGGAAGCTTTTGCAAATCAGCCAACCACTCAATGGGCAATGAATAAAAATAGGCTGGGCGACCTGGTGTTTTAAAAGTATTAATGCCCAGTAAATTGCCTTCTAAATCGAAAATGCCGCTACCACTTGCGCCCATTAAAAATTTAGCGCTGCTTCTAATGACATTTCCACCGTCAAACTGATAGGTGGCCTTAATTGTACCCGCTGAGGTGAGCGGGTTTGGCACGCCGTTAGAGTGACCAATGGATAATACTTCTTGTGACCGTTTAATATCTGCCGCTTTACCAATCGGCGTGGGGATAAAAGGAAGGTTGGGAGAGCTAACTAAACATAAATCATGCCATCTATCGGCTTGTACTGAGGCAATGGGGTAGCTATCTTCACCGCGGGCTATCCAAGGTTCTTTGGTACTGCGAAAAATATGGCAATTAGTAATCACCATATCTTTCGCTACTACTACGCCAGAGCCGTAGGCTAAGCCCCCTGTGTTGTTATAGCCGCGTATCATGACTACGGCTTGTAGTGATTTCAATATTTTGGCTTGGTCTAAAGCAAGCGCGGGTTCAATTGAACAAAATAATGCTACAAGCACTAGAAATTTGCGCATTTATATCTCCAATGTAACAAAATGTTTAAATTATTTTGTTATGAGATACGCGATGTTAAATTTAGTTCTTAAGTACGTAAAATCTATTTAGCAAGGTTTTAGCATTTTTAACGCCATCAAATTTGTTGCCTGCACTGTTACCAAGCTTAGTAAGACGTTCATCGGGATGAGGGTGCGTTTTAAAAAGTAGCGCAACACTATTATCGGCTTTGTTGGTTTGGCCTATGCTTTGCAAAACTTCCGCTAAACCATAAGGCTCATAACCGGCACGTGTTGCCAGTACCATACCCATACGGTCTGCTTCAAACTCGGCTTCTTTATCTAAACTTCGCGCGCTAATTTCAGCGCCGCTATCAATCGCTTTTTTAGCGAGTTTATTATCTTTAGCAAAAATTTCTGCTAATTTTCCAGCCCCAAAGCCTACTAGCTGCTGCTTTTGCAGCACTTTTAGTTGATGTTTTTTAGTAACATGCGCTATTTCATGCGCCAGCACGCCAGCCAATTGCGCCTCATTTTCTAACTTTTGATACAGCCCTTTAGTGAGCAATACATAACCTCCTGGTGCTGCAAAAGCATTTAAATCGGTACTTTCAATCACGCCAAAACGCCAAGGCAAATCTGGACGTTCTGACTGACTTGCCACCCAACGCCCCACTTGATTAACATATTTTTGCAAAGCTTCATCATTAACCAAAGGTGCAGCACCTAATAGGCTACCTGTAATATTTCGCCCTAAAGCAACTTCTTCATCACGGCTTGGGTTTTTCCAGTCAATGGTAGGCTGATTTTCATCAGGCTTTGTTTCTGTTGTGGCGGTATTTTGGTTAGCACTGGTGGGGCTGACGCTGCTGCTATCCTCTTTGCTGATATTTTCTAATTGTTGTTTGGCCACATCCTCAAGTGCTTTACCTAAATCAAGGGCATTAGTTGAAGTTGCAAAAAATGTTGCCAATAATCCAGCCATCGTCAAAACATTGCGTTTAAAGTTGGTCATTATTTGACTCCTTTCAAATAAGCAAACTTGACAGCTTTTAAATCGCCCGCCGTAGCAAATTTTTGCCCATCGTCAGCTGAAAGCGTAAAACTTTCTAATTTTGTTATTTCTTGCTCATTAAATTTAGCCGCTTTAAGCTCTTCAGCATTTAAACCGCGTACCCCTGTGGTGGAAATCACTTGTCCCGTACCCGTGCGACCACTTGCGACATCAATCACACCTTTGACTTGATTGTTAGCACTTGCTGTGCCACGTTTCACTGAAAATAAACGAACCCAACCTGTACTTTTTTTGGTTTTAATTTGCAGCCATGCGCCTTTTTTGCTCAAAATATTCACGCTTTCGCCTTTAGCTATGGTGCTGAGCGTTTTAGCATCTGAAAACGGCTCAGCACGTAGCGTATCTGCTTTTAAAGCAGTGCCAGTTTCTGCCAAAGCAATTGCGGGGGCAAGTATGCCAAATAAGGCAAGTTTGATTAACCAAGTCATCTTTAATTTTTTCATGCTAATTCCTTTGTTGCTGTTGATTGCTCATGCTCTAATTTAATAATGGATTGGGCAAATAGCGTGCGCCATTGCGATGCTAATGAAAGCGCAGATGCATGGCTAATTTTGCCCTCATGTACTGCATAACGCACGACTAGCTTTTCGGATAGACCTAAATCCTCAATTAAAGTTGGCAATTGCTCTGCAATATGCTGCGCATCCTGTTTTGCGGCGGCGATATACTCAGGTTTATTTTCGGAAAACTGCCAGCTGATTGCCACCATATCGCCAAATAACCCCCAAATACCGCCTTGCGTACCGTTGATCACTTCAATATTGCATGGTGTTTTGCTAATTAACTCAATATTGCGTTTTAATTTTTTAATCAGCGTATCGTCTAGTACGTCGTCATTTTCTGGGTCTAAACTTTCGATGGCAATAGGCATCACGATGATTTGTGTTTCCGCGTCGCTGGATTTTGCCCCAAAAACCAGCCAGCGTTGTAATGCGCGGTCATTCGCAAGGGCATATACTTTTGCTATACCAAAAAATGCCACCGCCCATAATATCGGCGCAGTTAAATCTAAATAGGTGTTGGTCAAATTAATCGCAAAATACGAAAGCACCAATAAACCGATTTGGCCGCTGGTAAAAAGTCGGTTAAAGCGGTCACGATCGACATTTTTATAAAAGGCGAGGGTGGTGAGCCAAATTAACAATAGGCTAAGCAAAATATATGGTGTTTTGCCGCGCCACACTTTTAGATAATCATGGTGCTTGACGTTATCAATCGCTGTGGCAAGGATTTCCACCCCTGGAAACTGCTTATCCATCGCCGTGGCTTTAATATCAAATAATCCAGGTGCGGTGGAGCCAATAATCACGATTTTGTCGGTAAATTCGTCTTGCGAGCGTTTTTTAATTTTGCTGCTTAAATCTGTGAAAACATCACTAAATGATACGTAAGTGTAGCTAAAAGGCTTGCCACGCCAGTTGATTAACATGTCTTTGGGGATGGGTGCGTAAGGATAAGAGTTCATCTCGTTATATTCACCCACTATCAAAGGTAGCGATGGTAATTGCCAGCCATAATCATCGTGCATCATGCGGTATTCGCGAACGATGCCGTCATTATTGGGGTAAACATTGTGTGTACCCAGTCTATTTACTTTTAATGCGGCTTCAAAATGCGGCAAAATAGCGGCCAAAGTCGCATTTTTATCGGCATTTTGCGTGGCTTTTAAGCCTGGAATTTGCGTAAATTTAAGCGCACTTTTACTATCTTGGCTTGGGTCAAGTCGCAATATCGGAAAAAACACATTATCCGCCCCCGCGATAATCTCGTTAAAATATTCATCGCCCTCTGGCCTAAAAATATCAGCATCGCTAAACAGCACATCAAACACAATGGCTTTGGGTTTTTGCGCTTGAATATTCTCAACCAACTCGCCCATGACTTGGCGCGACCATGGCCAACTACCAAACTCTTTAGCAAACGCTTGCAAACTCGCCTCGTTAATGTCAACAATCACGATATTGCTGTCAGGCTTGGGCTGCAAAATGCGGTGTTTGACCATAAAGTCAAACGCGCTGTCGCGCATATTCAGGCCGACATGAAACACGTTGGCATCAACAAGCACCAACAAGCTGAACAAAGTGGCTAAATAAATATAAAAATTATTTTTAAGCTTACGCGTGAGCTTTGTCAGCGTTTGGCCAAGCAGGAGTTTAAGTTTGGTAAACATAAATTGCGTTAAAAAATCGCTTTTAAGTATGAAAGGGAGTTTTAATCATAAAACTTTTTTACGCACTGTGGGTTTGTTTTTTTAGATAATTTTCAAGTTGAGAAAACCAATAAAATGACTATCATTTTTCACATCTTCCCAACAGCACCTCTGCAAGCCAGTATCCATGCGGCTTACAGACGCATAAAAATCTCTCGCATGTATTTTTGCATTAAAACAATCATTTTATTTTGGTAAAAAATGTGGGCTGTTGCCGAGCGACGACGGCCAGATTTTGGCTGACTTCCGTTATAATGATACGCAATGAATATCATCACATTACAATGGATTGCGGTCTTAATTATCATCATTTTGTTGGTTTGGTTATTGTGGCGTAGCTACCAAAATCAGTCAGCAGAACAGTTACTTCAGCAACTTGAAGAAAAGCACCGCGCCATGTTGTTAGACCTCAATGACGGCCTCAATAAACTGGGCGACCGCTTGAACAGCGCCGCGCAAGAGAGCAGTGAGCGACTAAAAAACGGCGTGACGAATGAATTGCAAACCACCCGTGAAGCCATGCAAGCGTTGCAAATGGCACAAAATAACAGCTTGGCGCAAACGCGCGAAACCGTACTAGAAAAACTACACATTACCTTAGCCGAACAAGGTAAAGCGCAACAAGCGCTCATCAATGACACTATGCTAAAAGCTACGACCACACTCACGCAAAGCGTGGAAAGTTTAGGCAAAATTGTCGATAGTCGTTTAGAGCAAATTGGCGGCAAAGTGTCTGAGCGCTTAGACGAAGGCTTTAAAAAAACCAACCAAACTTTTATTGATGTGATGGCGCGGCTAGCGACCATTGATGAAGCGCAAAAGAAAATTGATGGCTTAACGACCAATGTGGTGAGTTTGCAAGAGTTACTGGGTGATAAACGTAGCCGTGGCGCTTTTGGCGAGGTGCAATTAGAGGCGCTGGTGCGTAATGTGTTGCCTGTGAATTCGTTTGCGATGCAACACACCTTTGCCAATGGCACACGCGCAGATTGCGCCTTGTTTTTACCCGAACCAACAGGCACAGTAGCGGTGGATAGCAAATTTCCGCTTGAAAATTATCACCGCATGTTTGATAGCAAATTAAGCGATGCTGAACAACTGGCCGCAGAAAAACAATTTAAACTAGACGTTAAAAAACATGTCGATGATATTGCCAATAAATATATCATTTCAAATGTCACCTCTGATGGCGCGGTCATGTTTATTCCAGCAGAAGCAGTGTTTGCTGAATTGCATGCTTATCATGCCGATGTGATTGAATATGCGATGAATAAGCGCGTGTGGGTCGTCTCACCGACCACGTTGATGGCAGTGCTTAACACTGCGCGCGCGGTGCTTAAAGATGTGGAAACACGTAAGCAAGTACATGTGATTAAAGAAGAATTAGGCAAACTGAGCAAAGACTTTGGCCGCTTTGATGCGCGCATGAAAAAACTGGCTGACAACATTCGCCAAGCGCATGAAAATGCGCAAGAGGTGCATATTAGTAGCCAAAAAATTTCTAATCGTTTTGCGCAAATTGAGCGCGTTGAGCTCGCTAGCAAGCCACTAGATGTGCTGGACATCGTCGATGATAAAATTGATGATATTATTGATAAATAAGATTAGAAATTAGATATAACTATATGAAAATTAAAATTTTATACTTTGCAAGAATCAAAGAAGCTTTAAAGTTTTCAAGTGAATACTTAGAATTGCCCGAAGAATCATTAACATTATTGTCATTAAAAGCTTATTTAGCTAAACGCAACGACACTTGGCAACAAATGCTCATGGGCAAGCTTAAAGTACGCGGTGCAATTAACCACGCGCTTGTTGATGACGCTGCATTGATTCACGATGGTGACGAAGTAGCATTTTTTCCACCCGTAACAGGTGGGTAAACCCAATGCCCGTGCGCGTACAAACCCAAGATTTTGATGTTGGCAGTGAAATTAGCTGCCTGCACAAATCGTGTCAGATCACTGGTGCAGTGGTGAGCTTTGTCGGCTATGTGCGTGACTTGAGCGATAATGTCGCAATCTCACAACTCACTTTAGAGCATTACCCTGAGATGACCGAAAAAGCGTTGGAGAACATTATTCAACAAGCCAAAAGTCGCTGGCCAATTTTTGATGCTTTGGTCATACATCGTGTTGGCACGCTAAAAGTGTGCGAGCAAATTGTGCTGGTGGCGGTAAGCGCGGCACATCGTGGTGATGCGTTTAAAGCATGCGAGTTCATTATGGATTATCTAAAAACCGAAGCGCCTTTTTGGAAAAAAGAAACTTCATCAAAAGGTGAGTTTTGGGTTGAGGCGAAAGATAGCGATGAACTCGCGCGAGAAAAATGGCAATAAGATTTCAACCAATAATCAATCAAAGTTACATCAATTAAGCAACATGGCGAAACTACTCACTCCACAGCAACTAACACTGAATATTAATCTAGCGCAATTTCAATTTGCTAACACATCTGAGCTGGTTAATATTAATCAAGGCGCACAGCAAGCTGCTTGGGTGGCACAACCAGAGGCTAAAAAAGCAGCTGAGTTTGGTTTAAATATTCAGCAGACTGGTTTTAACTTGCTGGCTTTAGGCGAGCCTGGCACTGGGCGCACCACATTAATGTTAAGCGCAATGCATGAATCTGCTAAAAAATTTGATGCCCCAAATGATTTAATCGCGCTGTATCAATTTGATCGAAATGGTAAACCTTTATTTTTGAAATTGCCAGCTGGGCAGGGCGTGCAGTTAAAGCTGGCATTAGAATTGTTTATACGCCAACTGGCAAAATCGCTCACAAATTTACTTGAAGCTAAAATCAAAGAAAACTCACTTGCTCCTATTCAGACTTTTATATCTGAGCAACTCGCCGCCATTACTGCGAGTATCCCTTTAATCAAAACTAACACTGACCTTCAACATTATTTTAATAGTTTGCAGCAAGATGTATTAGATTCTTTAGAAGCTTGGCAACCTGGCCCAAACGGTGAAACAGAAAATATAGAAGCGCTATTAAGTGAAAGTTTTTTTGGTCGTTACCGTGCAAATGTACTGGTAGAACATCAAGCTAGTCAGGCTGCCCCTGCGATTTATGATAATGATCCAAGTTTGCAATCGCTATTTGGCGGTATCGAGAGTGCGGGCGACTCTAGTAACACGCCAGATTTTATGCGCTTGCGTGCAGGTAATTTGATACGTGCTGATGGTGGATTTTTATTGCTAAACTTACGTGATATTTTGGCCGATGAAGCAAATGGCACGCAATTATTAGAAAAACTGCATCGCTTTTTGCGTAATGGTACATTACAAATTGAAGACCTTAGCAGTGGCAGCAATCAGGGCAGTAGCTTCGTCAGCGCTCAAGCATCGATTTCTGTATCGACAAAACTCGTGTTAGTTGCGACACGTGAAGATTATTATGAGCTGATAGACGAAAAAGCAGACTTTTTTAGCTATTTTCCTATCAAAATTGAATTTGCCGAAAAAGTTAATACCAGTGCAGAAAATTATGCCGCTTACGCTAGTTTTATTGCACAAAAATGCCATCAATATCAAACTAAGCATGTGACCAAAGCGGCAGTTGCGGCTTTATTACAGGCGATGCACAGACTTGAAGAAGACCAAACGCGTATTAGCACAAAATTTTACATCTTAGAAAAGCTTTTGCTAGAAAGCGCTGCCACTGCCGCTCAGCGAAACGCCAATTTAGTTGACTTAGAAGATGTTAGTGCGGCACTTAATCGACGTTATGCACGCCACAGTTATATTGAGGCGCACACGCGTGCAAGCATTGTTGATAATGAGCTCATGATTAATGTGCAGGGTGAGGCCATCGGACAAATTAACGGGCTTACCCATATTGATCTAGCAGATGCTAGCTTTGGCTCACCTGTACGTATTTCTGCAAATTGCTATGCGGGCAGACAAAATGTGGTGACTATAGACCGCGAAGTGTCTATGAGCGGACCCACACATGATAAAGGCGTGATGATTTTACAAAGCTGGTTGCACAGCAACTTTGCGCAATTCAACCCTTTAAACCTTACGGCATCACTTGTGTTTGAGCAAGAATATACGGGGGTCGATGGAGACTCAGCTTCTTGTGCTGAATTATTTGCCATATTGTCTTCGCTGGCACAAGTGCCTATTAAACAAGGTATCGCCGTAACTGGTGCACTCAATCAACATGGAGAAGTGCTTCCAGTAGGTGGCATTAATGAGAAAATTGAAGGTTATTTTAGAGTATGTAATGACTTGGGCTTAGACGGGAAACAAGGTGTGCTGATTCCACAACGTAACATGAGACACTTAATGCTGAGTGATGAAGTCATCAATGCCGTAGAAAATGGACAATTTCATATTGCAACAATGGATAATATCGCTGAAGGCATCATGCACCTAAGCAATAATAGCTTAGCCGCAATTAATCAACTATCAGAAGCAAGATTAAGTCAATTTAAACAAATTTTAGAAAAAAACAGCCCGGTTAATTATAAAAAATAATGACTGCTAAAAATGAAACTGAAGATACAAAGTACCGCTTAGACAAATGGTTATGGGCTGCGCGTTTCTTCAAAACTCGCAGTCTAGCCACAACTGCGATTGAATCAGGAAAAGTTCATGTGGATGGCGACCGCGTTAAACCAGCTAAAGAAGTGCACAATGGGCAAATTATTCGTATTAAAACCCGCGATTTTGAAATTGAAGTAAATGTGCTAGCCTTATCCAATGTTCGTCGAGGCGCTCCTGAAGCTGCTTTGCTCTATGCAGAAACGCAAGCAAGCATGAGTAAACGGCAAAGCGCTAAAATAACGGGTGAAAATGAATATGCTCAACGCGATAGAGGGGCAGGAAGACCCACAAAACGACAGTTGAGGGATATAAGAAAATTCACTCACTCTGTTTAAGCTTATCTAATAAAAACTAACATATTATTATTTACAGCATTCCAATTTACAGCCTATTTACTGGGAAATTTTTCTGGTCATTGTGCACAACATTGTGATAGAATCCGCGCTCGTTACGTGAATGTAATGAATTTTTTGTAAATTTACACACAACCCTTTCAAGGGTGCTTTGTATAAAGTATTTAAAAATCAAAGTGTTTCTGGTGTTGTGTGAATTATTAACCCTTTTGAAAAGAGAATATTTATGTCAGTCACAATGCGTGATATGTTAGAAGCTGGTGTGCATTTTGGCCACCAAACCCGTTACTGGAACCCAAAAATGGCAGAGTACATTTTTGGTGACCGCAACAAAATCCATATTGTCAACCTTGAAAAAACCCTGCCTTTGTTTGAAGAAGCGCAAAAACATGTGCGCACTTTGGCGGCTAATAAAGGTCGTATCTTATTTGTAGGCACTAAACGCCAAGCTCGTGAAATTGTAAAAGAAGAGGCAACACGCGCTGGATGTGCTTATGTGAATCACCGTTGGTTGGGCGGTATGCTTACCAACTTTAAAACAGTGAAGCAATCCATTAAACGTTTGCACGATTTTGATGCGATGTTACTTGATGGCAGCTTAGAAAAATTCGGTAAAAAAGAAGCTTTAGGTTATAAACGTGAAATTGAAAAACTTGAGCGTTCAATTGGCGGCATTAAAGAAATGGGCGGTTTACCTGATGCCATTTTCATTATTGACGTGGGCCACGAAAGCGGTGCAATCACTGAAGCGCAAAAATTGGGCATCCCTGTGATTGGTGTAGTTGATACCAATAACTCACCTGATGGTGTGGCGTTTGTGATTCCTGGTAACGATGACTCTAGCCGTGCTATTCGTCTATACGCACGCGGCATTGCTGATGCAGTGTTAGAAGGTCGTAGTTCTGTCATTACTGAGATTGTAAAATCTGCTTCTGAGGAAGCAACAGAAACTGCAGAAGTTGCCGCTTAATTTGCATGCGTTTAAAAGGGGCTTTATGCCCCTTTTTCAATTTTAATATATTCAAGTAAATCAAATAATTAAATGGTTTAGTTAAAGCTATTTAATATAAAAATTAGGAGCTTAAAAATGGCTGAAATTACCGCAAGCATGGTAAAAGAATTACGTGAGCGCACTGATGCGCCAATGATGGATTGTAAGAAAGCGCTCACTGAAGCAGAAGGTGACATGACACGTGCAGAAGAGATTTTACGTGTACGTTTTGGTAACAAAGCAAGTAAAGCCGCAGGCCGTGTTGCCGCTGAAGGTACAGTTGGCGTAAGCATTAGTGCAGATGGCAAAACTGGTGCAATGGTTGAAGTAAACTCAGAAACTGACTTCTGCGCCAAAAATGAAGACTTCTTAAAATTTGTAAATGAATTGGCTAACGTGATTGCAAGCAATAACGCTGCTGACATTCAAGCTGTAGCAGCCTTGCCTATGCGCGGCGCTACTGTTGAAGAAACACGCGCCCAATTAGTAGGTAAAATTGGTGAAAACATTACGCCACGCCGTTTTGTGCGCCCAGCAGTACAAGGTAAATTAACAAGCTATATTCATGGTAGCAAAATTGGTGTGTTAGTTGACGTTATTGGCGGCGATGATGCACTGGCTAAGGATATTGCCATGCACATTGCAGCAGCTAAGCCAAAATCTTTGGACGCTTCAGGTATTGCACCAGAGTTGATTGAAGCAGAGCGCCGTGTTGCCATCGAAAAAGCCAAAGAAGCGGGCAAACCTGAAGCTATGTTAGAGAAAATTGCCGATGGAACTGTGCAAAAATTCTTAAAAGAAGTGACTTTGCTTAGCCAAGTGTTTGTTAAAGATGATAAATTCACCATCGAGTCTTTACTTAAATCAAAAGGCGCATCTGTGGCATCATTCACGATGTTTACGGTGGGCGAAGGCATTGAAAAAGCTGTTGTTGACTATGCAGCAGAAGTGGCCGCAGCAGCAAAAGTATAATTACTTTTAGCAAGCAAATAAGTGGATTAAGCGTCATGCTTAATCCATTTTTTTTGGCATTATTTAAGTGAATTTTATTGGGTTTACTAGCACATATCATTTTAGATGCTCTGCAAGCCAATATCCATGCGGCTTCCAGAGGCATAAAAGTCTCTCGGGCAATTTTAACGATGCAAATTCACTTAATATTAGCCGATATTTTTACTTGGCTATTTATTTAACAAAACGTGTATAAAACACTTTATCTGCAGGTGTTTTTTACAATTTTATTCAACATTTATGCACGGTTTTTGTGCCTAAAAAGTCGTTTTTATGCTTAAATAAGCAAACTTAAATTTCAGCTAATTTTTACAGGAAAACTATGAGTAAACCAGCCTTTAAGCGCATTCTTCTTAAACTCTCAGGCGAAGCTTTAATGGGAGATGATGCTTATGGCATAAACCGTGCGACCATTACTAATATTGTCGCTCAGGTCAAAGAAATTGTCGATTTAGGTGTTGAAGTGGCAGTGGTTATTGGCGGTGGTAATATTTTTCGCGGCGTTGCACCAGCAGCGGCTGGAATGGATCGAGCGACGGCAGATTACATGGGCATGTTAGCAACAGTGATGAATGCCATGGCTTTGCAAGATGCGATGAAAAATATTGGCTTAAATGCACGTGTACAAAGTGCGCTTAATGTTGAAGTGGTCGAGCCTTATATTCGTGCCAAAGCAATACGATATTTAGAAGAGGGCGTAGTGGTGATTTTTGGTGCAGGTACAGGTAATCCGTTTTTTACGACAGACACTGCAGCTGCTTTACGTGGCATGGAAATGAATGCCGAGATTGTGCTAAAAGCAACGAAAGTGGACGGAATTTATACTGCCGACCCTAAAAAAGATGCGAATGCTACACGTTATGAAACGGTTACATTTGATGAAGCCATTGCTAAAGACTTAAAAGTGATGGATGCCACCGCGCTTACTTTATGTCGTGACCAAAAAATGCCAATTTCTGTGTTTAGCATATTTAAGCAAGGCGCCCTTAAACGTGTGGTGATGGGCGAAAATGAAGGCACGCGCGTGGTGATTTAGTAGAGTAAGTTGGAGACTTAAATGATTGAAGATGTGAAAAAAAACGCTGAGCAAAAAATGCAAAGATCACTTGAGGTTCTCAAAGCAGACCTTGCAAAGGTGCGTACCGGTCGCGCACATGTTGGCCTGCTTGACCATGTGATGGTCGAATACTATGGCTCGATGGTGGCAGTCAACCAAGTAGCCAATGTCAATTTAGGCGATGCCCGCACAATAAATGTACAGCCGTTTGAAAAACCAATGATTGCAAAGGTAGAAAAAGCTATTCGTGACTGTGATTTAGGCTTAAACCCTGCAACTAATGGCGATATTATCCGTGTGCCGATGCCAATGCTCACCGAAGAGCGCCGTCGCGATATGACTAAGATTGTGCGTTCAGAGGCTGAAGGAGCAAAAGTGTCCATTCGTAATGTGCGACGTGACGCCAACGATGCCCTTAAAAAAATGCTTAAAGATAAAAGTATTTCTGAAGACGAAGAACGTCGTGCGCAAGATGATATTCAAAAATCAACTGATAAAGCGGTTGCTGAAGTTGATAAGTTGCTACAAGTTAAAGAAGCTGAATTGATGGCAGTTTGATTAAAATGAAAATGCAAATAATGCTGTAGCTTTTTGTTATATTTTAATTCATAACTGCAGATAACTATTGGAATAATAAGACTGGGCATAGATGGCTTTTTTTACTAGCGCAACACAAACTGTGCCAGAGGTGCCAAAAACGCCTAAGCACATTGCCATTATCATGGATGGCAATGGTCGCTGGGCACGTAAGCGCTTTTTACCGCGTGTGGCTGGACATAAGCGTGGGGTTGAAACCGTTCGTGATGTGGTCAAATACTGCCTAAATTTAAAAGTTGAGCATTTAACATTATTTGCCTTTAGTAGCGAAAACTGGCGCAGACCACCTGAGGAAGTCTCGTTCTTAATGGGCCTATTTATGCAAGCACTTCAACGAGAAGTGCAAAAGCTGCATAAGAACAATATCAAACTGATTATGATTGGTGATCGTAGCCGTTTCGATGCGCCACTGGTTGCGCAAATAGAGGCTGCAGAAACGCTGACTTCACACAATACCGCGCTTACGTTGACGATTGCAGCTAACTACGGTGGACGATGGGATGTCTTGCAGGCGGTCAATAAAATGCAGGCTGCCGCACCACAGCTAGCTGGATATTATCGTGAAGATCATCTCACCCCTTACTTAGCAATGCACTATGCGCCCGAACCAGATTTATTCATTCGCACTGGTGGCGAGAAGCGCATTAGCAACTTCTTGCTATGGCAATTAGCTTATACCGAGCTTTATTTTACTGACACTTTATGGCCAGATTTTGATGAAACAGCCTTTAACTTGGCCATCCAATCTTACCAAAATCGTGAACGCCGTTTTGGGCGCACCAGTGAGCAGCTTCTAGAACCCAAAGCTTGATTTAAATATGCTTAAAACTCGCGTCATTACTGCCATCTTATTAGCCATAGGTTTTTTAATAGCTTTATTTAATACTTCTGGCATAGCATGGTCGCTCATCACTTTGGGCGCAATGCTTATAGGCGTTTGGGAGTGGGCAAAGCTTATTAAATTAAGAAAACATGCTACCCATATTTATTTAGTCATCGCGTTATTTATAGGTTTATTGATTATTTATGCGCCTAGCACAGCTTCAGGCCATTATGTTGATGAAGTGGTGTTTGGTTTGCTCGGTCTATCAACGCTATTCTGGCTAATTATCGCCCCCATTTGGTTGCTAACTAGAAAATATTTTCAGCATAAATTCTGGATGGCAATACTCGGTATAGTTTTGCTACTGGCAACGTGGGTTGCCCTCGGCGGTTTACACGCAATTAGCCCATGGTTACTTTTAACTACACTCTTTACAGTTTGGCTAGCAGACAGCGCGGCATATTTTGCAGGTAAGCAATTTGGCAAACACAAACTTGCACCAGAAATCAGCCCAGGAAAAACATGGGAAGGCGTCATGGGTGCGCTTTTAGCCGTAACGGTATTTGGCTTAGTGCTATGTTATTTTCAGCATATTAGCCGTTGGTTAATCGTAGGTTTATGGCTAATAGTCGTGCTTAGCATTATGGGAGATTTATTTGAGTCCCTACTAAAACGTCAAGCTGGCGTTAAAGATAGTAGTCATTTATTACCTGGGCATGGTGGTGTGCTCGATCGTATCGATGGCTTAATACCGACGCTACCATTAGCGTTGTTCTATATTTACTTTCCATTATTCGCGAATTTACAACTTCATGCACGATAGCATCAAACCAACGCGCCAACATGTCACAATATTAGGTGCAACGGGTACTATTGGTATCAATACCTTAGACGTCATTTCACAGCACCCAGAACGATTTTCCATCTTTGCGTTAACGGCTAACAATAACGTGAATAGCATGTTTAGTTTGTGCCAACAATTCAAACCGAAGTTTGCGGTCATGCTCAATGAGTCTTCTGCACATGCTTTATTGGCGCAACTAAAAGCGATTGGTAGCGACACAGAAGTTTTACATGGAGAGGCTGCATTATGTGAAGTCTCTGCACATGTGGAGGTCAATATAGTGATGGCCGCTATTGTAGGTGCAGCTGGACTGCACCCAGCGATGGCCGCGGCACAAGCAGGCAAACGCGTGCTGTTAGCGAATAAAGAAACGCTAGTGATGGCTGGAAACTTATTTATGCAAGCTGTAGAGCAGGGTGGTGCAACTTTACTGCCTATAGACAGTGAGCACAATGCAATTTTTCAAGTGATGCCACAAGAAAAGCAGCCTACGTTGAGCGCTATGGGGGTTAAGCGTGTGTTACTGACAGCTTCAGGTGGCCCATTCAGAAATGCCAGTTTAGATGAATTAAAAGTCGTTACACGCACCCAAGCATTAAATCATCCTAATTGGGTCATGGGGCCAAAAATCACGATAGACTCAGCTACTATGATGAATAAAGGTTTAGAGGTCATCGAAGCGCATTGGTTGTTTAATGCACACCCTTCGCAAATTGAAGTGGTAGTGCATCCGCAAAGTGTCATTCATTCTATGGTGGAATATATTGACGGAAGTGTTTTAGCGCAATTAGGTAACCCTGATATGCGCACACCAATTGCCTACGGACTTGGCTACCCTGAGCGTTTGCAAAGCGGTGTAAGTAGCTTAGATTTAATTTTGACAGCAAGATTAGATTTTTGCGCACCGAAGTTAACGCATTTTCCGTGCTTACGTATTGCTTATGAAGCTTTAAATGCCGGTGGTACTGCGCCAGCAATATTAAATGCGGCTAACGAAGTTGCTGTAGAGGCATTTTTAGAAGATAAAATTGGGTTTATGGATATTCCGAATATTATTGAGGCGGTGTTGACATCCTCCGATATTAAACCTGTTGCTTCTATCAAACAATTAGTAGCCGTAGATGAAGAAGCTAGGCAACAAGCTTCTATACAACTGAATCGACTATGTACACGCTCCTAGCATTTATTGTGACTATCGGCATTTTGGTGACAGTACATGAGTATGGTCATTTCCAAATTGCAAAATGGTGTGGTGTGAAAGTGTTAAAGTTTTCAATCGGCTTTGGCAAGCCGTTATGGTCAACATTTTTAGGTAAAGACCGTACCGAATTTATTATCGCGGCAATTCCACTAGGCGGTTACGTTAAGTTTTTAGATGAAAAAGAAGCGCTAGAAACAAACGAAAATATTAAATTCAGTGAATCAGATTTAAAGCGTGCGTTTAACCGCCAGCACGTACTTAAACGAATGGCAATAGTATTAGCAGGTCCTTTCGCTAATTTACTTTTAGCTGCTTTGCTTTATTGGCTGTTACTAATGTCAGGCGTGACTGGTATTAAACCAATGATTGGTCAAGTGATTGCTGATAGTCCAGCTGCATCTGCAGGATTTATGCCAAACGATGTTATTAAAAGTATTAATGGTAGCGAAATAGACACTTGGAAAGAGGCCAGTTTCGCTTTTGTTACAGAGTCTTTAAAAAGTGATAGCGTAGAAGTTGAGGTGCTTGATCGTTATCAAAAAACACAAATTCGCAATTTAAACTTGCAGAGTTTTGATTTTGAAAAATCAAAACAAGATGTGATGACTGCATTAGGATTAACGCTATATGAAGTAAACATTCCTGCGCGTATTGGCGAAATAAAAGCTGGGGCTGCAGCAGATATTGCAGGGTTAGAATTGGGCGATTTAATTTTAAGTGTCAACCAAAAAAGGGTGGCTTATTGGCAAGACTTTACCCAAGAAGTGAGGCAAAACCCAGATAAACCTATTGCCGTTTTGGTTAGGCGAAATCAACAAGAAGTTATGCTTAATGTTACGCCAAAAGCCAGCACAGTGGACGGTAAAACGGTTGGTATAATTGGGGTGGCGGTTCTAGATAGCAGAGTTACGACCACATACTTCTCTGTAGCTGTAGCACTTAAAAAAGCAGTAGCAACTACTTGGGATACTTCAATCTTAAGTTTAAAGTTAATGGGCAGATTAGTGACGGGGCAACTTTCACTCAAAAACATGAGTGGCCCTGTCACCATAGCCAATGCCGCTGGAGAGAGTGCGGACAGAGGACTCAAGCCTTATATTGCGTTTTTGGCTTTTATTAGCATTAGTATAGGTGTAATGAATCTATTGCCTATACCAGTGTTAGATGGAGGTCATTTCATGTATTATATCGTTGAGTTCGTCACAGGTAAGCCAGTGCCAGAATCAATATTGATTATCGGGCAAAAAATTGGCCTGTTTTTACTAGGGCTCATGATGGTCATCGCATTCTACAACGATATTATTAGATTAATAACTGGTTGATTCTGATGGCTTTTAAACATTCAACTCTTACTCAATAAACTATGGCGCAAACAAAAAAATCGTTGAATCAACTTAAAGTAAAGTCTATTTTACTTATTATTACTAGCTTGTATGCGGGCAATTCTTTTGCACTTGAGCCGTTTGTCGTAAAAGATATTCGAGTTGAAGGCATACAGCGCACTGAAGCAGGCACAGTTTTTACTTATTTGCCAGTTAAAGTCGGTGAAACAATGAATGATGAGCTAGCTTCTGAGGCAATAAAATCGCTTTACGGAACAGGCTTCTATAAAGATGTGCGCATCGAGGCAGAAGGCGACGTGCTAGTGGTCACGGTTCAAGAGCGCTCATCAATTGCACAAATAGATTTTAGTGGAAATAAGTCATTCCCAACTGACAAAATGAAGGAAGGCTTAAAACAAATAGGTATTGCTGAAGGGCAAATTTATGACAAGTCGCAATTAGACCGTGCTGAACAAGAGATTAAACGGCAATATTTAGCACAGGGTAAATATGGCGCTACTGTCAAAACGGTAGCATCTCCATTGGAGCGGAATCGTATTGCAGTACGATTTGACATTGAAGAGGGAGTGGTTGCTAAAATTAAAAGCATTAATATCGTGGGTAATCAAGCATTTACGATGGATGATTTACGCGCCGAGTTTCTTCTTACTACACCAAATTGGATGAGTTGGTGGAATAAAGACGATCAGTACTCTAAACAAAAGCTCAATGCAGACTTAGAAGCAATGCGCTCGTTTTATATGAATAAGGGTTATTTAGAGTTTAATATTGACTCTACTCAAGTATCAATATCGCCTGATAAAAAAGACATTTATATTACTGTTAATATTACAGAAGGTGAAAAATACACGATTTCTGACGTGAAATTAGCAGGTGACACTATTGTGCCTGACACTGAATTGGAACAGTTAATCTCTTTTAAAAAAGGAGATACCTTTAATCGCGAAAAAATAACGCAATCTAGTAAAGCGATTAGCGACCGATTAAGTAATGATGGATATGCATTCTCAAACGTAAATCCTGTGCCAGAAATCAACAAAGAAGACCATACTGCGGCTTTTACATTTTTTGTTGACCCTGGTAAGCGCGTATATGTGCGCCGCATCAATATTGCAGGCAACACCAGAACTCGCGATGAAGTGATACGCCGTGAAGTGCGCCAACTTGAGTCAGCTTGGTACAACTCAAATAAAATCAATCGCTCAAAAGAACGTATAGTACGTACCGACTTTTTTTCTGATGTTAACTTAGAAACGCCGGCAGTACCAGGTGCTACTGATCAAGTGGATATGAATATTAGTGTGACAGAAAAATCTACAGGTAGTGTACAGTTCGGCGCTGGTTTATCGAGCAATGACGGGGTAACTTTTGGCATTACAGTCAATCAAAATAACTTTTTAGGTACGGGAAATCGCGTATCAGCGAATGTGAATACAGGCAAAATTAACACTGTATACTCTCTATCCTTTACTGACCCATACTATACGCCAGATGGGGTTAGTCGTGGTTTTGATATTTACCGACGTGATGTAGATACAAGCTCATCTAGTGTTAGCTCATACAGTTCATCAAGTTATGGTGGTGGTGTGCGCTTTGGGATACCGCTAAATGAGCGAGATGGTCTCAGCTTTGGTCTAGCAGCCGACTTTACTAAAGTCGACTTAACAAGTGAGAGTCCAATTCAATACCAGAAGTTTTGTGGTAATGACTCTGGCTGTAGCAGCAACTCAGTTGTAGCTTCTGCTGGTTGGTATCACGATAGCCGCGATAATATTCTGTTTACTAATAATGGTGTTTTACAAAGATTGAACGCTGAAGTTTCACTACCAGTATTAGATTTACATTACTATAAAATTGATTATAAGCATGCTTGGTTTAATAACTTTTACAAAGATTTCACCTTTATGCTTAACGGTGAAATTGGGTATGCAGACTCTTATGGTAATAAAAACTATCCTTTCTTCAAGCATTTCTTTATGGGAGGGGTAAACTCAGTTCGCGGTTATGACAATGGTTCGCTTGGCCCAAGAGATATCGACCCTAGCACTGGTGAAAGCTTTGCAGTGGGCGGTACAAAACGTTTGTTAGGGAACGCGGAGTTATTCATGCCGGTGCCTGGCTTAAAAGATTCGAAGCAATTTAGGTTAAGTGCATTTATTGACGGGGGTAATGTCTACGACAGCGATGGTTCAATTGGTAGTGATTTAAGGTACTCTACAGGCGCAGGGGTAAGCTGGGTATCACCATTTGGTCCATTAAAACTGATTTACGCAAAGCCGCTGAACGACAAAAAAGGTGATGACACTCAAACTATTCAGTTCCAATTGGGAACACAGTTTTAAATTGTAAATATACACAAAAGCTGTTTTAGGCTTTTAGGAGATATAAATTGAGTCAAAAGTTTATTAGTCGTCTTTTGCATATTTCTTTAATGGTTAGCAGCTTGCTATTTTTTTTTAGCGTCAATGCTGCAGAATTAAAAGTAGGATATGTGCAAGTAGAGAAAATCTTGCAAGAAGCTCCGCAAACGGCAGAAAGTGGGAAAAAATTAGAGCGTGAGTTTGGTCCAAGATCACAAGAACTTGACAAACTTTCAAAACAAATCAAAGAATTAGAATCAGCACTAGATAAGGATGGCTTAACTATAACTGATGCTGAGCGTAGAACTAAAGAACGTGATGCTCAAAATATTAAAGTCGAATTCCAGCGCAAACAGCGTGAGTTACGTGAAGACATCAACTTACGTAAAAACGAAGAGTTAGCCAGCCTACAAGACCGAATAAACAAAGCCGTCCAATCTGTAGCCAAAGCAGAAAGTTATGATTTAGTGATGTATAGCGGTGTTGCTTATGCTGCAGATAAGATTGACATTACTGATAAGGTACTAAAGCTATTAGGTAAAAAATAATTCAACTCTTTTTAAAACATGGTCAAAGGTAATCTAGTGAGTCAAGAATACACACTTAGCGATATAGCTTTAGAGTTAGGTGGAAGAATAGTAGGTGATGGCACAGTAAGTATTGCAAGGGTTGCATCATTAAGCCATGCTAAACAGGGTGATATTTGCTTTATCAATGACATAAAATACCAAAAGGCTGTTGCTGAATGTCAGGCAAGCGCTTTCGTATTAAGAGAAAATGACATTTCATTAACTCAAAAGCCTAAAATTATCGTTGAAAATCCCTATGTTTATTTTGCGAAACTTTCCACTTTATTAAATCCACCAGCCAAGAGCGCTGTAGGTATTGCAGAAAATGTATTCATTGCTCTGACGGCTAATGTCTCTGCAAGTTGTAGTATCGCACCTAATTGTTATATCGGCGAAAATGTCGTGCTAGGGGATAATGTGATTGTTGGCGCAGGAAGTGTCATTGAAAATGATGTATTCATTGGAGCCAATTCCCGCTTAGAACCGAACGTCACTATCAAACAAAAATGTAAGATAGGTGATAATTGTCATATCTTTTCTGGTGCAGTTATTGGCTCTGATGGCTTTGGTTATGCGCAAGAAAATGATGTTTGGATTAAAATTCCGCAAGTAGGCAGAGTTGTTATAGGTAATAATGTCGATATAGGTGCGAATACTACCATTGATCGTGGGGCCTTAGACGATACAGTAATAGAAGAGGGCTGTAAGTTAGATAACTTAATTCAAATAGGCCATAACTGCCTTATAGGAGCACACACGGTAATTGCAGGTTGCGTTGGTATTGCTGGCAGTGCAGTAATAGGCAAACACTGTAAAATTGGTGGGGCAGCGATGATTCTAGGTCATTTAGAAATTGTTGATAACGTCACTATTTCTTCAGGTAGCATGATTACACGATCTATCACAACTCCTGGCGTTTATACAGCATTAATGCCATTCCAACCGCATAAAGAGTGGCTTGCAACTGCCTCTAAAATAAGACATTTAGATGAGTTGGCAAATAAAATTAAATTGCTAGAAAAAGAGTTAGCTCTGTTAAAATCAGCGTTAAGCAATTAACTATTAATGAACTGAGAATCGCATGATAAAAACTATAGATACCAGCATGAATATTCATGAAATTTTAGAGCATTTGCCACATCGTTACCCTTTCGTTTTAATTGACAAAGTAGTCTCAATGGAATTGGGCAAAGAAATTACTGCTATTAAAAATGTCACAATTAACGAACCTTTTTTTCCTGGGCATTTTCCTTACCATCCAGTAATGCCTGGCGTACTAATTGTAGAGGCTATGGCACAAGCCGCTGCAGTATTATCATTTAAAACAATGGATGCAAAACCTAATGACGAATCAGTTTACTACTTCGCTGGAATAGATAATGCACGTTTCAAAAAACCCGTCTCCCCAGGCGATCAAATTGTGTTAAATGTTAAAATAGATAGAATTTTAAAAGGTATATGGAAATATACAGGCGTGGCATCTGTCGATGGTGACGTCGTTGCTGAGGCGAGTATGATGTGCATCCTTAAAGCAATAGAAAAATAATATTAAATCAATAAGTTAATTATACTATCTGAAGTAAGATTTTAAATGCCAGCAAAAATTCACGCTACTGCCATCATAGATAAAAATGCAGAGTTAGATTCAAGTGTCGAAATCGGCCCTTATTCTATTATTGGGCCAAATGTCAAAATTGACTCTGGAACGCGAATTGCTGGTCATGTGACAATCAGCGATCACACAGTTATCGGTAAAAATAATCATATTTATCAATATTCTTCTCTTGGTGAGGCTCCACAAGATAAAAAATACAAAGGTGAGCCAACTTTATTGGAAATCGGCGACAACAATACCATCCGTGAATTTTGCACATTTAACCGTGGCACAGTGCAGGACAAAGGCACTACAAAAATTGGCAACGATAATTGGATTATGGCCTACGTGCACTTGGCACACGATTGTGTGATTGGAAATCACACAATTTTTGCAAATAATGCTTCTTTGGCAGGGCATGTGGATGTACACGACTACGCTATTTTAGGTGGCTTTACTCTAATACACCAGTTTTGCAAAATTGGATCACATGTAATCACGGCTGTTGGTTCTGTAGTATTCAAGGACATCCCACCTTATGTTACAGCTGCAGGGTACGATGCGAAACCACATGGGATTAATGCTGAGGGACTAAAACGAAGAGGCTTCTCAACTGAGGCAATATTAGAGGTTAAACGTGCCTACAAAACCCTATATCGCCAAAATTTAACCTTAGAAGAAGCAAAAATCGAACTATCAAAAAAAGCCGAGTTACATCAGGAAATTCAATTGTTGGTTGATTTTCTCAATACATCTACACGCGGCATCGTCCGATAAGTAAGCATCATGAAAATTGGTATTGTTGCAGGAGAAGCCTCTGGGGATTTACTCGGTAGCCACCTGATAGCCGCACTAAGAAAACATCAACCTGATATTCAATTTATAGGTATCGCCGGTCCCAAAATGATAGGTGAGGGTGCCACTAGCTTATTTGCAATTGAGCAACTCTCTGTTCGTGGTTATATAGAAGTAATTAGGCATTTACCAAACCTGCTTGCATTACGTAAAAATTTACTGAAGCAACTATTGGCTGAAAAAATAGATTTATTTATTGGTGTAGATGCTCCGGACTTTAATTTTTGGCTGGAAAAAAAGTTGAAAAATAGAGGGATTGTTACCATTCACTATGTCAGTCCATCCATTTGGGCATGGCGCAAAGGGAGAGTTAACGCTATTAAAAAAGCTGTTACACACATCCTAGCATTATTTCCTTTTGAGCCAGCTCTATACGAACAAGCTGAGATACCTGTAACTTATGTAGGACACCCCTTAGCAGACTTATTACCTTTACACCCCAATGTGTTAGAAGTTAGAGAGAATCTCAAACTTAAGCCAACCCAAACTGTTATTACTTTGTTGCCAGGTAGTAGACAAAGCGAGGTTGCTCATCATGCAGATTTATTTATTAGGACTGCGCATCTTATTAATCTTGAATTTCTTAAAGAGGGAAAGAGCGATGCTATATTCTTAGTGCCATTGATTACACGTGAAACACGTACAATTTTTGACAAAGCACTAAATCAATTTTTACTCACATTAGACGAAAATAGCGTTAGCCCACCAATTACAGTCATGTTTGGTCATGCACATGAAGCAATGGAAGCTTCTGACTTTGTGATTGTGGCTTCTGGCACAGCCACATTAGAAGCGGCTTTGTTAAAAAAACCTATGATTATCACTTATCGTATGTCTAATTTAAGCTGGCAAATACTAAAGAGAATGCGTTTACAGCCATACGTGGGCCTGCCTAACATACTAGCTGAGCGATTTGTTGTACCTGAACTAATACAAGATGATGCTACACCAGAAAAAATTTCTGAAGCTACCATCAGGTTAATGGCCAATAAATCTGAGTTGGAGATGATAAAGATTGCTTTTACAAATATACATCAGCAGTTGAAACAAAACACATCCGAAAAAGCAGCACAAGTTATTCTTGATTACCTAAAGCATTAAAACTTAATTTAACATAATATACATTATACGAAATGGTATATTGGTTACACGTAATTACTGCTTAGCACACTGCTAGCTATTTTGATGTCAAAGCATATACCACAATATTATCTCCAGCCGTATAGCCAAATATTGAATTTCCACCTGCCGCTACAGCAACATATTGCACACCATCAACTTCATAGCTAATCGCAGGCGCGTTTACGCCTGCATCTACATTAACTTGCCATAGCAAATCTCCAGTGTTACTACTGTATGCATTAAAGTTGCCGTTACCTTCTCCTGTAAAAATTAGACCACTTGCTGTACTTAATATGCCTCCCATTAAAGGCTGCTCAGTTTTAACTTGCCATTTCAGTTTGCCAGTTGCCAAATTGATCGCAGAAATAATTCCCCATCGGGCATCTTTTGTAGGTTCAGATACTGCATATTTAATGGCTGGTTTGCCTTCTTTTGCAGGTTCATCTACAAGCGTATATTTAATGGGCGCATGAATACCAGCTACAAAACTCATTTGACCTTTTTCATCTAGTGCGCTTGGGCTCCAATTCGAGCCCCCCAGAATGCCAGGATATAGTACCGTACCTTCTTTTGTGGCTTTGGCAAAAAGATTTTTTTGTGGCACAAAGGCTTCAGACTTCATCAACAGCTTGCCCGTTGCTCTATCGTTCACAAAATACCAACCCGTTTTGCTCGCCTGCCCAACTGCAGGGATGCTTTGGCCATTTTGTATGTAATTAAACAAAACTGGGGGACTAGCTAAATCATATCCCCAGACATCATGCGGTACTTGTTGATAATGCCATTTGATTTTTCCTGTTTCAGTATCTAAAGCAACCAAGGACACGGTATATAAGTTATCTCCGGGGCGTGAAATATCATTCATTTGCGGACTTGGGTTACCAGTTCCAAAAAATAACGTGTTCGTATTAACGTCAATAGCTGGGGTACTCCACGCAGACCCACCACCATAACGCCATGCATCTTTATTGTTGACTAGATTAGCTTTTTCAGCAGCAATATCTCGATTAAGTGAAATTCCATCAGAAGTAGTTTCTGCAAAAACACCCTCCCAACCTTGGGAAGGAATTGTATCAAACTGCCAAATACGCTGACCGTTTTTAACATCATATGCTGCCAAAAAACCTGGGCGACCATAGCGTCCATTTACACCCACAACAGCCCCTAATGGCGCATCTTTTGTTGGTGTGTCTAAATGCAAACCATAGCCTACGCCAGTCACGCCGACAATCACCTTACCGCGATACACTACGGGAGCCATCGCAATGCCAATACCTGTGCCTCCATAAGACTCTTTTTGGCTTTTAACATCTGATTTACTCAACGAAGTAGCATCTTCGGTTAAAGCGGTGTCATCCGCCACATCGATATCCCATATTTTCGCCCCAGTTTTTGCATTTAGTGCAATTAAACGCGCATCTACAGTACCAATAAACACCATTCCATCACTTACCGCCACCCCTCTATTGGCAGGCCCACAACACATTTTCCAGTTAGCGCGGCGCTCATGTTGGTAACGCCAGAGTTCTTTACCTGTTTTTGCGTCTAAAGCCACCACATGGTTATAAGGTAACGCAACATACATTACACCACCTGTCACAATTGGTGTAGCCTGAAAGCTTGCGGATACACCACTTTTGAATTTCCAAGCCAAGCCTAAATTTTTAACATTCTGCGGGTTAATTTGCGTTAATGGTGACATGCGTTGGTTAGTATAATCGCGACCGAAACTTGGCCAATCAGTTTTAATTTGGCTGGACGATTGATTAGGAATATTTGTACATGAAGCTAATATTAAGCAACAAGCCAACAGGGGTGATTTTAAAAACATCATGCTTTTACTCACAAAAAAAGTTATTGTAATAATTTACACGTTTAGCAGAAAAATTACATCATCAATATCATGAATATCAATTCATATCATTATTATTTGTCTGCGCATGATATTCTCTTATTTTTTAGTTAAAAGCTTCAAATGACCCATCCACAAACCACAATTGCACACGCTGGAAGAAACGAAACATTTATCCCTAGCAAAGATGCTTCTTTAGAATATTCCATCGCCACCTTACAAGGCAAGCTACTCGCTCTTGGTATTGAAGTTGAAGAAAAATCTTGGCTTAATGAAATTGAAGGCATTTGGTCAGTACATGTCATCGATAAAGACTGCCATCGCCTCTTTACCAATGGCAAGGGCGCTAGCCAGCTAGCGGCACGCGCCAGTGCTTTGGGCGAATACTTTGAGCGACTGAGTACCAATTATTTTTGGACACATTTTTATCTAGGTGAAGCCATTGCGAATAATGCTTATGTGCATTACCCAAATGAAAAATGGTTTACACTGAATGGCAATAAATGGCCTAAAGAGTTGCTCACGCCTGACTTGCAAAAGTTCTACAACCCAGAAGGCACAGTGCTGGCAAGCCAGTTAATTGATCTAAATTCTGGCAATGCTAAACGGGGCATTTGCGCGATTCCTTACACACGCCTGCGTGACAACAAAATTGCTTATTTTCCAGTGAATTTGATTGGAAATTTGTATGTTAGTAATGGCATGTCGGCAGGCAACACCATGATGGAAGCACGCACACAAGCGTTAGCTGAGATTTTTGAACGCAATATAAAATATAAAATTATTCGTGATGGCATTTGCCTGCCAGATGTACCAGAATCTGTGATTAGCCGCTACCCACGCATAGCGGCTGGTATTCAAGGCTTACGCGATGCTGGTTATGGCATTTTAGTAAAAGATGCCTCACTTGGTGGACAATATCCCGTCATGAACGTCACCCTACTCCATCCTGAGGATCAGGGCTGTTTTGCAAGCTTTGGCGCGCATCCACGCTTTGAAGTCGCGCTAGAACGTGCGCTTACTGAGTTACTACAAGGTCGTGCACTCGATAGCTTAAAGGGTTTTGTTGCACCAGGTTTTGACATGGAAGAAATTGCAGATTCACAAAACTTAGAAATACATTTTGTGGATTCGAGCGGCGTAATAAGTTGGAACTTTTTGCGCAGCACACCTGATTATGCCTTTGTCGATTGGAACTTTAGCACCACGACTGAAGAAGATTATCATTGGTGCGTCAACACCATACACAATAGCGGCCACGATATGTATATCGCAGATTTTACTCATTTAGGGGTGTACGCTTGCCGTATTTTTGCGCCTGGAATGAGCGAGATTTATCCTGTTGAAGAATTGGAATGGGAAAACAATACCGTAGGAAATTTAGTGCGCCCATTCGCTTTGCGTTTACAAGATTTAACCAAAGACGAATCAGCACAACTACTCAATACCTTACTTGATTTGGATTTAGCTGACGAACTCCCAGTCACCACCCTCATCGGTCTGTGCGCAGACCCAAATACCACTTGGGTGGATTTACGCGTGGGTGAGTTAAAAACCTTAGCCGCCCTCGCCTGCCAATCTACCGATGATATTTTAGATGGTTGCACATGGATTGCCCAGTTTAACGAGCTGCCAGCGTTACGCGCAAAAATCTATCGATGCATAAACGATATAGTGCTAATTTCTACAGAACTTAATGCTGATCCTGCTTTATTTGAGGCTAACTTAACACTAATGTATGGCGCAGAAACTTTGCAACAAGCCCAAGCGTTAGTGAGTAGAAAAACGCAATACTTAGGCTTAGAAAACTTAGGCGAAAACATGCAAGCTAGCCGCATGCACCAGCAACTTTTAGCAGCTTACGCCAAGGTGCAAAAAGCCTACAAAATTTAAGCTAAAATTAAGCTGAAATTTCACCATAAATTCCCCCGAGAGATTTTTACGCCTCTGGAAGCCCCATAGAATAAGGCTTGCAGAGGAGGTGAAATGATATGGCGACTAAAAACCCATTAAAATTAGGATTTTTAAGTACAAATTTTGTCGTTGATTTATGTGCATTGTATTGACAGAAACTGTCTTAGCCATTGGTGGGCATTCTTACTATTGCTTGAATAAATCTTGCCATCTAAAGTGCCAATTAAACCATCAACTTCGGCTTCATTTTTGGATAGTATATCCATACCAACAATATAACTAAGGCCTTGACTACTACTCCACATATCCATTAGAAATATGTCTTCATTATTAACTACCATAAAACGCCCCTCACGCCCCTATTTAGAAAACCACACCAGCTAAGCTAGGGTTGCTTAGTGTTCACCCCGTCGGGCTAGGTGTGGCTAAACTGGTTATTTATCGCTATAGTGGTATCTGCAAGCAATAATTTGTAGCTCGGTTTCGGTGACTTGGTACACCAGCCTATTTACATCATCAATACGCCGTGAATAAAAGCCTGTTAAATCGCCGCGTAATGGTTCTGGCTTGCCTATGCCTGTAAAGGGTTCACGGGTTGCAGCTTCAATCAGGGCGTTAATGCGTTTGAGTGTTTTTTTATCTTGCCCCTGCCAGTAGGTGTAATCACTCCACGCGCTAGGGGTAAATAATATTGCCCTTGCCATTAGTCTGTAGTGAGTTGTTTAGCGGTGGTTTTACCTGCTTTGAGTTCTGCAATAGATTTTGCCAGGTGCGCCGCATTTGCTGGGCTTTGCAATAGGTGCAAGGTTTCCATTAGGCTATTATAGTGGTCAAGCGACATTACCACTGCGTTATCAGCATCACGGCGGTTAATAATGGTCACATCTACATCATTGGTTACGCTATCTAATACGGCTTTGAGCGAGTTTCGCGCTTCGGAATAGCTAATCACTTGCATAATACTACCTCTTTATGTTCAATATATTGTACAAGTATAATACAGCATCATACGGTAGCGCAAGCAATCAATTGTTATGCGCTTTTACCCTGAAAAGGTATCACTTTTGCACCCGCTTTGAGTTCATCTAAGTAATCAGCCCATTGTTGCATCATTACCGCCCTTTGTTTTAAATATAGGGCATGGTTATAGGCTGAGCTTGTTTCGTTGCGTTCCTGGTGTGCTAATTGCAGTTCTATGTGCATGTGGTCGTAACCTTGCTCATGCAAAGCGGTAGAAGCTAAGCCCCTAAAGCCGTGTCCAGTCATTTTGCCTTTATAGCCCATTACCTCTAAGGCTTTTAAAATGGTGTTATTGCTCATGGGTTTGGTGTGGTTGTTTTGGTTAGGGAATAACATTTCACCATAGCCAGTGAGTGTTTTAAGCGTGGTTAATAGCACAATGGCTTACGTGGATAATGGCACGATATGCGGGGTTTTCATTTTCATGCGTTCGGCTGGTAAACGCCATTGCGCATTTTCAAAATCTATTTCACTCCAGCGCGCCCGATTAGCTCGGTAGTTCTAACAAAGGTTAATGCCATAAACTTAACGGCAAGCCTTGTAACTGGGGTTGATTTGCTGTTATCAATTGCCCTTAATAGGTTTGGTAACTCGGCAATACCAACACGCGCATAATTCACCCTTTTACGGGTTTCTATAATATCGCTTGGCCTAATCTCTATTGCAGGGTTTCTAGTGGCTTTGCTTTCTTTGCCGTGCGCTATGGCGTATCTAAACACTTGGCCTATGGTTTGGTGTGAACGCTTTGCAATATCAAGCGCGCCACGCTCAGCAATTGATTTAATAGCATCTACAATTTCATAGGCTGTAATGTCGTTTACTGGCCTGCTGCCTATCAATGGGTAAACATCAGCCTCTAGCCTTCGCTTTACATACTCGGCATGACGTTCGCTTTTGCCTACATGCCATTTTTGCCACCACTTACCCGCCCATAATTCAAATGTGTTTGTAAGATTCGCTTTTCTTTCAGCTTTATCAGCTTTTTTAATATCGCTAGGGTCTATTGGCGGAATGTTAGCTAATAGCTTGCGAGCTTGGTCGCGCCGTTCTCTTGCATTGGCTAGTGATACATCGGGATAAGTGCCAAATGAAAGTAGTTTTTCTTTAGCATCAAAGCGATATTTGAAACGCCACCACTTACCCCCGCTTGGGGTTATTTGTATAAATAGTCCCAATTCATCATATAGCTTGTAAAGCTTAGTTTGTGGCTTAGCATTGGCTATTTCAGTGTTGGTAAGTGCCATAGTGGGGTAACTTGACTTACCCCAAATGTTACCCCACTTTATCGTAAGATAGCAAGATGTGTGTTGATACACCATGAAGCGTTTAAATGGCTTAAATGCTAGTGTTTACAGGGGTTTTTGATGCTGAATGATACTGCTTGAAATGAACCATTGGCGGAAGGGGCGGGATTCGAACCCGCGTTAGGTTATTCACCTAAACACGCTTTCCAGGCGTGCGACTTAAACCGCTCATCCACCCTTCCGAATTGATTTGTTCGCTTTGGCTAAAAGGCGAGGCATTATAGCTGATATGCGCACTTAAAAAAATCAAAACGTGATTAATTAGTGAGCTGTTTTTGACCTTCTAATATAAATGTATCTAGCTTGCCTTTACCTTTCACTTCAACCCCTGTCCGCACGCTAAATTCATATGTATTTTGTAACGCTTTTTGGGTACTTTGAGAAACCTGAATGGCACCTAAAATACCGGTACTTTCCATGCGACTAGCCATATTCACAGTATCGCCCCATAAGTCATAACTGAATTTTGCACTGCCAATCACGCCAGCCACTACAGGACCTGTATTAATTCCGATACGCATGTTTAAATCGACACCATTCACAGCGGACACCTCTTTAAGCGCGGCGTGCATATCTAGCGCCATTTTGGCAATACGTTCGGCATGGTCATCACATGCTACAGGCGCACCAGAAATAACCATGTAAGCATCACCTATGGTTTTAATTTTCTCTACTTGATATTTTTCGGCCAAATCATCAAAGCGCAAAAAAACTTGCGATAACAGCTCAATCAACTGCGTTGGCGTCATTTTTTCGGATAATTGCGTGAAGTTAATCAAATCTGCAAACATGACGGTAACATTGTCATAGTGGTCTGCAATGCGCATGTCGTTAGCTTTTAATCGTTCAGCGATTGGCGCTGGCAAAATATTCAACAGGAGTTTTTCAGACCGTGCTTGCTCAAGCTCTAAAGAGGCCATTACTCGCTCTTTTTGTCCCTGAAAGTAACGCAAAACGCCATATAAAATAGACGCTGTACCGGTAATATTCATCAAGAAAAAAGCATCTTTCACATTCGTTGGAATCGGCAAGGCATTACTGGCAAAGCGATTATTAAGTACCCATGAAATAATCGCCAAAAAGAAAAATAGAAAAAACCACGGGGTAGATTGGCGAGTACCTAAAATCATTAACGCGCCCACAGGGCACAAAATAGCCCAAATAGCCACACCGCTAGAAGCGGCAAAGCCACCGATAGCCCATTGCATAAAGAATGGCATCACCAATAGCATAACCAGTTGTGTAAAGGTGAAATATTCAAATCGCTTAAAACGATAGAATAAAAACAGGCTCACGTAAGAAACTACTAGATACGCATACGGAACAGCTGCAATAAACGCATAACCCTCGCCTAAGCCTGAAAGTGTGTATATCCAGAAAAAACATACAAGACTTTCAGCAATCACTAAAAAAGTAAGAATAGATTTGCTTAACGTGCTAGAAGATGGGTTAGCCAAATTAACCCAAAAGTCACGCGTAAAAATTGAAGGTGATGCTACAAGTTCTGACATATTTCTCAGTATTTTGTTAAATATTAAAGACTTAGAGTCTCACTATAACGCATCAAGCATAAAAATTAAATGTTTTTTCTAATGCTATGATTAAAATTTACGTTTTAAGTGGTTGATTTATTATGCCGATAACGTATTTATCGTGTTTCAATATTGGCAATTTCATCACAAATTTCTATAGGAATAATTTGTTAACATGGCTTGATTTAATGGATTATTAGGTTTATTGTTTAGCGTGAATATCGCTTTACAAACCCTTGTTAGATAAAGGTCTAGCATGAATAAAGCTGAATTTTCAAATATTATAAAAGTGGAATATAAAATCGCGGTTAATCGAATAGATTAGCTATATTATTGATAGAAAAACCAGAGGAGTTAACATGAGTTTAGATTTACTAAAAGGTCTTGGCGTAAAAATACCTTATAAAGCAAAATATGACAACTTTATTGGTGGCAAGTGGGTTGCACCTGTTAAAGGTGAATATTTTGATGTCATTACCCCTATTACTGGTAAAAATTATACTAAGGCGGCACGTTCTAGTGCTGAAGATGTAGAACTAGCACTTGATGCGGCTCACAAAGCTGCAGATGCTTGGGGTAAAGCTTCAACGACTGAGCGCGCTAACATTCTGCTCAAAATTGCGGATCGTATTGAACAAAATCTTGAGTTAATTGCAACAGCTGAAACTATTGATAACGGCAAACCTATTCGCGAAACGATGAATGCGGATATTCCTTTGTCTGTTGACCACTTCCGCTACTTTGCAGGTGCTATTCGCGCCCAAGAAGGCGGCATTAGTGAAATTGACCATGATACTGTGGCTTATCACTTCCACGAACCACTAGGTGTCGTTGGTCAAATTATTCCATGGAACTTCCCAATTTTGATGGCAGCTTGGAAATTAGCTCCTGCGCTTGCTGCTGGTAATTGTGTGGTGATGAAACCTGCAGAATTTACGCCTGTAAGTATCTTAATTTTAATGGAAGTCATTGGCGACTTAGTGCCTCCAGGTGTCATCAATATTGTCAACGGTTATGGCCGCGAAGTGGGTGCGCCATTAGCCAACAGCAAACGTATCGCTAAAATCGGCTTCACTGGTTCAACCGCTACAGGACGTGCGATTGCAACGGCCGCTGCTAGTAATTTGATTCCCGCAACGCTTGAGTTAGGCGGCAAATCACCTAACATTTTCTTTGCCGATATTATGGACGAAGATGACGCATTTTTTGACAAAGCGATTGAAGGTCTCGTTTTATTTGCTTTCAACCAAGGTGAAGTTTGCACTTGCCCATCGAGAGCTGTCATCCAAGCATCTATCTATGACAAATTTATGGAACGTGTCATGGGGCGTGTCGCTGCGATTAAACAAGGCAACCCGCTTGACCCTAACACTATGCTAGGCGCCCAAGCATCTCAAGATCAATTAAACAAAATCATGAACTATATTGATATTGGCAAACAAGAAGGTGCTGAAGTTCTTTGCGGTGGTAATCGTAATGTATTGAAGGGCGACTTGGCTGAAGGCTACTATGTACAACCTACGCTGCTTAAAGGTCATAACAAAATGCGCGTGTTCCAAGAAGAAATTTTTGGCCCCGTGTTAGCTGTTACAACCTTTAAAGATGAAGCTGATGCTTTGGCCATTGCTAATGACACGATTTTTGGTCTGGGTGCTGGTGTTTGGAGCCGTAATGGTACAACTGCGTACCGCATGGGTCGCGGTATTAAAGCAGGCCGTGTGTGGACAAACTGCTACCATGCCTACCCTGCACATGCAGCATTTGGTGGTTACAAAGAGTCTGGCATTGGTCGCGAAAATCACAAAATGATGCTCGACCATTATCAACAAACTAAAAACTTGCTTGTGAGCTATAACCCAAATAAATTAGGCTTCTTCTAGTTTACAATAGAAAAACTGATGATTTGAGTTAGAATTTAAGAGGCGACATTCTCGCCTCTTTTTTTATTGCCCTAAGTTCGGAGTATAAATCATGGCTGAACGCATATCTGCAACACCTTCTGCACAGGCTTTAATTTCTAAACTAACTGCTGAGCACGGCCCGATTGTATTTTTGCAATCAGGGGGCTGTTGCGAAGGTAGCGGTCCTTTATGTATGCCAGCACATGAGCTAAAACCAAGCGCAATGGATGTCATATTGGGTACTTTAAATGATGGCGCAGTGTATTACATGAGTGATAGTCATTTTACCTTTGCAGAAAATATGCACACTATTTTGGACGCACAGCCCGGCTCAAGTGGCTCCTTTTCACTCGATTGTGGGAGTGGGTTTGCCTTTATTACTAGAGGTCGCTTGTATTCAGACGAGGAATTAGCTGCCCTTCCACCCGTAGTGAGAGCTGGATATTAGTAAAACAATGCTTCTGACAAATATTTCAGTTTAGTTTAAGCGTTTTTTGTTGTAGAATGCCACCCGGCGGGTCTCCTCGCATTGTGAAATAGCCAACTTGGTCAGGTGCGGAAGCAAGCAGCCACAACTGTTAAGCAAGTGCCGAGGGCAAGGCTCGCCTCTTCTTTTTTGAATGTAAGCTCCATGCAGCTTTATTTAGCCTTAGACTAAACACCCATTTTACGCTAAAGTAGCACCCCATGAGTTATCAAGTTTTAGCGCGAAAATATCGCCCAAAATCCTTTCAAACGTTGGTCGGACAAGATCATGTAGTGCGCGCGCTCACCAATGCACTAGAGCAACAACGTTTGCATCATGCCTACTTATTTACGGGAACACGCGGTGTAGGAAAAACCACCCTCGCCCGTATTTTGGCAAAGTCACTTAACTGTGAAAAAGGCATTTCTGCTTTACCTTGCGGCGTGTGTAATGCTTGTATAGAAATTGACCGTGGCCGCTATGTTGACTTAATTGAGGTTGACGCAGCATCAAACACCCAAGTAGATGCTATGCGCGAACTATTAGATAACGCACAATATGCACCAACCAGTGGCCGATTTAAAGTCTATATCATCGACGAAGTCCATATGCTTTCAAAAAGCGCTTTTAACGCAATGCTTAAGACGTTAGAAGAACCCCCTGCACACGTAAAATTCATTCTTGCCACTACTGACCCACAAAAAGTACCCGTCACTGTGTTATCAAGGTGTTTGCAGTTTAATTTACGGCAGATGGCTGGTACATCTATTATCGAGCACTTGCAAAATATTTTGAGTCAAGAAGGTATTCCTTTTCAAGCAACTGCACTGCATTTAATAGCCAGAGCAGCAAACGGCAGTATGCGCGATGCCCTTTCACTGACAGATCAAGCGATTGCCTATGGCGGTCAAACGGTTAATGAGTGCGAAGTACGTGCAATGTTGGGCGCGATTGATCAAAGTTATTTATATCAACTAATTCATGCACTATTGTTAAATGACGGTGCAAGCTTGATTGCACAAGCAAAGTTGATGGAAGAGCGCAGTATCGCTTTTGAAGCTGCGCTCAATGATTTAGCACAATTATTTCACCAAATTACCATCGCACAAACTGTTCCAGATAGCGTGGCGGATGACTTACCTGAGCGTGCGCAACTACTCGAATTTGCTGAAAAAATCCCCGCCGAAACTTTGCAGTTATATTACCAAATTGCCCTACTCGGCCGTCGAGACATCGGCTTAGCCCCTGACGAATTCGCGGGCTTTACCATGAGTTTGTTGCGCATGTTGGCTTTTACCCCTATCGATAGCGGTGCACATCGCGCAAAGCAAACAACGCAAAACACAGCCAAACCGAACGCTGAAACACGTTTAACTACGCCAACTGTTCAAGCTGTTGCGGTCAGCCAACCTTTAGAAAAAGCTGTAGATACGATAGAAGATACAACACAAAATTCTTTTAATGGTGATTGGCGCAGCTTGCTGGACCAGCTAAAACTAGGGCTTGCACGCAACTTAGCCTTAAATAGCGCCCTGTTGAGTTTTGATGACAACACCATGCATTTTGCCATACAAGACAAAGATAAAAGCTTACTTAGCCCCATGTACCAAGACAAATTGGCGCTAGCTTTACAGCAATATTTTGGCAGAAAAATTCGCTTAGAATTTACCGTGGAAGGTAGTGTAAACACACCTGCCAAACAAGTAGCGCAAGAAAAAGCTTTTGCGCAAAGTAACGCCGAAAACGCTATCGAGTCTGATGATTTTGTGCAGGCGCTAATCAACGACTTTGGCGCAACTATTATTCCCAATTCAATTAAACCCATCAGCAATTAAAGGAGAAAAAACATGATGAAAGGTGGCATGGGCAACATGATGAAGCAAGCCCAAATGATGCAAGCTAACATGCAAAAAGTGCAAGAGGAGTTAGCTCAAACTGAAGTAGAAGGTAGTGCCAGTAACGGGATGGTAAAAATCACCATGACTTGCAACAATTCGGTTAAACGTGTGCAAATTAACGATGCGGCGATGGATGACCGTGAAACGCTAGAAGATTTATTGCTGATTGCTTTAACTGATGCTAAAGCCAAAGCCGAAGCAACCTCGCAACAACGTATGGCAGGTGTAGTGCCTGCTGGCTTTAAAATGCCGTTTTAGTTAGTATCTGTGCGCAGCCCTCACACCCTTGATCAGTTAGTCGATGCTTTACGTTGCCTGCCTGGCATTGGACCAAAGTCTGCGTTACGGATGGCGTATCACCTACTACAACGTGACCGTCAGGGCGCGCAAAACCTTGCCCATTCGCTCGACAATGCGCTTCAATTGATTGGGCATTGCGAACTTTGCAATACCTTTTCTGAAACCTCATTATGCCCGTTATGCGCCTCTGAAGACCGCGATAATAGTCTGCTGTGTGTCGTTGAGATGCCCACCGACTTAATGATGTTAGAGCAAACTCATAGTTATAACGGAATGTATTTCGTGCTGATGGGCAGGCTTTCACCTCTCGATGGCATTGGCCCTAAAGAAATCAACCTCGATAAACTCATCAAACGCGCGCAAGATGGTGTGGTGTCAGAAGTCATTTTAGCAACCAACTACACGAGCGAAGGTGAAGCCACGGCGCATTATATTAGCGAACTGTTAAAGTCTCGCCACATTGCAGTAAGTCGCATTGCACGTGGCTTGCCTATGGGTGGCGAGATTGAATATGTGGATAGCGGCACACTTTCTATGGCGCTGCTTGGCCGAAAAAGCGTGTAGCTAAGCTATTTTATCCACATATTTTTTTAGCCAATAATCCACACTGAGTTTACCTGCGCCACCAAACAGCAAAGGTAAAAACATCACCATATAAATCAAAGGTAATTTGTAGTTACCAAAACCATCTTGGTTTTCATCCACAATTCGATAGCCTTTTAGCAATTCTGATAAATTAGACCAATGTTCAGGCCAATGCACAGATGCAATTGCAACAACGGTTAATATTAACAATGAAACCGTAAAAAATCGTGTTGCCACACCAAATGCAAGCGCAAAAGCCCCCACAATTTCAAAAAACGTCGCCATACCCCAACTGATGTCTGGCGGTAATAAATTGAATGGAAACGGAAACGCAATGTCAGCAAACCAATTGGTGCCATGCAATTTTTCAAAGCCCGCCTCACCAAATTCCCAAGCTAAGATAAGCCTTAAGAATAAAGGCGGAATGCTGTCAGAAAATGCATTTAGCCCGTTAAAAGTCGCATTAACCAGATTTTTCGCGCTAGTCACAAGATTAATCATTTAAACACCCATATTTTGTTTTTAAGTGATGATTAGTCGTAGCTATGGCTAAACCCTTACAGGGAAGTTAATTTATTTTAGGTTTAATTGCTTGCGCTCTTTGATATTTAAAATAAATACGCACCGCCAATAACAGCGCCAAAATCAGCGCATACAATAAAGGCTCGCGAATATCAATTTTAACCAGCCACCAAAAATGTACTACCGCTAAAATAGCAACGGCATAAACCAGTTGATGCAGTTTTTTCCATCGTTCTCGCAGGCGTTTAATCATCGCCTTATTTGAGGTGATGGCGAGCGGCACCGTCAGCACAAATGCTGCAAAGCCCACCAAAATACGCGGATGTTTGGCAATATCTTGGGTAATATCTGTCCAGCTAAAGCTGAAATCTAGCCATAAATATATTAACACATGCAAACAGGCGTAAAAAAACATAAACAAGCCTAACATACGCCGCATTTGCAACGGCCAAGTGTGACCAGTAAGCAAGCGAATTGGCGTTAAACTGAGCGTAGCTAGTAATATAATCAACGCCCAAAAACCTGTAGAACGCTCAATAAACTCAATTTCGTTAGCGGGAAAATCTTGTAGAACACCTAAAAAAATTAAGCGCGCTAATGGCAATAAACACAGTAAAAATACGCTGTATTTAACAATAGAAATTTGATTTTTGGTTAGCATTTTACGTCTAAATTTTTGGCTTAATATTTAACAAAAAATCGCCCGAGAAAAATTAATACCTCTGCAAGCCAGTCTGCATGCGGCTTGCAGAGCATCAAAAAGAAATGTGCGCATTTTAAGTGGTGTTTTTATGTTTTAGAAACGCGTTTTTAGCGAATGGCTACTAGAAGTTTTTGCGCAAATCTAAACCGGCATATATCTGCCCAACTTGCTCAGCATAGCCATTAAACATTTGCGTTTTTATGCGCCCAGCAAACAGCCCTGCACCAATTCGTTTTTCGGTCGATTGTGACCAACGTGGGTGTTCAACATTGGGGTTCACGTTTGCATAAAAACCATATTCTCTTGGGCCCGCTTTCATCCAGCTCGACACAGGCATTTTTTCTGTAAAGCGAATTTTCACAATCGACTTTGCCCCTTTAAAACCATATTTCCACGGCACAACCAAACGCATGGGCGCGCCATTTTGGTTAGGCAAAACCTCCCCATACAAACCCACCGCCATCAAGGTTAGCGGGTGCATGGCTTCATCCATGCGCAAACCCTCAGTATAAGGCCAATCCAAAATGGGTAAATTCACACCAGGCATTTGTTGCTTATCAGCCAACGAAACAAACTCAACGTATTTAGCATTACCAGTGGGCTCAGCCCATTTAATCAGTTGCGCCAGCGGCAGCCCCACCCACGGAATGACCATCGACCAACCCTCAACGCAACGCATCCGGTAAATGCGTTCTTCTAACGGGGCTAATTTATAAATATCTTCTATGCTAATGGTTTTAGGCTTTTTAACTTCACCTTCAATGCTGACTGTCCATGGATGCGCCTTAAATAATTTACTATGAATAGCTGGCTCACTTTTATCCGTGCCAAACTCGTAAAAATTGTTATAACTCGTCACATCGTCATATTCGGTGAGCTTTTCACTGGTACTAAAAGCCGACTTTTTTATGCCTGAAAATTTTGGGCGTGATTGACTCGCCGATTTAGCCAACTTTTCTGCTTGTGCAGTGAGTGGATGCGTAAACAGCGCCACCGAGCCTGCAACAACGCCAAATCCAGCCTTTTGTAAAAAGGCTCGACGTTGCTCAAAAATAGCTTTTGGCGTAATCTCTGATGGAAAAATATCAGGCTTTGGTAAAATGATCATTGCGCTTGCCTTAAGGTAGTTGAGTTAACACTTAGTCGCTACACTATGATGCGCCTTACAAAAAATGTGTAGCTTATTGCAATTGCAATGTTTGCTGCTCAATTTCAGTTGCCAACTCTTTATCTTGGGTGTTTTTTGCTATCATTTTTGCTTTTTCAATCAGAGCATCAGCAGATGCTTTGTCACCTTTAGCTTGTTTTACACTGGCTAGTACATAACTGGCTTTAGCTTCATAATAGGCACCACCGTTATCTAACGCAAACTGAATCATTTTATTAAGAATATTTTCTGCGCTGGTGAAATTTTTTGTAAGGGCATAATAGCGGCCAAGCGTAATGCCTGCATTTACATGATCATCTAAACTACCTGCTTTGCTTTGCATGGCGTACCCTTTCACCTGAAACTCCAAAGCCAAATCATGTTCTTGCAATTTATGGTGCATCAGGGCGATATTTTCAAAACTCTCACCACGCTCATTATCATTAGCCGCTAATTGGCTACCTAAAGTGTATTGCGCCAATGCTTGCGCAAATTGTTGGTTTAGCGCGTGAATATTACCTATTGCGTTATAACTAGCGCGTTCATACGCAGGCGTTTTGCTGACTTTTGCTTGCGTACTCGCGATTTGGTAGCTTGCAATAGCCGCTTCATATTGCTTGAGCTCTTTAAAGGTATTACCAATCAACATTGAAGACACCGCTTTGTCAAAAGCATCCGTAGATAGTGCATCCGCTTGTTTAAATATATTGAGTGCGCCATTAAAATCGTCATTAGCGGCCAAGCAACGGCCTTGGCAAATGAGGGCATCACGATCGTTTTTATTATTGGCTAATGCGCTGCTGGCTTGCGCTAATGCAGATGCAATATCCCCTTTTTCTAAAGCAGATTGACAAGCAGATGCTTCAGTTGACTTTGCTAAAGAGTTGTTTATAAACAATAAATTAAGAAGTAATGCTAAAGTTATTTCTAATTTCATCTTTTATTCCATACGTATTGGTAGATATGCACAACTATTTCTACGACACTCTGCCTTTTAGTCAAGTTCCTTGTTAGCTAACAAAGACAATAGTCCTGCTTCATCTAATATAATTAAACCCAATTCAAGCGCTTTGTCCAACTTGCTTCCCGCCTCAGTCCCCGCCACTACAAAGTCCGTTTTTTTAGAAACACTTCCGCTCACTTTGCCGCCCTGCGCTTCAATTTTATCTTTTGCACTTTCTCGCGATAAATTAGGTAAGGTACCTGTCAACACAAAGCTTTTACCAACCAAATGTCCTGTTGACTGTTGTTTGCCTGCGGATTCAGGCCAGCGAATACCAGCTGCAATTAGCGCACTAATCACTTCTTGATTATGCGGTTCACTAAAAAAATTAAAAATAGACTCTGCCACAACTGGACCAACATCATCGACCTCTAGCAAGTTTGCAATGTCAGCCTGCATCAAATCTTTTAGATTTCCAAAATATTTGGCTAAATCTTTAGAGGTGCTCTCCCCCACATTGCGTATTCCCAATGCATAAATAAAGCGCGCTAGTGACGTGTTTTTACTAGCTTCTAATGCATCAATAATGTTTTGAGCAGATTTGCTTGCCATGCGCTCTAATCCACTTAAAGTAGGCAAGTCTAGCTGATAAATGTCCGCCAAAGTGTGCACTAAGTGCACATCTACTAATTGGTCAACCAATTTATCGCCTAAACCTTCAATATCCATGGCGCGGCGTGAGGCAAAGTGAATTAGACTTTGTTTACGTTGAGCAGGGCAAAACAAACCGCCGGTACAGCGTGCGACAGCCTCGTCGGCTTGTTTTAAAATATGAGAGCCGCATTCTGGACAAACCGTCGGCATTTCAAAGCGACGAACATTTGCTGGGCGTTTTTCAATTACCACGTTGACCACTTCAGGAATCACGTCCCCAGCTCTGCGAATGCTGACAGTGTCACCAATATGCACGTCTTTACGCCGCACTTCGTCTTCATTATGCAAGGTGGAATTAGTCACCGTAACGCCACCTACAAACACTGGGGCAAGCCTAGCGACCGGTGTAATAGCACCAGTGCGCCCTACTTGCACGGTAATATCCTCTACAATTGTGAGTGCTTCTTGAGCAGGAAACTTATGTGCAACGGCCCAGCGCGGGGCGCGCGAAACAAAACCCAACTCATTTTGTTGATTAAATAAATTAACCTTATACACTACGCCATCAATATCAAATGGCAAACTGGCACGTAGGGCTTCGATTTTTTTGTAATAACTAAGTATGCCTACCAAACCTTGCACGACCGCTCGTTCGCTACTAACAGGAAAATGCAAGTCAGCTAAATAATCCATCGCCATACTGTGGCTAGCTAACACAGGCGCGCCTTCAGCAATTCCTAAACCGTAAGCATAAAAACTAAGAGGCCGCTTTGCTGTTACTGAGGCATCTAGTTGGCGCAGGCTGCCTGCCGCAGCATTGCGGGGGTTAGCAAATAACTTTTCACCTTTTGCTAATTGCATAGCATTCAGTTTATCAAAGTCACGTTTTAACATCAGCACTTCACCACGCACTTCAAGCAGTTTTGGCGGCTTATCGCTATCTATTCGCATCGGAATACCATGCAAGGTACGTAAATTGTGGGTAACATCCTCACCTGTATAGCCATCCCCACGTGTTGCACCTTGGATAAATAGCCCGTTTTCATAGGTTAATGTTATGGCTAATCCATCAAATTTTGGTTCAACAGCATATTCGATTTGTGCTATCCCTAGCGTTTCACGAATTCGCTTATCAAATGCCTCTAACTCCCTATCATCAAAAGCGTTGTTGAGCGACAACATAGCCTGTCGATGCGTAATACTATTAAATGCATTAACAGCCGAGCCACTAACGCGTTGGGTGGGAGAATCTTGGGTGACGAGTTCTGGATAAGAAGATTCTAGCGCTTGCAATTCACGATAGCGGGCGTCGTATTCACTATCGGGCACTGAGGGTGCATCTTGCACATAATATTCAAAATCATACTGTGCAATTAACTTACGCAATGCTAGTACGCGCTGTTGTGCAAGGTCTTCCATTCTGGCTTACGTGATTGTATGTTATGAAAACAATCTAACAGCGCTTTCAGAGCCAGGTACAATGCCACGCGTAAGCATATTAGAATGAATAGCTTTCAACTGCTGGGAAATTTTTTCAAGCTGAGCATCTCCCAGTACTTTATTACCCTCATCTACCAAAATGGCATTTAGGCCGATATTCATTTGTTTTGCCACTTGCACCATTTGGCTAAAGGCATGGCCATTTTCTGCAATATGCGGAATATCTAATTGAAATGTAATACCTTTTATAACTGAGTTGCGTAGCATCTCAACGTTAAAGCGGAAATTCTCTCGGTTAAACATGATAAATATTGGCCGACCACTTTCATCAAAATATTTAAATGATCCATCAGAGCTAAGCCTAAAACCTTGCGCTTCAGCCAAGCCTTTTAATTTTGTGCCGGTAAATGCACCTTGTTCACCATGTACCAGATGAAAACCGATTGTTTTATCTACCTCTATGCAAAATGCATCTAGGGCATTGGCTTTACTTAAAATATCACCTGTTTCTTGCCATGCTAACTGAGCATTTAATTGCTTATTGAGCTCACTTACAGCCAATTGAAACCGATTTAGTAAGTTGCGTGATATAGCCCCAGATCTGTCTGCCAACTGAATACTACAGGCAATTTTAGACACTTTTTGGTGAGGAGAAACTTCCTTTAATAATGTCCACAGTGGAGCAACATCTTCCGCCAGCTCAAGTGCGTTTGAAGTTAAAGTGTGAACAAATACGGGTTTATCATAGCCTTCAAACTGACCTATTAATGTGTTCACGATAGTACTTGCCGGTATTTCACGAGATAAATGCAATATGGCGGTGTAATCCATCTGCCGATGTAGCATTGATGGTAAAGCTAACTCAATGACTTTGCTTTCGTCAGAGGCCTTGCTTTCATCAGAAGTGTCAATTTCTGCAGTATTATTCGCAATATTTTGATCTGAAGTAGCATTATTAGCTGAAGCATGCACTTGGTCACTAGGCTGGGATACTGCTGGCGTATGCAGAATCTTAGGTTCTGCTTGTTTAGGTGATTCAGTTAAATGTGGCTCATTTGCCGTTTTATTTTTATGACCAAAGACATCATCAAAAATAGCTTTGATATCTTCACTTCGAGGCGCAGGCGGCGCATCCGCTATACGCTGGTTAACTTGGGATGCCGCTCTTGCTTTTGTTAACTGTGCATACGCCTCATTAATGGACACGTCATCTGGCAAAAACTCCTCCACTGACTTCTCATTTGATTCACTTGAGGGATTGGTATCAACGGATTCCGTTTGACTAATTTTAATCTTGCTAGAAAAAGGATCTATTATTGTGTCTTCAAAGGCATCCTTTACTTTGTTTACATCTAAGTTAGGGTCGTCTAGCAATGCATCACTTTGTAATGGTGTGAAATTTTTTTCTGCTTGTTGATAGTATTTCCGCTCTTGCCACCAATTGTAAGCAAAAACGGAGGCTATGATGAGCACACCCATTGCAATTAACAATACATACAAATTAGTCATTTATACTAACTTTCAATCTATAAAAAATACTTGGTAAACAAAAAAACTTAATCAACTAAACGGCAACTTCCGCAGTCATTTTAACAGCTGTTTCCATATCTACATCTACAATACGTGAAACTCCAGACTCTTGCATCGTAACGCCTATCAATTGCTGTGCCATTTCCATTGATATTTTATTATGACTTACATATAAAAATTGTGTTTTTTCAGACATTTTCTTAACCATAGCGCAAAAACGCTCAGTATTACTATCATCCAATGGTGCATCAACTTCATCCATCAAACAAAATGGTGCGGGGTTTAACCGAAACAAAGCAAACACTAGTGCTAGCGCTGTCAGTGCTTTTTCACCCCCAGATAGCAAATGAATTGTGCTATTTTTCTTACCTGGTGGTTGAGCGAAAACTTGCATGCCTGTGTCTAAAATTTCTTCGCCGAGCAACTCTAATCGCGCCTGACCTCCGCCAAATAAAGTCGAAAACAATTCACCAAAATGTTTATTTGCTTCATCAAATGTCGCTTGCAAACGCCCTCTAGTTTCTTTGTCTATTTTGCGAATGGCAACTTCAAGTGTCTCAGAAGCCTCGGTCAGGTCTTTACTTTGGCTGTCTAGGTAGGTTTTGCGTAATTGTTCCGTTTCTAACTCTTGAATCGCAGCCAAATTAACAGCACCTAAAGCTTCAATTTCAAGCATGAGCTTATTGCGCTTTCTTTCAACATCAGCCACTTTAACTACGCTCTCAGAACCAGCACCTATTTGGTTAAGCTGCGCTGATATTGCATCTTCATGCACATGACAAGCCAACAGTTCAGCATGACATTGCTCAAAATATATACGTGACTCCTGCTCGTTTAGACGAGCCGATTCCAGCTTATCTCGCAATGGGTGTAAAGATTGCTCATTTTGCATTCTTTCACGCTCAATACCCAATAATGCTTGCTCTGATTCACCCATCACATTACGCGCCAAAGCTAAAGCTTGATCGCAACTTTGCTTATTATTGAGCGCGATTATTAAATTATCCTTCAGAGCTTGCATCATTGTGGATGCCAACATAGCCTCAGAATCATTAACGTGTAATTCTAGGCTTGCTTTTTCTTCATGTAAATGGTTAATTTTACTATTTAATTCATTGATGTAATTATTTTTTAACTTTAAGTTAAAACCACTTTCTTGAAATGCGCGCTCCGAGATTTGTAACTGATTTCGCGCAAAGTGTAATGCGGAGTCTGCTTTTTGTTTTTCAACCTCTTGCCGGCTTTTTTGCACTTGAGCTTGTGTTAAACTTTGGGTGATTTCGTTGATAATCGCTTGTTTAACATCAATTTCACTTTTAAGTTTTAAAAGTTTTTCTTCTGCCGCTGCACAATCAATTTGCAAAGACTGCTGCCGTTGTTGCACATTTTGTTGCGCATGCTTTAGTTGCTGTAAATCCAAACTCAGTTGATGTTGTTGCTGTGAAAGCATTTTTAGCTGCAAGTGCTTAGACTGCTGTTCACCACGTAGAATTTGCAAATTTTGCTCAATGAACGCAAGTTGTACTTGAGATTGAACAACGGCATCTTGAGCGATTGGCCGCTGTAACTCCAAGGCTTCCAAATGTGCTTGACGCTCTAACACGCCATGTAATAGCGACGGATCCCCAAAATAAGACAAGCTGTGTGCAGTGTAAATATCGCCTTGCTGATTTACTAAACACTCACCATTAGCAAGCGTTTGACGCTCGTTATCTGCATCAGCGTCTGCTTCTAGTAAATAAACACCTGCCAGCCAATCCTGCAAAGCCGATTTTAGATTTTCTTCGACCTTGTCGAGCATATCATATAAGGCAGTTTTGCCATTTTTTATCGTTATAGTGCGTGTAAATTTGGCTTCTAAACCCACTGTTAGCCCTTTTGGAGGGCGCGAAGCTAATTTTAAAGTGTGACTTGCAATTGCATTTAAACGATTACCCAACACCGCTTCCAATGCAGTTTCCCAGCCATTTTTAATTTTTATTGATTGCCAAAAACGTGTTCTATTTTCTAAGCCTACATTTTTCAACCAACTATCCAGGGCATCTTGATTATTGCCACGCTCCATACTTTGTTGAACTTTTGTAAGTGAACTGATTTCTGCTTCAAGCACAGTTAAAGCGCGTTGTTTTTCTGAATATAAATCACGTTGGGACTTGCTCTCAATTGTTAATGTTTGCTCTTTGTGCTGCGTCTCTAAAATAACCTTATCTAAAACAGCTATTTCTTGATCAACAGCATTATGTTGTAGTTGCTTTTCCACAATAGCTGCATCTGGTATCGTTTGAATGCTGGCTAAATTTTTCTGTAGGCGGCTGATATGCTCACTGGTTTCAGCCACACTTCGCGAAATATGACTTAAATTAGCCTGCTCAAGTCGCAAGCGCTGTTCCGCAGTGTTCACCGCTGCCAGACTAACGTTGTAGTTAGCCAACACACCTTGGAATTGCTGAGACAATGCTGGCAAATTACTTTTTTCACTCTGAATCTTCAGCTCTGCACTAGCGTAGTCTGCATTCGCTTTTTCTAAATCAGCTTGCGCAGATTCTAGGGTGCTTAGTAACTGGCTACTTTGCGTGGCATTCTTTTGTAGCTGTGACTGCAATTGCTGTATTTGCTGTTCCAACCTGGCGCGTGCTTCCGTTGTACTTTTAACTTGATTTTCTAGATTTGAGACTTCTGCATTTGCCTCATAATAGTTAGTTTGTGCAACATTCAGCGCTTCTGTTGCTGCAAAGCTATCTTGCCGAGCACTTTCCAATGCGCTTTCATTGCTGCGTAACTTAGCCATTTGTGCTTCTAGTTCATTTGCTAACTTTTCGACATTGCGTTGCGCTTTTTCCCACAGTGCGCTGGCATCACGTTTTTTAAGCAACCAAACTTGGGCTTTGGCTATGTTGAGTGCTGTTTGTAACTGATGATATTGCTCGGCCACAACTGCTTGAGATTGTAAGCGGCTAATTTGCTTATCCAGCTCTCGCAATATATCTTCTACGCGCGTTAAGTTTTCACGGGTATCTCGCAGACGCAATTCCGTTTCACGACGACGCTCTTTATATTTACTTATACCAGCCGCTTCTTCTAGAAAAATACGCAGTTCTTCAGGCTTGGCTTCGACAATGCGATTTATCGTGTTTTGTCCGATAATTGCGTAAGCGCGACCACCCAAACCAGTGCCTAAAAATAGGTCAGCAACATCACGGCGACGCACTACACTATTATTGATATAGTAAGTTGAACCTTTATCACGTTCAATGACACGTTTTACTGATATTTCGGCATATTGAGACCATTCACCAGATGCACCACCTAGGCTGTTATCAAACACAAGTTCAACCGATGCACGTGATATGGGCTTGCGATTGCCTGAACCATTAAAAATGACAGCATCCATCGCATCTGCACGCATTTCTTTTGCGGAAGATTCGCCCAAGACCCAGCGTACCGACTCCATCACATTCGATTTTCCACACCCATTTGGACCAACCACGCCTATACGTTGCCCATGAATGTGCAATGTGGTGGGGTCAACAAAGGATTTGAAGCCAGCGAGTTTTAAATGGGTTAAACGCAAATTCGAGTTTTTGTGTGATGTATTTTCATAGAACGTTATAATAACGTTTTTTTAGAAGATTTGCCCGATGACAACGACAAGTTTAGGTGGAAAACCTACCGCTCAACCCACAAAAGTCTTAGAAACGTTTGAAAACCCAAAACAAACGCGCGACTTTCATATTCACATGGAAATCCCAGAGTTTACCTGCCTGTGTCCAAAAACAGGGCAGCCAGACTTTGCTGTGATATATGTGGACTACATTCCAGATAAACTGTGCGTAGAATTAAAAAGTTTAAAACTTTATATGTGGTCATTTAGAGATGAAGGCTGCTTTCACGAAGCGGTTACCAATCAAATTTTAGATGATTTAGTTGAAGCTACGCAACCTAAGTTTATGCGCGTTACAGCAAAATTTTATGTTCGCGGTGGTGTATTCACTAATGTTATCGCTGAACACCGTAAACCTGACTGGCAACCACAAGCACGCGTTGAACTTACACAATTTGAAAGCCAGTCGAATATACGCGGTTAATTAAGCGCTGGTTTGAAAGAATTTAGCAAAAGTCAGCAAAAAACATTGACAAGCTATCTACTCATCTTTATGATTGCGCCTCGCTGACATAACAAGATATTTGAAAGCGAAATGTGGTAAGTTTGGGGGTATAGCTCAGCTGGGAGAGCGCTTGCATGGCATGCAAGAGGTCAGCGGTTCGATCCCGCTTACCTCCACCACAAGTAAGTAATTTAGTTGTAATTTCTCGCTAAAACTTGCACAAAATGTAGTAAAATACGGGTATTATCAATCGATAATATTTCTTAGGTCCCCATCGTCTAGAGGCCTAGGACACCTCCCTTTCACGGAGGCGACCGGGGTTCGAATCCCCGTGGGGACGCCATTAATTCCCCGCTAGATATTTTGTAAGTAATCTTACAAGTCATAGCGGGTGTGGCATTTAATTCAATTTTATCAACCAGTGCGTTGATAAAGTCTTTGGCAGAAGCTCTGTCGGACATGTCCAGATTTTCTGATAATGTTTTGAGCATTTTTGCCACATCGTGTTCTGAGATGGCTAATAATAGTCTGTTGGCATTGTAGTCATTTTCAGCTTTATCCACTTCATCCATTAGGTTGGTACGTTGTTTTTCTAAAGCTTCTATTCTAGCGAGTATTGGCCTTGGACTGTCTGTTTCTTCAAGTAGGCGTGTCAGCTTTTCAATCTTCAAGGTGATTTCATTCACTTGTTTCTTGTAAGTCTTTATTTCAGTGTCTGGTACGGGTTGCGCTGCTTGGCGTGCGCATTTAGTCACGTCTTTAATAAAGTCCTCGGATTCTAAATCAGAGATGACTTTGTTAAAAATGGCGCTCTCAATATCTTCTTTTGAGTATCGTTTACCTTTTGCTACGCGATAATACACTCCGTCACAGCCATGCCATGCTTGACCCTCAGCGTTGACCATTAGACCACTTAATAAAAAATCTGATGCGGTTTTATAGGGTTTGTGGGCGGTGTTTTCTAAGGCTTGTAAAATGGTTTCAGCTTCATCGGTGTTGATAAGGGCTGGATGCGTATCGTGTTGAATCAACCATTCGTAGCGAGGTCTGCGTTTAACACCGCCTTTATAGCCGCCACTGGATAATCGTTCATTCTGAACATTCCACACAGTGTGGCCTGCATAAGTAAGTGCGTTCCATTCCATGCCGATCAATGTGGATTGTGCCAGGTCAAACAAGCCACTTTCTCTGGCAGACTTAAACCGTGCAATGCCATTAGCTCGGAGTTTAAAGTAGTGCGCAACTTTCTTGGCATCCTCAGATAAAATCAGTTTGGATTTAGTCACAGGTTCACCATCGCGTATGGCGCCTGTTTCATGATATTCAAGTTTGTATCCAAGCGGTGCGCGACCGCCAGCCCTAAATCCTTGTTTAACATTCTCGGCCATGCCTGCCAACCCCTTTTCTTTACTCATTAAACTGTGTAGCTGATCAAAAGCTTGCATGACGGAGCGTATCACGACGTCAACCACACTCCCCGTCTCAGGCATTTTTGAGTACAGAATTTTAATGTTGCGTTTGTCGCACTCATAATGAACTGCATGTGCTAGATATTGATTGCGTGCAATACGCGAGGTATCCATGACGAGCAGATATTGCCAGCCACGGTCTTTATTCTTGAATTGTGTAAGTAAGGCTTGGAAAGCTGGACGATTATCATCTTTACCAGATTCCACCGCATCGGCATATTCATCCACTACAGTAAAGGATTTCGATTTGGCCATGGCTTGCAGCTCGCGACGCTGCACGTCTATGGAGACATCAGATCTGTCTTTCGAGGATCTAAGATATAACACGGCCTTGTTCATGGTGTTTATTATAATCCCATAAAAACTAAGTAGGTAGTAGTGTTTAGTACCTTATCCAAACAACTAAACCAATAGCAATTATCAAAATCAGCAAAATGAAATAATTGGTGTTGTTGTACCAAATACTTTTTACTAACCATTTGAATGGATGACTCCGAGCGAATTGGTTTTCTTTACCAAGTCGTTCAATAGCTCTAGTACTTTGCACTAGATCGAGTTGTTGTTTATTTAAATTGCTCATTAAATTTTCAATAAACGGCATCATCTCTATCACTTCAATATTCTTTTGCCATTTCAAATTTTCTTTTAATTCTTTTACCTTAATTGGCTTGGATGTGCCTTCCTTCTTATCGGAATCACTATAAATAAACTCAAGTCCAAAGCTCTCATAGAACTTATTTCGCCTGTCTTTGTTATCAGTTGTTGCTTGGCCTATGCTAAGTCTTATAGGATTCACGTTGGCATCTGGCCATTGTTTAGCCCACATTACGATTTCGTTCATTAGGTATGTACCAATACGTTGACCACATAAACCTTGCAAATCTAGAAAAATTGCCCCATTACCCGCACTAACTGAGGATAAAGATACTTGATTTTGAATATCTGAATATCCTCCTTGGAATGATTGAGCTGTTCTAAATGGAGTGATACCAATTTGAATGAGTTGGTAACTTAAGGTAATGGAAGCCTCATAAATTTGTCCACCATCATTATAGCTCTTAGCTTTCTCGGTTCTTTCAACTACGATATACGCGATTACGGGTTTATCGAGCTTACTCTTATCTTTTACCGCAAGCACATGAATTTTAGGTTTTACGTTTTGACCTTTGATGTAATTGTTACTAAACGACGGTATAGACAAGTTAGCCACCACAATTCATCACTAAAAGTACTTTTATCGTTACAAACTGATTCAATATAAAACCCTTTTCATTTAAATTTTTTCAATCCTGTGACAATATTTAATGTAATAAGTGCACTTTAGTCGCAAAAATAATCTCTGCAAACTCCAACCCAAAGCCTCTACTAACATCCTCGGCATTTAGTACGTACTAAATCTAAAACCTATTGCAGGATAGGCAAGTTGCCGTGATTTGTCAGACAATTTTAGAAATAGCTAATACGCAATTGCGTGACTGATAGTATCCGATACTCACCAGAAAAGTTCTCATTAATCCTTAGTAAGCATAAGAGTTTACTGGATCTCTCTTTAAACTTGAGAGATTAACTGTATAATTACAGTGGCGTGGTTAAACCTCAACTTACAAACAATTTGTTTGTTAAACTCAATGCGAATTTGAGCTTCATGAAGGATTAAAAAGGATGAGTTTAGTTCAGTCAAAGCATGCTGGCTGCAGATTTTGTAACATGACGAGGTCAGTCAGTTACACCTCAACGGTAGATCGTATTTTGTTTGAAGATGAGGATTATTTTGCTGTTAGTTCAATTGGCGGTTTTATACCTGGTTGGGCACTAGTTTTCCCTAAAACTCATAAGCTAAATCTATCGAAAGAGTACACAAATCCAGTTTTTTTGAAATTTGCTAGTCATGTAACGCAAATTGTTAGCAGTGAATATGGGGCATGCGTTATTTTTGAACACGGTTCAACCACTGAAAATTCAGCTACTTCTTGTGGTGTAAACCATGCACATATGCATATTGTTCCGTTTTCTAAAAACATAGAACTACTAGCTCTACAAGAAACCGACAATTTATTATGGAAGCAAGCTAACATCGCTGAGATATCTTCATTTGCAAATGGTAATGAATATTTGTTCTGTGCGAATGCTTTTGAAGATATCTCAACAATTGGCTCGTTTTCAAAAGTAACTAACCCTAGATCACAATTTTTTAGGCAATTACTCGCCAAGGCTACAGGATTTGGCGACATGTATGATTATAAACGTTATCGTTTTGAAGAGGTGTCTATAGCAACTGCCGATAGATTAAGTCAAAAATTCCACATTCCTTCGTCCGTCTAATTCAGTCTGCGCTGAGAGTAAAATGACATCTACGGAATCAACCAAAATAAATAGCTCGCACAATGTTGATGCAGCCTCTACAGACTCTAAGTTAGTTGTTCCTGGTTGGAATGCTGCAGACCCAACAGATGGTCGTGCAAAGTATGACTATAAGAGTAGATACCCTTTGTGTATTCGAGTGCAGATGTTTTCGGAAGCTTTGTATTTATTAGTAATATTAATAATTAGTACTTACCATTTGGTCTGGATGTTCGGTGATAGTTTACCATTCTGGCAAACACAATTAACATTCACTGAACTTAATCGTGACTTACAAAAAATGTTTGCATTTTTTACAGCAGGAGCAATAGGCGGTACGATGTTTGGTTTAAAATATCTTCATCATGTTGCAGGCAAGGGTTTGTGGAATGAAGACCGAAGAATATGGCGAATTTTTACACCATTTTTAACTGCTTTATTAGCCGCTATGTTTGGAATTATAGTTGACGGAGGGTTTATTCATCTTTCTACTCAAGTAGATGGTAAACCCCCATATTCGTCTTATGTCAGCATAGGTTTTTTTACAGGTTATTTTGCAGATACAGCTCTAGCTAAGCTTCAAGAAATAGCAACTTTCATTTTTGGTGCAGAAAAAAAAGCTGCTTCTTTAATTGATCAATGACCTGTAAATTTTGATTAATAGTCAAGCTATAACACCAATAAATCCAGTTCATCTCCTCACTAGTGAGAAGTTAATCAAGTTGCCAATAGGTAGTATCTTTGTTGACCAAATTGGTCAAAAGGCTTTTGGTTTGTCTTGTATCCCACATGAGTGGACTCCATCTTTTTGCGTCATAAGTCATTCTGCCGCAATTGAAATTTCAAGCAAGCCAGAAATTTTGCAGCACCTCAAGCAGTTAGATTGGTTTAAAAGTCTACAGCCAACTGACCATGTAATGATCAGATCAAGTGCCATCAACGAAACTATTGGCGAACGTGGACAGCTTATTTCCGAACAAACAACTGTTAATGATCTCCAGAAAACTTTAACCAAATGTCTTAGAGAAACAGAAGATAGCGACTCAACTATACATTGGATTTTACAACCTAAAATTGTCCAGCTTAGTATGGGACATCTTTCAAATGAAAGGCGCATATCAAAACATAAACGAGATTGGCTCCTTGAGTTTGAAATGATTAAGGAGGTATCTAAAATTAGAACTCCTGTTCCAATTTGCATAAGGCAATGGAGAGAAGGTGTATTTAAGGCTCCTGAACCGATGGAATGTGCCAGTAGCATTGCAATAGATAGCGTCTTAAGAAACCCAGCCCAATGGGCAACAGAAAGAATGTTTAGAATTCACTATGAATGGGTTTGGGATGGGAGGTTCGCTTGGATAGTACAAGCGGATTTTTGCACTGAAATTACTGGTATAGATCCTAAGAGCTTCTTACCTAGAAGTATCCATAAGAATAAATCAATAAATTTAAGGCATTTTCGACTAATTAACGAATCTGATTTTAAGCAGTATAGAAAACTTGCAAACTCAAAATTGTATTCTGAACTAGGATATTCACAACCAGTTTTTTATGTACTAGATGATACTAAAATTATTGATGACCTTTTATCTGGTAAAGCGAATTCTTCAGTTTTGGCTGAGATAGAAACTCTCTTGAAGCAGCAAGCACTGGTGATCAGAACCGATGTTATTAAAACTGAAGGGGTATTAAGGCATATGTTACCTCGTAGTGATGGCTTAGGTACTTTAGATGCTGTAATCACGTGGTTTAGTAACGAATTGCCTGAAAAATTAAAACTGATTGAAAACTGGAATGACAATTTAATTTTTATTTGCCATCATTACATTCCTGCTCTTGCATCCGCTTGGAGCTGGGCTGAACCTAGGAAAAGGGTTGTACGTGTAGAAGCATTGTGGGGAATACCTGAGGGTATGTATTGGTACAGCCATGATGCTTATGAAGTTGACACTACTGATAGTGACTTATCGAAAGCTACATTAAATTCAAGTAAATTTAGGCATTTTGAACGCTTAAGATTTAAAGAGTGGTACGTAGCACCTGACCCAAGCGGCATCTGGTCTCACCAACGCGCTTCAGAGCCATATGATTGGAATTCAACAATAAAAGATAAAAATTGGTTATCAGAAATGGCAATAACAACTCGTAAAATTGCCGAGCAATTAGGGCATGCAGTTAATGTAATGTGGTTTTTAGGGGTTCACAAAGACGCATCTAACCACAACATACTACCTTGGTTTCACCATAAGTCAGAGTTTGATACCAGTTCTTTAAGGGTAGCTCCCAGATTTAAAGATCCCAATTCAAAAAGTATCGAAATTCACAAACTAAGCGACTGGGAAACGTTGCGACAAAGCACTAAGCAAGATCAACTTACAATAAAAAGAATTTCTGTTTCACCGCGTGAACCTAATTTAATTAGAAATGACTTATTTGTAGAGCAATTAGCTGACTTTGCCAAACAACAAGGTGCTGTTGTAGAGCTCATGGGTGGGGTTTTATCACATGTGTTTTATATGTTGCAAAAAAAAGGTTGTATTGTTGAAATCATTGATCCATTTGGTACAAGTGATGAAAGTTTAGTTTTTAAGAAACTGGTTAGAGATAAAGTACCAGAGTCCATAGAGCAAAAAGGTGAGCTGGTTACTCATATCAAAGTTGGTGGAGACCAGCTTGTAAAAGCGTTAAAAGCTAAGTTGTTAGAAGAGTCAATTGAGGTAATGGATGCGCAATCGACATCTGATACGTTAGAAGAACTAGCCGATGTGTTGGAGGTTGTTCATGCAATATCAAAACATCTTAATATTAGTATGAAAAGCATTGAAGAAAATCGAAAACAAAAGCGAAATAAACGTGGTGGGTTTGATGAGGGTATAGTTCTTGTTAAAACAACTGCGCCCGCCAGCCTGTCTGCGGGACTCCCTGTAGACGTACAGATTGAAAGTCTTTTTCCAGATGGAGTAATTGTTGAGTCTGGGGCTATATCTCTTGAACAGGACATAAAGCTACATCAAGATGATCCTGAAACTCATGGAATAAAGCAGCGTTTATTAGAAATTGAGTTCCCTACTGCACCAGATGGACAGATAAAAAGAACTACTGAATTTAGAATTATGGCTAACCTTGAAAAAGGAATAATTGAAATTCCTTTTAAAGGTGAGTGGATAATTAGTCGAAAAAAAGCGGAGTTGAAAGTGCGACTGTTAATTACCCCAACACCTATTCAAATTAAACTACCATTTGAATGAGTGAGTCGTCTACTGTACTAACTTTAAAAGGTTTTACACTGCGTGACATGAATGGAGAACTAGGTAGAGTAAGATTTTTGTAAATCAACAATTCGCTAGCTTTAGCGCGAGCTGCATGAGTTGAGTAAATTAAATCAAACTCCACCTTTTCAAAGCCCTCGTATATTTTTTCGATTGATGGACATGAGTCATATGTAATTATTGTAGGCTTTAAATAACTCTGAAGTTTTTTTGCAATTTGCACATGATCTTGATGAGTGTAAAAATTAGTATATAGCTGACTTCCTTTTTGGTAATAAGGAGGATCTAAATAGATTAACGAGTTGTCTGGTAACTCTAGGTTGCAGCGAGTTATAAAATTTTCTGCGTCTTCTGAATACACTTTTATCCTATCACGGTATTTGCTAATTATTCTAATTCGTTCTTTTAAGGCATTTCGATTGAATCTCGCGTCCATTTTATATTTACCAGATTGGGTCTTACCCCCAATTATTCCAGCTTTGAGTATTCCAGATCGATTTGTTCTATTTAAATAGAAGGCTGCAAATCCAAGGGTAAGTTTATCAGTTATCAATTTTCCTCTGTAAATTTCTCTTTGAGACTCCCACTCGTCGATAGTAAATAAAGCACTATCTATCAAATTGATAAAGTTATCAGTATTATTTAATATGGAGTCCCAAAAAGCATATATAGCAGGATCGATATCGTTGATAATTATATTTGAGACATGTTTGTTAATTAATAAGTACATCGCAGCCCCCGCACCGCCAGCGTAGGCTTCAACATAAGTCCCATTGGATATGTTGTTATGTTTTAGTAAACTAGCTATCCATAGACCAAGTCGAGCTTTACCTCCAGGATATCTCAATGGTGTTAGCATGTATTTCTTTTCTAAGTATAAAAAAATTTCTAACTCTATTAAATATATCAACAATTGTTGACATTAGATTACTCAACTAACGGCTTCTAATTACTGAGTAGCATTCAACATTATTTATTTTTCAACGCTTTCATACTCTTGGGCCATTGCCTAGCTGTATGATAAACCCTGATAATCTCTATCGAGCCACTCACAATTCTGTATGGTAAAACATAAGGTAGATTGCTAATGACCAACTCTTTCGTACCTTTGATCCGCCCATGACGGCCAATGTTTGGATGCGTGACAAGTAACTCAACTTGCCTATAAATTTCATCATTGACATCAAACGCTGCAACTGGATTATCTTCTGCAATGTAAGTCACCATTTCTAACAGGTCATTTAAGGCTAGTACGCGCCACCTAATCCGCATGAACTACTTTCTGGCATCGATTACCGCTTGAATAGCCGCTCTTGACTTTACTTTAGCATCATCATTTGAAAAAGTAGGTCTAGGGTCATTTATTGAAGCCTGTACGCCTTCACGAAACCACTTGTCATAGGCTGCAGCTTTGTGTGCTTCTTTCATACGCTCTGAAGTATCATGACGTAATGCACCTTTAACTGCAATCTTATTATAGTTGGTGGCATCTAGCATATCAAAGCGCGAAATATGTAACTCACCTTTTAGATAGTTTACGCAACTATCAAGTGAGCGCCATACACGTGGTTTATCAGTGCGTTGTGTCCCCAGAAGCTTTTCTGATATACCCAGTTTAATCAGGACAGACCAACCACCAGTTTGCCCAATAATAGAAGCCCCTTGAATTGCATTTGCTTCCACCATGCGTTTTGCAATGGACGTATCAATCGTTTGACTAGTCATTTTATATTCCCACTGGCTTAATTGAATCTCATTAGAACCATTATGTAATTTATCTAATAAAAATGCAACTAATGGTTAAAATAAAGGACAGCTAACTTAGCCTATTGGTTCGAGCCGAAGCGTAAATTCTCATGTGAAGTTAGCCTTAATCTACTTCATAAAATTGACACAACACTAACAACACCATTCAAATGCCTCGTTCTATGAATCTTGGTTTCGGTTAGTCAGCGGACGCGTTAAACCCACGCGCTTCAATCGACTTTCGCGGCATAAACGGCACCTGCCATCATCTTTGATGTGGCATCCTTCCATTTATTCCACGTTCAATTGACCCCTGAATAGCCTCCCCCTTCATTTCGCCGAACGCGGCATTTGAGTGGTGAAATTTAAGTGCTTCGTTCATTTATCAATATTATGGAGCATCAAAATGACTAACAGTAACCCAATTAACGATTTAATCTTAGGCGACAACCTAGCAGTAATGGCAACTATGCCAGATCATCATGTGGACTTTATCTTGACTGACCCACCCTATTTAGTCAATTATATTGACCGTTCACAACGAAGCATTAAAAATGATATTAACGCGGATTGGTTAATGCCGACATTTAATGAAATGTATCGCGTACTAAAGCCTGATAGCTTGATGGTTTCATTTTATGGCTGGACTAAAATTGACTTATTTTTTGCAGCATGGAAAGCGGCTGGCTTTCGCGTCGTTGGACACATCGTCTTCCCTAAGCGTTATGCCTCCAGTGCAGGTTTTCTAGCTTACCAACATGAAAGTGCATTCTTATTGGCAAAAGGTCACCCTGAGAAACCAGTTAAACCATTAGGCGATGTCGGAAATTGGTACTATTCAGGCAATAAATTGCATCCTACCCAAAAACCGATATCAGCCCTCACGCCATTTATTCAGAGTTTTACGCCTGAGAATGGTTTGGTTTTAGACCCTTTTGCAGGATCAGGTTCTACTTGCGAAGCTGCCAAACTTTGCGGTCGCCAATATATTGGCATTGAAATAGACCGTCAATATTTTGATTTAGCTAAAGCAAGATTAGACAGCCTCTCTAGCAGAGAAATAATTGCCGCCTAACGGTATCCAGCTCAGCAAAGGGCTTTTTTTATACACTAAGAAAGTGAAACTATATGACAATGACTAACGATACAATGATTGAATTTTTAACGAAAGCCAATGCTGATGCGCAATCAGTCGTTGAAAGCTTACGTACCGCTTATGGCAAATCTGAACCATTACTCAATTTACTCATTGAGCCAGAATTAGAAGCCGCAGTACACCTAAAACGACGACTCAATGCAATATTAGAGGTTGTCAGATTAGAAAACACATTCAACCAGCAAGTTTGAGTGATATAGCCCCACATTATTGTGGGGCTTTTTTATTGTTCAATTATTAAGTGCGTTTATATATATAGTGCAAAACAGCCAAGCGGTAAGGTCATCTACCACCATCTGTAAAGTAAAAAGACCATGGAAAGCCTGCTGCATCTTGAGTCCTATGGTCAACACCGTGCCAAATGGCGCGTTTACTCACCAGTATAGCCTTTAATGTTTAATGGCCTTGCTAGCCTGCTTTCCACCAATATTTTCGCCTAGACAAAAAACCTAACTTTGCACTACTCTTTGCAACAGGTCGTTTTTTATTATATCAATCTCTTTTGCAAGGCCATTGCCTTGATACGCAATAGAAATTTCATAGTTTTTGTATTGGCCATGACGGTCTGCACTAAACCAATTGAACGAGCCTGCACAATATGTGGCATCGTCACAAATCACAATTTTGCTATGGACATTTTTTACAAGCAAGGTTTTAACGCCAATACTTTTTAATAGCGCAACTGCCTCATGCATTTCATTTTTTCTACTTTTATTAAATGAAGTGTCTGTATAAACGGTAATAGAAACCCCTCGCTGAATGGCGCTAGCCATTGTAGCCAAGGCGTCAGCACTAATGCTGTGTGGTAGTAACCATGGCGTGACTATAATGACTTTTTTATGACTATTTTTAAATACGTCTATGAGGAATGAGTCATGCTCATCCGAATTAACAAGTTGCCTAATGGGCGTGCTATTTTTTAAATCCTGCCTAGGTAGATATTTGAAACTCAACGCATTAGATTCGTTGCGGAATAAGTACGACGCTAACAAGCCTCGTGGCTTTCCTCTCTGGCTAGAATCAAAAATATCCATGTCACCAAACACGAGAAAATTATCTTTAGCGCGTGAAACGGCCACATTCAACATACTTTGGTTATTGTCGATGAATTTTCCGTCTGCGTGTTTTGAGTATGTTGGCGAAAAAATCACAACAAGCCGTTCAGCACCTTGCAAAGAGTGAACTGTTCCAACAGTAAGTTCGCCTTCATTTTGCCCTACTGCGATTCCTCTAGCTTTGCAAGCTGTAGAGATAGCTCTTACTTGGCCTGTAAATGGCGCAACAATCCCCACAATTTCATTTAATGGTTTTTTATGCGTTGATTCAAGTTGTTTTTTGTTAGCAAGAAGCCACTCAGCAATCGTTTGTGCTTCAAGGTCATTTTTGCGGCTGCCATTACTATTTTGGCAAATGCCATTGACATGTAAATAGCCCACTGTGGGTAGGCCATTATAGTTTTCTGGTGAGCCGCGCTTAGGTTTTAATTTGTTGCTATAACATAGCTCGTTGCAGTAACTGATAATTTCATTAAAGCAACGGTGATGCTCAAATAAGAACATGCCCCGTGCTAAGTCAGGGTCATAATGATAGCGCGTTGCATGTTGCGCGATACGCATAACGCTGCCTGAAGAAGACACTTTACCAAGGTCGGCAAGTTTATTGTAGGTCTCTTCATTGTACTTTTTAGGCAACATGTTTGCTGCCACCATATTCCCCACATCAATTTGCTTGGTGATTGACCAGATGGGTTCAATTTGCTTAGTGTCTCCAATGACCATCGCCATTTTTGCCAAAGCAAATGATGCGCCAGCGACTTCTGGTAACACTTGACCTGCTTCATCAACAATTAAAAGGTCGGCAAAGTTATACAGGTAATCATCATCAAAAATACCTTCATTGTGCCGTTTAGATAACAGCTCCTTTGGTAGCATAAAAAATGTTGAAACTGCGCAAGGGGTAAGCATCATTCTTCTATACCAACGCTTTTCCATTGCGTATTGTCCATTTTTTGCTTTTTCTCCTCCCTTTCCGTTACTGAGGTTTCCTTTATGTTCAGTGAGCAAGTCATTCATGGCAATTAGCCAGCGACCTTCCCAATAGTGCGTTGTCAGCAGGAATACATCAAATCGAATGCTGGTATCTGCTAGCGCATCACATTGCTGCAAGGTAAGGTCATCGGCGGGAATTGATGATTTTAGTGGAGCTACAGCATTCGCCCACCCAGCATTACTTGCACGCATCGCTTGCATTTGTACCGCACCTCTGGTGAAGCTTACTTGAAACTTTTCAAGAGCCAGCCTCGTTTTCGTTATCTTTTGAGTAATTTCTACTGATATTGTGTTGATAAATTCAAATTTTTCATCTGTATTGTTTTTTAGGAATTGCTTCGCCAGTAGCAGCCGCTTAGTTTTAACGGGAGGAATCCATGAAAACAAGCTGTAAAACAAAGGCTCTGCTGCCAGATAGGCTTCCCATGAGTTTTCCAACGCTTTCAGTGCGGTCATGTGCTCAAGTGTTGCATCTACATCATGTTTACGCTTGTGCATTTCTTCACTAGGGTTTGTGCCAAGTTCTTTAAGCAGATTTTCTCTGGCCGACAATAGCGTTATCCAAGCACTTTCGATGGACTTAAGCTTATTGGCTTCATTTTGGATTGCGGCTTGTAGAGCAGCGACGATGAATTTAATGCTGTAATCGGTTATGCTGGGGAAAGCTTTTTTTGCTGCCGCTACAAAATGCTGCTCAGCATTTTTGATATAAGCTTCATCTTCAACTTTGTCAAAAAACAACTTGGTTTGATATTTCTTTGCCGACTCAGCCTCTTTATTTGCGGCAGGAAAATATGCGCCAAAACTTTTAATATCTGGTAGCCACCTCCCAGCAAAAACGCCTTCGCCCATTGAAAAGTCTTTCTCAAAAGCCTCAATAATATTGGTTACCGCTTGATTGTTCGTTGAGGAAGCAAAAATCACGGGGGGATTGCCACCTTCAATTGCAGCCTTTGCCCATGCCGATGCGACAACGCTTAGCAATAAAGTGGTTTTTCCCGTTCCTGGCGGACCATTAACGGCTAATATATCGCCATTGCTGGATACCATTAAGTGGTTCAATGCATCGCGTTGCGCTGCTGCTAATGAGAATTTATTTCCAGAATGTGCTAATCGTCCACTAAATAAAGCGTTGGGCTGAATGCATGGTTCTGGCGGGTGAATAGTATCTGAAGAATATCGCTCAAACAGTGGTGTTTCTGGCTTATTTTTAATGATGTCCGCATAAAGTGCGCGGATATGCATGCTTGGACTAATAACCTCTTTTTTAACGATAAAAAAATAATCTGCGAGTTCAAATTCTGACAAAGCGTCTTTATCTGCAACTTCTGAAAGAAGTTTTTCATAGTGTTTGGTGTACTCTTGCCATTTGGATTTAAACCAATCGTCTCTTGATTGTTCGTTTGCTATCACCTCATCATAGTCTTCATATAAAACTCAAAAACTATTGGTTGTTAAAAATGTATCTAGCGTTGATACATCGCCAATAGAGTATGAGCCTCGGTCAAGCGGCTCAAGCAGATCGCGTGCGATGCAGGTGGCTGCAGGATACATACGACCGTCACGATCAATATTGGCGTTGCTGATAATGGGTGTGATGATGCTGGGAATGCCAGCACTAGGTGCTTTCCCATGCAGTAAGCGAGCAACATATACTTGAGGTCGGATAATAATGCCGACTGTTAGCGCATCTTTAGGCTCACCTGAAAATAACTCATTAGTAAGTTCTCTGCTTAATTGGCCAGTTGCTATTTCGCTTAAAGGAAGTTGCTTGGCTTCTTTAGGTAGCACATTTTTATCTTTAAAAGCACCAATACCACTATCCGCATCTAAAAGAGAGACTCGCCAGTATTTGGCATAGGTAAGGCTTGTTGTTTTGTTCATTAGAATTGCCTAGTGGTTTTTATTTTTAAAGTCATGCAATGTATGCCTGCCCCGCAATGTTGTCAACATGGTGCGTCTTAAGTTGACATATTGGCTGCATAAGTTTACATTTCACATATAGCACATATACTGAGGGTTTGCATTATGTCACAATTACATTTTTACGTACCAGACGAAGTGGAAACACAAATACGCATTAAAGCTAAGCAGGCCAATTTGCCACTCTCTAAATATCTGGCAGAGCTTGTTAAGCGCGAAACAGGCGCACAAAACCAATGGCCAACAGGCTATTTTGAGTTATTTGACGCCTGGCAGGGCGAACCACAAACAAGACCAACTGAGTTAGCGCTCGAAACAAGGCTGGGGTTTTAATTGATACGCCTACTAGACACCAATGCCTGCATTCAGTTGTGGCAGCGTAAAAACCTCACTGTACGCAGACATTTTACGCAACACAGTCCCGCAGATATTGCACTATGTAGTGTGGTAAAGGCGGAGCTTTTGTTTGGTGCGCTACGTAGCGAGCAAAAAGAAAGTAACCTGCAATTGCTACAAAAGCTATTTTCGCCACTATATAGCTTTGAGTTTGACGATAACGCCGCCGAACATTATGCACAAATTCGCGCAGACCTCACCGCACAAGGCAATTTAATTGGCGCGAATGATTTAATGATCGCTGCTATCGCGCGCGCTAATAAAGCAACACTCATTACCCACAACACAGGTGAATTTAGCCGAGTGCAAGGCTTGGCTATGGAGGACTGGGAAGTTTAGATATTCATGGCACAATATACTTTGCCAATTTTAAATACGTTGAATGCACAGCAGTATCGCGATATGGAGCGGGTAATATACATAAAATACCCACTTCAGTCTTGGTATATTAAAATCCGTTCTTGCTGCTGTAAAAATGATAGCAATGGCTACGAGAGCCCACTCATTATCATTCAGCAAACACAAGCCAGCCGTACTCGCCACCCATATTAATAGCAGCCATCTCGTTGAGTTTTTACAATAAAACCAAGCCGCAAGAATATAACTTAGGCCAAACCATTGACCTTCAACAAATACACTGCCTAACACAAATAATGCAATGGCCAACGCTCTGGTGATTAACCTTAAGTTGGTATCGTCACTATGATGACCAGTGTCTATTAACAATATAATCCAAGTAGCCATCCCTAAAGTAAACATAATATTCAGTGCCCCTATATTCAGCGACCCTAGCCCTGAATATGGAAATGCCATTTTGTAAACTGGCGTGGACGCCAACCCGATTAAGAAAGTACGTGTCATCACACGGCCATAGATACCACTATGTAAAGTGGCTGGCCTAGCCAAATTATAAGCAAGCACAAAACCAAATAATGGCATCGCGAGTCTGCCTAATGCGTACATCCAAGTAAACTGTGCATGGAAGATGATTTTGTTGGTGTGATCCAAAGTCATGGCGATCAATGCCAGCCATTTCAAGCATTCTATTGCTCCACTCGACATCGTGAACTTAGCTAAACTAAACTGCAGGTTTTTGGCTAAATAACGCGTCATTATTTTGTACGTGGCAATGCTGGCGTATCATCGTTATGTTTTTCTTGGCTTATAGGCATACGCTGTGCGTTCTTGCTGATATTGGCCTCATTGATATGTCGTATAGGTTGGTTGGACATGAATGCTATGACGTCTTTGGCCAAGGCACGGTCACTTCTAGCTGGCGAGCTGGCTAAGGCGCTGGCAATATTTGCCCATGCCTGCGTTTGTTGTGTATAACTATCTGCGCTTAGCGAAATCGATTTAAGCTGCACTGCATTTTTAGACATTTCAGCATTTCTAGCCAGCTTGTGTATTTGATATTGATGCAAAGCTTGCTGCACGACGCCACGTGTTTTACGTGGGGTGGCATTGGCATCAATGCCTAACTTGCGCAAATTTTCTGCGAAACCCTCGCGCCAACGCTGCAAGTCATTTTTGCGGGGATTCAATCGCTTATCCTTTTTACGTATGGGGGCAATCTTGATCACTACATGGACGTGTGGATGATCAGTATCAGTATGCAGTGCAAACAGATATTCATGCTTACCACCCAATTCCTCTTTCAAGTATTCACGCACTGCTTCTTTTACTTCATCGGTGGGTGTGCCTTTTTTCATGGAAAACATGACATTGATCGTTTCACGATGTTGTGAAATTTCAGGAATGTCTTGTGACCAGTCTTCTTTAAAATCCTTTAAATCAGCGCGGTTGTTCAAGGTGCGACCTTCGTGATCTTCAAGTTCTACCTTACCATTACGTGAGATGTAATCTAGGTGATTTCTGATGACCTCCATCCCCTTGCCTGCACTCTTCTTACTGGTAATTTTAACCATCACTTCAGGAGATTTTTTAGTGGTGCGGGCTAGCTGGGCGCGAATTTCACTGGGTTTATTGGGCAATAATATTGTTGACCAGGGCAATGGTCTAACCGCCAGCTTTTTAATCTTTCTGACAGGTGGATAAAATAACTTGTCACCCCAATTTAGCAAATACTCATCAATAAATATCTTAGGTCTTACCATGCTTACCAGCGTTTGAGATTATGGTTAAAGATCGTTCGTAAGACTTGTTTTTCTGCGTCTAAGTTTTGCATCAGCAATTGTAATGTTGGCATGAGTTCAATTTGTGAAGGATGCAGCGTGTGACTATTTAATGCCCGCGCCACTTGATTTAAGTTATGCCCTAGCATTCTGATCTGATACAAACGTTCATCCAATTTATCTAATTCCAACACCGTGAGCGGCGTGTGTTGAATAAATTGATAGCGCACCAAGGTAATGAGCCACCTTGCGGGACTGACTCCCGCCTGTTTTGCATGATTTACGAGTACTTCATATTCGTGGTTAGTGAGACGGATTTCGAGGCGGTTTTGCAGCTGGCTATTTTCAGGTGTTGGCAGCAGCCCTTTGGGGATATTCAATATTTGTTCTAATTGCGTGTCACCTGTTAAGATTTTGCTGATGAGTTGTCGCAGAGCCTCACTGGGGCGCATGCCGCTTTGTAAGCAGTATCTCTGCCAATCCTGTTTTAATGCACTTCTAAAGCTAATTCGATCAGCCAAGCGCATTATCGACGGGGTGAAACTTGCGGTTGTGAATAGGTTTTTTGTAGCGATGGCTTATCGATAGTCATATCCGCCCCGTTATTACTTGCTGGTGCTGGGATTTTAGCGTCATACACATGAGGCTTGGGTATTTCAACCCCCATAGCCTCAAGCTTGCCAACGGTGATGGCCAAGCTTTGTTGCATCGCCTTGATGGTATTTGGACTCGCACCTTTGGCTATAGCTGTAGCAATAATGGCGACCTCCGCTGCTTTAGGTGTGTAGGTGTTGGCTTGAATGTGCCAAGCGTTGCGTTGGGCTTCTTTTTGCTCCGTGCCGATGATTTTGCCAGTTTTATCGTGTACTGGTGTGTTGACCATGACCGTCCTTTTACCATCACGTGCGATACTCAGTCGGTCACCAATGTTGGCATTCGCCTCGGTGATGGCACGCTCAAGGTCTACACCCCAAACGGTTTTTTCTGCGCCTTTGTCCAAAAAGCGCACGTAATACGAGTTGTCATTTTTGTCGTCGTACAGGTATTTGGCTTTTCCGTGTGCCAGTAGCAGCACACCCTCTTCCTTAACGACATTATCGGTTGATTTTATTTGCGTATGGCCTATCACGTTGGTACTGATTGGTGGGTTATCCATGGCCACTTTGTGGTCGATTATCTCAATTTTGTTCTGAATTTTGCCTTTGGCATTTTCTAACAAAGCAATATCTTGTTGGGAGGGTTTGTAGCCTGTCACCTCGATGCCCTGCATGCTCGCGGCTAGCCAAGCTTCTCGCTTAAATTCTTCTGCGCCACTGACTTTAATTTTTAACCAGTTTTTAGTTTTAGCCAACGCTATCATGGCTCTAACATCATCGGCATCTGAGGATCGAGCACTAATCGATGGTCCTTTGTCTTCAAACACGATGCCTACATCTGGGTTTTTTGAATAATACACATGGTCTTTAATCGCATAACGTTGGCCAAGCTCAGCAGGAATTTCGTGCGCTAGGAGTGGATGTAACTTTGTATGTTGATTGACCGTATGTTCATCAACGACAACTGTATTGTTTGGTTTTGAATGTTCAGTTACTTTCAGTGCAGTAGATGCTTGTGTTGACGATTGGGTAGCTTCGACTGATTCCGCTCGCAAGTTGACGCCTTGTTCATCCAGCGCTTTACGTGCTGCCGCACCATCTTGCGCCCGACTTCTGGCCAGTTGCGCTAGCGTTGCTGGATTGAGCGTAAGCGGTGCTAGCTTTGCTTTCACCCTCTTCTTTTTTGGTTGGGCCGCACTTTTTTCTGAAGTGATTGGTATTGTTTTGTCAGTTGCTGGCGTCGCCATATTTAAATCCTTTGCATCCCATAAAATGCTGGTCATGTCTATGACCAGCTTGGTGTCGCGTATTAGAAAGCACAGGGTTAACGTTTAACAGATTTCTCTGGTTCAGCTTTATTGACTGCGGTTTTAGCTTCTTTGGCAGCATCCTTCTCTGCTCTGATATTTTGGCGAATATCCTGATTTCGCGCCCATGATCGGTCAGCTAAAGCATCCAGTGATTTATCCATATCAGGCATCCCTAGTTCTTTAGCTGATTTTTTGAGCCCCGCAACCACGCGCTCCATATCATCTTTGGCGCGACTGAAAGGAAAGACGGTGGCATTTTCGGTGGATTTGCCTTGTTTATCCTGATAGTAAATCGCGACATCAGGACGGCGTAGTTTCTCTGCCGTTTGCTTAAACTCCTCGGAAACAAAATTAAGTTTGGATTTGTCATGGGCGATCACCGAATTTTTACCAATTTCTTGCAATACATGATGCTCGAGAATGGTAATATCGCCCTTATATACCCCACCGGCTTTGGGTGGATATACCTGTGTGCCTTGCCCATACACTAAAGCAGCATTCATTTTGATGCTTTCATTGATGGGGGGATTACTTTTTGTAGTGGTTGCAGTTGCCGTAGTCATTTGATTACTCCTGTTATGTAAAAAATGTGCTGATTGAGTGTTACCACCTTGATGACCATCAACACTTAGGTCTTCAATTCTTAGGACTGCAATTTCCAGTCGCCTTTCAGACGGCATCAGCCGCTATGCCCGCAAACGCCGCCTCCATGCGCGTATGCGCGGTCTCAGTGTCCAAGCCATCGTCATGTGTTAAATAGTGGGTCTGATCTAATGTATCAAGCATGGATAGTTGCGCACTCGTCACACCCATGTTGATTAAGGCTGCATAGACATAGTCTTGTACCTCTTGCTCGTCTAATGGATCTTTTGTGGGCGGTTTTTCTGTTTTGTCATAAATGTCTAGATATTCAGCCGTCACTGGCGGCTTGAGAGCATAGGTATCCAAGTCCATTTCACTATCATCCATGTCGCGCAATCGCTTGCTGATTTTTGCGATAAATAAGGCAATGTTGATGGATTTAACGGCTGGGGCTTTAATGACCCTACTGATAAATTCAGGATCATCGTAATAGCGAATTTTGTCGCAAAGGATGGGTTTGACGTTTTCTAGAAAAATGATTTCTTTCCATTGGCCAATCTCTTTAACTTCTTGTGGCAACAATAAGGCGCGTCGCTGGTCTGAGGTGCTGACTGAACCGCCGCCTCCACTTTTGCTAAAACCTTTAGGCCGACTCAAGCTGGTGCTTTTTTCCGTGAAGTAGCCTAGACTCTCCGATACCTCATTAGCGTCTTTTTGATCCCGTGGCGCATAGACAATGTGCAAAGCGTGATTGGTCATTAATGTTCGCGCATCATCTTTGCCATAGTTGGTCGCAGATTCTAATTGCGCGACACTTTGTATAATCGGCAGCAGACGCAAGTTATAGCCCGCGATATGCCCCACGGATTTTGCAATAACATTGATGACACCCATACTGGTGAATTCATCCATCAACAGCAGGCATTGATACTTGAGTAAAGCAGGATTTTTTTGCGGTAATTCTTTGGTGTTAAGATTAACTAACTGGCTAAACAGTAAGTTAACGATCAGTTTTGCATCGTCTAACTTGTTCGGGGTAATGCCAATATAAATGGACATTTTCTGTTTACGTACATCGCGTACATCAAAATCACAGGCACTGGTGGCGGCATCGACAATCGGATTACGCCACGGCAATAACGGCGCATTAAAGGTACTTAAAATATCAGACAATACATTGTCACTGGCATTGAGAAAGGTGGTGAATGCGCCTCGACATTCACTGCTTAACCATTCATAAGGCATGACGTGTTCAGTGAAATATTTTTTAATGGGTAAGCCTGAGTCACGGCCTGAAGTTTGACGTAGCACTTCGCCCATGGTGACGGGATAATCAGGCAACGCTGAGTCAGCCCCCTCTACTTCGCGTTGATCACGCAATTCGCATAAAAACAAGGTGACCGCTAAAAACAAGTTCCGTGCATTATCATTCCAAAAGGCATCTTTACCACCGCTAGTCCAGATGGCATTGCTCATGGTGATCACATCTCCTACGCGAAATGCCCCCTTGCTAATTGCACTTAGAAAATTATATCGATGTGACCGTGGTGCAGGCTGGCCGTTGACATCGATGTCTTCCGCAAATGGATTAAACAAATATACCGCTTGTTTCAATATTTGCTGGCGGTAACCTGCGGTAATATCAAAGTTTTCTTGTTTGATGTCGAGTACGCATACTGACTCTTCGTAGCTCAGTAAGTTAGGAATGACCACCCCCACCCCTTTGCCGCTGCGGGTGGGTGCAGCCAGCATTACAAACTGTTGTCCAGGAAAGCGTAGCGTTTTACCGCGATATTTTCCCACCACAATCCCTGTGTTACCAAATAAACCAGCTTGACCGACTTCTGAAGCAGTTGCCCAACGTGCACTGCCATGTAATGCTCTTTTTTCGCGCAAGGCTAATACCATCAGCATGGGAGCAATCAAATAAATGATGGCCAAGCTAGCAATTCCTGTCAGCGCAATGCGCTTGCCACCACCGACCAATTGACCTTGTTGCCATGCAGTAAAGTAATCTGTCCATGCCCAAAAGCACACATTCGCACCATAAGTGAGTGGGTTGTATTTAAAGCTGAGTAATACAAAAGCACCACTAAGCAACATGATCAGCGGAATGGTGACCAGTATGAGTGTCAAAATCCCGATTGTTTTGAACAGGGTTTGGTTTTGACGGTAGGTGGCTACAATGTGTTTCACCATCTCGGTTTAAGCCTTAGGTTTACCATAAACGTTAATCTCTACACGCCGATCAGGTGATAAGCATTCAATTAAGGCTTCGTCTGCCAAAACCTCTGTACAGTGTTCTGTTTTACCTGAAGGGATTAAACCGCCACGGCTTTGTACTTCAAAATGGAGAGGGTCAAGCTTGGCTTGCGATTGCAAATAATTACGCACGACTTTGGCTCTTTTGCTGGCCAATACTTCGTTGTGCTTAGATTCACCCAATCGATCGGTGTGCCCAATAATTTCAATGATTTGCACCTCATCAAGCAACTGGATGGATTTTGCCAAATCTTTCAGCGCTGTTTTGCCTGCTTTTAAAAGTGCCGACTGATTGAATTTAAATAACGTACTGGCTAACAAATTGGCTTTTTTGAGCGTAGATGTTGGCACAGTCGCAATAGCTGCGTTTGGCTTTATCTGTAGTTGTAGTTTGTAACTTGCCAACTCTGATTCTAATGAACTAATTTTTGTGCGGGCAACTTGCTCCTCTTGCTGTAACTGTTTCACTTTCGCCCTAAGTGACTCTGCCTCGTTATCATATATTTTAGTTAGTGATTCTGTAACAGCACCTTGGTTAATGGGCACGCGATGTGTGCCGTCTGGCACAATCAATTGATTGGCATTTGAACAACCCATGAGCGTCAATGCACTTGCAACGGCAAGCATTAGTAGGCTGGTTTTAGTGGTGTTTTTCATAGTTATTCCTTTTTCATCACGATGTTTCAAATGCAATCTCTGATTTTTTAAAGGGATTAAAATAAATGGCAGTCATTTTGTATTCCGTCCCTGTCTGTAGGCCTTGTGCATCAAACACTTCTCGCGCCTCTAAATGTGCAATCACATCCATCGCAGTAAATAACAAACGTTTAATGGCCACATCTTGATAAGCAATCGATTCAGGGTGCTCTTTGGCCATAAATACAAATCGCCCAAGTGCTTCTTCAGGTGAACCTGCATGCCAACTGGTAATGCTGCCACCATGGCCACTGAGTAGTAGCTTTAGATAGTCGTAACTTTCCGCCCCACGCAATTCGGCTAATAGCACACGGTCAGGGTTCATGCGCATAGTGCTATGAATTAAATCCGACGGGGTGACCTTGGCTTGTCCTTGCCCACCTTTGCTGTAGGTTAAATGGACGACATATTCATGATCAGGTAAAAAGAGTTCGCGGGCATCTTCAATAGTGATAATCGATTCATGGCGTGGGATCGATTGACATAACATTTTAGAGAACGTCGTTTTACCCGAACCCGTTTCACCAACGATACCTATATTTTTATCAGACTTTACAGCTTCAATTAAAAATTGACCGAAGCAACCGCTTTCAAGCAAGTCCATGAGGTGAGTGTTTTGTTTGCTGATTTTGCGTTTAGCCGATGCCAGTTCATGCGCATCCAATGACAATTCTCGTGGGCGCAACCACACCGTTTCAGAAAACACCGCCTCCGCCTCATATTCCGCCATGGTCTTGGTTAAAATCATCGGTTTACGAATCGATAAATTAACTAAGCCTTTTTGTACCACTGGCGGTAGCACCACTTGAATACGCTCGCCATTGGGTAAATTCGCCGATAGTATAGGGGCTGATTTATTCACCCCTTGGTTACTAAAATTGCCTACCGCAACGGCTATTTGCTCTAGAAACTCGAGGCTTAGCAGCGGAGCTTTGATTTTTCTGCGTCCCTGATGATTTTTAATAATCAATTCATAAGGCTTGTTGACAAAAATATCGGTCACACCATCTTCTCTGAGATAGTGTGTGATAGGCTCAAGTAGCAGGCGCAGCGTTTCGTCACCTTTAATCGCTGGCGCGCTATTGTGTACGGTCATCGCGACATCATCAGGCATGGCTAGTGACCCTGACCACTGATTTTGAGCTCATACACATCAGAAAAATCCAAATCACGTTTCACCACAATGGCAATACGTTCTCCTTGATTTTTGGTCAAGGTAGGAGGAATATGGATCGTTTGTTTTAATATCTGATTGGCCATATCCTCGCCTGCTCTTTGAGCGTTTGGAAAAGCAATGGTTGTCCCATTACTATTTTTAGCCGTTTCATAGGCAACCAAGTCTTTAAATGACGATAACAAAATGGCCGCACCCAAGCGCTCCGTCCAATGCTTGTTGATGTCACCATCAAAACCGCTACGACCAAGCGCATCTGTCCCCAAGGAATTCAGTTCGATCACCACGCCTTCAGGTGTCTTGATCCTATCCCACAATACCGTTAGCCGAGTATCTCCCTGTTTTAACCCTGCATACTCACCCGTAAGCAGTGAGCCGCGCTCAACCAACACTACCTTGCCGTTATCAGAATAACTATCACCTGTGGTGGTACACGTCACCAAGCCTGGATTAGATGAATTGATGGCAGACGTTAGTGCGCAATCAAAGGTATTGCCTTTAGCCAGCACATAATTTCTATTGCCAAGTAGATTGGCCTTGGCTTTATGGGTAGTGGTCGGCGTTAAATTCATGCCATTTGAATGTGCCTCAGCCGCAGGTTTGTTACTTTTGCTCGCATTGAATGGTTGGATAGCCTCAATACCTGTATTGCTTAAAACATTGGTGTGACTAGCTAAGCCTGTATTAGTTATAGGCGATGTTCCCTGCGCGATCATGATAGGGGCATCATAACGACTGGCTTTAGGCGTAATGGCTGCATTCGCCGCACCATCTTTTGCAGTGGCTGGTGAATTGCCAAGCACTGGGATGGGTGTCGCTGTGGATGTCCCCGTAGACGTTATGGGCATTGCGGTAGGCGGCATTGCAGGTTCATCAACAGGTGCAATATTCAATGGATCGCCTTCTGCGCCTAAAGATTTAGCCTTGTTTTCTACGATGACTTTTAGTGATTGATGGTCATTTTTGTCAGCGGCTCTATGCGCTTGCAGCTTGCCGTAGCCATAATAAAGCACACCACCAAATAATAGCGGCACAGTCAAAATTAGTATCATGCCTAACCAATTCTTCTTGGGCCTGTAGGCTTCATTGATGTCACTTTTGTGTGACTCAGCGTGTTGATCTGCTTCTATTTGCTGTTGCGCCGAACCAGAAGCACTGATGTTTTCAACAGTATTGGTCATGTTTACTCCACCACCTTGCGAGACACGTGAGGAATCACTGTGCCATTTTTTGGGCTACCACCATCAATGTCATAGGCATCATTCCAGATGCCCACCACTTGCTTGCTTAACCGTAGTACGTAATGTTTGGCCACGCCATGAATAACAATAGTATCTTTATTGTCATCCCCTATATAGGACTCCATATGGGTGTTGACCATGGTCTCGCTATCATCGACAGCCACTCTGAACACTGCAGGAATTTCACGGTGATTGGGAATATAAAGGTAAGTAAAATTACCATCATCCCAAGCTTTTTTAGGCGCAATTTCTTCGGATTTAGGCATAACCTGCATGCTGTACTGGCTGTTCTTTACTGGCAATGGCTCAGTCGCCAATGCCTTGATATTGGCTTGCTCTGCTTTGACCATTTGTTCTTTTGTCGGAACAGCTTCTGCTGACCCGACAATCGATTTAAGCTCACGTTCATAAGTAAAGGCCAAGTACCAAGTGCCTTTATCCGATGCGTTATTGCTTAGCACGCGCAAATCGAATACATAATTGCGTTTAGTGGTGGCTACTACAATATTAGTATCGTGTGCAGCATTTTTAGGTGAGAAAAACAGGTCGTTATTGCCTTTGATGGCCGACACATTCCAGTTCGAGCTGTCACCCCCAGCCACCGCAGTAATTGCCTCCTCTTTATCCAACTGGATGTGGGTTGCAAAGCCGCGTTTGGTCTTCACCAAAGTGGCTCTATTTTTGTCATAAGGGACAAATTGCACTTTGTTATCGATGACCTCCGCAGTGGCCTGCATATTGGTAAACCACATGCCGATTGCCACGACGAGTATCCATTTTTTATTAGGCGATTTCTTCATCTAGCATTAACCTCGCGACTAGGGGTGGTTTGTGTGGCTGGACTGGCATCAGGCATGTTGAAACGGGTACTTATATTTTCTCTGTCAACCACATAACCCGTGACTTTAAATCCCATCGGATTGGTAACAACGTCTTTTTCTAAAGCCAATAATGATGACTTTTGGTAAGCGTAGCTAATCGTGGCAATGTATTGCGCACCAATTTCAACATCTTGGCCACGTTCGCGCGTGTTACGTTCAAAACGTACGACGGCTGTCCCATTGTTACTGGGTGGCAATGTGGTAGAAATGATTTTGATGCGACGTTCGGTGTAATTACCGAGCTGTTTATCAATGGAGTTTGCGCCCTCATAAAGTGCGCTATACTCTTTGGCTGTGTCGTTCCCTGATAAAGCTAGGGTTTTGTCATGGTCGTATTGCAACAACATCCAGTTGTAACGTTCACGGCTGTTAACATACTCTTCAATCCAATGCTTATCCATTTGTGCGGTAGTCATTGGCGTCACGTTAGTAGCATCAATGAGTTGCGCTGCGCCAGTGGCTTTATCGACTAAAAAAGTCATCGGCACGACCTTGTAAAACGGCAACATCATCACTAATCCTGCTAGGCTTAATACGGTAAGACCTATCGCTACCGCTGCTATTTTCCAGGCACGCGACTCAGACTGCTGAAGAGATAAGGTCTGTGACGCTTCCCAGTTCATGGCTTGTTGGTGTATGTCTTTCTTTTCATTGTTAGCAGAATTAAACATCTGATTACCTTTGTGATGGTCTTGTTAGAAGTAAGATTTATTTGCGCATACGGGCGGCAATTTGATGGGCAACGTGTCTCACACCTTGCCCTGCCATTAGTGCGCCAGCCCCGACCCCTTGGCCTAATGCAGAAGCTCCTGCGCCGATACCTCGACCAGCAGCTTGTAATCCTTGGCCAAAAGCACCTCTAAATCCGACACCCGATGGTGTGATTGTTCCACCGATGCCACTACTGCCGCTTGTTCCATTATTCATGGCACGCCAAGCCGCTTTGCCTAATGCAGCTGTGGCTAACATTAAACCTAAGCCACCTGAGTTATCGCCTCCGCCCACTAAACTATGCGCAATATTGTCCAATTTGGTAAACATGTAACCGAATAGCACCATAATGGCGGCGAGCTTGATGACGGATTTAATGGCTTCTACTTGTTGTGCACCCATAAAGTCAACTGAGTGGTCAACGTTAAAACCTAAATGGATGATGTAGCCATTCACGATGACAAACACGAGGCCTAGAAAAATGACGATAAAAAGATTGAGAATTAGCACATAAACAATTTTATTTTTCCAGCCTTCAAAATAATTTTTAGTCGGCTCAAAGGCTAAGGCGGCAATGAATAATGGGCCGACAGCTAAGGTCAGATGCAAAGTGAGCTGGGTGGTGAGTAAGGTAAATGCAACCGCTAACGATAAAATGATTAAGCAGATAAAATACAACCCTGAAGCGACTTCTAGGGCCAAGGCTGACGGAAAGTCATACCAATCGATGCCTTTGGCTGCTGTTTTGATGCTGTCATAAGGAACGAGCAGTTTTTCAAAATTACAATCTATGACTGACAGTACTGCGCCTGTTCCAGTCCCTGTTGGGGCACATGCCGCCGCTGCAGCACTTGCTGAGCTTGCATTTGAAACGCTCACCATGGACTGTGCAATAATATCGTTGATATTTGTGACCACAAATGACTGATAAATGCCCGCAGACAAGGCGATAAATAAAATCATCTGCATTTTTAATGACTTCCAGACTATGGTCATTAACGGTGCATGCACTTCACCACGCATCACAGCAAAACCCGCAAATAGGTAATACAAAGTCATTGCGGCGGTTACAACACCCATTAACGCAACACTGAGCGCTGCTGAGACACTGTTCACATGAGCATCTACGAATGAAAAGAATGTACCGCCAATATAACTAAACATGGCGTACCTTTGTCGTTTTAAGTTGAAAGTGAATCAGAGGCGCAAGTAAATAATAGTTGCTAAAAATTAGCATATTTGCTATTATTTGTGTGTGAAATATACGATTACTTATTACAGTACAGGCGTTGAAAATGAAGTGCTTGCGTTGCCTGTTGGTTTGCTTGCCAGATACGATGTATTGACCAAGCGCATGAAAGATGCAGGCGCGAATTTGGGCGAACCGCATACTGAAGCATTTGGTGATGGTTTGTTTGAGTTGCGCATGAAATCTATAGAGGGCATTGCCCGCGTGTTTTACTGCACTTTGGTTGGCAAGCGTATTGTGATGTTGCATAGCTTTGTTAAGAAAACACAGAAGACGCCGCCTCGCGAATTGCGCTTGGCGATTAACCGTATGAAGGAGATTAAAAATGAGAACCCATGAAGAGTTGATGGAGATTGCACTCTCCAACCCAGCAGTGCGTGCCGAGGTTGAACGTTTGGAGCGTGAAGAAATGCCAGCCTTGGATGCTATTTTACGTGCTAGAAAAGAAGCTAAAATGACACAAGAAGATATAGCAAAAAAAATGGGGGTCAGTGCGCCGGTTGTATCACGCCTTGAAAATGCGTTGGTAACAGGTAAGCATTCGCCGTCTATTGCCACATTACGCAAGTATGCCGCTGCCATGGGTAAACGGCTGGAAGTGCGTTTTGTGTAAAGCAATATGGACATGCCACTGATGGCTAAATTAAAATCTGCTATAAAAGACGATGCTGAAATGGCAGAATTTTGTAATGACTTGCTAGCTTCTGCACATGAGGCAAAGACCAGTATTAAGGCGCGCACTATATCCAAACGTGATTTAAATGCCGAGTTACTTGACGCGGTAAATGACTTAAAGGCTGGTAAAATTGGTCGTGTATCTGTTGCTACGCGTGACGGTAAAGTCGTTGAATCTCCTGTTGCAAGAGCTAGAGTGGCTACACACATGTCACAATCATAATTTGCTACGCAGTTGGGTGTGTCAGTACGCACGCTACAAAATTGGGAGCAAGGCCGCGTCAAGCCGTCAGAGGCAGCCAAAACGCTATTTAAAATAGCAGAACTTAACCCTGATGCACTCACAGCAGTCGCCTGAAAAGTGACAAAATTAGCAAACTTTAGCATTGCTAACCTAATAGCCCGCATGAGCAGCATTTAAACAGTTAGGAATACCATGACGCTCGCCTGGGTTTTCCTGACACCACGCCCATATTTTATGCCTAAGCACCGCATCCTTTTTTAGTTCAGGTACGGTATATATTTTGTCTGCCTCAGTTTGCGCTTTGGGTGCGCATGCGCTAATAAGTAGAACTATGACGATACTTGCAGTAGCTAATTTCATGATTGTTTCCTTTGGATAGACTAAGTCTGTCATCTACGAACTAATGCCAATCAGTAATTGGCGCTGGATATGTGCCTGCAACCCCTATCCGTGCTTTAGTCGCCGCGTAATTTGCTTCTTTTTGCTGTTGTATCACCAGCTTGTTTTTAATCTCCGCTAGTTGCGTACTGAGCTGCATTTGCATCATCGCGTTTTGCACTTTGGTTTGCTCGCCAGCAATACGGGCTTGTAGCTCTGCAATGTCCTTAGGGTCAGTGGTAGTGGAAATGCCGTCGATGAGACCTTGAATTTGGTTTTGCAGAGCCACACTAGTGTTGTAGGCATTTTCATAACCGATTTGGTCTTGGTACTGCTTTTTAGCTTGCGTTTCGCAGCGTGTGAATTCAACCCCTGCAAATCCAACGCAAATAGCAGGATGTTCTAGTGCGGGACTTAGTATCTGGTTGTAAACATGCTGCCAGTTGTCTGGTAAGTATTTTTTTAGGGCGGGATCGTTTAATAAATGACCAAATCCTCGATTGCCTGTGAGTGCAGTGTATTGCTTCACTTGCTGGTCAAACTGATCTTTCATGGCAGTCAGTTGTAATTCCCATTTCTTGATGTTTTCTAGGGTGTTGACTAGGTTGGCCGCATCAAGCACAGGGATGCCAGCTGCATAGGCTGACGTGAATACTGTAGATACACTCGCTACCATCGCTAAGACAATGAGTGATTTTTTAAAGCCTGATTTAGTCATGTTTACTGGTTTCAATTGGGTTCTCCTCTGTAAAGTTGGCATGCATTTTTTACGTAAAAAATAATATGGTGTTTAATCTACCCAGTGACCGCAAGTTTGCGGCGTGTTGTAATTGCCGCCGATGCCAATGTTGCCAATTCCACCGACAATGCCTTGAAACGGCCAAAACCCTGCTTGCTGTGGCGGATCAATGATGTATTTAGCACCCCCGTTTAAGTCTGTATATTCGTGTCCTTCGTAGACACTGCAATAGGCGGGTTTTGTGCCAGTAATGCAGCCTTGACCAATACCGCCCATGCCGCTTGTGTAACTGACCAGCGTGGCATTCAATGATGCAGCGTCACATCGACCTGCACCATGTGCAATGGCTTGCACCAGCGCTTGCATTTGTGGGGTTTCAGCAGATACAGGACACAGATTTAGAAAATCAATACGCGCATCTAGGGTGTCACTGAAATCATCAAAATCAATATCAAAGTAATGCATAAGTGATGGACTACAAGCATTAGGCGGGGAGCCCGTCGATAGACATAAAATCGCTTCACAAGAAAGTTTGACTAAGCCCGTAAGCAAGCCATCATCCGCTTGGGCAAACGGTGATGCAACCGCTAAGGCGGCTGCAAATATCCATGGCGATGTTTTCAGATAATGGTAGCGATTCATCACAACTCCCCTTTTAAATTTAAAAATTTAGTACGTACTAAATAAATGCTCACTTAACCACTTGCACCTTATTCTGCTTAGCGATGACTTTACGTTGTGCCAACTTAGCGAGATAAATCGGCATCCAGGTTTGTGGGTGATCCCCCACCTCGGCGCGTATTTGGTCCAATATTTCTACGTTATCTAATGAAGTGCTAAGGACATCCAGCATTTCATTGAGACCGCTCAGGTCTAACGTCACCACCGTAGATTTATGGCCTTGCTTCACTAAAAATTGGCGGCTGGCTTCACCTAGGGTACGTATGGTTTCAAATTCCATTTCGGTGACTTTGAAGCCCTTCACATAGTCGTCGTAGTCTGCTTTTGGATTAGGCAGAAATATCTGGGTAGCAGATTGCTCTACCATGGCGGCCACATGCGGTGTTTTAAGGATTTGCGCTGGGCTTTGTGTATCAAAAATACCAAAGCCATTTTGCTTACGAATGGTGTATTGCTTATCAACCGCAAAGTCGGTGAACTCAGGCAACTCCAAACGTTTCCAAAATTCAGCCATCACATAAATAAAGCGACGGCCATCGATAAGATTTTCTGTGAGATGCAATAGGTACATAGTCACAGGGGCTAACAGCTCTTTATCTTCTAAAAAATCCGTATCATCAAAGCCAAATAAGCGACCATGGCTTAAATCGATTAAATCGTTTGGATTGTCCAAGACCCAACCATGGCTGCCACCACGACACCATTTTTGCAAATAAGCATGCACACCATTGTCTTGGGTGTTATCCAGCTGTTGGTTGACCGCATAAAGCCCGCGATTTTCACGAGTGAAACGCATCATGACGCGTACGGCACGCTCAAGCTCCATACTTTCATTGGCTTTCAGTGGGTATGGCACCAAGCTTTTAATCAGCTTGACTAGAAAGGTGATGTTGTGTTCTGTGTTGTCTAACTGAAACGGATTAAAGCCTGTCGGCACGCCTTTTTTAAGAACGCGGTAATTACCCCCTAAGGCGCGAATGGCTACCTCGCCACCACGGTCTTTATCAAAAAACACAATGGTGGGTTGATATTTTAACGTCATGAGTAACAGGAATAACTCCAACACGGTTTTGCCTGAGCCCGTCATGCCAATAATGGTGGTGTTGGCGGGCGCTTTTTTGTCAAGTGAGTCATCCACTTCATCGGTACCATGAAAATTGAAGTAATAAGGCGCACCGTTAGGCGTTTTAAGAATGGTGACCGCTTCGCCCCAAGGGTTGTTATTACGCTTGCCTGTACCAAAGCCGTGCATGGCGGCTAAGCCTGCAAAGTTACGTGAGGTCAGAAAAGCCTCACGCGGGCGGTAACGCCAATTAGCAGGGTGCTGTGCAAACCAAGCCGCATCGGCGACTAAATCAAGTAGTGCTGTCTGATACCCTTCATTGCTCAATACTGATCTAGCGTGTGCCATGTGACGGGTCGCCTCATCCAACGTGTTACCCAACACCGCCAGTGTGTAATGGTATTCGCCATACACAAAATCACCATTGATGAGCTGGTCTAGTGCCATATTCAGGGCTTCAATCTGTGACTTACCTGCATCTTCAGTTGAAATAAGTTGATTACGCTGGCGTTCTAGCTTGTCTTTGGCGGTCGGCTTATTGAGGATGGAAAAACTTTGTGTTTCGATGTATTCGTAAGGCGTGTATAGCAAACCATTTAAACAACCAGAATCCGTGCCTTCAGGATAATCTTTGAGGTCTAGCATGGCAGCAAACTGCTTTTTGTGAGGAGCGCGGATTTCGAGCTTTTCCCCCACAAAAAATAAGCGTGAAGTTTGCAATACCTCGCGGATACGATGGTTGGTAACAGGTACTTTTTCCCAAACACCATTAAGCAAATATCCGTAAAAAGCGAGTTGGTGTGAGTATCTAATATTACTTTCTTGATAGGTGCTGAGTAAGTCCAAATCGTAAGATTTCAACGAGGCTTGAATTTGCGTCACCAATTCAGATATTTTGCGTAATGCGTGTTTTTCCGCTTCTATGAGCGCGTGTTCAGATTTATCTGTCATGCCAAAAACGCGACCAAAGACACCTTTTTTTGCCGCACCATCAGGGCGATAACACAGGGTCAGATAGGTTTCGTTGCCCATCATGTTGTAGCCATCAAACGTGGCGTAGTAGCGTTTGGCCAAACTATCTGAAAATGCATCGGGATAATCGTCTTGAAACTGATCGCTGTACTGGCGGCGAATGCGATGTGACCACAATGCAACCTCACCGATGCCACGGATGAGTTGATTGAACGCTTCCTTTTTGATGATTAAATCCATCGCATCAGTCGTTTCAAAGGCAATGCCGTCTATACGCCAAGTGGTGATATAGCTACCGTCAATGGTGCGTACCACTGAGTCACTCACTAAGCTGCTGTACGGGAGATCATCAGATGCAGTAATTTCGTTGTTAGCAACATGTTGATACTTAGCTGACATGTGAATGACGCTCCCCTTGTTGATTCAGGTTTTCTAACACTTGTCGCAGACTGATCGCTGGTACAGGTTTGACTGTCACAGATTTCGATTGTGCTTTGCAAAGTGCTTGCACATGGTTTTTTGCAAGTGCCTTTGCATTCGCATGCGCGCGGTCTCTAGATTGTTTGATCGCGATGGCAGCATCTGGGATGAACACCCCATTAAGGGCTTCCGTAATGAGTTTAGCCAATAACTTAGTGGGCATTTTGATATTGCCACGGGCGACCGCCCCAGCCAATTCATCCAGCACCATTTGCGCCAATTCAGTGTCATGCAATGAATGCAACATTTGCAATACTTGCATACGTTGCAGATCGTTAACGCATTTTGGGATGACCAATCTGTCTGCTAATACCTGCAATGTGGCTGCTTTTTGCAATGCCACCAACTGCCCTTGGTTGAGATGATGATTTTTATCTAAATGGCTGCCACTGCTATTTTGGATTTGTATGTTTTCAGCATCGACAGGTTTTTTAAATAACTCCACGGATGTATTTTCATCGAAACTTTCTAGCAGTGGAGGCTCTATATTTGTAGTAATTTCTGCAGTAGTCTTTGTTTCCTTATATACAGTTGGTGGTTTCCCAGCCAGCCTGTTGGGTGTATTCCCACCGGCTTGTTGGACCGCTTGCATCCGACTTGTTAGGGGTTTTTCATCTTGCTGGTTGGTGGTTTTTCCGCCTGCTGGTTGGTGGTCGCTAAGGGGTTGATTATTATCAGTAGTTTGTTTTTTAGAAGTAGCAGCTAAATTCACTTGCAAAAATGTCACCAAGGCGTCGTAATCGACACAATAATAGATCTTTGCAGGCATGCCTTCTAACTTCTCTCTTAACAATTGGTGCTTCTTAAGCAGTTTTCTGCAGGATTCTTGCTCATATCGACTCAAGCCAAGCTCCCATTCCCAGCTCTGCTGATCATTGGTTTTAGGTTCAAGCATGAGGTTATGGTCGTCACGCTCAGCATCACGTTTCTTGTAAAAATAATTGCCCTCCCCCACTTTTTGTTGCCAATAAATGGCTTGTGATAAAAACAATGCAGCAGTCGCACTACCCAATGCGCGCGCAAACTGTGGGCGATAAGCCACGATAGATTTAAGGTCTAATAGGTCTATCAGCAAGTCACGCATCTTGCTTAGTCTTTCCTGATTTTGTAAGCAATGGCCGCATAACTTTTTGCTCCCCAGAACTTCGTATTGCGGTGTCTTAAACTCATGCGCAACCTGAGCAGGTGTTGCATTAAGCGTTGATCGTCATATTGGGAGATTATTTTCATGAGGAAAAATAGCGGAAAAATTAACATGACTGACACGAGTCCAATGATGGGTTGTAGCCACAACCCCCATACGCCGATGAGCAATAAAGGAATACCAACACACATTAAGGGATATAGCGGTACACCACCCAACATGGCGGGGCGTGTACAACCCTTAAATATAGGGTCGCTCATGATTAAGGGGCAACTAAAATAGCCGCAATGGCTGCAGCACCACCAATCAGTAGACCACCTATCAATATGGCGGCCACATCGGTAAATTGTGCATGTTTAAACATGACCTTATAACCTGTCCACATTATAGCGACTGTGGTAATGAGGATTGCAAATCCATTTAACCAAGTAACAATGGTCGTGAGCATGGTCGTGCCTGCCGCCAAGCCTGCATAGGCTTCTGGTGCTAGTATCAACCCACTCATAGCAATGCCTGTGATGGCGCGCTGTATCCATCTTTCGGGTCGTTTTGTTAAGCCTAATTCGTTCATTAAAATCCCTTTCTGTTGTGACACTAAAATTCAACTAAAATGACGCCAGCAACGTCGCCTTCCAATAAAATGGCGTCGTTATCGTTTGCATCATCGCTTCACTACGACTAACATTGATTGCAGCACCTGCTTATGCTTGCTGCACTCTGCTTCAAATAATTACTGGCCAAATCCGCAAAAAAAATTAACTATTGCGTGGTCATTGGTGCCATTTGTTCGTTAATTCCTGCGTTAATTACATCTATTTTTAATTGGCGTTCATCAATAAATGGCACGGGAGTCTGGTACATGCTATGCGCTGCCGCTGACCGTTTTTCTAACCAAGCGGTGTATGGTCTTCCAAGGAATAATTCAAAACCTTTAACCGCCCCCTCATCCGTATCAAGTGAAGTAAAGTCGTCTATTTCTATTAGATTTTTAATCTTGTTTTCTAAATCCGATTGATCTTTGAGTAGTCCCCAAAATGCACCTTTACACCATTCATAAAATAACGGTGTTCGGATAATCTGTTGAATCGCTTCACCAACGGTCATCGTGGTTGAGGCTTTTTGCTTGGGTTTAGATGTTGTCGTCATTGATAGGCTCCTGATTAAATTAAACTGCATCATCAAAACACTAGCGCACTATCAGAATAAGCACGCTCGGTTTCTGAGCCCACAGCATCACCAATTGGTGTGGAATCCCTAGCCGAACGCGTACTGATGTTGTGAGGACTGGTTTTAGCTGAATGGATCGATGAGCTGCCCATGAGGGCTATGGGTGGTGTGTGACCATTGCGGTGTATGGTCGGCACGACAGTCAGACTGGCTAGCACTTTGTTGGCATATTGTGCACCTACTTTTGAATTGAGCTGGCCTGTGTAATAGCAAGATAACGCTTTCGACGTTGCTTCTTGTACGTAACTTTGCTTTACGGCACGGCTAATGCATTCTGCCAATATTTGACCGCCAACATTTAGGTTAGCGCAGGGATCAAATACCTGATCTAAGGTCAGGTTAAAACGATTAAAGTGGCTACGATTGACTTGTACAAGCCCTGCCGAGTAGTTGTAGCCTGCTTGATCCAAGTATTGCGCAGTGGCTTTTGCTTCAGCTAAATTTTGTGGCTGACGTTGCAAATGTGCATTCACAACACCGATGGCGTAAGGATTATGGCTCGATTCCACACTAATCACACGCTGCATGAGCTGAGGATTGATCATGGGCGCACATTGCTGAATCATCAGTGTGTCGAACATTTTTAATCTTTACCCCGCGCTTCTGTGAGGAGGTTGAGTTTAATTTTCTCAGTAATAACTTCTATTTTTTCGCCTGAGTCTTCTAATTTAATCCAGATCAAACCCGTTTGCGTTGGACGTTCATGCAGCAACACGACGCAAGCATGACGGTCTAGATAGTAAGCAAGTAGTAACGGTTTTTTAATCTTGTTGAAGCCTGTCTGTTTGGCTAGAGCGGACGCTTCGTTATCGGGGTTGTGGTCAGGTATTACTACCGAACTCAGTGATAGTTCCTGGGCATGATCGCCAGCTTCTTGATGATCAGTATTGGGTAATCCTTGAGATACATGTGCAACTTCAGCCGCATGATGACTTTGTGTCGGCTCATCGTTTGCATGAATTTCCAATGATTTACGTGCTTGTAGAATAAGTGCATTGGTCATTTCGTCATGTTGGTTAATCATGTTTTCAACTAGTGCGGGAGATTCATCATAGAGCTTATTCAGCCGGTAAATGAGCTGTGCACCTTTTACTTTGCCCGCCATGAACGCATGTTTTACAACGACCGACATTTCAGTGAGGGCGAGATGGTGGGTAATGTAATTGTTATTAACGGATAGTTGCTCAGCAATCAGGCTTTTACTGTCCCCAGTTGCTAGACGTTTTTTTATGAATAGCGCAATGTCCATCGGTGCCATGGCTTGGTTTTTAATGTTATCTAGTATCTGGGCATAATCGTCAAAGCGAATGGTGTCGCTTTGTATTAGGCAAGGAATCATATCTAGCCCAGCTTCTATTGAGGCACGGTAACGTCGTGCCCCATTGATGATTTTGTGCAGACCATCCGCTGACGCTGGCCTGACATGGATCGGGTTTCGCACACCATGCTTTTGAATATCATGAATAAAGTGTTCCCAGTCATCATCGCTAAAATCCGTACGAGGTTGATGTTCGTCCTCAACGATTTGGCTCAGTGGGATTGCCAACACCACATTCAGTTGATTGTCAGATTTAGAGGCAAATGCAGTATTGCCCAGCGGATCTAAAGCGCCTAAGTCAAAGCTGTATTTGGATTTAATGGCCGTATTCATGGGTTGACCATCACGATTTTGACCCGGGGTGATACTGGTCTAACTTCAGTTTTGATTTTGGTGCAAGCAAGGAAACGACATTTTCTGTAGATTCATTGTTCACTTGAGGCTCTACACCCTGCTCTTCTAAGCCAATACGTTCCAGTATCAAATCGAATATTTTGCGTAAATTTGACCAAGTAGTGCGTGCCATGGTGTTGGTTTTCACAATGTCAGTAAGTGCGACACCTTGCTTTTGGCATTCAGAAATGGCGGAACGAAGCGGAATTAAGGCTATAACACTTTCATTGTTAGTAAAGAAATGTTGTCCTATACGTTCATTCAACTCCTTGAGGGCGGTACGTTGCGTTTCATTGCTTTGCACCTTATTAGGTAAAAACCCTAAAAACAGCAACCTAGGGTTCAACATGGACTTGACATTCAAGATGCCACGTTGCCCATAGAGCGTGTTGCTCATGCCCTCAACTGACTCTTGCATGAGTTCAATCGGACTTAGCACGGCATCGGCCAAGGTCAGTGCAATGGTGACGCGAATATCAAGCGAGGGTGGGCCATCGATGATGCAAAGATCGTAGTGCGCATGCATGCATTCTAAAAATTGCGCAAAGTATTGGTGCGCAAGTGAAGCTATTTCTGTTTGTATGCCTTCAACTTCCACTTTTACACGCGCTTGTTCCACCAGTACATTATTGAAGCGCCCATCAGCTGCCAAAATGTTAAAACCGCTGTTATCAGGGATAACAGCGGCGGGCTGCATCATGACTTCGGTCACGGTTTTCGACAGTGGCGTCACTTTGCCGCTACGTACCAAGCAATTAGTCGTATTCGCTTGATCGTCAAAATCTATCACCAGCACCCGATAACCTTGCGATCTAGCATAAAAGGCCAGTTGGCAGCAAACGGTGGATTTACCTACCCCGCCCTTTTGTACGCCTATGTAGAGAGTTTTCATGACTCAAGTTACCAAACGGCGGCTAAGCCACCCAACGTATTGAGTAAACCTCTAATGCGTAGCTCGAGCTGACGTTTTTGCTTGGATGTCAACTCTTCCCACGTGGTCATTTCCAAATCCAAATCTAAGCAATGACGATTGATGGTGGTATTCACATGCATTTTTTACGCTACTCCTTAAATTTCCGACTGCATTACAAATCGCATCTCTTTTCTTATGATTTGCTGCATCATTCAGTAGCTATATTAGTTATATCTAATATACTAGTCAAGTAAATTATTAGACATATCTAATTTAATTTATAGTTAAATCTAATACATGAAAACTTGGCATGAACGATTGAAAGACGCAATTGAAGCGAGAGCAGTGACTAAATTGGCGCTAGCGAAACACGTTGGAATTAAAGCCCCCTCAGTGAGCGCGTGGCTCTCTGCAAAATCGAAAACCATGAGTGCCGAACATGCCATTGCTGTCTGCGCTTTTTTGGGTATTACTCAGGAATGGCTATTTTTAGGCAAGGGTAGTATTGATGAAGTTAAAAAAGACTCTCATAAAAGAAAAGTATTATCTCAATTGACTTCTGACTTGCCAGAGTTTGCGATGGATGAAGCCATTAGGAGAATTACTGACATTAAGGAATTCGTCGAAACCGTTAAGAAAAACACCGCCGCAGACCAGTAACATTATTAAGCTTTGTATCCAGCTGCCGTTAGATTTTGGGGATCAGGAATAACCCACTTATCAGCCCAACTCCTACACATTATTCTTATGATTTTTGATGCATGCAATCACTAACCAGCCTCTGTCTTGCAGGTAGCCTATAGTCAGCCAAAATGCATGCTCACTCAATGCCAATGTATATTGGCTGTTACTTGTGATTTAGTCGCTTTATAACTTGCTCGTTAAAGCGCATTTCATTGTCCAGATATTGCACTTAATTAAAATAAATTAGATATATCTATTGTATTTATATTAGATATATCTAATAATGGTCGCTATCTTGATTCAATGTAACAACATTTGAAATTACAAAAAATGGCTACTCGTCAAAGATTGCAGATTATTTTCTTACCCTCAGAAAATCGGCCTTGCACAAAAGTGGCTATGCCAATCATTGCGAAGATGGTGCGTGACCAGCTGTTTCCTGAAACGGCATTCATCAAGCAGGATAATTTAGACGAACTGAATGTACAGTTTAATTCAGCTTGCACGCATGCCCAACACCTATTAAAAACTAAATCAACTTAATAGGTATATTCAGAAGTATTAAGACGTAATTATTTCTTATCAGAACCCACGAAACCCAATGCATTAAGCCACTTGCGGTCATTTTTTGTTGTCTCCAAGCGCACTTGTCGGGCTTGCCGTTCAGCTTTAGATTGGGCGTAAGTGACACTGCATAATATTAATTCTTGCTAGCGATACTAAATTGAGCCTAACTCACACCTTAAACTTATTCTAAAAATTAATGCGATACCGAGGATCAATTCAGTTAAACTAACAATTTACAAACAAAATCAAAATTAGCTTATGAGCCAACAACAATATGAACGTTATCTGAGTTTTTTAGAGTCTGACCCTAGCAATATTCAGCTAATATCTAATACAGCCAGTTTGGCGCAAGAACTTGGTCATTTTCAAAAAGCCATTGAATTATCTAACACTGGCTTATTTTTAGACCCTAATCATCAAGTCCTTATATCCACAAAGGCACTTAGTTTATTATCGCTTGGGCAAATTGATGAAGCCCTCAGCCTTTTTGAAAAAATTCATCAAAACGATTCAAGCAACCCATCTATTCGTTACAACATCGCTTACTGCTTGGCCTTACAAAACAAACCTGAAGAAGCCATAACGCTGCTTGAAGATGCCCTTAATTACTATGCAGAATTGCCGCAAATGTTGCATTTGCAAATGCGCATGTTGTACGACATTGAACAGCTAGAACAAGCCATAGAGCTTGGTAAACAAGCGGTAGCACTTCAACCCGCCGATGGCAAAGTGCATGAGCTATTATCTTCACTCTATGTCGATACCAACGACTTTCTATCTGCTCAACAGCATGCTGCCATTGCTTTGCAAACTAACCCCAATTTCTCACTAGCACACACCAGCATGGGTACGGCAGCATTGAGTACGCAGGATGATTTAATGGCTATTCAGCATTTTGATCATGCTCTAAAACTCAACCAACAAAATGGCCGCGCATGGCTAGGCAAAGCCATGGCGCTTATGCTACAAAATAAACTTAAAGAAGCTGAACAATGTTTTAATACCACCATTAACAATATGCCCAGCCACTTAGGCTCATACCAAGCATTAGCGTGGTGCCAAATTTCGCAAGGCAATATACCAGCAGCTGAAGCCACCGTGAAAAAAGCCTTAGCAATTGATGACACTTTCTCAGAAAATCACGGCACATTAGCCGTATTGGCCGTAATGCAAGGGAATATTGAAGCAGCACAAGCAGCAGCAAAAATCGCGCTTAAATTAGACAAAGCCTCTTTTTCAGGCAATTATGCACAAGCGTTAATTACCAAAGCGCAAGGCAATGAAAAAGAAGCACAACAAAGAATTGATGCTATTTTAGATAGCCCAGAAATTATCAATCACCAAAG
>Ga0116157_10000059_pt1 | contig 121048 bp, 92 predicted proteins | sample AD_UKC048_MetaG_FD_89882 | JGI IMG/M metagenome (GOLD analysis project Ga0116157, IMG submission 89882) | Active sludge microbial communities of municipal wastewater-treating anaerobic digesters from USA - AD_UKC048_MetaG | ecosystem: Engineered > Bioreactor > Anaerobic > Digestate | place... | reverse complement strand
GGACCAAAGCCGCTGGCGAAAAGCTCGTGCGCCCAGTAGCCCGCCAGGCGCGCGTCGCCCCTGCGGATCGCCTTCTGCATCGCCGAGCTAACCTCGCCGAAGTCGTAGCCCTTGATGGTCCGCAGTCTCATCTCCGGCATCTCAAAGAGGGTGGGCTGTTCCATGCCCCTTGCCCTCGTTCACGGAAACTTGGTTGTCCATCCGTTTTTGAGGGTAAGTGGGGCTGGAGTGGGAAGCCATCGGGCCGGGGGGTGCAAAGGGGGTGCTCTGGTGCAATCGGTCACCCGTCGAGAGAAACGGGTTGCCTGCGTGGCGCGTCGATGGCGGTGCGCTCCTGGCTCTTGTAGGTCTCGAATCGGATGTGGGCTTTCCATTTGCTCTTCAGGTAGCGCTTCTCGGCGGCGATCCGGTCGGCGGATCGGAACAGGGAATTGCCCCCTAGGTTCCTCTCCGGAGCCAGCAGCCCTGAGAGGCCGCCATCGACGTTCGCGCGGTGGCCGAGTGTCTGGGTCGCCAAAACCACAGCGCGCTGCTGCAGAAGACGTGCTCGCACCGCTATCGGGCCTGTCACCGCGTCAGGGGCGAATCAAAATGCCGCGCCGGGGTCCGGGTCGTCGTGATTTGTGGAGCTTGTTGTTTTCCGGCCGTTTGCGGGGCAAGCACACCGATGTCGCCGCAGCCCGGAGAGTTTGTGGACCCGGCCGTGTAATAGACCGGCCACCCGGCTTCACCTGGCAGCACGCAAGGCAGTCCGGCGCGGAAGCTATCTCAGGCGTGCCGATTGGTTGTTGCGAACTGAGTCCCCTGCGGAAAGGCAAAACGGCTTGCTCCGACGCTGGCCTCGATGGCGGTCCGGTGCCCCGCATCGTAAACCGGTAAATAGCGGCCGCCGTTCACCCATTCGCCAGCAACTACCGGCGCGGGGCGGCTCCCGTCCGCTCCTGCACCGAATTGAACCGGCTCGTGGGATTTCCGATGCCGTCATGATGCGGGTACAGGTCCGCCGTTTAGAGGATCGAGCCGCCTCGGTGAACACCCCCGGTTGCCTCCGTCGCGACGCCGCTGGAAATGGTTACGCGACCCCTGGCCGGGCGCGCTTCAAGGACGGCCAGCGGCACTCTGGGGACGAGCAACAAAGGGGGATAACCGGGGTTTATTCCTGCGACAATGGGACACCGGACATCCAGGTGGGCCGCGTCGGCGCCTGTTGCGGCCGGGTGGCTTGGCCTGGCGTGGGCCTGCCTGTTCGCGGGGTCTCTGGTTGCGGTCGGTGCCGCCCCGGCGGACAGGCCAGCGCGCGGTGCGGATGTCCGGTCTGTCTCAGCTTTGTTGCAGCGGGATTTGAACGCGGAGGCGCCGGGGGGCACGGTCAAGGTGGGATACAAGAGGGTGGGCGGGGAAACCCTGCCGATGGAGATTGACCTGCCTGGGGGCGACGGTCCGTTCCCGTTTGTCATCTACCTGCACGGTGGCGGCACTCCGGGCAAGACCCCCGCGCAGTTCAGGGCGCAGTCGCTGCACATGGCGCAGCTGGGCGTGGCGGGGGTACGGATCAACTATCGCGGTGCGGAACGCGGACCGTTCGAGGAGATCCTGGGCAACATCATGGATGCCATGGCCTACGTCCGCGCAAATGCCCCAAAGCATCATCTGGACCTCGCGCGCATGGCGTGGGCGGGAGGTTCGGCGGGAGCGTCGCTCGGGGCGTTGGCCGCGCAGCGCACGCCGGAGTGCGTCGCGTTCGTCGGGTTCAACGGCGCCTACGATATCGGCCGACATCTCGAGCGCTTCGGCGGGGCCGATAACCTCAAGGAATCCTCCTTCTATGGCAGGCTGACCCCGGAGCGCATCAAAGAGGTCTCGGCCATCGACCAGATCAGGACCCCGCCGCCGGCCACGCTCCTGCTTCATGGCAAGGCGGACAAGACGGTGCTGCCGGAGCAGAGCCAGCGTTTTGCCGACGCCGTCAAAGCCAGGGGTGGACGGGCGGAATTGCGCCTGTACGATGGGGAGCAGCATGGCTTCTTCAACGATCGCAGGTATGATGAGACCGTGACGGATATGCAGGTCTTCCTGTTCGACGTATTCGGGTTGGAGGGTCGACGGGCACGATGAGAACGGCGGCCTTCCTCCTGTCCCTGGCGGTCTTGTCGGGCGACGGCCTCGCCGCGACGGCGGTGAAGGTCAATTTTACCCTGAACACCACCGACGCGTATGGCACCCCGATGGTCGAGAACCGGTTTTACTACGTGTACCGGCCCGATGGGTTGTCCACGAACAGCCCCGTCCCCATGATCCTGGTCATGGAGGCCAGCCCCAACGGCAGCCCCGCGGGGTTCCTCAACGCGAAGGCCGGACAGGCGGGATTCGTCGTGGTCTCCTGCTCGTTCTCCGGCAATTCGACGGGGGTACCGGGGACCGTGTGGAACAACGACGACCCGCGGGTCACCGGGTGGGAGGACTTTGACTACGCCACCGAGGTCATCAACCGGGTGAGGGCGTCCGACAACTGCAACGACGCGTTCATCTGCGGCATCTCGAAGGGCGGCCACATGACGCTGGCCTACGCCTGCGAGCGGCCCGACATGATCCGGGCTGCCGGCCCCATGAACGAGTTCATGGGGCTGACATCGAACATCCCCATCGCGCCGGTGCCGATGATCGTGTTCCAGGGGACGATGGACGCGAACGTGCCCTACACCATGGTGAAGGACACCGTCGACGCCTGGCGGATGACCGATGGGCTGATGGATGCGGTGCCGGTGACAACGCATGAGTCATCGCCGCTGATCCCCGGGAGGGTCACGCAGGCGACGTGGCGCGGGGGGGTCGGCGGGACCCAGGTTGCGTTCGTGACCATCATTGGCGGCATCCATGAGATCCCGACGCCCTCCGTGCGAACCGGCTATAATGTCGCCGACGGGCTCTGGGCATTCTGCAGCCAATTCCTGACAGGCCGGGGATCCCAGCCGAAGATCGTGTCGAACCCCGTCAACAACGTGCAGCCCGAGGGGCATCCGGCCAGTTTCTGGGTGACCGCCACCGGCGACGCGCCGTTGGGCTACCGGTGGCAGAGGAACGGCGCGGACATCCCCGGCGCGACGTCCCTGTGGTACACGACGCCGGCCACCACGATAGCCGACGGCGGCGCGACTTTCCGGGCGATCGCGGGCAACGGCCTCGGCAGCGTCACCAGCTCCGTGGCGACGTTGACCGTCATATCCGCCCCCGCAGACCCGGCCATCACCGTCCAGCCCACGAACCAGACGGTTCTCGCGGCCCAGCAGGCGGTCTTCTCGGTCACCGCGGCCGGCACCGCACCGCTGAACTATCAGTGGCGCAGGAACGGGATGAACATCCCGAACGCGACCGGCCCTTCGCATACCAGATCATCACCCCTCACCTTCGACTGCGGTGCGGCCCATGATGTCGTGGTCAGCAACAGCGCCGGCAGCGTGATCAGCGCCGCGGCGACCCTCGCGGTGCTGCCGGCCTCCGGCGCGCCCTGCATCATCACTAATCCCGCCAGGGCGCGGGTGCTCACCAATCAGGTCGCCGTATTCTCGGTCGGGGCGTGGAGCCCGGCACCCATCAGTTATCAGTGGCAGAGGGGGACGTTCACCGGAGTGATGACGAACATCGCCGGTGCGACCTCGCCGAGCTACACGACGCCGGTCACAAGCCTCGCCGATCACCTGGCGCTTTTCCGCTGCGTGGTCTCGAATCCCTCGGGCAATGCGGCGAGCGCCTCCGAGATGCTCATGGTGACGGTGGCGCCAAAACCGCCGACCGATATCACCAGCGCGGTCGCGGCGTTCGGCCAGATCGGCGCGCCATTCCGCTTGACCGCCACCTCATCCGGGGGCACCGCACCGCTCACCTATGGCGCGGCGCCTCTGCCGGAAGGGCTATCCGTGGATCCCGCAACCGGCGTGATCGCCGGCACGCCCACCTCCCCCTGCACCACGAACGTCACGGTCACGGCGGGCAACGCCGCGGGCTCCACCTCGGCCACGCTGGTGCTGACCATCGGCCCCGATCCGCCCCAGGTCCCGATCGAATCCTGGAGGCGCTCCCATTTCGGGGCGAGCGCCAACAACCCCTCCATGTCGGGCGATCTCGCCGACCCCGATTGCGACGGGTCGGCAAACCTGTTCGAGTACGCGGCCGGCACCGACCCGCTCCGCGCGGACCCGTCGCGGTGCGATCTGCGCGGCGCCATGGAGGGTGGCTTCCTGACCGCGACGCTTTCGAAGGCAGCCGGTGTGACCGGCATCCTCTGGGGCGCCGAGTCGAGCGGGGACCTCCGGGTCTGGAGCGGTTCAGATACCACCGTCCTCCAGGACACCCCGCAGGTGTTCTCGGCCAGGGACAACTTCCCTGTCGCCACGAACGGCCACCGCTTCCTGCGACTCAAAGTGTCGCACCCGTGACCCGTGGAGGGCCCCCGGAGTCGCGACGGTCACTGGTCCCCGAGGATCGCGATCTTCTGGGCCGTGCGCGTCTCTCCCTCTTTGACGTAGGTGACGCTCACCTTGGCCTCGGGCTTGATGTCCTCGATCTTCTTCGGCTCGTCGCGCCGGGTGATCTTGGTGTCGTCCGTGACGGTGAACGTCAGCGCCCGCGCCACCTGAACGACGACCTGCTTGGCCGCGACGTCCACCCTGGTGACTGTGCCCGTCTTGGTCTGTGCCGATTTACCCTCAGCGGCAGTGGAAGCCGCCATCGAAATGCCCAATGCCAGCATCACTGCCAATGCCAATGTCATGATTCTGTTCATCGGAACCTCACTTTCCAGATGCATAACATACCGCGAATCGGGCACCGCCCTCAAGTGGAACGCGGCGGTGGGAGTGACACGCGATGCGATGTCGGTGGGACGGCGGCACTGGCCGGATTCCCGGCGCATGCTGCCGGCGTGAACCGATCCGCCGATGACCGTTCTTTCTCTGCTTTGACCGCAATGCAGCGACCGCGCCTGCGGGGGACCGGCGCATCGCGGCCGAATAGCTGGGCCGCGAGAGACCACGGCGCTTTGTCTTGTGGCTGACGGACGGCGACGGTGATACCCTAACGCAAGTCATGAACAGACTCCTCCTCGCTGGCCTCGCTGTTCCGTTGCTGGTGCCGCTGGCCGTTTTGCACGCTGCCGACGGCGACTCTCCCCAAGCCACCGCTGCCCCGCCGGTGCGGACGGCCACCACGCACCCGATGAAGTACTTCATTTCACTGCCCAAGGACTGGTCGGCGGGCCGGACGTGGCCGGTGCTCGTGGCCCCCAGCGCCCACTATGGCGACAAGGGGAAGAACATTGCCATGTTCGCGGCAGAACGGGACAAGCGCAAGGCCAGCTTCATCATCGTGGCACCCTTCGTCATCAATGCCGACCGAGTGGCCACCATGGCGGAATATCGCGGGGCAGTTGCCGACGCCATCAGCACTGCGGACGCCGCGACCGATGGCCGCGACGAGACTGCGCGCGCCAAATTCGATTCGGAGGGAATCCGCGCGATCCTTAAGGATGTTCAGAAACTCCATCACGGTGAGGACAAGGTCTATATCACCGGCTTTTCATCCTCGACGCATGTCGCCTACCTGTTTCTCTTCAACCACCCCGAATTACTCAAGGGTGTCATCATCAATTCCGGGGTCTATCTGGCGCGCGGAGTCGATGAGGATCACCTCCCGTTCCTGAACTCCTCGGAACGCACCACAGTCCCGATCAAATACATCATCGGCGAAGACGATCGGGGCTACAAAAAGTGTTCGGAGAATTGGCAGGAAACGAAAGCCAAATTGCTCCGTTATGGACATCCCGAGTCCAAGATGCAGATGGAAGTCATCAAGAAAGGGAACCGGGAAAATCTCAACCCTGGTCACAGTTGTTATATCGCCAGAATTCTCGATTTCTGCGCTGACGTCGAAATGTCCTCGCGGAATTGATGCGTCTCCACGCCGGCACACGCTCAATGTCCGGAATCCGGATCCCGTCATCAGCGGCGCCAGTGCGACACGATGGCCCTCGAGGACACCCCTCGGCTGTTTTCGGCAAGGGACAATTCTCCTGCCGCGACAAACGGCCACCGGTTTCTGCGCTTGGGGGTTTCGCACCCGTGATGGGTGGCGGGGGATCGGGTGGCACGGCGTCCGAGTACCGGTCCGGCGCGAACCTGCGCCAGGGTCGATTTGGAGCAACCAATGGCACTGTGCGGTGTTTCACGTATGATGGGGCCGAGGTTCTGGCACGTTCTTCTGATATTTGCGACACTGGCGGCGCCGTTCGTGGCACGCGGAGAGGACCAGGCGATCGATTTCGACAAAGCCCGGCAGATTCTCGAGCGCGGCAAACGGGGCGAAAAGGTCACCGACGAGGAGCGGGCCTACGTCCAGAGGGCGATCGAGGCGCGCCGGAAGGCGCAGGCCAACCAGCCTCAGGGCAAAGGCGGGAAGGGACTTCCGCCGCCGCCTCCGAAGTGGACAGAGCACCTCATCCCGTTGACGGAACTGGGCACCGCAAAGTACAAGGGCGAGGAGGGCGGCCTTTACGGCGGCGGCAGCAATCAACCGCCCAAGGCACATTTCGAAGCCACCATGAGAGAATCGGCGAAGATCCGCCCGCTGGACGACGACGGCAAACCTGCAGATGGCGGCAAGATCGGCGTCCTGTCGGTGGGCATGTCCAACACTACGCAGGAGTATTCGCGCTTCATCGCCCTGGCCAACGCCGATCCGCAGAAGCCGCCCGAGGTCGTTCTCGTGGATGGGGCGCAGGGCGGCCAGACCGGAACGCGGTGGGCCGACCCCGATGCGCCGCTGTGGTTGACGGTGGACGAACGCGTCAAGAGCGCCGGTCTGAGTTCCAAACAGATCCAGGTCGCCTGGATGAAGCAGGCCGAGGCCGGCCCGGCGCGAATGGGCGAATTCCCAAAGCACGCGGAGGTGCTCAGGGACAACCTCGTCGTGGTGCTGGGTCACCTGAAGCGGCGCTTTCCCAATCTCCGCATCGTGTATCTCTCCAGCCGCATCTACGGCGGCTACGCCATCACGTCGCTGAACCCGGAACCCTATGCCTACGAGGAGGCGTTCTCGATGAGATGGCTGATTCAGGACCAGATCGCAGGCAAGAGCGAACTCAATTATGACCCGGCCCGCGGCGAGGTGAAATCCCCGCTGCTGCTGTGGGGACCCTATCTCTGGGCGGACGGCGAGATGCCGCGCAAGGCCGACGGCTTCACCTATGCGCGCGAGGACCTCTCGGAACGCGATGGCACTCACCCCAGCGAGACCGGCCGCACCAAGGTCGCCGAGCTGTTGCTGAAATTTCTGAAGACCGACCCCACCGCCAAGTCATGGTTTGCCCGCAATTGAGGACAAGATCGATCCCGTTCGTCACGCTGGCGCTGGCCGCACTCCTCGTCTCCTGCGGCCCCTTGCGCGCGGCCGAATCGGAACCGCCCATCGACGCGATGCGAGGGCGGGAGCTCATGCAGCGATCCGCCCGCGGCGAGGCACTCACCGCCGAGGAGTCGGCTTATCTCGAGCGCGTGAAACGGGAGATCCGCAGGCGTGCCGCCGGCAAGAAGGGCCCCATCCCACCGGGCGGACCCCAGCGCCAGGTCGTGGTGTCTACGAATGACTGGAGCGCGCTGGTGCCCATCACCGACATGACGGCGCCCTACAAGGGCGAAGACGGCGGCCTCTATGGCGCGGGCGGCAACACGCCGCCCGAGGCGCATCGGGTCGCCTACCTGAAGGAGTCGGAGAAGATCCGCCCCCTCGACGTCGGGGGTCGCGCCTCGGGCGATGGCAAGATCGGCCTGATCACGATCGGCTTCTCCAACCCCTCGATTGAATCGGAGGATTTCAAACGCGCCGCGGATGCGGATGCGCAGAAGTCGCCACACGTCATCATCGTCAACGGATGCATGGGCGGGCGCTCGGCGGTCATGTGGGCATGGGACGGCGCGGACGTCCTGCCGGGGGCCGAGCGGGAGCGGCTCGACCGGGAAATGGATCTCCTCGGCATGCCAAAGGAGAATCGGCGCACCGCGGCCGGCGTCGCAAGAGACACGTGGCCGACCCTGGCGAAACGGATCGAGACGGCCGGCCTTGCGCCGGCGCAGGTGCAGGCATGCTGGCTCAAGCACGTCGAGGCGAACCCGAAACCGCTCGGCGAATTCCCGGCCCACGCCCGCGCGTTGCAGGCCGACATCGCGGCCATCCTCCAGATCGCGCGGCATCATTATCCGAACCTGCGCGTCGTAGTTCTGTCCAGCCGCACGTTCGGGGGATGGTCGGGGCGGCAGAGCGGCAGCCCGGAGCCGTACGCCTACGAATCGGGTTTCGCCACGCGCTGGCTCGTGCAGGCCCAGATCCGGGGCGACGCGGCCCTCAACTTTGACCCCGCACGCGGCGAGGTGAAGGCGCCGCTGGTCTTGTGGGGACCCTACCTCTGGGCGTGTGGCAATTCGCCGCGGAAGCTCGATGGGCTGACCTGGACGCAGAACGACGTGCGCTCTGATCAACTGCATCCGAACGAAAATGGCTGCAAGAAGACGACAACGTTGCTGCTGAACTTCTTTATGAGCGACGCGGGCGCGCGCAAATGGTTCGTCAAACCATAGAATCCACCATGCGAACGACCATCATCAGTGCCGCAATCGTGTCGACTGCGACGATCGCGCTCTCAGGCACAACCCTCGTGCGCGGAGATGACGATTCGCCCCTCACTCAGCTTGCTTTCCAGCGGTCCATGCGATCGGGGGTTCGCGACGCCAACGGCAACCCCATTGCCGGCACGGAGGTGATGCACCTGGTGCCGCACAAGGGCCTGCTTTACGCCAGCACGAGCCTTTGGATGGAAAGCGATCCATCCATCCCGAAGGCGTGCCAGATTATCGTGCTGGATTCGCCCAAAGGTCAGTGGCGCGTGGAGCATCAGTTCACCACAAACAACTTGCGGTACGGCAGCCTGCGGGAGGTCACGTTTTCCACCGACGCCACCGGTAAGGCGATTGCGCCGGTTGACCTGCTGCTGGCCGCGCCGGATGTCAGAAGCGGGCCAGTGGAAGTCTTCTGCCGCGAGGAAACCACCGGGGATTGGGTCGCCTCGGGGTTGGGGACGGTCACAAGGGGCGCCACCACCCGCGCCATGGGATTGCACCGGGACAAGGTCACGGGGATTGACCGCATCTTCGCCGGCAACAGACCGCTGGGCGTCATTAGCGGCGTTTACGACCCGGCGGCGCCGGGCCGCATCCGCTGGGACAAGACACCCGAGTTTCCGACGCCGGAAGGGGAGCGCGTCATGGGCTTCTGCGATTGCAACGGAATCCTATACTGTGCAACCACGCGCCACATCTTCCAGCGCACCGACGGCGTGGCGCCGGCGTGGAAAAAGGTCTATTTCTGCGAAAAAGAAATCCCCCCTGTCGGCATTCGCGGTCTGACGTCCGTGCCGAGACCGGGCGGGAAGGGCGAGGTGCTCTGGTTCGTCGCATTGCGGAAGGTCCGCCGGTTGGACCCCGGCGACGGGTTCAAGGAAACCATCGAGTTGGATATGCCCGTGTTCCTGACGGAAAAGCTGGGCCTTCCAGTGACTGGTGCCCTCTCCGCTTACAACGAATTGATGCCCTACGTGATGCCCGGCTCGGGCGAAAGGCTCTGGCTGTTTGGATTTCAGTGTTCCCACCCGGCGGCGGTCATCAACTCGCATCCGCGCATCAAAGCGCGCGTGCAGAAGCAGGACACCGTCCGGGGAGGGCGCGCCGGCAACGGGCGTTACTGCATCCGCCACGCGAAGGGGGCGGACATCACCTATGAGGTGGCGGAGATCACCGACCCACGCGAGCCGCAACTGGTCTCCACCCGCACCATAGCCGTGTCGCCGTTCCCGCAGGACCGGGGCAAGGTGTTGTATTTTGGTGGTTACGACTGCAACAGCGTTCCGTCCCACGACACCGCATGGATTTACCGGGGGGAACCGCGCGCCCCATGAAACACTTCCGCTCGAAGAAAGTCTTTCGGGGGCAAAAGGAGCTTCGCGTATGAACGACAGACCAGAGGGGAAGTTCCGAGTAAACCACATCGCCATTCAACTGGTGGCGGTTGGCCTCGTCGCACTAGCAACCCCGGCCGACGCCCAGGTGCCCCGACCGATGCCTTTGCCCGGCAACGTCGATAAGCGCGATGTGACGATCTGGAGCGATGGCGTGCGGATGGCCGGCGACCTCTATCTTCCGAAAGAACTGAAGAAGGACGCGAAACTGCCCGCCGTGTTGTTCTGCGCCGGCACCGGCGGCACGAAGAAAGGCACGCCGCGACAGCTCGCGCCAAGGTTCGTGCAGGCGGGGTTCGTGTTCTTGGCGTTCGACTACCGCGGTTGGGGCGAGAGCGACAGCCGACTGATGTCGCTCGACAAACAGCCCGCGCCCGACGCCAAGAGCGAGATCGCGGTCCGCGCGCGGGCGATCCGCTGGCAGATGGATTTTGCGGACCAGGCGATGGACATCCGTGCGGCAATCAGTTTCCTCGCCGGCGAACCGAACGTTGACCCGCAACGCATCGGCATCTTGGGCACCAGTTATGGAGGCGGGCTGGTGACATGGACCGCCGGCAACGATCCGCGCGTCAAATGCGTCGCCGCCCAGGTGGGTGGCATGGGTGGCGGGCGCGGTCCGGCGGTAGAGCAGAACGCGTATGATCTCGCGACCAAGCAGGCGCGCGCCGAAACTGAACCGGTGCCGTTCGAGACCGGCAAGATGGGCGGAAAGATGGCGCGCTACGAGAACATGCGGGTCAATCCCGCGAAGAGCATCGGCTTCAGTGCCATCGAGGCCGCCGAGAAAATCCGAGTGCCGATGATCATCATTGACGCCGAGAACGAGGAACTGATGGACCGCCATAAGAACGGCGAGCAGGTCGCCGAGATTTTGAAAAGGAACGGCGTGCCGGTAGCCTATCACGTCCTCAAAGGCATGACGCACTACGATATTTACCGCGCCGGTTTCGAGGAAGCGACGCGGCTCGAACTGGAGTGGTTCACCAAGCACATGATGAAGACGACACCATGAACACACAAAGGGATATCAGCATACAGACCAGGCAACTGGACCGGCGCGAGTTTCTGAAGAGGGTCGCGCAAGTGACCGTGGCCGCACCACTCGTCGCCCGCGCCGCCGAGACGCCGAGTCCACGTGCTGCGCGGATCTCGTACTTCTGCAACGGCCAGATTCACGTGAATGAGCTGGGCCAGCCGGAACGGAAGCCTCTGACTCCGGGCCAGCCCTATTGGGACTTCAAGCCGTCGTGGTCGAAGACCGGGAACCACCTCGTCTGTTTCCGCAGGCTCAAGGACGACCCGGTCACCGTCAACTGGAAGAGCGCGATCTTCATCATCGACGCGGACGGCACTGGATTCCAAACGTTGAGCGACGGCACACACACGGATTTCAATCCGACCTGGACGCGCGACGGCCTCAACACGCCCATCTGGAACCGGAAGAACGAGAAGGGCCGCGGTTTCATCGTTATGCAAAGCAAGGTGGGCGGCAAGCCGGGCGAGGAGGTCGCGGTCACCGAGGCGAATTTTCATAATTGGGCGCATTCGTGCCTCATGGATGGCCGGATTGTCGTAACCGCGTCTCCGCCGAAGCAGGCCGCGGGCATCTTCTTGCTGACGCGCCGGGAAGGGCCAAAGCCAATTTACGAGCGCGTCCAGTGCGAACTGACAGGCAAGGGCATCTTTCACCGCATGAGCGTTTCGCCCAGCGAGAAGAAGATCTGCTTCGAATACATCACCCACGAGCACCAGAAACTACTCAAAACCGGAGAACCCGGACACACGCTTTATCTCGCGGATTTCGATGTCGAAAAACGGACGATCGCGAACCTCAAGGCGTTTGCCAACGCGGAGGCCAAACCGATTTGGTTTGCTTATGCGCGCTGGATTGATGGCGAGTCGGCGATCGTCTATCACTCGACCCAAACCGGCAAGGGGCAGCTTTACGTGTATCGTCTGGAAGACAGCTCGACCACACGGGTGTCCACTAACCCAAAAGCCGATTACCGCTACCCGCACGGCGAAGCCGCTCCGTGCTAGGAAACTGGGCGGGAACATGAGTCATCAATCTGCCATTGGACGCCGTGAGTTCATCAAAGCGGTGGCCCTGTTGCCGGCGCTCGCCAGCGACTTGCCCTTGGCAGGTGCGCCGGACAAATCCGCGGGAGAACTTCCGATTCGCACCCTGGGCAAAACCGGCTTGCAACTGCCCATCCTCGGCTACGGCGGGGCTGGCTTGCCCACGAAATGGGGCAATCCCCTGTCGCAGGAGGATCGGGTGGCCCTGGTCCGGTACGCCCACGACCGGGGCGTGCGCTATTTCGACACTTCGCCGGGTTACTTTGAAAGCCAAGCCATCATGGGCGAGGCGCTTAAAGACCGACGGCGAGACGTGTGTCTGGTAACAAAAGTTGACGGCACCCGTCCCGAGGCCGTGCGTCGCCAAGTCGAGACTTCACTAAAAACGCTCCAGACCGATCATGCTGACATTCTGCTGATTCATGGCACACCGGGCATTGAGCAGATGAGCGTCGCGCAGGCGATGAAAATCCACGGCGAGATCGTCAAGCTCCGCGACGCAAAGATGACCCGCTTCATCGGATTCTCCGCGCACGGCTACTTCGACAAGGCGCTGGCCCTGATCAACTCGGGCGGATTCGACCTCTGCATGCTAGCCTGCGGCTACGTGCCGCGCGGCCACAATCAGCTCTGGACACCCCGAACGACCCAACTGCGCGACGCCTGCCTGGCCAGGGCACACGAACTTGGCATGGGCATCGCCGCGATGAAAGTCATCGGCGGCGGCTGGCTGGGCGCCTGGTCGGGTCACCTCGTGCCGGGATTCGACAAGGAACGTCTCGCGCAACTGCCCGGCGCCGCGATCCGCCACGTGTTGGGGGATCCGCGTGTCCACATGTTGGTCATCGGCATGCGCCTGCGGAAAGAAGTTGATGCCAACCTCGACATGCTCTCGAACGCCGCCATTTGCACACCGCAAGATCGCACGCTGCTGGAGGAGTTCACCGCCAGGCTCCTGGAAACCGACACGGCCCGCAAGTTCAGGGTTGAGTGACATGAGACGCTGGCTAGCGACTTTTGGCTGGGTCGCTCCACCAAGCCGCCCCTCCCAGTCGGTCGATGCAATTCTGGCTTGGAGCAGATGCATGCATTCAAAACTTTGCAGGCTACTCGTTGGCCTCGCTTTGATCGTCGCCGTGGTTTGCACGGGGGCGGCGCGGGGAGGAGACGCCAAGGCTGAAAACGAGGATGCGCGCCGCCCGAACATCCTGTGGATCATGTGCGACCAGCTGCGCTACGACTGCGTGGGCGCCAACGGCAACGCGATCATCAGGACGCCGAACCTTGACCGATTGGCGGGGCGGTCCGCGAATTTTTCCAACGCGTTTGTGCAGGCGCCGGTGTGCGTGCCGTCACGCGCGTCATTCTTCACCGGCCGCTATCCGCACAGCCATCGCAACCGCGTCAACTATACGCCGCTGGCGACCTGCGAGGTGTTGTTGCCGGCCCGGCTCCAGCGCGCCGGCTACCGCACGGCGCTGGTCGGCAAGACGCACCTCTATTATCAATATCCGCCGACCCCCGACGAAGCGCGGCGCACCGGCTTCGATCTGGTGGATTTGCATGACGGGGCCGGATTCACAGACCAGTGGTCGGACTATGTGAGGTGGCGCCAGGCAAACGACCCGCTGCGTGACATGCAGTATCGGCGGCTGGCGCGTACGGTCCGGCAGCTTCGCGACAGTCTGCCGTCGGACGCGAATCCGTTCCGTTCGGCGATCGACGAGCGGTTCACCGAGACGACATGGACTGGGCTGCGCGCGTGCGAACGGCTGAAGGAGTTGGCGTCCGGCGACCGGCCCTTCTTCCTCTTTTGCTCGTTCTGGAAACCGCACGGCCCCTACGAAGTGCCGGTGCCGTTCGATTCGATGTATGGCAACGTGGAGATTCCGCTGCCCGCGCCGGAGACCGCCGAGACGATCGGCCGCTTGCCGCCACCGCTCCAGAAGCTCATCCTGCGCGGCAAGAGGGCGGAATACGGCATGGACCGTAAGGAGCTTCAGTGGCTCTACCGCAGCTACTACGGAACGGTCAGCCATCTGGACCGAGAAATCGGGCTCATCCTCGACGCGCTGAAGGCTGCCGGTGTCGCTGAGGAGACCATCGTGGTATTCACGTCAGACCACGGCGACCAACTCCTCGAACATGGCCTGACGGGCAAGAATTGCTTCTTTGAGGCCTCGGTCCATATCCCGCTGATGATCCGGTCACCAGCCCGCATTCGACCGGGACGGTATGAGGCGCTGGTCGAGAGCGTGGACGTGCTGCCGACGCTGCTTGAACTCATCGGATTACCGGAGCCGCTGGAGTGCCAGGGCCGCAGCCTACTGCCCCTGTGCGATGGCTCGGGCCGGCAGGCGTACGCGCGCGAGGCCGTGTTCGCCGAGAACATCATCCCGGAAGTCATTACCGGCGGGAACATGGACTTCCCGTTCGAGAAGGGCAAAGGCGTGAAGGGCATTCGCCATCCCGACGCGAAGATGGTCCGCACCGCTCGCTGGAAATACAATTACTACCCGGAGGGCCATGCCGAGTTGTATGACTTGAAGAACGATCCTCACGAACAACGCAACCTCGCCGCCGACCCGGCCCAGAAGGCTGTTGTGGACGAGATGAGGCAGCGGCTCATGAACTGGTTGATCACCGCCGACGAGGCCGATCAGGTCGCTCCCCGCTGGATCATTCCCCGCCCGAGCGAGGAAGCAAAGCAGCCATGAAGACGACTGCCCCCACCCGTGTGGCCGTTCTGTTGGTGTGCGTGTTCCTCGGTCAGGGTGTTCCGTTGTTCGCCGAACCGGATGAGGCGGCGCTCGGCAAGGCAATGGGTTATCCGCGCGGCACGGCGACGACGATGTTCACCGAGCTGTTCAAAGTCGGCAGCTTCAGCGCCGCGGACAAGATTCTGCCCTCACGTGTCGTGCCCCGCAGTGGCCCGGTTACACCGTTAACCAACGGCGCGCCGGCAACGATAGGCTACCGTTACCAGAACGCGCGCTACGACCTCGCCGATTATCTGGAGCACCAGCGCGCAACCGGCCTGCTGATTCTCAAGGACGGCGCGATCATCGCGGAACGCTACCGCTACGGGCGAAGCGAGCGCGATCATTTCCTTTCATTCTCCGTGGCCAAGAGCATCACGTCGTTGTTGGTCGGAATCGCTCTGGAGAAAGGTGTACTCGCGTCGCTCGACGATCCGGCCGAAAAATACGTCGCTGAGCTGAAAGGATCGGGTTATGGCCGGGCTACGGTCCGGCAGTTGTTGCGCATGAGTTCCGGCGTGAAGTTTACCGAGGAATACACCGGACGCGATGACATCGCCCGGCTCGGTCGCGCCGAACGCGGCGGAGAACCTGGGGCCGTCCTGCAATTGCTGGCGTCCTTTACCGAACGCGCATACCCTGCGGGCGAGAAGCTCGGCTACGCTTCCTCCGAGCCGATGGTGTTGGGCTACGTGCTGGCGCGCGCGGCCCGCAAAAACATCGGGGAGTTGACCAGCGAGTGGCTCTGGGGACCGCTTGGCGCCGAAGCTGACGCGGCATGGAATATCAGCACCGACGGCCAGGAAGGAACCCACGGCCGCTTTAACGCCACCTTGCGCGATTACGGCCGGCTGGGCCTGTTGCTGGCGCGCGACGGCAACATCGGCGGTCGGCAGATTGTGTCCAAGGAGTATCTGCTCGACGCCACCGATCCAGCGCGCCAGCCGCCCGCGTTCCGCCCGCGCACGGCCACACCGTATCACGGCTACGGCTATCTGTTCTGGCTCTTCCCCATGCGACATCGGACATTCGCGATGCTCGGCATTTATGGCCAAAGCGTTTTTGTTCAGCCCGACTCTGGCATCGTGATGGTGCAAACCTCCGTGAACCAAGACCCGCGCGGCACTCAGGCCCGCGCTGAGCGCGACGCCCTCTGGCGCGGTGTGCTGGAATCGCTCGGCGGCCATGTAGAACCATGACACATCCCCACCCCGTTTACTCATTCGCAACCATGCGCATCAACAGATTGTTCCTGTTCGGTCCGCTCGCAACGACGATGCTGCTGGCTTCGCCCCCCGGTGTCATCGGCGAGCCTGCTCCAAGACTCGAGCCCGGAGAGACCATCACCATCCCGTTTCCGGAGATGCCGCCGACATTCGCGGAACGGCCCGACCCCAAGGGCATCCCGGCGATGATGACGGTGTTCCTGCCCCGCAATTACGATCGCGAGCGCAAGCACCCGCTGCTCATCTTCCTGGGCGGAGGCGGAGGGGGCCGCGGGCAAAATCCGGTCGTGGCCCGCAAGCTCACGGAGGAGATGGATTTCGTCTGTGTGGACCTGCCGTTGTTCAAGGAGAAGCTCGATCCGCCGGTGCCCGGCAATGGCACGTCGCGGCTGATCCTACAAGCAAACGACTGCCGGTTCATGTGGTCGTTTCACAAGATCATGCTGGCGAAACTGGAGGCAACGGTGCCGAACCTGGATCCCGCGCACCGCGTGCTCGGGGGCTTCTCGAACGGCGCCCACGCGACAGCGGGGTTGATCGATCAGTCCGATGGCGAGGTGGCCCGGCGTTTTTCGGCGTTCTTCTTCGGCGAAGGCGGCGGACGATTGGAGCACTACGAATGGCTAAAGGCCAAACCGTTCCTCATGTTGTACGGCAGCACCCAGTCCGGGAAACGGGCAAAGGAAATATATGAGGCGGCCGTCGCGGCGGGGGCGAAAGCGACGCTGCACGAGATGAAGGGCGTGGGCCACGCCTTCCCTGAGTCGCAATACCCGGTGGTGAGGGCATGGCTGCGCGGTGAGCCACTGCCAGCAAGTGTGGTCGCCGCCAGCGCCACGGCGGAAGAAAGAAAGGCCCCCGAGCAGACCAAGACCGGCAGGGTGAAGAAAGTGGACTTGGACCGCAAACAATTGACGCTGCTAGTGGCGCGCGAAATGGTCTTCACCGTTACCGACAACACCGCGATCACACAGGCAGGTGAGCCCATGAGGCTTGCGGACATCAAGGTGAACGACACGGTCCGCGTGGAATACATCAAGGACGGCGACACACGCACAGCCCGCAGGATCGAGGTGCAAAATGTGTCACCCGCGGCAGCACCCGGCAATTCCCAGATCAGCGTGCGGGTGGGGGCGCAGACGAGGACATAACATGGACTCGCCGCCAGCGAAGCGTTGTGGGAGTTTTTCTCGAACCACCCCAAGGCGGCGCGATCAGGAACTGACAATATGAAACGACGACTGATTCATTCATCCCTGTGCATGCTGCTGTTGCCGGCCATCATGGCGACTGGCGCCGACCCGGCATCAAAGGCGCGCCAGCCAATGCCGAAGCGGCCCATGCCGAAAGCCGAGTGGTTGGAGCCGGACCGCGGCGCGCCAAACGGCACGCAATACAGGACATTCCAATGCAAAGTGCTGGGCCGCGAGGTCAGCTACTTGGTATGGCTGCCGCCGGCCTACGAGCAGGAGACGAAGCGTTACCCGGTCATCTACTGGCTGCACGGCATGGGCGGGAACCAGCGCGGCGGCGCGACCATGTTCGTGCCGCACGTCGAGGCGGCAATCAAGGAAGGCGTGCTGCCGCCTGTCATCGTGGTGCTCGTCAACGGCATGGTAAAGAGCTTCTACTGCGATTCGAGCGACGGCCGGTGCCCAATGGAAAGCGTCATCGTGAAGGACCTGATTCCCCACGTGGACGCCACCTACCGCACGATCGCGGGACGCGACGGCCGCATCATCGAAGGATACTCGATGGGCGGCTACGGGGCGGGTCATCTCGGGTTCAAGTATCCCGAACTGTTCGCGACGGTGGTCATCAACGCGGGCGCGCTGCTCGATCCGAACATGACGAATGCCCCGCGAGAAGGCCCGATGTTCGGCGTGTTCGGCAACGACGCCGCGCGCCGAGTGGCCGAGCACCCGCGTGAACTGGCCCGCAAGAACGCCGACCAGTTGCGCGGCAAGACGCGCATCCGCATCGGCTGCGGTTCGCTGGACGGCCTGCTGCCGCGGAATGAGGATCTGCACAACGTCCTGACCGAACTCGGCATCGAGCACGACTACGAGGTCGTCCCCGACGTGGCGCACGAGTCGCCGCGCTATTACCAGATGCTTGGCACGAGTGTGTATGGGTTCCACGCGAAGAGCCTCCGGTCCGCGCGGGAAGGCCCTCGCGCGTCCTGCCCGAGCCACTCCGCCTTTTGAAACTGCCCATGAAAACCACCCGCATCCCATTTCTCCGCATCACACCGTTGGTCGTTGCGCTCGGGCTTGCGTCTCATGCCCGCGCCAGCGACGCCATCGCATCCGTTCTCCGTCCGTTCGTGGACCGGCATATCCTCGCGGGTGCGGTCACGCTCGTGGCGGACAAGGACAAGGTGCTGGACGTCACGACCATCGGATATGCTGATGTCGGCACGAAGAAACCGATGGGCGCAGACGATCTGTTCTGGATCGCATCGATGAGCAAGCCGATCACCGCGGCTGCGCTCATGATCCTCGTGGACCAAGGCAAGGTGAGCGTGGACGATCCGGTGGAAAAGTATCTGCCGGAATTCAGGGGCCAGATGGTCTCAGAGAAAGGCGGCGCGAACCAGAAGCCCACCTCCGGCACACCGCACGCGCCGAGGCATCCGATCCTCGTGCGCAACCTGCTGAGCCACACGAGCGGGCTGGCTTTCAAATCGCCGATGGAACAGCCGACGCTGGATCAGGGGACGCTGGCGATCCGCGTGAAGAGCTACGCGAAGCTGAATCTGGAGTTCGAGCCGGACACGAAGTACCAATACTCGAACGCCGGCATCAACACCGCCGGTCGCGTCATCGAGGTGGTCACCGGGATGTGCTACGAGGACTTTTTGCAGGGGCGTCTGTTCGATCCGCTCGGCATGAAGGACACCACCTTCTGGCCGACGGAGGCGCAGATCGCGCGCATCGCGAAATCCTATAAGGCGAACAAGGACAAGACGGATATCGAGGAGACGAACGTAGCGCAGCTACGCTATCCGCTGAACGATCGCGCGAATCGCTTTCCGATGCCGGCGGGCGGTCTATTCTCAACCGCGGTGGACTGCGCGAAGTTCTGCCAGATGCTGCTCAATGGCGGCGTCCTCGACGGTAAGCGCATCCTTTCCGAGGAGGCGGTGAAGCAGATGACCAGCAAACAAACCGCGCCGGAGGTGAGCAATGCATACGGCTTCGGATTCGCCACGGGCGGCGGCACCTTCGGGCACGGCGGCGCATACAGCACGAACATGACAGTCGATCCGAAGAAGGGGCTCATCACGATCTTCATGGTGCAGAACGCCGGCTGGCGAAGCGACGACGGGAAGAAGGTGGAAGGGCAGTTCCGCGACGCCGCGTACCGGGCATTCGCGAGGTGACCCGATGAGACCGGCAGCTTCTCTCCTGGGCCGCGCCTTTCGCGGCATGCTGGCTCTCGTCCTCCTGCTGGCCGCGCGCGGGTCGCCGCACGCCGCCCGCCTCCCCAACATCATCCTCATCGTCGCCGATGATCTCGGCTACGCGGATGTCGGCGCATATGGCGCGAAGGGATTCGCGACGCCGAATCTCGACGGGCTCGCGCGCCAGGGCATCCGGTTTACCGATTTCCACGTGGCGCAGGCGGTTTGCTCGGCGTCGCGCGCGGCGATCATGACGGGGTGCTATCCGAACCGCGTCGGGATCGAGGGCGCGATGGAGCCGTGGTATGACTTCGGGATCAGCAAGCGCGAGCTGACGTTTCCGCAGATGATGAAGCGCAGAGGCTACGCCACCGGCATGGTCGGCAAGTGGCATCTTGGCACGCCGACCGAGTTTCTGCCGACGCACCGCGGCTTCGACGAATGGCTGGGCCTGCCTTACTCGAACGACCAGTGGCCGCTGCATCCTGAGAAACCGGGCAAGTTCCCGCCATTGCCGCTCTACGACGGCGACAAGGTGATCAATCCGAACCTGACCCACCGCGACATGGAGCAGCTCACCACGCAATACACCGCGCGCGCGGTGGAATTTATCGAACGCAACAGGGCGCGACCCTTTTTCCTGTACGTGGCACACACGATGCCGCACGTGCCGCTGGCGGTGAGCGAGAAGTTCCGCGGCAAGACCAAGCGCGGGCTCTATGGCGATGCGGTCGAGGAGATCGACTGGAGCACGGGGGAGATCCTCGGGGCGCTGAAGAAGCACGGACTGGAGGAGGACACGCTTGTCATGTTCCTGTCCGACAATGGCCCGTGGCTGGTCTATGGCAATCACGGGGGTTCGGCGGGCGCTTTGCGCGAGGGAAAGACCACGACGTGGGACGGGGGCACGCGCGTGCCATTCATCGCCCGCTGGCCGGGCCACATCCCCGCGGGGAGCATCGCGAGAGAAATGGCCTGCGCGATCGACCTGCTGCCGACGGTCGCGCGGCTCATCGGCGCGAGGCTGCCCGATCACAAGATTGACGGCATGGACATCTGGCCGTTGCTGGCAAGCCAGCGCGGCGCGAAGAATCCACACGAGGCCTATTTCTTCTACGGCGTCCCATTCGGCCAATGGACTGGCGCGCAATTGGAGTCGGTCCGAACGAGTCGTTGGAAGCTCATTTTGCCTCACGGCTACCGCACGCTCGGCGGTCATAAACCCGGCATGGACGGCTGGCCCGGTGTGTATCTGAAGCAGCCGGTGCTCGCGCCGGAGCTCTACGATATGGCGGAAGATGTTCGCGAGCACCGAAACGTGGCCGCGAGGCATCCGGAGATCGTCCAGAGGCTACTGGCATTGGCCGAACAATGCCGCGAGGATCTGGGCGACTTGATCGCCAACCGGAAGGGTTCCGGTGTCCGCGGCCCGGGGCGCTAGAAAAAGATGGAACGGCTATCGTTTTGGCTTTTGTTCACTGCAGCAGCTCTTCTCGCGTTTTTCGCGTCCACTTTGGTCCACGCCGGCGCGCCGCAGCGGCCGGTGAACCTGCTGTTCCTCATGACCGACCAGCAGCGCTGGGATGCGCTCGGTTGCGCGGGGAACAAAGTCCTTGAGACGGCGAACCTCGACCGGATGGCGCGCGAGGGCGCGCGGTTCACGAGCTTCTACTCGTCCTGTCCGGTTTGTTCGCCGGCGCGCACGACGATCCTGACCGGGCGCAGCGTCGGCTCGCACAAGGTCACCGACAACAAGGAGATCACGCGAGACGATCTGCCCGATCTCGTTACGTTCGACCAGATTTTGCTGCGCAGCGGTTACAGCGGCGAGTACCACGGCAAGTATCACAGCCCTTACAAGATGGCGCTCGACTACTCGCATCCGGTGCGCTGGGTCAACGGGCCGCGCCCGCCCGGTTCCAAGGCCGACATGAACGAGGGGCAGGCTTTCGGGGCGTACATCGAGGCGCACGTGCCGGCGCGCCCGCTCAAGCCGGGCGAATTGCTCGCCAACTTCTATGGCCGGCCTTACACGCCCGACCCGATTGACGGCGGCTACGGCATGACGCAGGAGCAGGTCGAGAAACTCCTTCGGGCGGGGAAAGACAAGAGAGGCGAACTCACGGTCGGCCAGGGATTCACCTACGGCTGCCTCGACGTGCCACCAGAGCACACGCTCACCGCTTGGACGGCGAAGGAAGGTCTGGAGGGCCTCGAACGACTGCGCAAAATGGGCGGCCCGTTCACGCTGACGATTTCCATCGGCCCGCCGCATCCGCCGATGGCGGTGGCGAAGCCTTACTACGGCATGTATCCCGCCGCGACGATTCCGGCGCCGGCGAGCCTGAACGATCGCTCCGAAAACTCACCTTACATGCGACGGCAAAGCAAAGACGCCGATCCTTATCGCGACCCGGAAAAGGTCCGGCAGATGATTTCCGACTACTACGGTCTCGTCGCCGAGGTGGATGACTGGATCGGCAAAATTCTGAAACGGCTCGACCAACTCGGCCTCGCGCAGAATACGCTCGTCGTGTTCACCAGCGACCACGGCGAAATGCTCGGCGACCACGGCATGAATTCGAAGATGGCGTTCTACGAAGGCGCGGCCCACATCCCGCTGTTGATGCGGCTGCCCGGCGTCATCCCAGCGGGCACGGTGGTCAAGACGCCGGCCGCGCAGATTGATTTGTTTGCGACGATCCTTGACTACCTCGGCCAGCCGGGCCACGCGTCGGAAGGCCGGAGCCTGCGCCCGCTCATCGAGGGCAAGGACGATGGCGAGGCTCGCATCGCCGTCTCGGAATGGCACAGCACCCACTTCCCCGGCTTCATGGTGTTCGACGGCCGATGGAAACTCATGTTCGGCCAGACCGCCGATGCGAAGTCCCTGGACGCGCTCTACGATCTCCAAAACGACCCGAACGAAATCACCAATCTCATCGGCCGCAATCCCGAGAGGCAGAAGCATTGCGCCGAAGCCGAGCGGATGAAAGCTTTGCTGGTGGACTGGTTGGCACGCGTGAAGTCGCCATATCTGGAAGGCGTGAAGGCGCGTCCAATCACCCGACAACAGACAGCGACTGCGGTGCTTGCGCCATGAAACCTCGATTTCTAAGCGTCACCGCACTCGCCCGCATGGGCGCCCGACTTTCAAAAGTTTGGCGGCGGGCAGCGCCTCGAAGGAGATGGCCTGCGCGAGCGACCTCTGCCAACGGGTGGAAGCAGCGAACCTTGACGGGATATCGGTGGCATGCTTTCGTCAACGGACGCTTCAACGGCGGCCGCTGGCCCCGCGATGGTGGGACATGCCGGCTGGCGCCGGTGCTGATGGCGCCTATCCACAAAACAGGTGACACGATGGCCGGGGTGCGCGACGAGCTGCGACGAGAGTTTGCTGTATGCCGGATGTTGCCGGTTTGCGGGATCCTGCTTGTCGCCGGGTGCGCCGGGCCCGGCATCGATGATGGCACCATTGGCTCGGCCCTCCATTTGCGAACCGGTTTCTCGACCCCGACGAATGTCGCGGCCCGGACCGTTGCCGCCGATGCGGTTTTACGGCCCCCGGGGGTGAATGAGGCCGACGGATTGAACGAAGACGAACTGGTCGCCCTGGCGCTGTGGAACAACGCGTCCTTTGCGGAAGCGATGGCCGATCTTGGGCTGGCCCGGGCCGACTGGGTGCAGGCGGGCAAACTGCCGAACCCGACGGTCACGATGTTGCTGCCGAACGCACCCAAGATTCTCGAGCTCACGGCCCGGCTGCCGATTGATGCTCTCTGGCTGGCGCCGCAGCGGCAGCGCGCCGCGGCCTTCGACCTCGAGCGCGTCGCCGAAACCCTTGTCCAGCAGGGATTGGACCTGATCCGCGACGTGCGTGCCGCCAGCGTCGAACTGGCCCTTGCCCGAGCCCGGGTGGCGTGTGGGACCGAATCGGCGGGCGCGCTCGAACGCATGGCGGCGCTGGCCTCGACCCAACTGGCCGGCGGCGAGGCGAGCGAACTCGAAACGGTCAACGTCTGCAACGCGGCGTTGCGCGCGCGGGAAGAGCTGGCCATCGCCGAGCGCGATGCGGCCGTCGCGGAGGAGCGATTGCGCCATCTGGCGGGAATGACGTTTGTGAAGTTCCGTCTCGATCCAGGGCCGCTCGAAGCCCCCACCGGGGAACTGTCCCCGGTCGAGGCGCTGCTGCGCGACGCGCTGGCCAGCCGGCCCGACTACCGGGCGGCACAACTGGCCGTCGAGGCCGCGGCGAAGCGCGCCGGGCTGGCGCGTGTCGAGATCATCTCCCTGACCGGCATCTTCGATTCCAACAATGTCGGCCCGTTGTTCGAGCCGGGTCCCGGTTTCGATCTGATGGTGCCCTTGTTCGACCAGGGCCAGGGACGCCTGTCACGCCGGCGCGCCGAACTGGACAAGGCCGTGCGCCACTGCGCCGCCGTGAGGCACCGGATCGCGCTCGAAGTGCGGGAGAGCCGGCTGCGCGAAGAGCAGGCCTCGTCGGAGGTGCGTGCGTGGCGGGAGCGGCTGCTGCCACAACTCGAGGCCGGCCAGCGACTGGCCGGGCAGGCGGCCAAGGCGGGCGCCACCAGTTTCGTGCCGGTCCATGAGGCGGAGCGCGCACTGGCGGAGGCGCGCTTGCGCGAGGCCACGGCGCTGGCCGCATGGAGACGCGCGCGCGCGGAACTCGAACGGAGCATCGGTCACCGCCTCGGGCAAAATCCTCCGGAGCGGGGGAAGACATCATGAAGAAGGCGGCATTCGGTTTCGCATTCGTACTGGTGCTGGCGGTGGCTCGGGGTGCGTCCGCACCGACTCCCGCGCACGGTCCGGCGCCCGCGCAGGTCGCCCGGAAGATCGAGGAAACGGCCCTCAACACGATCACTCTCACCGGAGAGGCCGAGCGTCGCCTGGGAATCAAACTTGCGAAAGCAGAACGCCGGCCCGTGCCATGCACCCGCCTGTTCTCCGGCGAAGTGATTCCCCCGCTACCCGACCAATCGGGACTCCACGGCCAATCGGCTTACCCCGTCATCCCCACCTTGCTGCCGGCCGATTTGATCCGGTTGGCGCAGCAGCAGATCGACGCGGACGGACGCGTGGCCGCGGCAGCGGCCCGCGCAGACGGGGCGCGCCGGGCCCTCGATCGCGCGGAGCGGTTGTTCCAGAGCAAGGCCGGCAGCGAAAGGGCGGTCGAGGAGGCTCGCACCGCCGCGGAAGTTGCGGACACCGAAACCGAGACCGCGAGGGCCCAGCGCGCGCTGCTGGGGCCGCCGCTGCTCCCGGCGGGGGGGGCGGGAAAGGTCTGGATTCGCGTGCCGGTCTATGCGGGGGATGTCGGTTCGATCGATCGTGATGCCAGGGGCGCCGTGGCGGAATTTTCGTCACAGCAGGGCCGGACGCTCGAAGCCCGCCCCGTCGCGAATCCCCCATCCAGCCGGGCACCGGCTCCGACCGTCGATCTTTACTACGAGGTCGAGGATGCGGCCGGATCGCTCCGGCTCGGCCAGCGCATCGGCGTTCTCATTTCTCTGCGGGCAAGGGAGGGCGCGCTGGCGATTCCCTGGAATGCGGTGGTGCACGACATCTACGGCGGCACATGGGTTTACATGAAGGCGGGGCCGCTCGCCTATGCGCGGCGGCGGGTCGAGGTGGCGCGCGTTTCCGGGGCCGACGCCGTGATCGAGGCGGGCCTCGACGAGAAGGACGAGGTGGTGACGGACGGCGCGGCCGAACTCTTCGGCACGGAATTTGGCGCCGGCAAATGAGGCCGCTCGTGGAACCCGCAACATGATCCGCTGGCTGGTCGAGAACTCCCTGCACGCGCGGGTGGCGGTGGTCGTCGCCGCCGCGGTGCTGCTGCTGACGGGGGTGCGGCAGGTGCGCCACGCGCCGCTGGATGTGTTTCCGGAATTCGCGCCGCCGCGCGTCGAGATCCAGACCGAGGCACCGGGCCTTTCGACAGAGGAGGTGGAGAATCTCGTCACGCTGCCCATCGAAAACGCCATGAGCGGGGTGGCCGGCGTCACGGTGCTGCGCTCGAAGTCCGTCCTCGGGCTTTCGTCGGTCCTGATGCTTTTCGAGGAGGGCAACGACTTCATGCGGGCGCGGCAATTGGTGCAGGAGCGTCTCGCCGCCGTCGCCCCGCGGCTCCCGACGGTCGCCCGCGCCCCGCACATCCTGCCCCCGCTTTCGTCGCTCAGCCGCGCGCTGAAGATCGGCGTCTCCTCGACGACGCTCGATCAGATGGAGCTCACGGACCTCATGCTCTGGACCGTGAGGCCGCGCCTGATGGCCGTGCGCGGCGTGGCCAATGTGGCCATCTGGGGCCAGCGCGACCGCCAGTTGCAGGTGCTCGTCGATCCCGACCGGCTCAACGCCCATGACGTCACCCTCGACGCGGTCGTGCGCGCCGCGCGCGACGCGACCGCCATCGGCGCCGGCGGATTTATCGACACCCCCAACCAGCGCATGGCCGTGCGCCATGTCGCCCCCGTCTTGACCCCGGCGGACCTCGCCCGGACGGTGGTCGATTACCGCGACGGCTTCCCGCTTCGCCTCGGGGATGTCGCCCGCGTCGTGGTGGGGCACCCTCCGCCCATCGGCGACGCCATCATCAACGACGGCCCGGGACTGCTCCTCATCGTCGAGAAATACCCGTGGGGCAACACGCTCGATGTCACCCGCGAAGTCGAAAGGGCCCTCGATGCCCTCGGGCCGGGGCTCAATGGAGTCGAGTTCGATTCGACCATCTTCCGGCCGGCGACGTTCATCGAGCTCTCGATCCACAACCTGGGCCGAACGATGCTGCTCGGATGCCTCATGGTGATCGTGGTGCTGTGCGCCTTCCTTTTCGACTGGCGGGCGGCATTCATCAGCCTGCTGGCGATCCCGCTGTCGGTGGTGGCCGCGGCCGCGGTGCTGCACTGGCACGGATACACCCTCAACGTCATGGTCCTGGCGGGGCTGGTGATCGCCGTGGGCGAGGTGGTGGATGACGCGATCATCGACGTGGAGAACATCCGCCGCCGCCTCCAGCTCAACCGCCGCCTCGGGGCGCCCCGGCGCGCGTTCGATGTCGTGCTCGATGCGTCACTCGAAGTGCGCAGCGCGGTGGTGTTCGCGAGCCTCGTGGTGGTGATGGTGTTCCTGCCGGTGTTCTTCCTTCCGGGGCTGGCGGGGACGTTTTTTCGGCCGCTGGCGCTGTCGTACATGGCCGCGATCGGTGCATCCCTGCTCGTGGCGCTGACGGTGACCCCGGCGCTCTGCCTGATGCTGCTGCCGACGGAGCACCCCGTGCGGCAGGAATCGCCGTTGGCCGCCTGGCTCAAGGCCCGGTACCGCGGGATTCTGCCGTTCATCGTCAGGCGCCCGCGCGCCGCCGTGATGTTCCTCGCGGCGGCGTTCGCCGCCACCGCCGCCGCCTGGCCACTGCTCGCCGAGCAGTTTCTTCCCGATTTCAAGGAGCGGGACTTCCTGATGCACTGGGTCGAGAAACCGGGCACCTCGATCGAGGCGATGAACCGGATCACGGTGCAGGCCAGCCGCGAACTGCGTTCGATCCCCGGAGTGCGCAACCTCGGCTCGCACATCGGCCGGGCCGAGGTCGCCGACGAGGTGGTCGGCCCGAATTTCACCGAGCTTTGGATCAGCGTCGATCCGTCGGTCGATTACCGCAAGACGCTGGCCAGGATCCAGGAGGTGGTCGCCGGGTATCCGGGCCTGTACCGCGACGTGCAGACCTATCTCAAGGAGCGGATCAAGGAGGTGCTGACGGGGGCGAGCGCGACGATCGTGGTGCGGATTTTCGGCCCCGAGCTCGACGTATTGCGCACCAAGGCGCAGGAGGTGGCCGCGGCCATCGCGGGGGTGCCGGGGGTGGCGGACCTCAAGGTCGAGCCGCAATCGCTGGTGCCGCAGGTCCAGGTGCGGCCGCGGCTTGAGGCGGCCGCCAACCTCGGGCTGGGGCCCGCGCAGGCGAGACAGGCCGCCGTGACGCTGGTGAAGGGCACCAAGGTGGGCGAGGTGTACGAGACGTCGAGGATCTACGATGTCGCGGTCTGGGGCGAACCGCGGCTGCGCACCGACCTGCACGCGCTCAGCGCGATCCCGATCGAGACGCCCGCGGGCGCGCCCGTGCCCCTGGGTGCGGTGGCGGATGTGGCGATCGTGCCGACGCCGAATGAGATCAAGCGCGAGAACGCCTCGCGGCGCATCGACGTCACCTGCAACGTGAGCGCCCGCGACCTGGGCGCCGTGGCGCGCGAGGTCGAGAGGCGCGTCCGGGCGTTGTCGTTTGATCGCGGCTATCATCCCGAGTTTCTGGGCGAATACGCCGCCCGGCAGGAGTCCCAGCGGCGCCTGCTGGCCCTCACGGGGCTGGCGTTGCTCGGCATCCTCGTGCTGCTCCACCTCGACTTCCGCTCCTGGCGGCTCACGCTGCTGGTCGCGCTCACGCTGCCCTTTGCGCTGATCGGCGGGATGGCCGCCGCGTTCCTCGGGGGCGGCGTGCTCTCGCTCGGGTCGCTGGTCGGGTTCGTCACCGTGCTGGGCATCGCGGCGCGCAACGGCATCATGCTCGTAAGCCACTACCGCCACATCCAGGACAAGGAGGGCGAGCCCTTCGGCGAGACGCTGGTGCTGCGCGGCGCCGAGGAACGGCTCTCGCCCATCCTGATGACCGCCTCGTGCGCGGCGCTGGCGCTGCTGCCGCTGGTCGTCGCAGGCGATATTCCCGGCCACGAGATCGAATACCCGATGGCCTGGGTGATCCTCGGCGGCCTGGTCACCTCGACGGCGCTCAATCTCTTCCTCCTGCCCGCGCTTTACCTTCGCTTCGCGAATCCCGGCGAACAGAAAGGGACCGTCCAGCAGCCTGCCTCGTGACGGTCGAACTCAGATCATCCGGGCACTCAGAGCCCGTCATTGAAAGCCCGGTCGAGGATGGAGGGCATCAGCGCGGCTAGGTCTGCGGCGCGCGCGGATTGGGCGGAGCGGATTTGCGCGATGGCACGAAACGCGGGAAGGAGTCGGCGTTGCCGGGCGATGTCGGGCATTGGGAGTTCAAGGTTCAAGAAACGTTCGGGCCGGACCCGTTCGCGGCGTGCGCCAGCTCCATGGGTAGCGTCCCGCAGGCGTGACCAGAACCACTCCTTTCGGACAATCGTCGCCAGGTATGCCGGGTCCGCCTCTCCATCTCGGCATCGGAAGGTGCGATACTCCGGCGACACAAACCACCCGGCCAGTTCTGCTGGGCACACGGCGATGGCGCCTTCCCACCCCTTGACCTGGCTCAGAACCAATGCTCCCGCAAAAAGACGATTGAACGTCCGGTACGTGGTTTGAGAGCCAGCGATCGCACCTTTCGCAAATAGACCGCAGCCAAAGCTCTTTACTCCAACTTGCGGGTACTCCGAGTCGAAGTCGATGGACTGTGCTTCCTCGTGGAGTTCCAAGAGCTGGTGGATTGGAATGATGCGTCCCGCTGCCGCAGTCTCGTGTAGAGCCACTTCCAAGCTTTCAGAATCCCTTTCGTTCGCGGCCTGCGCAGCGGTGATGCGGTCGATGGCGGCGGCGACGGCATCGAGCTTGGCGACAAGGCGGCGCTGTTCGGCGAGGGGTGGTAGGGGGATTTCCAGATTGAGGAAGAAGTCCTCTTTGAACCGGTTTCGCGTCAGTGCCGTGCTTCCGCTGCAATCTTGAGCGACACGTCGAAGAGTGGAGGGCAGGCGAAACCAATAAGTGAGAAAACGGAGATCGATTGCATCATTGTTGGTTTGGAAGACAGGGAACTCGCTGGACACGTAGCAGTCGGTCAAATCGGGCGAGACCACGCCGAATGCGCCTCGCCATGCGAACAGGCGGCTGTAAATGAAATCTCCATCTTCAACACGGTTTAGAGATGATGCCGAGGTTTGATCGCCAGTGACCGTTTCACGAAAAAACGGTCCGGCACCGTCAAGGCGAACGCCAAGAAGGCGATATTCCTTGTCCACTGCGGGGGTCTCCCACCGCTGGATCAAATGCAGGACATCACGGAGACGCACTGAAGGCCGAGCAGTCATTCTTGAGACAATTCGATCGTCTGCTGAATCTCGTGCAGCGCCTCCTGAATCTCCTTCTCCCTTGCGCGTATCCGGGCGAGGAGTTCTTGGGGCGGGAGGTGTTCGATGTCATTGGGGGCATTGGGGTTCTTGCGGTCGAGGTTGCAGGAGAGGAGTCGGCCGGAATCGTCGTAGCGGAGGACGTCGTCGACGGGGACCTTCCAGGCCTGCGTATTTTCGGCGCGTTTCTTGGCGCGCATCCAGGCGATGGCGGGGGCGAACTCCTCGAATCGGAGGGGCTGGGTTTTCGAGTACTTCTTGCGGCCTTCGGGGCGCGGGAGTTCGTAGTACCAGATCTCACGGGTGGGACCGGAGCGGTCGAAGAAGAGGATGTTGGTGGGGATGTCAGTGTAGGGGGCGAAGACCCCGTCGGGGAGACGCACGATGGTGTGGAGATTGAACTCCTTGAGGAGCTGCTCCTTGATGCGGGCGCAGACGCCGTCGCCAAAGAGCGTGCCGTGCGGCACGACGACCGCGGCGCGGGCGGGACCATGGCCGGGCTTGGACGCCTTCCGCAGGCGCCGCATGATCAATTGCAGGAACAACAGCGCGGTCTCGGAGGTCCGCATGTCCTCGGGGAAATTGCCCTGGATGCCCTTTTCTTCCTCGCCGCCGAACGGCGGGTTCGTGAGGATGACATCGACGCGGTCCTTCTCGCCGACATCTGACAACTTGAAGCGCAGGGAGTTGCCGGCATCGATCCGCGGGGCGTCGAGCCCGTGGAGGAGCAGATTCATCTGGCAGAGGAGGTACGGGAGGGATTTCGGCTCGCAGCCGAAAAGCGACTTGCCTTGCAGGACCCTGCGGTCCTCGACGGTCCTCACCTGTTTCGCAAGGTGGCTGAACGCCTCGACGAGGAACCCGCCGGTGCCGCTTGCGGGATCGAGGACCGCCTCCCCGAGGCGGGGATCGGTGACCTCGACCATGAAGCGGACGACGGGGCGCGGCGTGTAGAACTCGCCGGAGTCGCCGGCGGCATCGCGCATCTCGCGCAGCATCGTCTCATAGAGCGCGCCGAGCGTATGGAGTTCCTCATGGGAGGTGAAGTGAATCGCGGCGACCCTGTTGATGACGTCCCGCAGCAGGTAGCCGCTGCGCATGCGGTTGTCCACGCCGCGGAACACGGTGGCGATGACATCCCGCCGGTCGTCGCCGTTGGCGCTGGTGAGGCCGCGCAGGTACGCGAACAGCCCGGGACCGCGCTTGCCGTCGGGCCGGCGGCATTCGTCCTGGTTGATGAAGGCGAGCAGGTCGTCGCCCGTGATGCCACGCGGATCGGCAGCCCAGTCGCGCCAGCGATACGGCGGCTCGATGGCGGGGCGGAATTTCGCCCTGGCGAGCTTGGCCTCCTGCTCCCGCATCTCTTCGAGGTCGCCGAGGAATTTGAGGAACATGATCCAGGTGAGCATCGGCAGCCGGTCGAGGTCGCCGTTGAGGCCCTTGTCCTTGCGCATGATCTGCCGCGCGGATTTGACCAGCGCCCCGAGGGACTGGGCGGTGGTCAGCGGAACGGCGGGCGGGCGGGCGGTTCTCTTCTTTGAGGGCATCGTTCAGGCAGCGTAGAGGTATCGCTGGAGATTCTCGACGGCATTCTGGAGATTATCCGGGCCGCCGAAAATGCGGATGATGTCCCCGACGGATCCGCGATCCGAGATCGGCGGCACCTTGAGCACGTCGGGGATCGTGAACTGGGCCGTGCCGTGCTCGGCATACTTCTCGATCAGCTCATCAAGGATGGCGCGCGCCTCGCCGGAATAGCGATCAAAGAAAGTTCTTTTCTCCTCGCGCAGGCGCTGGGCGCGCTCCCGGCGGCTTCGGATCGGGGCATTGAAGGCCAGATGGCAGAGCAGGTCGAACGGGTCGGCTTCGGGCTGCCGGGCGGCCCCCATGAGTTCCTCGAAGCTGATGCCGCGCTCCTCAAGAAGCCGGATCACGTCGGAGCGGCCCTCCGGCGACATCCAGCGCTTGCGGAGCGCGGGAGCGGAGATGAAAAGCGTGCGCACCTTCTCGGCGGCGTAATCGGTGAAGCGGACAACCCGGAGCTGCGTGCCGTCGGCGTCCAGCTCGTACACCATGTGGGCGGCGATCTCGACCTGGCCGCCGTCGAAGTAGTATTTCCGGCGCTGTGTTTCCGGCGGTTCGATGACGGTGCCGGCGCCGGGCGCTGAGGGCTCGATGTCGATGGGCTCGGGCTGAACCGCGGTGAGTTCCGCGGGGTCGATGCGCAGCTTGGTCTTGTATTCGTCGATTTCCTCTTCGGTGACGAGCGCGGGATCGCCGTCGAAATCGGGATCGGCGAAGTTCCGCGTGGCCGTGCCGGTGTAGTCGATGATGTTGAACCAGAGCTTGTCGTAGTCGTCGCGGACTCGGGTTCCCCGGCCGATGATCTGCTTGAAGTCGGTCATGGATCCCACCACCCGCGCGAGCACGATGTTGCGGCAGGTGGGAATGTCCACGCCGGTGGTGAGCAGTTGGGAGGTGGTCACGATGACCGGCGTCCGACCTTCCACGTCCTGGAAGCGTCCGAGGTGGCCCCGGCCGATGTCGCCTTCGTCCGCCGTGATGCGGCACACGTAGTCCGGGTGCCCGCGCACGAGGTCGCTGTTGAGATCGATCAGCGCGCGGCGCATTTCGGATGCGTGTTCCTGGTCGACGCAAAAGACGATGGTTTTTGCGAACCGATCCGTGCGCCCGAGGAACGCGTTCAGGTGGGCGGCGATGGCCTCGGTGCGGGCGCGCAAGGCCACGGCATGTTCAAAGTCGGGCGTCTGATACTCCTCGTCGGGGATCTGGCGGCCGTAGCGGTCGATGTCGCCGGGGCTGGGGCGCCAGCCGGCGGCATCCCACTCGGTGATGACGCGATGGACGCGGTAGGGGGCTAGGAAGCCGTCCTCGATTCCCTGGCGGAGGCTGTACTGGTAGATCGGGTTGCCGAAGTAGAGGTAGGTGTCGCGATTGTCCTCGCGCAGGGGCGTGGCGGTCATGCCGAGCTGGCAGGCCGGTTGGAAATACTCGAGGATCTCGCGCCAGTTGCTGCGGTCGCGCGCGCTGCCCCGGTGGCACTCGTCGACGACGATGAGGTCGAAGAAATCGCTGGGGTATTCCTTGTAGAGGCCCGGGCGGCGTTCGTCCTGAGCGATTGCCTGGTACGTGGCGAAGTAGATGTCCCGGCTCTTGACGGCTTCGCCGTTTTCGATCCTGTGGCGTGCATCGCCGAAGGGGGCGAACATCTTGTCCTTGGGGTCATCGACGAGGATGTTGCGGTCGGCGAGATAGAGGATTTTCGGGCGGCGGTGCGCGCCCGCCCGGTTCCAGCGGGCATTCCAGAGCTTCCAGCAGATCTGGAACGCCACGGCGGTCTTGCCGGTCCCGGTGGCCATGGTGATCAGGATGCGGGGTCGCCCGCGCAGAATCGCCTCGACGGCCCGGTTGATCGCGATCTGCTGGTAGTAGCGTTCGCCTTTGTCCACCGTCGTGTTGATGGGGGTGAGCAGGCGGTCCGCAACCGTGTCGTCGGTCAGTGAACTGCCGACGCGGTACCGGGTCCAGAGGGTAGAGGGTGAGGGGTACGCGGTGACTATCGATTCCTTGCCGGTGAAATAATCGATCTCGATGATCTCTTTGCCGTTGGTGGCGTAGGCAAATTTCAGACCAAGGAGCTCCGCGTAATCCCTGGCCTGCTGGATGCCGTCTGCCGCCTTGCGGTAGCTCGCCTTGGCCTCGACCACCGCGAGGGGGAAATCCCGCCGGTAACGCAGGAGGTAGTCAACCCGCTTGGGCGGCTTGCGGACGAATCCCTTGCCGAGGGGCACGATGCGACCATCGGTGATCGTTCTCTGTTCGGCGATCGAGTGCGGCTCACTGTCCCACCCCGCCGCCTGCAACTTCGGCACCACGAAGCGCCGGCACGTGTCGGCCTCGGTCGGCATGCGGAGTCACGCTATAGATTCGAGGCCGCATGAGCCAGCGAATACCGTGCAGGCTATGGCCTGACGATGCTAAACCACCCCCGCGCCTGCTCCTCGGTGACCAGTTCCCGGTAGTGCTTGAAGATGATCGCGGGGGAGTTGCCCGCCTCCAGCGCGACCTGGTCGGCGCTTTTCACTAGCGCAATCCGGTAGCTGATGAAGGAGTGGCGCAGGACGTTGTGGGGCCACCGGATGCCCGCGCGCTTGGCCGTGGGCCTGATCCGGCGGTCCACCGGTGGGTCAGTGACGACGGGGCCGCGCGAGACGTAGGGCCGCAGCCACGCGGCGAGGTTGTCGCTCACCGGCACAATGCGCCGGGACGCCGTCTTGGCCTGCGTGGCACGGATCTCGATGGTGCGGCGCTCCAAATCGATGGCGCCCCAGTCCAGCCTGCATACCTCGGCGCAGCGCAGCCCCGCGAAACCCGCGATCGCCAGGTACGGGATGATCTCCGGCTCTGCCGCGGCCAGCACCGCACGGAATTGGTCCGGGGTGAAGATTTCCACATCCTTGTCCGGCAACTTGACCTTGCCCAGCGCCTGGGCCTCGGTGCGCTCGTTCTTGGGGAGGTAGGACCGGCTCCGGGCGAAGGAGAAGAGCGTCTTGACCGAGGTCAGCAGCCCGTTGCGCCGGCACGGCCCCACCTTCTGCGAGCGGAGCCAGTCATCGATCTGGTCGGAGCGCACCTCGAGGATCGGGCCGGTGAACGCCGCCGCGAACCGGCCCAGGTCGCAGCGCAGCGATTGCTGGTAGCAGAGGCTGGCGCCGTCCTGCGCCTTGGCCCGGATGCACTCCTCCACCGCCTCGGCCACGCCCATGACGCGCGCGACGCCACGGCCCCGCCGGGCGTGTTCCTCGACGGTCGCAAGGAGCGGCGCGCCATCCAGCAGCTTGCGGGCGGCGACGTACTCCTGCACCGCCGCCACCAGCGGGATGCCCAGTGGTTCCAGCAGACCCCTGACGGCCACGTACTCCGTGCGCGCCGATGGCCCGAGGTCGAGATTGTGGGTCTGGCCGTTCTGAATCAGCATGGCCGCCCGGCGCGCCTCGAGCTTGGCCACCGCGAGATTGCCGAAGGTCTTCCGGACCCTTCGGCCCCCGTGATAGTACGCGACCGTGAATCGGGTGCGTCCGTGGACCTGCCCGCTGTAGATCGGCACTTCCGCCGACCCTGCCCGCACCCGGATGATCTTGCCCTTGTCCGTTGTGACCCGACTCCCTGTCATACCTATGTCATGGGGCGTCAAAGATTCGGTCATTTTGGCCGTTTCGACTCCGTCCGAACCATCTGGTTTTGAATCGGTTATGGCAGCATCGCTGCCCCCGTTTGCCTGTAGATCCCATGCCCTGCAGACGGGGCATCGGCCAAAGACGAAAATGCGGCTGCAGCAGGGCGGCTGTGCCAGCCGCCGACGCGCCGTCTCGCAGAAACGGCCAGCAACGGAAATCCCCCTATTCTCGAATCGGCCCGTCGCGATTTGGCGGGCAGGTTCCCCGCCACCAAACGGGTAAGAGGTAGACCGCCACCAGCAGCGTCAACGTGATTCCCAGGGCGCAGGTCCTGCCCAAACTAGCCATGCCTCTGTTGGTCGAAAACGCGAGCGATGCAAATCCGGCGACGGTCGTGGCCCCCGCGAGCAACAGCGCGCGACCGATGGAACGCCTCACCGCGAGCCTATCACCCCGATAGTCGCGCAGAGCGAGTTGCATGTGGATGCTGAAATCCACGCCCATTCCCAGAAGGAGGGGGAGCGACATCACGTTCATCAGATTCCACTTCCAGCCAAGAGCGGCCATGAGCGCGCCCAGCATCAACGCACTGAACGCAAGGGTCGCGAAACTGAGCAGAACGTCTCGCATCGAGCGAAACGCCAACCACAGGGACCCAACCACCACGGCAAGAATCGGCAGCAGCACGAATGGCAACTCGCGCAGCACCTGATCGAAGATCGTGCCCCCGAGGAGACCCCAGCCCGTCACGATGGCCCCCGCCGCGTCAAGTTCCCGCGCCCAATCCGCGCCGACCACTCCCGAGGCCACCGCATTTGTCGCGGGCTGGATCGCCCCAAGGGCGATAACCGTTCCCTCGCCTCGCGCCGCGACCTTGTCCAAGAACCACCGACTGGAACCGTTGCTCGGCCAGATGGCGCTCTCACCGGAGGGCGCCGACGCCCAGCACCTCAGCACTTCCTCCGTCATTCGCAGCGCCTCGGCGGTAAAGCCCGCGGCGAGCGCCGCATCATGGAGTTCCTTGCTCCTCTGCACAAGCGACGCCAGTGCGGCCCGATTGGCACTCTGGTTTTCCGGATCTGGCCACAGTGCGGTCGGCAACGTGAATCCGGCAATCTCTCGCCGAGACACGGCCTCCGATAGAATCCCGTTCGCGCGCGATAGCCGGAGAGCGACTTCTGATTCGTTACGTCCGGGGAGGAGGATTATCAGCGAATCCCGGCCCTGACCCAACAAGCCTTGAACTCGCGCCAGCGTTTCCTGGGCCTGGCTGTTCCGGGGCTCCAGCGCACCGGACGAACGGTCAAAGCATAAACCCCGGGACCATAAAACCGCGACCGCGACGCACGCCAGCAGAACGGTCATTCCCCAGCTGAACCGGGCGGGCATCACGCAGATCGGTTGAAACAACAACAGCCTCTCCCCTCGCCCCTCATGGCGGCTGCCATCGGTCCCGCGACGAAGCCTCAACAGGGGCGGAAGATACCCGAACAGCATGACAACCGCAGCCAACAGAATGCCAAGGGCCACGAGTGTCCCGAGTTGCCCCAACCCCGGTAAAACGCTGAGATTGAGCGCAAAAAACGCCCCCGCCGTGGTGATCGCAGACCAAAAGATTCCGGGCCTCACCCGCCTCCGCAGGGCCGGCGCATCAAGGTCTGGATGTGACCTCGACTCCTGATAGATCACGATCCCGAAATCCTCGGCCAGTCCAAGCAATATGGCCGCAAAACCCATGCTCATGACGTTGATAGTGCCCAAGCACAGTCCACCCAAAGCGAGCGTCCCCGCCAAGATCATGAGCATCACAAGCAACAGCCACACCAGCGGGCGCAATCGCCGGTGCGTCAGCCAAAACAGGATCGCGATAACGGCCAGGGTCCCGCTCGAGGAACCCGCCATGTCGTTCTCCATCCCAGAAGAGATCTCGTCCACGAACGCGGGTCGGCCGGTGTACCCGACCCTAATCCCCGCCGGAATGACCCCGCTGTCCCGACCCGTGTCTACTGCCCGCCTCAGATCGGCCATCCACGCGCGACAGGCCCGATAATCCCCCAGCTCCGGATGGGCTCTCACGATGACCAGGCGCAACATCCCATCGGCGGACACAAATGAGTCATGGCTCGCCCCGATCGCGGGACTAGCGCCCGCCAGCGATTCCGGAAGACGCAAGAATCCATAAGGATCATAACCGCCCATCGCCATGTCGGCGGGAGAAAAAGATGTGGCCAGCCGTTCCCGGGTTTCTTCCAGCGTGTTGGTAAGATTCGCCGACGCCAGCCGCCCCACCATCTCGGCAACGACCGGAGGTGGTTGATTCAGCCAAAGGAACGCGATCAACTCGGCAGCCTCATCCGGTTTCTCCACCCATGTCGGCTGCCACGCCGCCCAAGAGACCAGGTTTGACTCCGCCCCGAGCAACCGCGCGACCGCACGCGCGCCAGATTCGGCCGTTTCGGCGGTCGGGGCCTCAATGGTGATGATCACCTCACGGGGATCGGTGAAATGGCGCTGATAGAGCCCAAGCCCCCGCACCACCCCGAGCCGACTCGGTAGAAGATGCAGGATCTCGGTGTCGAATCGGAGGCGCACCACCCCGGCAATCAGCCCGGCCGCAAACACTACCCAGAGCAGCCACGCGCACCGTTTCATCGGGGCGAGGTTTAGCCGCCCAGCTCCCGCTGTAAACATCTCCCGGTATAGTGCCGCAAGTGTGGCGGGAAGTCCTTGTGCAGGCGGCGGAAGGAGCGGACGTAGAAGAATTCTGCATACAGCACGCGCAATAGATCACGCGCCCGCCTCGGAATGGCGCGCACACGCATCGGGTTCCGCCGCGCCGCGGCGGCCACGGTCAACGAGTACTGGCGTGAAAACTCCCGCAACGAGAGTTTCGTGGGCAACAGCGGGTGCATGCAGTCGTGGACCAAGGACGGCTGCTCAACCCAGATCCTCGAGCGCATGGCATCGTAGTCGGCTGTACCGGGCGAGGGCGTGCAGACGGTGAAGCTGAATTCCGCGGGCGGCATACGGGCCACGTAGTCGCGGAGAGCTTCGAAATCGGAGACGCCCCATTCAGGGAGGATCATGAAGGCCACGTGGACGGCTATGTTCAGACCTCGAAGGACTTCAAGGGCCTGCTCGTTCTGGGCAAGCGTGGAGCCCTTGCGGATCCTGCGCAACATGTCGTCAGTGGCGAATTCGAAACCCAGAAATGTCACGTCGAGCCCCAACGCGCGCCAGCGGCGAAACAATTCCGGATGGCGGTTGACTGTGGTCGTCCGGGCCCAGGCAAAGTAGTGCTTCTTCACACCCATCCGTTCGAGCGCGTCTGCCAGCGCGTCAGCAAACTCCGGATCGATGAAGTTCTCGTCGTCACAGAAGTAGACGTGATCGGTAGCGAGGTTGGCAATTTCTCTGGCCACCTCTTCGGGGTCACGCGCGTAATGCCGTCCGCCGAATAATTTCGGAACGATGCAGAATGAACAAGTCATACGACAACCGAACGAACTGCGGACCATCGATACCGGGGGAAACAGTGGGTCGGAATAGCGCGATTCCTCGCCGGTCCACACGCAGTAGTAGCGGCGGTGGTCCCACAGATCTCGCCTTGGCACAGGCATTTTTTCGACCCCAGGAAAGGCGGGCCAAGATTCGGGATCGATCTGCCGAAAGGACGGCCCGGGCCGCCGCGTCCCGGGCAGGTCGGGCAGAGGTCTGTGGTTGGCAAGCGCGTCCACGATCGCGCGGAATGTCCCACACCCCTCGCCGCGCACGACCATGTCAATCTCGGGCATGTCGAAGTCGTCCGGAGCGACCGTGGCATGGTGCCCGCCGATGACCAGGCATGTGTCGGGCAACGTCCGCCGGATCAGCCGGGCGAGGTCCTTCATCACGACCGCCACATGTGTGTAGCCAGTCAAACCAACGACATCGGGTCGGAACCTGATCAGGGTCTGTTCGAGCGCCCGGCGCGCGGACGATTCAAAGCGCAGGTCAAGCACGCGGACTTCGTGCTCAGGACCGACTGCGGCGGCGAGGTAACCAAGCTCGATCGGTTCCAACAACTGGAACCTCTGAAGCGCAATCACGGTGCGCAACGAGGCCTTCGGCTTCACCAGCAGGATGCGCAAACGCCGCGGCGTGATCGTTGTTGGGCTGGTCATGACAACGGCGCAAAGCCACCGCTCCTCCCCTGCCACGCCCCAATGGCCGAAAACCGACCCCGCGCAGATCCCCCCCAAAATCGACTCCCGGCGGGCCAAAATCGAGCGCTGAACTCTCCCGCCATCGAAACAGCGTAACAAGCGCTTCACCCAAGGTCGAGGCCAAATACGTGCGCTATCAGGGGGACCAACACCGTTCTTCAACGGGCTGCTAACCCGGATATTTCACAGCCGTCAGGCCGTGAAATACGCAGGCTAACCGTTCCCCCAGGAAATCCCATTCCCATCGCCACACTCCCAGAAACATCCCCGCCTTATCCCACCGGACTCGTTCGACTTGACACTCGCCACGCCCTATTCGCACCATCCGCCGAAACCACTCTCATTCCCGAACCCGGATCGCCGCACGACTCGTCCCTTCTTGGCGAAACATCGCTTAGCCACCCGCCCAGAGCAACGCCACCAGATCTAATCCACATGGCACCCGGCTAGCAAAATGAAAATCAGATTCATATTCCCGAAATGGCAAAAGCTCTTAGATCAAGACGAGGATCTCAGTCGGACGCTCGCCGGCTATGAAATCGGCAATTTCAGGATGCCCGGCCTTGCAGTTCCTTCGGTCGCCGCAGCCACACCTCACGACTGCCAAATAGAACTCGTCGACGAACACACCCAGTCGCTCGATTTCGACAATCTGGATTTCGATCTCGCAGCAATAAGTTTTTTCACACCTCAAGCCTCACGCGCATACGAGATTGCCATCCAAATTCGCAAGAGAGGAAAGAAAGTGGTCTTTGGAGGCCTGCATCCCACCCTCCTCCCTTTTGAAGCCATGAAACACGCCGATGCGGTCTGCGCGGGAATGGCCGAACCGTGCTGGACGGACATCATCACCGACTTCAAACACAATCGCCTCAAACCACTATACGACACGCGATCCGCAGTTCCATATTCGTCGCAATACCACACCCCTGTTAGGAGTCTCTGGCAAAAGAAGGGATACGTCCAGATCGGCGTGGTTCAAATCTCTCGCGGCTGCACCTACCGATGCCCCTATTGCGTGGTTCCCCCGTATGCCGGCGACGACATCGTCTACAGGCCTCTCGACGATGTCGTCGCCGAAATCGCCGCCCTCGATTACCCCTCTTTCTATGTGGCCGACGAGAATTTGATCTTTTCATCAGCACGCGACTCGCAATACGCATCCGCGCTGCTGCGGCAAATCGCGCATCTGAAGAAACGTCTGTTCATCGCCTCATTCCCTTTTCTAATCAACCGCGCCGCAGATAACATAATGGAACTCCTTGCCAATGCGGGCTGCACACAGATATATCTCGTCACCGGCCTCGATTCCGAGAGCGAAAAGATGTATGCTGGCGACACAACCGCCGTCGACCAAGCTGTCAAGAAAATCAGGAGCTTTGGAATTCCTGTAATGACAAGCTTTTGCGTGGGCTCCGATCTATTCGAAGAGAAACATTTTAGCTGGCTTATCGACTATTCCGATAGCCTTGAGACGGATCTGGCTGAATTCTTTATCTCAACGCCATATCCGGGGACGAGCGTGCGCGCGAGGCTCGCAGGCGAACGGAGACTTCTTGATGTTCCATGGAGCAAATATAACGGAGCGAACGTCACGTACCGGCCAGCGAGGATTTCCGAACGAGAGCTGGCACATGGTTTTAGAAACCTGTGGCTTAAGTATTACGGTAGGCTTAGCAGATTCGAGGCATACAAACGGATCACTCGCTGTTTTGGTGCATCGGTATTGAAAACCTTTGAGCGCAAAGCAACAGGTTAGGATCGACATGCACACGGCCAAGAATTCGGCGCGGGCAGCGTCGTGCTATCCCTCCCGAGCGGGCGCCGCGGAGGAGAATATCATTCCTCTTTCCAGGCCTGTGATCGCTCACCTATCCACGTACTTCTTGTGCCAGTTTAACCAGCCGGACCCTATGAGAACGGATACCCCACAATGAACAAGACACTTATCACCACCATTGCGGCACTGCTTGCCTGCTCACTCTCGCCCGCCGCCGAACCGGCCAAAGTCCCCCTCTGGCCCGACGGCGCTCCTGGGGCAAAGGGAAACGAGGGCAAAGACCAACCATTCCTGCTCGTCTGGCCGGCGGCAAAGGAAAAGTCGAATGGCGCCGCATTTGTCGTTTGCCCCGGCGGCGGATACGGGGGTCTGGCCGCCGACCACGAGGGCACCCAGGTCGCGAAGTGGTTCAACGGCCTCGGCGTCTCCGCCTTCGTGCTGCATTATCGCCTCGGCAGCCAGGGCTACCATTTCCCCACCCAGCTCATCGATGTCCAGCGCGCCATCCGCCATGTGCGCGCAAACGCAACCCAACTCGGCGTTGACCCGCACCGCATCGGCATCATCGGATTCTCCGCTGGAGGCCACCTCACCTCCATGGCGGCGACGATGTTCGATGAGAAACCCGCCGGAGCCACAGACGATGCCATCGATCAGGTCAGCGCTCGACCCGATGTGGCCGTGCCCACGTACCCGGTCATCTCGATGATCGATGACTTCGGCCACAAGGGTTCCCGAAAAAACCTCCTCGGCCCGAACGACAGTGACGAACTCGCCCGCCATGTCAGCACCCACCTGCGCGTCACGGAGAACACCCCGCCGATATTCATCTTCCAAACGGACGAGGACATCGTCGTTCCGGCGGAGAATAGCGTGAATTTCTATCTCGCATGCCGAAAGCACGGCGTGCCTGCCGAACTGCACATCTACCGCCCAGGGCCACATGGCGTCGGCCTCTTCCTCGGCGATCCCGTGCTGGGAACCTGGAGCGGCCATCTCCGCGACTGGCTGCGCAACCAGGGCTTCCTCAGCCCCGGCGCGCGCGCCGCCGTCAGCGGCAAACTCACCGTCAATGGCGCACCCGTGAGCTGGGGAAGTATCGTGTTCGCGCCCGACGATCCCTCCGCACCAGTCGCCTGCGCCCGTGTGATGAAGGGCCAATTCAAACTGAATGAACAGACCGGACCCGTCCTCGGCAAGGTGAGCCTCACCGCCAGCTACAGCGCCACAGACGTCCCGGGCCTCGAAACCCCCGATGGCACTGTCACCACCAAAGAGCAGAGCCCCGGCGGAGGCGCCTGGACCATCAACATCCAACCCGGCACGAACACCCTCGCGCTCGACATCTCGCGCTGATCCCCACCGGGATCCCACGGTCCGTGAGGTGAGATAAGAACCCTTGCCTGAATCCCCAAAATTCTCTTTCTGGCATGCGGCGTCGATACCGGTAGACGCACCGCTCCTCGATGCGGTACGCTGTCGTCTTGGTGTGAGCGCGAGGGAACCGAGGAGTGCCCGATGAGAACTTGGCTGGTATTCGTGGCAATGCTAGCTGGAACATTTGCGCTCAACGCCGCTGGACACGAGGGGTGGAAGATGGTCTGGTCGGACGAATTTGGCCAGCCCGGGCTGCCAGACCCGCATAAGTGGACGTACGAGGTCGGCCGCGTGCGAAACAAGGAAGCCCAGTACTACACGAAGGCGCGGATGGAGAATGCGCGCGTCGAGGGCGGGCACCTGATCATCGAGGGTCGCAAGGAGGCGTGGAACGGCCCCGGCCCCAAGCCGGAAACCGCGCAATACACCGCTGCAAGCCTCACGACCGATCGCCTCTTCTCGCTGACCTACGGCCGCGTGGAGGTCCGCGCCAAGCTGCCGCGCGGCCGCGGCGTCTGGCCGGCTATCTGGATGCTGGGCACGAACATCCACTCCACCGGCTGGCCAAAGTGCGGCGAAATCGACATCATGGAATTTGTCGGCCACGAGCCGGGGACACTGTTCGCCACGGTGCACTGGTTCGGTTACGAAAAGGGGAAGCGCGCTTCCTTGGGCGGCAATCTGAAAGGACAGCGACCCTCGGATGATTTCCACATCTATGCGATGGAGTGGTCCGCAGACCGAATGGATTTCTTCTACGACGACACCCAGTACTTCACTTACCCCATCCCGAAGGCGGGGCCAGACGAACAAAACCCTTTCCACAAACCACACTACCTGCTGATGAATCTGGCGATCGGTGGGTCCTGGGGCGGCCAGAAGGGCATTGATGACACCATCTTCCCGCAGCGTTACGAGATCGACTACGTCCGTGTTTATCAGAAGAAATAGCGACGGGAAAGCGAGGGCACCGATGAAACGGATCATGCTGGTGGTGATGGCGGCCGCGGTCGCCGCGGGTTCACCTGCCGCGGCGCCAGAACAGGTCGCGCGGGTGGTGTCGGGCGAACTCAAGGAGGCCCGCGCTTCGTGGTGGGGCTTCGAAAAAGAGGACGCCACGCGCGCGCTGCAGGCGGCCATCGATTCGCGCGTCCCGCGCCTGATCGTGGATGATACCGGCGCGCCATGGATAACTGACAGGCTGACGCTCGTGAGCGACCAGGAGATCGTGTTCGAAAAGGGCGTGGAGGTCCTGGCCAAGAAAGGCGCTTTCACGGGCAAGTCTGACTCGCTTTTCTCGCTGGTGTGCGTCACTAACGTGACCCTGCGGGGCCCCGGCGCGACGCTGCGCATGAGGCGGGCCGATTACGACGCGGCGCCCTATGCCAAGGCCGAGTGGCGCCACGTGCTGAACATCCGCAGCAGCGTCAACGTGAAGATCCTTGGCCTGACCCTGGCCGAGAGCGGCGGCGACGGCGTCTATCTCGGCTGCGCCAAGGGCGGCGCCCCGAACGTCGGCATCCACATCAAGGACGTGGTGTGCGACAAGAACTACCGGCAGGGCATCAGCGTGATCTCGGCCGAGGATCTCCTCATCGAGAATACCGTCATGCGCGAAACGGCGGGCACGCCGCCGGCCGCGGGCATCGATTTCGAGCCCAACCACGAACGCGAGCGCCTGAAAAACTGCGTGATGCGCGATTGCCTGACGGTGAGCAACCAGGGTGACGGTTACGACTTCTACGTCCCCCAGCTCACGGGCGCCTCCGAGCCACTCGCCATCCGCATCGAGAACTGCACTTCGTCCGGCGACAGGTTCGCCGTGCGGATCACGACCGGCAACTCACCCGAGCAGGCCGTGCGGGGCACCATGACGTTTACGGGTTGCCGATTTGAAAATGCTCAGCGCTCAGGTGTGGGCATTGCGCGCAAACCCGCCTCAGGCGCCTCGCTGGCGTTCGAACGCTGCGTGATCGCGGGATGTGCGGCCGGGGCCCCGGGCACACCAGATATCCATCTGTCCAACCGCGTCGAGGACGAGTTGCCCGTGGGCGGGATCCGCCTCGATCGCTTGATGATCATGTCGCCGATCGAAAGGCCATGGATCGCGTGGCAGAATAACACCACCGTCGTCGAACCGGTGGCCGACCTGGAGGGCACGGTGACGGTGGAACAGGCCGGTATCAGGCGAGAGATCGCCCTGACCCCAGAGTGGGCGAACAAAATGTTCCCCCCGCGGTTTACGGTGCGTGTCCCGCGCGTGGCGCCCGATCTCGCCAATGCGCGCGTGGTGGATCGCGAGGAGGGAATCCAGAAACTGTCGCCCCTGCGGCTGCGCCGCGCCGGAACATACGTGTTCCATGCCGCGGCCGGGCGCGAGGTCGTGCTCGTCGGCCAGCATAGCCAGGTCGGACGCTACGCGCCGGCCACGAAACCCCTCCTTGTCCGCTCCCCCGTCGGGAAAGTGGTCCAGAAGGTCGCCCTGCCCGCGTTTCGGGGACAGGCGGAGATCCGATTCGTGCCCGATGTGGGCGGATTCTACACCCTGGAGGTGGATGCTGGTGCAAATGCATTCGCACTGCTGTCGGCGAACGTGCCGGTCGCGCTGGACGTGACCAAGAAGGCCGCGAACCTCATTGCGAGCACCGGTTCGCTGTTCGTGCCCGTTCCACCTGGCACGGGCGTGTTTGCCATTGGCGCGGCGGGTGAAGGGGATGGAGAAGCGGTCAAAGTGACCGTCCTCGATCCCTCGGGCGCAAAAGTCTGGACAAAAGACAACATCACGCAGATCGAGCGGTTCACGGCGACGGATGGGCAGGGCTCAAGCGGCGGAATTTGGCAGGTGAAGTTAGAGAGACCCGGGGCGGGCGCCTTTGAGGATTTCCACGTGGAGGCGCTGGGCGTGCCAGGTTACCTCTTTCTGAATCGAAACCGCTACTGGTGACCCGGCATAAGTCATCTCCACCTACCCCGATGATGGCGCACGACCAACGGCAAGAGACCCGCACCGGGATCGCACGGGTGTCTTTCGCCACCTTGGTCCTTCTGGCCGTCGGCAGCACGGGATGTCGCCCGGTCGCGTCAGAGGATGCATGGGCGTGCCAGTGCGGAACCGTGTCAGCCATCACGTCCGGCGACGGCAACGACACGGAGGCCGCATGGTCCCCCGATGGAGACCGCATCGCATTCCAGACTGATCGCAAGGGAGATCTCGACATCTCATTGGTGGATCTGAAGACCGGGGCGATCTCTGGAATCGCCGAAGGCATCGGCCATGCCTGCTATCCGGCGTGGGCGCCCGATGGCGCCTTGGTGTACACATTTGGGTACCAAGCCGGTACCGCCGTCGAGGCGGAAACGAGGAAATCCGATTCTGGATACGGCCTCCGGCTGTTCAAAGACAATGCCACCCGCGTCCTGACCCGCGGCCACTGGCGCGACTACACACCCTCGGTGACGCCCGATGGCGTTGCGGTGTACTATGCCTCTACGCGGGACAACACCGAGAACAGCACCTCGCTCTGGCGCCTGCCCCTGGCACAAAACGCCGTTGCGACACGCGTGCTCCATCTGGACGGGCCATCATCGGGCGCCGTTCAACCGTCGCTCTCGCCAAATGGCGCTGTCTTGCTCTGGAACCAGCTCGACGGTTTCCGCAGTAATTGGCGGCTCCGCGCCGCACGCCCCGACGATCTGGCGGACAGCATCCCCCTCACTCCCGCCGAGATGAGCGCCTACGCGCCGCGCTGGTCGCCGGATGGCCGCCTGATCGCATTCACCGGATTTCGCGGTGGCGACCCCGGTTGGGGCATTTATCTGCTGGAGCCGCGATCTGGCGCAATGACCCGCCTGAAGACCGGCAAGGGAAACTCACGCAGCCCCGCATGGTCACCGGATGGACGCGAGATCGTCTTCGAGAACAACCGAAGTGGATTCTACAAGCTCTGCCGGATGCGCGTGGAGCCGCGTCCCCCCATCCTGAAAGGTCCGCCTGCGGTTTCACCGGCCACGAGCCGCGTCGAAGCCCGCCTCGCGGTGAAAGGGGGTGCCGCGACGCTCGTCAATGCCGATGGGGCGGCGGCCCCGGCCGTGCTTCAGGGCCTTGTCACGTTTCCGGAATCAGGAGGCCTCGCCCTCGATGGCAAAGGGTCCGCCACTTTTGAGAGGCCCCTGGGCCTCGACTATGGGGCCGGACGTTTCTTTGTTCGCATGACCCTGGTGGTCGATGCAGTCGGTGGTGGGCCTCGGATCGCGGTGGTCGGCCAATACGCGGAACACCCTCTCGGTTGGCAGATCTTCGTCAACGATGCGGGACACGTGTGCTTCAGCTCCCGAGACCCCAAGGGGCTCTACGTGGGTGTGGCCTCGGACACCCCACTCAAACGCGGAACGGCGTTCACCGTGATGGGCCTGCGCGACGAGGAGGGCGGATTGCGGATGTATCTCGATGGTGCCCTGCAGGCCGGACGCGCGGCGGGCGCGACAATGGCGTATGGACCAGCGACCAAGGTGTGCCTTGGCCGCCAGGGGAGCGGCGGATGCCGGCTGCGCGGCACCATCGTGGCGTTTGAAACCGGGCGCGGCTATCCCCCCGGCATGAAACGTCCACCCACGCGCGAAGAACTGTTCGCGGAGGCAGTGCGATGACTGGCCTGAGCCCCACGGCACTTCTTATCCTGATGACCGCGGTCGCCGTGGCGGCACCCGAGCCCGCGCGCTTCGAGTCGGCGGCACTCGTGGACAGTTTTGATTTCGCAAGGATCCCGAAGGACGGGCAGTACCTCTTTGATACCGAGACGCCCGCCGGCAACATCGCCGTGCTGGATCATGTCCTCCAAACCGGCGCGAGGACGATTCTATGGCGCAACTGCGGTGGCGCGACCATGCGCTATCGCAGTGCCGAGGAATCCACGCCCAGGGTCGAGGCCCCGCTCGACAAACGTCGCTTGCCAGACAATCGACCGGTCCACGGTTGGCTGCGCTATTATGAGAGCGAACCCGATATCCTCCGCCACATTCTCGGCGTCTGCCACCAGCGCGGCCTTAACGCGGGCGTCCACTGGCCCTTTGAGGAGACCCACTGGGCCAGCTGGACATTCGGCGCGTGGAACTTCGAGCACCCCCAGTTCTGGGCGACCACCGCCCAGGGGCAGGTCTGGGCGGGGCGCTGCAGCCTCGCCTATCCAGAGGTAGTCGCCCATAAGCTCCGGCTTGTCGACGAACTGCTGGCGCGCGGCATGGATCACCTTCTCGTCGACACGTGGCGAAATGGGGCGTGGGGACCCGCCTGCGAATACGTGCGACCCGAGATCGAGCGCTGGCGAAAGAGGTATCACTCCGAACCACCCACCGACGCAGCCGATCCTCGCTGGTGCGCGTTCGTCGCCGAAACCACGCACGCCTACCTCGTTGCTTTGCGGCGCCGGTTGGATTCCTCCGGGCGCAAGGTGCGCCTGATCCTGGGCGTCTCGGATGTCTCTCCCCTGGGCCCGTCGCCCGACGCGACGTTGCTCACGCGCGCCGTAGACTGGCGGCGGCTGGTCAAGGAAGGCGTTATAGACACCGTCGCCATCATGAGCGTGACATGGGACAGGGCCCGCCCCTTCGAGAGCACCCGCGAAATCTACCGAGACGCCATCGATTTCTGTGCCGGGCGCTGCCAGGTGCTGTGTCCCGTGCAAATGTACGACTTCACTAGGCGCGGGATACCCTCGTACCACGCGGCCACGAAACTTCCCATCCACGAGATCCCCGGAAAGTTGCTCCATCTCGCCTGGGAAGAGGGCGCGGACGGGATCTGCATGGAATGCGTCGATTACAATAACTATCCGCCCGAGGCCTGCTCCGAAATGCGCCGATTGCTCGAGGGACCGTGTCGATTCAGAAAGGAGCGCGTTCAGCCAAATGAATAAATATAAAGCAGATATCCGCGTGTCGGCCAGGCGGCTAATTCGAATCCTTGTTGCGGCCATCGCGATCGTGCCCCGGGTACTTCCCGATGTCGCGCTCGCACAAGCACAGACGAAGATTTATGTCATCACCGACCTGGAGGGTGCCAGCGGTGTCTACAAGTTCGCACAGACGCGAGATGCGAAAGAAACGGAGCTTGGCAGGTTGGCCATGGAATACCTGATGGGCGACATCGCCGCCGTGGTCCGCGGTCTCCGCGAGGGCGGCGCCGCGGAAATCGTCGTTCTGGATGGCCACGGTTCGCAGGCGTTCGTGCCCCACCTGATGGAACCGGGCGCCAAATACGTTACCGGCCTCCCCCGCCCTCCGTCCCCGTGCGATCTCGATGGGTCGTACGCCGGCCTCGTCCTGCTGGGCTACCATGCGATGATGGGCACGCCCGACGGTGTGCTCAACCACACCCAATCTTCGAAAGCCGAAAACCGTTATTGGTACAATGGCGTCGAATCGGGCGAATTGGCCCAATCCGCGGCGATGGCGGGACACCTCGGCGTTCCGCCGATCATGGTCACCGGCGACGAGGCAACGTGCCGGGAGGCGCGCAGGTTCTTCGGCGACGAATGCGTGACCGTCGCGGTGAAGCGCGGCATTTCCCGCGAGGCGGCCGAACTCTATCCGTTCGCCGAAACCCGCCAAGCGCTTTACGATGGGGCAAAGCGGGCAATGGCCGCGATCGGCAAATGCAAGCCCTACATCCTCACGACGCCAATCAAGGCAAAGAAGCAATGCCTCGTCCTCGATCCCCCATCCGCACCGCCGAAACTAGTGACCAAAGAAGGCGAAGTCACAAACGTCTTACAGCTGCTGCGATTCTGAATCGGGGCGCGATCCAATCGCCCCAGCCCGTGCCGGCGATACCTCGCCATCCCGCCTCGCGGAAGCATCACGATCGCGCCGACACGTCGAACGACGGAGGCGTTCAGTTTCCGCCCGCCCTCGGCGCACGGGCAGCCGGAAAGCGCCTGACCTCGACGTCATTCTGCCGGGGCGCGCCCGGCGTGCTCCGGCCCTCGGCCACCAGCCTCTCGATCAGGGCGGACATTTCTGCAACGGTCCCGGCATTTTCCGCGGCGACGTTATGGCTTTCGCCAATGTCGCTATCGAGATTGTAGAGCTGAACCGGGGTGCCGGATTTCGCGTCGGGCGCCAGGATGAGCTTCCATGGCCCCTTGCGCAGACCGGGGATGCCGCTGGCGGCACAACTGACCGCATGCTCGCGGACCCGCCTGTCCTCTCCTTTCAGCAATGGCAAGAGGCTGAAGCTATCCTCGCCGACGCCATCAGGGAGCTTTGCGCCGAAGATGTCCGCCAGCGTCGCCATCACGTCGGCATGGTGGACCAGCCGCCCGCACGCGGCGCCGGGTCGCACCACGCCCGGCCATCGGACGATGAATGGCACCCGGTGGCCACCCTCGAATACGTCGCCCTTGTAGCCGCGCAACGGCCCACTGGGAAAGTGGCCCTTCGCCTCCATCTCCTTTGCCCCGATGTAGGGCGCGCATCCGTTATCGCTGGTGAACAGCACCAGGGTGTTGTCCGCCTCCCCGCTCTGGGCCAGCGCATCGAGCACGCGGCCCACCAGCGCGTCCGTCTCCATGACATAGTCCGCATAGGCGATGAGGCCACTCTTGCCGCGCCACTCTTCCAACACGGCGATTGGCGTATGCGGTGAAGTCAGGGGCAGGTAGAGCAAAAAGGGCCCCCTGCCTCCCGCCTGGCGCCTGATGAAGTCGACCGCGCGATCGCAAAGCGCAGGGAGGATCGCTTCAAGTCGCCAGCCCTCGAGCGCCGGCCCCTGGAGGCTCGCCTGGTGCTTCCGCAGCAACTCCGCAGGCAGCAACTCGGACGGCATGCCCACCGTCCGGTCGTTCTCGATAAAACAGTAGGGTGGCCAGTTGGGCACGTCGGTGCCGAAGTATTCGCCAAATCCCCGCGTGGTCGGCCCGCCTCCGATCGGCTTTGAAAACAGTTCGCGCCATGCCGCCCGATCCGCGTCCGTCGCGTTGGCCACGACCTTGCCACCGCCGCCCGCCTTGCCGCCGAAGCCACGAAAGTGCGCCGCCTTCTCATCCGGGATCGACCAGTCCCACCCGAGGTGCCACTTGCCGATGCAAGCGGTCCGGTAGCCTTTCGTCTGTGCCAGGCCCGCGATCGTCATACGCTCGGGCGCGATGAGCGGTTCGCCGAAGACGCCGACAATGCCCGCCTGCAGCCGCGTCCGCCAGTGATAGCGCCCCGTCAGCAGGGCATAGCGAGACGGGGAGCATACACCGGAAGAGGAATGCCCATCCGTGAAGCGCATGCCCTCCTCCGCCAGGCGGTCGATATTCGGCGTGGCGATCTTGCCTCGCTCGCGATTATAGCACCGCACGTCACCGTATCCCAAATCATCGGCCAAAATGATGACGATGTTCGGCTGAATGACCCGCACGCCTTCCGCCGCGCCACACCGCCAACCAAGAAACATCAGGAGGCACGCCCACGCTCTCATGCCCCATTGTCCCGCAATGCCCCACCCATTTCCAGTCTGCCCTTCACTTGTGTTCCATGGCACCGAGCAGGGACGTCAGCGGCACGACCGCGAACCGACTGGCTGAGTCCGAAACCGCATAGGGCAGGATGAGGTTCGGGCCATGCACGACGCTGCCGCAGCTATACACAACGTTTGGCACATACCCTTCTCGTTCGTCTGATGCCGGACGCAGCAGGGGTTCACGGAGTCGCCCGATCACCCGCGTCGGGTCCTGCCTGTCGAGCAGGATGGCCCCGATACAATACTTCCGCATCGGTCCCACGCCGTGCGTCAACACCAGCCAGCCCGCATCGGTCTCGATCGGGGATCCACAGTTCCCCAGCTGGACGAATTCCCACGGCTCCGACGGCCGCAGAATTATTTGAGAATCATGCCAGAAATGCAGATGGTCGGAGAACATGATGTGGATATTCTCGCTGTCCTGCCTGCCGAGCATCACGTGGTGGCCGTCGATCCGCCGGGGAAATAGCGCCAGCCCCTTGTTCCGGACCGCCGCCCCATTGAGCGTGCAGAAAGAAAACTCCTGAAAGTCACGGGTCTCCACCATCTGGGGGAGCACGACATTGCCGTCGTAGGCGGTGTAGGTCGCATAGTACGTGACGGATCCATCCTCGTCCGTGAAGCGGACGAACCGCGCGTCCTCGATCCCATTGCTCTCGCTTGGCGCATAGGGAAAGATGATCTTCTCGGAAATGCCAAGCCCATCGGCGAAACGGACCGTGTAGTTCGCCTGCGCGAGCATGAGGGCGCGGTCGGCGGCCCGGCGCACGGCGGGTTCCTCCGCGCTCGTGCGAAGCCGTTTCACAAGACGCACCACGTCCTCCATGATGAAACCATCGGCGAGATCCCGCGTGCACGCGACCACCGTCTCATGCTCGACACCCAATTCCTCCAGCTTGCGCCGGAATGTCCTCAGGTCATAGCGGGCGGCAGGCTGCGGTCGCGGCTGGTGGACGAAACGAGAGACCGGGTCCAGGCGGATGCCACCTTCCCTCGACACCACCCCCGACCGAAACGTTATCGAGGAAATGTGCCCCTCACCCGTGGCACGCAGGCTCAGGATGAAACGCAGCTCGCCCTCGCCGACGCCTTCCTGATCGGGCGCCGCGACCATGCTCGGATTGAATAGCGCACTGGACTCCAGCGAATACTCGTTTGTGAAGTACGAGCCCAGCAGCAGCCTGCGGCCCTCTCCCAATTCCCTGTCCGTCGGCAACAGCGGGCGGATCTGCTCGTAACGCTCGGCAAAAATGTCCCGTATCCGCTGGTGGCGCTCGTCGAAGTCCGCCATGACCTCCCCCAGCTTCTCGTCCACCGCGGCGTCGTCCAGCAGCATGACCCGCGAAAATAGGTGCGCCACGCGCTGATTCGGTTCCATCGGGGAGAGGGGTTTGACGATCAGGGATGGCATGAAGGGACGCAGCAGGACCCGCCTGGGATCGGGCCCCAGCGCCAGCGGCAAACGACGAATCTGTGATTCGATGCTATTCATGGGACAGCATGATTACCAAAAGTCACGGTCTGGTTGTGAAGCATACGCATCTCGGCCAGCGCGAGGAGGAATGACAGCGTCGATTCCGCGCCCTGATTCTGATTCACGCGGTTGCTCTGCAGCCCATCGCAACAGCCACCGGTGGCCGCGTCGCACAGCGGAAGCCGGAGATCGTTCGATCCGAGGAACCATTCGAACGCCCGCGTGGCGTCGTCTCTCCAGCGCGGATCGCCGGTCGCATTGAACGCCTCGATGCACGCGCCCACGGCCGCCGCCGCCTCCAGCGGCTGCTGGTCGAACGCCGCGGCCTGGTGCCCCCGTCGCCAGAACCCATCGGACCCCACGGGGCGAAAGCATCCGTCGGTGCCTACCTGATGATCCATGAGCCATCGGAGCGAATGCAGCCCCGCGTCGCGCATCGCGTCATTGCCCGTCCAGCGCCCCGCCAGAATCAGCGCGTGCGGCAACCGGCAGTTGTCATACGCGACGGTATCCTCAAGCCACGCCCAATCCTCTCCAGAGTTCCGACGGAACATCTCCAGGATCCGCTCCGCCAGCTCGACGCGGGCCCGATTGGCGAGAAGGTCCCCGTGCAGCACCCGTAGATATTCGTGCAGCCCGAGGATCGTGAACGCCATCGCGCGCGGCGAACTGAAGGCGACGGTCGCCGGCAACGCTTTCTCGAACAGGGCGGCGGCCCATTCACGCAGGCTCTGAAAGGATGTGCGGCCGACCACCGCCCCCAGCGCCCACAGGGCCCGACCGTGACTGTCCTCAGAGCCCGTCGCCTCGAGCCATCGCCTGTCGGCGCTCATGAAATTGCGGAAACGGCCCGTCTCCGACGCGAATGCATCTTGGAGAAAGGCCGCATACACCGACCGCAGGCGAATGATCTCTGGCACTTCCTCGCCGAGGTCATCAAGCATCATCGCCAGCAACAGCGCCCGCGCGTTGTCATCCGTGCAGTAGCCGTGTTCAAACCACGGCACCGAGAAGATCGCGTGCTGCAAAATCCCGGTCGTGTCGGTCATTCGCACCAGGTGATCAAACTGCCACGGCGGTAGATCCGCGTGCCCCCCCGCAAGCGTCGCAGCGACCGGGGCACGCCCGCCCCCCGTCTGAAACAGGTGGCGGGCCTCCAAAAAAAGATTCGCGTAGGAATGGGCCACCTGAGACCAGATCATCCCCCGGCCAATCAGGTAAGCCTGTTTGCGCAGGGAATGCCTCCGCGCCTCCTCGCCGAGCAAACCATTCACGGCGCCCGCTATGGCCTCCGCATTCCGGAAAGGCACCAGGATACCCCGGTTCTCACGGAGCAACTCCGCCGCGTGCCAGAAAGGCGTCGAGACCACCGCCTTGCCCGACCCGAAACAGTACGCGAGCGCACCGGAGGTTATCTGCATCTCATTCAAATAAGGCGCCACGTAGATGTCCGCCGCGCCGATGTACTCGCACAGCTCGTGCTTGTCCACGTAGCGATTCACGAACACGACGTTGGCCTCCACCCCAAGCTCCTTGGCGAGCCGCTCCAGGGACAGGCGATACATCTCGCCTTGCTCCCGCAACAGGTTGGGATGCGTCGCACCCAGAATGATGTATACCACGCCAGGATGTTCCCGAATGATGGCCGGCAGCGCCCGGATCGCGAACTCGATCCCCTTCCCCGGAGAAAGCAGGCCAAATGTCAAGAGCACGGGGCGTCCAGCCACCCCAAATTGATCCTTGTAGAAATTCGGATCGATGAACGGCACATCGGGGATCCCGTGAGGGATGACGGCGACCTTCTCCTCGGGCACGCCGTAGATATCCCGCAGCAATCCGGCACCACGTTCGGACATGACCACCACGCGATCCGAGCAATCCAGAACTTGGTGGAACGCCCGCCGTTGCTCCACATTCGGCGCATCCAATACCGTGTGGAGCGTGGTGATCGTCGGCATCCGCGACCGCCGCAAAAGCGCCACAATATGGCTCCCGGCGCGCCCGCCAAAGATCCCAAATTCGTGCTGAACGCACAGAACATCTGCGTGCGAGAGGTTCAAGAAATCCGCCGCCCGAAGATACGATTGCACGTCCGGCTCCGGGATCTCGAATCGGACGTCCAGGGGATAATCGTACTGGCGGCCGGAATCCGTGACAGCCAGCACCGGACACTGCCACTCGGGCTTCAACGAGACGACCGCATCCCTCAGGTCCCGCGTGAATGTGGCGATCCCGCACCTCCTCGGCGGGTAATCTCCCAAGAACGCAACCTTATAGGAATTCCTCGCGTGCGACATGGCAGTATAATTAAAAACTATCCGCGCGAGGATAAAAATCAATATGTCTGCCGCGGCCACGCCAAGGTGCTCGCGTATTGTCACGTCCCATCCGCCTCGCGCACGCTCCTCGCGATGCGAAAGCAGTTTTGGGCCCGCTCCTGACTGGATCGCCCAGGCCGCATGGGGTACCGTCCGTTCGGGCGCCCATTGCACCGCCGCGCCGAATGGAGAACACCGACATGGAACTCGACGACAAGATTTGTCTGATAACCGGAGGCACAAGGGGCATCGGAGCTGCAACGGCGCTGGCCCTGGCCAGGGGCGGTGCGGACATCTCGCTCGTCGCCCGCCATCCCGGCGCAGAGTCCGAACACGTCTGCCACCAGATCCAAGAACTCGGGCGCAGGGCCGCATTTATCGCCGCCGACGTCGCCCGACCGGACGAGGCGACGCGCTGCGTCGAGCAGACGGCGGCGCTTCTTGGAGGGGTGGACGTGCTCATCCACGCGGCCGGCGGCCCCGTCAATGGCGGCCTGCTCGACCTCACTGCCGAGGCTTGGGACGAGGCCTTCGCCGTACACGTCCACGCCATCTTCCATCTCTGCCGCGCCGCGGTCCCCGCCATGCGACAGCGAAAGAACGGCTGCATCGTCCTTGTCTCCTCGGCCGCCGGATTGCGTGGCCTCAAAAAGAACCTCGCCTATCAGACGGTCAAGGGCGCCCTGCCACAGTTCGCCCGCGCCATGGCCTGCGAGTTCGCCGATGACAACATCCGCGTCAACTGTGTCGCCCCGGGCATCATTCGCACCGCGTTCCATGCGTCCATGACGCCGGAGATCCAGCGACACAATATCGCCAATCGCATCCCGTTGCACCGCGAGGGCACCCCGGCGCAGGTCGCCAGCCTGATCCGCGAACTCGTCTCCAACGATTATGTGACCGGCGAGACTTTCGCCATCGACGGCGGCCTCACGATGCGGATCGCCTAGCTCGAAAATCCAGACACGGAATCGCAGGAGCCTGCTCGCAGCCGATTCGAATCGCGCGCAAGCGCGCTCCTGCGTCCCACGGCGTGGAGTGCGGTGCGTCCCCGCATCGCCTTGCAGGCCGCGCTCAATCGCCGCGCCGGATGGGTTGCCCGCTCGTGATCGGCGTTAGCACCCTTGCCTGAATATCCGCCGCCTGCGGTGATCCCGGTGGGACCAGTTCCATCGCCTGTCCCGCGCTGCGCCGGGCCCCCTCGAAGTCCCCAACTTCGGCATAGCCCGCCGCCAGCGCCGTCAGACAGAGCACATTCTTGTAGCCAGTCAGCTCGCAGGCTTTCGTCGCGCAACGGACAGCCTCTTCGCCGTTGCGCACGTTTCCGTCCATATGCGTGGCCAAAAGAAGCGCCAGATTGCAGTATGCGGCAGCATGGTTCGGATCCAGCTCGATCGCCCGACGATAGAGGCCCACCGCCTCACCCCCGCGCCCAAGCTTCGCCAGCACCGCCCCTTCGTTGGCGTACCCCGACGCAAAATTCGCATCACACTTCACCGCCTCCCTGAAGTGCAGAAGGGCCTCCTCCAGCTGTCCCGATCGCGTTAGGATCTGACCAAGGTTATTGTGCGCGAAAGCGTTTTGCCCATTGAGTTCCAGCGCCTTCCGATAACAGTTCACAGCTTCCGCGTCCCGCCCGGCAACGGCGAGCAGATCGCCATAGTGCCGGTATGCGTCATCATCCAACGGATCGATCTTCAGCGCCGCCATCAGGTGCCCGACGGCCTCGTCCAACTGCCGCGCCTTTATCAGCGTCTGCGCCCAATAGCGGTGGGCGCCCCCGTCCCTGGGATCCATCCTCAAGGCCTCGGCGTATTGCTCCACCGCCTCCCGCGGCCGATTGAGCGAATCGAGAACAAATCCGTACGTCACATGCGTTGCGGCATAGTCGCCCCTCAGCGCCAATGATTCCCTCAGATAGCGTTCCGCCTCCGCCAGTTTTCCTGACTTCGCCAGCGCGGTCCCCTTCTTCATCAGCCGCCGATAGTCCACGGCGGGGATATCGATCTCCTCGATGCCCCCCTCCGGTATGTTCGCGAATTCTGGGATATTCACGGCGCGATTCGCGGAGGTACAATTCGGAACCAGCACCGCCGGTGAATCCCGCCCATCTTCGTCGACGTGCGCCAGAAACATCCTGGTGTAGGGCCCAAACGCTTTGGAGGAGAATGCCAGCCACCTCCCGTTCGGCGACCAGCTGTGCCACGAGTTCATCGGGTACATGTTGCATGTCATCACTCGCACCTCGCCACCCGAGGCCGGGATGATGCACAATTTCGAATCCGGGCGCATCAGCAGGCCATTGTTCGCCTGAACGAATACGATCCACCTTCCATCTGGCGATATCTTCGGAAACGAGTTGCTCTTCCCATTCGCGGAAGCGCCGGGAATGGGCTTGGCGACGCCCCCCCTCCCGCCGTTAAACGGCACGCGATACAGGTCATACTGGATCGGCGTCTCGTTGGGGTCGTTGGCATACGTCGCCCGAGGCCCCCTCCCATAGCTATCCCGGGCCGCGGCCCTTATGAACACGACCTCCTTGCCGTCGGGGCTCCACACCGGATTTGACTGAACGAACTGCGGGTCATCCGCGCCCGGCAGGGTGTCTATTTCTCCGGAAGACTTATCGTATATGGCGATGATGCCCTTCGTCGGATAGAATGTCTGGAGGAACCGGAAATCCATGTAGTTCTGCACGTACACCTCGTCGTGTATGGTGGCAGCCACATAGCGACCATCTGGAGAAATGCGGGGAAAGAGGCCGGAGGATTTTGTACCCTGGGGATTCTGCCGCCGAAAGTCGTTCCAGCTGAACACGTCATCACGTTCCACCGACATGCGCGCCGCCACCGGCATGATCGCGTGCGCTCCCTTGTCCCCATCGGGGCCATCGATGTCCATCGACATCCGCCCCCCATCCGACGCGAACGAATGGCAGTTGGCGCACGTGGGCATGTCATGCAGCACGACGCGCGAGGCGGGTTTCGATATATCGCGCAGGCGCCACTTCACCAGCGGGACGGCATCATCGGAGAGAGGTTTGACCACTCCCTCCTTGGTCCGGCTGGGCATGAGCGGCACATCGCGATAAAAGACCGGCGCGCCAATCGGATCGCTCGACGTGCTGAAGGCGACCGAACCCCTCGACACGACGCGCGCATCCTCGCCCCCACCGAAACCAGGTGCGTCCAGGCCGTAAATCGTCATGACTAGCGCATTGGTTACCGAAGATCTCTTGATCCTTTCCCAGATGGGATCGGGCGGGCGCCATCCTTTGGCCGATGCTATGTTGGCCGATTCTTCGTACCTGTTATTATCGCGGACACATTCCTTATCGATGTCCGGCTCGAGCCGCTTCCCGTCGCACAGGATATGTATCGCGGCCCTGTTCGTGCCGAAGCGGATACTCAACAGCCATGCGCGCGCCGCGGATGCATCATTCCACAACACCTCGGGGGCAACGATATCCGGCGGGAACTGGGATCCCGCGAACGGATAGCAGACACTCAAGACCGCGCACTCCGCATTGGTCTCCGGAATCCTCCGCAAAATGGGTCGAATCAGGTCTGCCGCCGATGCGCCGCCCACTTCTATCCCTTGCGTGGCGAAGATGTCCCCCTCCGGGGCGCGCCCGTTTTCGCACCAGGCGCTCGGAATGACGACAGACCGTGATGCGGCCGCCAGAAAAACGCAGAGGGCAAAAGGCAGCCGTCGCGACACGACTCGCACCATTACGGCATCTGCATCTGTTTCCATCGCATCGTATGACGACGACTGTCAGATAGGGGGTTTGTGATGGCATGCTAGCGCACCTGGGCCCATGTGTCGAGCCGGGCTCAGCAAGCCAGAATCCCTGTGCGGAACGGCATCCAAGTCGGCTCGCCTATGCTCGCCTGTTCATGTTTCAGGCCCGGCTCGGGCAGATGATGGTCCGCAATGTGTGTTGTGCACCGGGTGGCAAGACGGGCAGATCACCATCCGCGTTGGCTGCCTCAAGGCAGACGAAATGCCGAAATCCATCTGGCGGCAGATCATCAAGCCTCCCGGTTTTTTCCACCCACGGGTTCCAGACCACCAAGTCCTTTGCGCCCTGCTGGTTCACCGAGACCTGTCGGCCCCATGCCCCGTCCAACAAGCGGCAGCCATTCCTGTGCCGAAAAATGCGGTCCACCTCGCCACCGAACGTCACCGGCCCGCCCTGTCTGCGGGATTCCCTTGGCCCGACAGTGTCCAGGTACTCAGCACCGTCAAGGCCATCGATGTGCGACCGCATGATATCGCCCACGCGCAGATATGTGTGCAGGGCCGCGCCAAGAGCAAAAGGGCGATCGCCCGTGTTGTGTGTCACGAGGGTGATCGTCAATGTGGCTCCGATATCGGCGACCATCACGAGGCGGAACTCGTGGGGCCAAATCGACCGCGTTCCGGCGTCGTCCCGCAGTTCCATGCGCACGGAAACCCCATCCTCGCGTTCATCGACCGTCCCCCACTCCCAGAATCGCCCCCGCGCAAACCCGTGGGCGGGAAGCCCCGCATCGATCCGGTGCGCGCCGAACCATGGCCAGCACACCGGCACCCCACCACGAATCGCCTTGCCGGGTGAGAAAACCGCCCGTGGGCTCAAGTACAGCATGGGCTGATGGCCGGCGGGGATCCACTCCATCACGTGTCCACCGTGCAACGCTATCCGAGCGTCCGCCCGCGGGTGCCTCATCCGAAGCGACGGGTATCCGGCCCCAATCTCCTCAAGCTCGACCGAGGGAGGCAAAGACATCATGGCATGAACCATGGGACATCGCGCGTGGCCATGCAAGGCGCCCCACAATTCCGCCGCCTAGCAGCCTCTCGGACCTTGGGGTAGTCCGCCAGACTGCCAGGCAGAGAATCCGCAGGATACCCGCCGTCCCGCGCTCCCGTCGCGGCGGCACCGGTCAAGCCGCGCGTTCCACCCTCGATCATCGCGCTGGGGAAGATGGTTGCGCGACGCCCGGGCGGCGCGAGTATTCGCGCATGCGAAAGCACATCCTCCTCCCCGCCCTATTGCTCGCCGTCGCAGCGGCATCGCCTGGCGTGGCTCCAGATCAATCGTCGCCAGGCACCGTATCGGGCGCGCCGAAGACGCTCCGGTCCACGGTGTATGACTGGACGAAACTCGACGTGATCCCGACAAAAACCGGCGAACGGCGCGATATCGTCAGTGCCCCCACCGCCACACTCGCGAGATTCGAGAGCCACGTGACCACGCTCCGCGCCAACGAGGCGCCCCACCCATCGCACAGCCATCCGGACGAGGAAATCGTCATCGTCAAAGAAGGGACCCTGGAGGTCACGATAGACGGAAGGGTGGAAAAGGTCGGTCCGGGATCAACGATCTTCTTCGCCTCCAATGAATCCCACGGCGTGAAGAATGGCGGGGACACGCCGGTGACCTACTTCATAATCCGCATCCTCACCCCGGAAGCCGCAAACGCCGCCGCCAAACAGGTCACCGCTCGGGCACCGGGAACCGGAGCCGCACCGGGCCAAGCGGTTGGCCCAGACTGACGGAAGAAATGGCATCGCCCGGGATGATTTTCCAACCGTGGGCGATCCTGGCAGCATTGCCCTCGGCCTCGGTTGCTGAAAACAGAAAGCGCTTCGAAACCCCGGTCCGCGCGATTCGACCGTCCCTTAGCGTGGCCTCGAGATAGGCGTGGCCCAGACCAAAAATTGCACTCTTGGGGTTGTCGATGCTCAGGTCGTTCGCGACGCGCAGCAATTCCCATTTCTCCGCCGGAATCGGGATCCTCGTCTCGTCCACGAATGCATTGCTTCGCATTGTCGGACCGATGTGGGCCGTCGCGACGCGCTCGCCATTGAGGGTGACGCCGATCTCCGCGCGCTCCTCGGCCCACGGGCAAAGCACCAGCGCGACGGCCTTGGCCTGCCGCAACGCGTCTTCCGTCACGGTCACCGGCGGCCTCGGCGGCGGCTTGATGCTGTCGGTGATCTTGCCCGATTGCCGCCACGCGAACTCACGGATCACCTTCGCGCCAGACCGAAGCTGAACCCGCACCCCCTCATCGACGGTGACGAGGAAAAAACCGCAGGGAGGTCCGGAGACGTAGCCCCAGAAATAGCTCAGTTCGTCGGCCGGAAGCAGCAGGGTGCGCCGCTGCTCCATTGGCACCAGTTCCGGGCTCGACTGGCATGCCACGCCCTGGATCTGCGTGATCGTCGCGCCCTCGATGCGCCGAACCCAGGCGCACGTGTTGTGCGTGTGCCCACAGAAAAATGCGTCCACCGGAAACTGCTTGAAGATCGGCATCAGCGAGCCGGTGAATCGCTCGCTGCTGAATCCCGGACGGATGAGCGGCCACAGCGGATAGTGCGCGAAGAGGAAGGTATGCTGGACGCCGGGGGTCGCGCGGACACGGGCGAGGAATTCCAAAACGAAATCCCGCTGCGCATCGAGGTCCGCCGCCGCGAAATCCAAGAAGACAAAACACGTGTTCCCGTGGCGAAACCCATAGTATGATCGCGTCACCTCGGAGCGCAGTTCGCGCGACACGAGCGGCAGGAACACCTCGGGAAATGCCGTGCCGCCACCATGCTTGTCGTGGTTGCCAACCGCGATGAAGAACGGCAAGTGGAAGCGACCCAGGACATCCTCCATCGCGAAGGAGATCTCCTCTTTCGTCTCGTCATGGTTGGCCAACCGGAACACCCGCTTGCCATCCTTCACGGAGTACGTGCCCCCCTCGGCGATATCGCCGGTGTGGCAGACGAACGCCACGGGAGGGTCGCAGTCCCTGATGCTGTCGGCAATCGTCGCCACGGTCTTGCGGGTCTCGAAGTCCGGCCGCTTGTAATGGAGGTCACCGAGGACAACAAAGCTGAACGGCTTGGCCGCATCCGAGAGCACCGGCACCTCGTCGGCACCCGTGGGCAAGGCCGCTCCCAACGCCAGCAGAAGGATGGGACAACGCCGCAGGATGGCTTTCATTAAGGGTTTCCTTGGTCGGGAATCGCGTTGGTGCACCGTATGCAACCGACGGATGCGATACAACCCACAACGAACCGCTCGGCGACAACTCGCCTCTCTCAAGCCTCATCCCGTTTCAGGGGCCCGCCCGACGTGGCGTGGATGTCCGGTTGATACGAGAATTGGGTTGAAGTGCACGACGCTGTGGCCATTTTAAAATGATCATGAAAACTTTTCCCATTCGCCGGGGGCGCTTGTTTTCGGCCCCCCTCCTCCTTCTCATGGCCGCAGGTCCCTTGGCCGCCCAGAACGACAAGTCCGCCGTTCGCGAGGTCGTCGACCGCATCGCCAGCGCACTCTTGCTCACCGACAAAGGGACGCGCGTCCTGGGCGCGGAGATCGAAGATTCCTTGGACGGGCAAACCTGGAGAGTCCAGTTCCTCGACCCAAAATTCAAGTCCGACCGGCGCCTCGTCGAATTCAGAGATGACAAAGTGGTTTCCGATGACGCCAAGACTCTCGATGACCTCCAGAACACGACCCCTGTCGCCCTGGAGGCCTCGGAAATGTCGCAATCCCCAGGCAACCTGCGCGGGCGGGTCCATGCCGCGGCCAAAGCCGCCGGCGTCGAGCCCAAGAGCTTTCGCTATGTCCTTTTCCATCCAGAAGACAAATCTGTAGCCCGCTGGTATCTCTATGCCTATGATACCGGACACACCATGGTGGGCCGCATGGCGCTCAACGCGCAAACCAGCGAGGTCCTCGCTGCCACCTGGGGCGCGGATGCGCTCACGACCGCCAAGACAAAGAAGAAAGCGCGACGCTCCTCAGGCTCGGGCGCGGAGTCCGAGTTTCAAGAGTTCGGCCGGGATGTGGAACGCACGTTTAAAGGCATCGGCGCCGACCTGGAGCAGTTCTTTACGGGAAAACGGACCGTCGACAAATGATGGCCCGACGGTCAAATTTGGCTTCACTCCGTGCCCTGGCGATGGTTACTTGATGCCCTGCTTTCGACCATGGACACGACCCACCACCCGAGACATCAATGAAAACGCGCACGATCATTGGCCTAACCTTCCTCATCACCTCGGCCGCTTTCGCCGCCGAATTGCCCAAGATTCCCTCCAATCCAATCGCCAGGAAAAAGGAACTGCTCTTCTCCGATGACTTCCAGGGCCGCGAGCCCGCCAAGGTCTGGCACCAGGTCGTCCCGACCTTCGCCGTCGAAAATGGGGCGCTGAAGGGCACGCAGACCCGCGACAAGACCATTCCCGCCGCCGACGGCAAGCCCGAGGTCAAGGCCCACGCCGCCGTGCACGGCCTCGAGATCCCCACCAAGGACAGTATCGTCGAGACCAAGATCCGCTTCGAGGGCGCCTCGATGATCGACGTCGAGTTCGATGACCGCAAGTTCACCGGCTCCCACTACGGCCACATCTGCCGGGCGCAGGTCCGCCTCGACGGCATCACCATCATCGACGAGCGCGACGGCGGCATGCGCAACGACATCCGAGAAATGAGGGATGATCCCACCAAGAAGGCCGAAGTCGCGAAACTCCTTGCAGGCAGAAGCGTCACCTACCCCGCCAAGCTCAAGACGGGCAAGTGGTACACCCTGGTCGTAGAGACCTTCGGGGACGCCATGCGCGTCACCCTCGACGGCAAACCCGTCGCCTACCTCAAATCCTCGGGCATCGCCCACCCCACCAAGTCTAAGATCGAACTCGGCATCGCCGGCAAAGACGGCTACTTCGACGACATCAAGGTCTGGAACGCCCAAGCCCCCTGGCCTTGATCGCACCGCGAATAACGAGGGGACCCCGAGGCCGCGCCGACACTGGAACCCCCCGAATTGACGCCGCCTTCCCGCATCGATATCCTATAAGGGCTGGCAGTGAGCTGCCTGCGCGTGGGAGGTATTGGCGATGCTCGAAATGCAGGAACTCTTGTCCTCTTCGGTGAAGTTCGGCGCATCCGATATCCATATCGTTCCCCTGAGGCCACCTCTTTTCCGCATCAACGGCGACATGCTGGAAAGCGAATCCTCAATCCTGACCCCAGAGGACACGCAGCGGATCATATTTGCTGCGCTGCCCAAGAAGCTCGTCGAGAGGTTCGAGGCGGAGAACGAGCTGGATGCCTCGATCGAAGCGGAGGGGGTCGGCGCGCGATTCAGGATCAACGTTCACCGGCAGAAAGACGGGGTGGGAGCGGTGCTGCGCGTGATCCCGTCGGCCATCCCGACCGCAGAAGAGATCGGCCTTGAGCCGCAACTCGTCAAGTTGACCGAGGCGCCTCGCGGCCTGATCCTGGTGACCGGACCAACGGGTAGCGGCAAATCCACGACGCTGGCCTGCCTGATCAACATCATCAATCAGGGGCGCCGGGAGCACATCCTGACCATCGAGGATCCGATCGAGTACGTCTACCCGAAAGGGACATGCGTCATCACGCAGCGCGAGATCGGCCCGCACTCGTCAAGTTTCGCCCACGCGCTCAAGCGCGCCCTGCGCCAAGACCCCGACATCATCCTGATCGGCGAGATGCGCGACCTCGAGACGATCGGCGTCGCACTGACGCTCGCCGAGACCGGCCACCTGGTTTTTGGGACGCTGCACACCACCGATGCGCCGCAGACCATCGACCGCATCATCGACGTGTTCCCCCCTTACCAGCAGCAGCAGGTGCGCACGCAACTCTCGGTGACGCTGCGGGCGGTGGCCTGCCAGCAACTCTTGCCGCGGGCGAGTGGGGATGGCCGCGTGGCGGCACGCGAGATCATGATCGTGAGCCCGGCCATCGCCAACCTGATACGCGAGGGTAAGACCCACCAGATCTATAGCGCGATCGAGACCGGCGGCCGCGGTGGCATGAAGAGCCTCGATCGCGATCTCGCCGACCTCGTCCGCAAAAAGGTCGTCACCCTCGAGGTCGCCGCGGCGAAGGCCAACGACCCCGAGCAACTCAAACGCTTCGCGGGGGGAGGATCGGCGTGATCGGAAGGCTCAAGGCGATCCCCATCTTTGCCGGTTTTGGCGAGGAGGTGCTCGAGGAGCTGGCTAAGATAGCCAGGGCGCGCCAATGCCAGGAGGGAGAAACGCTCTTCCGTGAGGGCGACGCGGGCGACAGCGTGTTCATCATCGAGAGCGGGGCCGTCGAAATCCGCAAGAAGGGAAGGACGCTGGCGGTCCTCGGCGGGGGCGAGATCTTCGGCGAAATGGCGTTCTACGAGAATGCCCCGCGCAGCGCAGATGCCGTGGCAAAGGCACCCTCCCGCCTTTACGTCATCGGCAACGAGGATTTCCGCCACGTCATCCTCGACCACGCGAGAGAAGGCGTGAAGTTCTTGCTTGGCAACATCCAGGAGATGTCGCGCCGCCTGCGCACGACCTCGCGCTACCTGATCACGGTCTTCGAGACTGGCAAGATGGTCGGGGAGGGTGGCGCGGATGCGGGCGATCTGTCCCGGCGCATCCTCGCGCGACTCCTTGAGGATGTGCCGGACGCCACCGGCGGATGGGTCATGCTGTTGAACCCGTTCACGGGCACGTACGACGAGGGCAGCCGCTGGAAGGAGCCGACCCTAGAGTTTGCCGAGGCCGAGGCCCTGATCCGAGACGGCGACGGCGGCACGCTCCGGCGTCGGGATGGCGCGCGCACCTTGCTCGGCCTGCCGCTCAAGGACGAAGAGCGGGTACTCGGATATATCTGGCTCGAGAAGGGTGGCGGCGACGCGTTTACTACCGAAGAAGAGATCATCGCCTCCGCCGTGGGCAATCAGGTCGGCCTCGGCATCGTCAACGCCCTGCATCGCCAGGAGGAACGGAACCGCCAACGGCTCGAGCAGGGCCGCATGAGGAGACTCTGAAGCGTCGAACCGCGCGTGGCCACGCGCGAAAAACTACTTTACGGTCAGGGGCACGCTCTGGATGTGCTGCGGCGTTCTTGTAAAATCCTCTCCCACAAAGGCGGCAAACTTGATGGATCGACCGGACTGGGCCGCGGGCACGGCAAAAGTCGCCTCGATCTCCCCCTCCCCACGGGCCTTGAGCACCTTGCGCTCCAGCCGTTCCCGACTGTCGCCGGCGAGCATCGTGACGGTGATCGCTTGTTCGCCGACGCCCTCCGCGAAATGATGGCGGATCCCGACCGTGACGGTTCCGTGCGCGACGATGGTTTCCGGGAGGACGAATGCGATGATGTCCTTTCCCGCCTTCGGTCTCGCTTTGGCCGCCCCGCCCTCGTCGGCTGTGGCCTTCTTCCCCTTGCGCGCACCCTTGCCCTTGGGTTTGCGCACGTACTCATCGGCCAGTCCCCGCTTTGCGGAGGCGAGGATCTCCGGTGTGTCCCGCTGCGCGAAGGCCTGCGCGAGAGGGTCTCCCGTTCTCTCCATCAGCGCCAGAAGGTCCTTGCGCATCGCGTCGATCTCGGACTGGCGGGCGCGGTCATCGATCAGGTTGTGGCGCTCGAATCGATCGTCCGTCATGTCGTAGTATTCCTCCGAAACGCGATGCAGGTAGAAGTCGGTGCGGGCCTTGATGGAGGGGTTGGTCTCGGCCGCCGCTAGCATCGCCGTCCATGTCAGGCCGTTCATGTTCTCCGCCTTGTATTGCGTCTTGCCGTCGCACCACGCGTTCCAGATATACGAGCGGTCTTTCGTCCGCACGCAGCGCATCGGCAACCAGAGATTCGCAGAGGTTGCGTTGTAAAAAGTGTAGATCCTGTCCCAGCCCGGCATCCTCTCGCCCTTTAAAGCGGGCAGAAACGACCGACCGTCCACATCGGGGATTGGGGGCAAGCCAAGCGCGTCCAGGAGCGTCGGCGTGAAATCGACCGTCGAGACCAAGTGGTCGCGATCCAAGCTGCCTGGCTTTATCGTGCCGGGCCACCGCAGGATGAGCGCCCCGCGGGAACTGTTCTCGTAGTCGTTTGATTTCGCGAAGGGGAATGACATGCCGTGGTCGCCACCATAGAACATCACGAGCGTGCTGTCGCGCGCCCCGGCATCATCGATGGCCTTGAGCACGGCCCCCACGCAATCGTCCAACCGCCTGACATTCGTGTAATACTGCGCCACCTCCCGGCGGATCTCCGGCAACTCCTCCAGAAAGCCGGGCACGACGATAACCTCCTCCGCCTTGATCCAGCGGCTGGGAGCGTCGCCGTGGGCGAGATCGTCCGGCCCGTTCGCCCCGATGAAGGGGCGGTGAGGATCGGTGCAGTTGACGTGGTGGAAGAAAGGCCTGCCCTGGCCGCGGGCCGCGTGAATGAACTTTTCGGTCGCCTCCGCCAGTCTGGCCGGGGAACGGCTGATCTGCGTCTCTCTATGGTCCACGCAGAAGCTCTCCTCGGGCTGATAGTGCGCGTTTTTCCCAAACATCGAGATGAGATAGCCCGCGTCATGCAGCTGCTGGTTGAGGGTGCGAACGCCCTTGCGGATTGGGAAAAAACCCATGGCGCCGCTGCGATGCGGGTAGAGGCCGGTGTGCATCGTCTCTCGCACCGGCTGGCAGACGGCCACGGTGGAGTAAGCGTAGTGGAAACGCATCCCATCGGCTGCCAGGCGGTCCAGATTCGGCGTCAGGTCTCGGATCGGGCACCCGTAGCAGCCCGCCGAGTCATGGTTCATATCATCGGCCGTGATCAGGAGGACATTCGGCCGGGTTGCATCTGCCCCCGGCGACGCCAAGGCCGAAATCAGCGCAAGAGCGAGGGCGTGGATCGATGAGACTCCGCGTCGCATCCCATCAGCCATGCGGACGATCTAGCAGCCGGGCCAATGCACGTCGAGCTGGCTCGGGTGGCCCCATCACCGGGTGCCGTTGTCCCCATGCCCCAACCACACCCGGGCGTGACTTTCCCCTATTCAATCGTGTCCCTCGCACCACCATCTTTCGCCGGCGCTTTTCTAACGCAGCGGAAACCAAGGGTGTCACTTGCCAGACACGTGTCCAGGACCGATCGGTCGCCATGGCGACCGGAAGAACGACACGCCCGCGCATTGGACTTCCACGAGCCGCCACGGACCACCCTTTCCGGACCGCTGGCCGCGGGCCCGTGCGGATCGCAGCCTGGACTGGTCTTGTAGTAAACCGCGTCGAAAACGTCGTTGCACCATTCCGCAACGTTGCCGTGCATGTCGAAGAGTCCCCATCGATTGGGCTGCTTCTGCCCCGAGGGATGGGTCCGGTTGCCAGAATTCGCGTCGAACCAAGCATACGCCCCGAGTGCGCGCGCATCGTCGCCGAATGCGTACTGCGTGGCGGCGCCGGCCCGGCAAGCATATTCCCATTCGGCCTCGGTGGGCAGCCGATAGCCGTCGGCTTCGAAGTCACACGTCCACGTCGCCTCGTCATAGCAGGGTTTCAGGCCTTCGGCGCGCGAACGCTCGTTGCAGAAACGGGCCGCATCCGTCCAGTTGGCCTGATCGACCGGGTTTTGGAGATCCTTGAAGTGCGATGGATCCGGGAGCTGCGCCTTGGCGTACTGGTGCTGGGTCACCTCGCAGCGATCCATCAGAAACGAAGAGACCCACACCTTATGCGCGGGCGATTCGCAAGGCTCGCCGTTCGCACCGCCCATCTCAAAGCTACCGCCGGGAACCAGGATCATCTCGGCCCCCGACTTCGTTCTCACGACGACCGCCTGGGCTTCCCCCGCCTTCACGGCTGCGGGCCGTCCCCTACCTCCGCCGCAACCGGCGAGGCAAAGACATGCGCCAGCCATCAAAGACAGGATCGGCCACGCGCGTCTCAGCGCCATCTCCTTCACGACGTTCCCGGATCCATCAGACCGTGCCCGCCACTCGGCCGTCACTTCGTGCCGGCCGACAGAGGCACCCAGTCCGGCTCCTTGTTATCCAGCCCATCGGTCGTGACGGGCACCCAGTTTCCCCCCAGATCCGCCACGCAGATGTTCCAGGTCGGCGCGCGTTGGCCGGGCATCTCCTTGCCGGCTTCGGGCCCAAAGCTGAACGCGACGTGCCTGCCGTCCGGTGCCCAATCGACGTGGTAGACCTTGAATCCTTTGGCGCAATGCACCAGTGCGCGCACGTGCTCGACTCTAGGCTCCGTGCCACCGAACGCCACGTCCCCAACTTTCAATGTTTCGTCATTGGCACCCCACGCCAGCTGCGCACCGCTGGCAATAAGATCGGGACGGCATCCCCCCACGCCCCATTTGGCGAGGTCAAAAACTCGGGTTCCATTCGCCTCGAAAGCCAGAACGGCATGTTTGAAGCCCATGCCGCCGTGCACCGTGCCGACGAACCAATCCCTGTCGGGCGACCATGTCAGATTGTAGAGGTGGTGCAGCGCGGCGTTCGGGTGAGGCGCGTGCTTCCCCGTCGCGACGTCGTAGATCATCATGCCCTTGCTCGCGTAGTCCGTGAGGGTGTATTTTGGGAATTCGGCCGGGAGGTAGGCAATCCATCTACCATCCGCACTCCAGCAGCCCTCGCGCGCGTTGTCGGCAATCCTGATCCGGCCGGTCCCATCCATGTTCATGAGATAGAGATTGCGCACCTTCTGCGCGCCAACCGTCTCGTCGATAACGCAGCAGATCCTGGTGCCATCGGGCGAAACGTGCGGGTAAAGCTCATCGACATCTGGCGTGTGGGTCAAGTTCACCTGCCCCGAACCATCCGCACCCACCATGCAGAGGTCCCAACTCGTGCCGCGGTAGCTCTCGTACACGATCTTGAACGGGATCTCATTCAGCCGCATCTCGGCGCGGACTTTCGCCTCGTCGCCCGCTGGCTGGCCGCTTGCCGACCCCATGATAAGCGCACCGGCAAACCAAAGGGCGGGGCATCGTGCAGCCGACCTCCCGAGATGCGATGTGGCGCCCGTACAGCCGACCATGGCGCAAGCTTACCAGAGCGGATCGAACACGTGCAAGGCGGGCGCGTCCCCCGCCTCGCAACCGCGATGCGGTTCGGCGGCGGGGTTGCCGCATCGAGGTCAAACGTCGCCGCCGCGACGTCCTGAGCGAAGTTTGCCGGCAGCGGCCAATTCGCCGTAGCGCCAAAGCCATGGCTCGCCGGTGTGTTGACCGGCGCCCCCTTTCGGTTCAGCTCGCGAGCGCATAGCCCGTGCAGCGACTCAGTGCCGGAAAATCAACTCGCCAGCGCCTCGCGGACTTTGGCGGTCAGATCGCCCATCGAGAACGGCTTCTGGAGAAAGTGCTCGCCCTCATCCAGTTCGCTCTGACGGCCGAGGATGTCGGCCGCGTGACCCGACATGAAAATCACTTTTGCTCGAGGACAGAGGGACAGGATGCCTTTCGCCAGATCGGGGCCCCGCATCTCGGGCATCACGACGTCAGTCAAGAGCAGTTGGATCCGATCGGGGTGTTCCCGCGCGAGCCGAATCGCCTCGCTCGGCGTGGCGGCAGCGAGCACCGTGTGTCCCGACTGCTCGAGCATCTTGCGGGCCACATCCAAGAACTTCGCCTCGTCCTCCACGAGCAGAATGGTCTCCCTGCGGCCAGGGGCCGCCGGTCTCGCCCCCCCGTCCCCGGACCATGGCGCCGGTTCCTCCTCGCAGCGGGGCAGGAAAATCTCGAAGGTGGTCCCGCGGCGCGGCTCGCTGCTGACGCGGATGAAACCGTTGTTCTGCCGGACGATGCCGTAGACCGTGGCGAGGCCAAGACCCACGCCTTTACCCGGCCCCTTGGTGGTGAAGAACGGCTCAAACACGTGCGCGAGCGTCTCGGCATCCATCCCGTGGCCGTCGTCCCTCACAGCCAGCAGCACGTATTCGCCGGGGAGAGAACCGTCGTGGGCGGCGCAGCAGGCGTCATCGAAAACAGCGCTGCTCGTCTCGATGGTGATGCTGCCCACGCCGCGAATGGCATCCCGGGCGTTGATGCACAGGTTCGCCAGTATCTGGTCGATCTGCGAAGGGTCGATCCTAGCATGCCCGGTGCCCTCGCCCGGTCGCCACGAGAGATCGATGTCTTCGCCGATGAGCCGCCGCAGCATCTGGAGCATCCCGCCCACCGTCTTGTTCAAATCGATCACCCGGGGGGCAACGGTCTGCTTGCGGGCAAAGGCCAGGAGCTGCCGAGTGAGTTCGGCGGAGCGCTCGGCAACCGTGCGGATCTCCCGCAGGTCATCACCCAGTGGATCTGACGGATCAACCCGGTCCAGCGCCAGCTCCGCGAGCCCGAGGATCGAAGCGAGCATGTTGTTGAAGTCGTGCGCTATGCCGCCAGCCAGCCGACCCACCGACTCCATCTTCTGGGCCTGGTTCAACTGCTCCCGCAGTCGGGCCCGCTCCTCGTCTGACCGCCTGCGTTCGGTGATGTCTATCTCGACACCGTCCCAGATTAAATGGCCGTTCGGCAGGCGCCGCGGGGCCGAGGTGAAAAGACGCCACCCCGTCCTCCCCGAAGGAAGGGTGACACGAACCTCGGCGCAGAAGGGCGTCATTGTCTCGATCGCCACCTTCTCGCGCTCGGCCACGATGAGGCGATCCTCCTCGTGGATCTGGCCGTAGATGCGCATCGAATCTTCCAGCGCCTCGGGCCCAGAGATCTCGTGGAGCGTCGCGACGCCGCCACTGATATAGGTGAACCGGCGCTCCCGCCCATCCGTGCCGGTGTCCACCTGATAGACCAGCCCGCCGGGCAGGTTGTCGCTCAGGCTGCGCAGCTTCCGCTCGCTCTCCCTGATTGCCTCCTCCACGCGTTTCCGGTCGGTGATGTCAATGCTGATCCCCATGATCCCCTCCACGTCGCCACCCACCCGGATCGGGTGGACGACGTTGTAGAGGACCCGAGTCTCGCCCCTGACCTCGCATTCCACCTCGACCTTCACCGTCTCCCCGGCAAACGCCCGCGCATTCTGCCCCTGCAACAGTGCCAGCGTCTCCGGCGCAACATCCAATTCCTCGGCCCGCCGGCCGATCACATCTCCCCAGCGCTCCCGGCACACGGAGTTCTGCAGCACGTAGCGCCCCGCGCGATCCATGGCGAAGAAGTCGCACGGCAGACTCTCGATGACAGCGGCCAGGTGCGAGCGGCTGGTCAAGAGCGCGCGCTCTGCCTCTCGTCGCTCGGTGAGATCCACCAACCACGCCATGAGGCTGTGCGCCTTGCCGTGGGCGTCCCGGATCACCGACGCCGATACCAGCACATTCACCGTCGTTCCGTCGCGCCGCCGCGCCGCCAGTTCGCCGGTCCAGTGCCCCTTCTCGATCAACTCGCCCCCCACGCGCATCGCCCGCGCAGGATCCCACCACATCTCGGTCGCCGAACGCCCCAACACTTCAGCCGCGTCCGTATAGCCCCACAGCCGCAGAAAGGCGGGATTTACGTACGTCAGCCTCAGGTCGAGATCGGCCAGGGCGATCCCGTCCGCACACGAGGCGATGGCGTGCTCGCGGACCTCCATCTCTCGCCGCACCCGGTCCCGATCGGTGACGTCCAGCAGCACCGCGAATATCAGGCCCTCGCGCAGGGGGCTTGCCCGGAACTGGATCGTGCGTCGCGCGCCATCGCGACGGACGATCTCGTGAATGTCATCCAGACTAATCGCCCCGGGGTCCACGTCCGCCCGCCAATTCGACGCGGCCCGGCCGCAATGGCCCGGATCGGGATAGGCGCGCCGGATCCAGTCCGCCGCCGTCGGGATATCCTCTTGGGTGTAGCCGGTGATCGCCGTGAATTCGCGGTTGACGTAGAGGCAGCGCCCGTCCGGTGCCGTCCCGGCGACAATGACCCCGAAAGGCGCATTCTCTAGGCTGGCGCACAAGAGCGATTCGGCCGACCGACCAGCCTCGCCCTCAGCCACTCTAGGATCCGAGGGGACACCCCCCCCACTCACCGCGTCCATGGACAAAGTCTACCATAACGGTCCGTCGAGCGTCGATCCCCTGCCCCGCATATCGGGATGACGATGTGCGCGCTTAATCTGCCACATGGCGAAGCGCGCCGTGGGTCTTCTCACGCCGAGGCATCAGCCCCCCACAAGAGGCAGACATCGCACCAAAGTCTGACTGGCACCAAATCCGCGTCTCCGGACTTGCGTCTCCGCCTCAACATCGTGACACTCGAGCGCGGAAAAACACACAAGGAGTCCCTCCATGCGCCACATCATAATCCCCTTCGCCGCGATCGCGGTATCCGCAGCGGCCGCCGACATGCCCGACACGTCGAAGATGAACGTCCTTCTCATCGATATTGAGGACTGCAACGCGGCAGTCTGGGGCTGCTACGGCAACCCCATCTGCAAAACGCCGAACATCGATCGCTTTGCCTCCGGCGCGGTCCGCTTCGACTCGGCCTACTGCCAGGCCTACTGCTGCAACCCGACGCGCACATCCTTCCTGACCGGGCTCCGGCCGTTGACCACGGGCGTGCTCTCCAACGGCCACGTGATGAACCAGCACCTGCCCACGGGTGTCCTCACACTGCCCGAGATGCTCAAGAACAAGGGACTTTACACCGCGGTGATCGGAAAGTTGTTCCACACGGTTGACTACGCCGACCGGCAATTGGCGACTTTCGACCGAATCGAGATGTATAATAAACCCAAAGGCTGGAACGGGCCGGGACCGATTATCGACCTCCCCCCCGCGGAGCGCGCGCGAACCAATCCGCCGCCCCCCAAAGGCAAAGGCAAGGGTTATGGCGAATGGAAGCGGCGACAGTCGGACCGGTACGGCGACTCCGGCCTGGCGCGAGAGCAGGAGCCCGACTACCAGAAGGCGCAGGTGGCCGCGGCTTTGCTGAAGGAGTTCGCGAAAACCAAGAAACAGTTCTTCCTCGCCGTGGCGCAGGCGCGCCCCCACACCCCACTGATCGCACCCAAGAAGTACATCGACATGTACGACCCGGCCAAGATCCCAGAGCCGCCGGCACCCGCCTCGAGCCTCCGCGGCTTCCCATACACGAAGCGCGCCACCGGCGGCAACCCCGACATCTTCACCAAGCAGCAACCGACGGCGCAGCAGGCCCGCGAGGCGATCGCGGCCTATTACGCATGCGTGAGCTTTGTGGACGACAACGCCGGTGTGATCCTCGACGCCCTCCAGAGCGAGGGGCTGGACAAGAACACCATCGTCATCTTCCTCGGCGATCACGGCTTCCACCTCGGCGACCACAATTTCTGGTCCAAGTATTCGATGCTCGAGGCCACGCGGCGCGTGGTGTTCATCGTGCGCGTGCCCGGCGCCCCGGCCAACGGAAAGGCGTGCCGCGGGTTCGTCGAGTTCGTTGATATCGTGCCGACGCTGGCCGAACTGTTAGGGCTTGATGCGAAGAACGCCCTCGAAGGCACCAGCCTGGTGCCGTTGCTCGCCGATCCTGACCGACCCTGGAAAAAGGCCGTGTTCATGGTGGATGGCAACGGCGACCAAGTCGTGCGCACGAAAGACTTTAGTTACCTCGAGTTCAAGTCCGGAAAGGCCGACGTCCCGGCCGCGCTCTACGACCTGCGCAAGGACCCCTGGGAGACAATCAATCTCGCCGAAGAACCCGCATTCGGGCCGGTGCGCGATCAAATGGCCGGTCTCCTCAAAGCCGGATGGAAGGCCGCACTGCCGCCGGGCCGCTGAGGAAGCGCCTCGGGTAGTGAGGCTGCTGCCTGGCGCCATGGTGATGGTTGCCAAACCGAACGACCCGGTGTCACGCTGCTGCTGCCCCAGGCATGGAGGCGCCGTCGCCCCTCTCAGCCACCACGCGGAGGACACCCGAACTGCTCGTCGGCACTGTTGAGTCGCAAATTGTAATCATTCCATCTATCGATCCCAACCATGCGCATCATCAGACCTCCCCTCCCCGATTTGATAGCAACGGCAGTACTCTTGGGGTCCCCACTGCCTGCGTTCGGCGCGACCGAAGCCGCACACGGATCGCAGCCGCCCACGCTCGCAACCGCACGAACCGCCGACGAGGACTGGGGCACATATGCCATCGTCCCCGTTAGCGCGCAGGCGATGGTGCTGGAGGCCGTGGACTCGGGTCGCGCCGAGGGCACGGTCGTCTCGATCAATGCACCAACAGGTGGCGAAAATCAGAAATGGATCATCGCGCCGAAGGACGGACATTTCTTAACGATCAGGCCCGCCCATGATCCCTCGCTCGTGCTCGCCGCGAGTGACGGGGGCACGAATAAGGGGACCTCCATCGTCCTCGAGAAAGACCTCGGACGACCGTGGCAACTGTGGGCGCTGATGAAGCACGAGGATGGCGGCTACTGCCTCACGCCACAGCACGCACCCGCGCTCGGCCTCGATCACCTGGGCGGCAGGCCGAATCCTGGTGCAAAGATCGATCTCTGGACCTGCAACCCGACCGACCGGCACCTGCAGTGGTTCATCAGGCCGCTCGCCGGCACCGGCACCACCTCACAGCCTGCGACGGAAGGCGCGAGCACGTACGAGCCACCGGCGATCAACCAGGAGGACATTCTGCCCGGCAGCACGAGCCAGTTCACCTTCGCGGAGAGCAAGATCTATCCTGGCACCATGCGCGATGTCACCGTCTTCATCCCCGCGCAGTACGACGGCAAGCGGCCAGCCTGTGTCTACGTGAAGACCGATGGCTTCAACCCGCGCGAGAAGGCGCTGATGGAAACGATGATCGCGACGAAGGAGATGCCGGTGACCGTCGGCGTATTCGTCCGGCCCGGCGAGTTGCCCGCGCCGATGAAGGGCGCGCTGGGCCGCCGCAACCGCTGCTACGAATACGACGGCGTTGGCGACGACAATGTGCGCTTCCTCACCGACGAGTTGCTGCCCTTCGTCGTGAAGAAGTTCGGCCTCAACCTCTCAACCGACGGCAATGACCGATGTATCTCTGGCGGAAGCAGCGGCGGCATCGCGGCTTTCACCGCGGCGTGGCACCGGCCCGAGGCCTTCAGCCGCGTGTATGCGGCGAGCGGCAGCTGGGTCGCGTTCCGCGGCGGACACGAGTTTCCCACCATGGTGCGGAAATTCGAGGCGAGGCCCATCCGCGCCTTCCTCACCACGGCCACGCACGACATGGAGAACGCCGCGGGCGACTGGTTCCTGCTCGATCAAGAAATGGACAAGGCACTGAAGTTCTCGGGCTACGACTACCGCTTCCGGATCATCGATGGCCGCCACGGTGCTGGATACATCGACAATTGGCGGGAGGGCATGGCGTATCTCTGGAGCGGATGGCCCGAGCGCGTGAAGGCGGGACCGAGCGCGCCGCGGGCGCAGGACATCCTGATCCCCGGCGAAGGCTGGCGGCTCTTGGCCGAGGGATTCAAGAGCACGCGCGGCCCCGCCTGCAATGCCAGCGGCGAGGTGTTCTTCGCCGACACCTCCAATAATAGGATTCACCGAATCGACCTCGACGGAAACGTCCGGGAATTCGTCGCCGATGCGGGGCACGCTCACTGCGTCACCGTGGCTTCGGATGGCAGGCTATACAGCATCTCTGAGAAGTCCGGCCGTCTCATGAGCTACGATGCGTCGGGCGCCGCCACCATCGTCTTCGATGGCATTCGTGGTCACTCCATCCTCGCCGCGCCCGGCGAGGGATTATATGTTTCCAGCAATGGCGACAGCCCAGGTGAATCGGGCAAAGTCTGGTTCATCAAGGACGGCAAAAAGACGCTGGTCGATACGGGGCTGAAGTTCGCCACCGGACTGGCGTATCGTCCCGACCAATGGTTGCTCTCCGTGGCCGACGGTCATTCTAAATGGATCTATAGTTACCAGATGAACGCCGACGGCACGCTCGCAAACAAGGAACGATTCTTCCCGCTGCATGTCGCCGACTGGGATGATGACGCGGGCGCGGAATCCGTGTGCTACTCGATCGAAGGCCGACAGTTCATCGCAACTCGCAGCGGCGTTCAAATAAGCGCCGATGACGGCCCCACGCAGATCATCGTCCCCGTGCCCGATCGAAGCCGCGTGATCGGCGTCTGCCTCGGCGGCAAGGAAAAGAACGTGCTCTTCGCCTTCTGCGGGAACCGAATCTGGAGCCGCAAGGTGCAGCATCACGCCATGGGCACTTTCGCGCCGTGGACGCGGGTCCCACCCACCAAGCTCTGAGCCGCAACGCCAAGCGGCCAGTGCAGATAGGGGCAAGCGAATCAGCAGCGGCGCTGCTTCATGGTTCTCTCCCGCATTCACTCGCCGCTGAATTTGATCGGGCGCGTCGTCACCGCGCCCGCTCTCTCGCCGGCGTCCATCGAGGCAAAGCCGTCGTCGCTCGTGGCGAGATCGAGACGGTTCTGCTACTTCTTGTCGCCTCGCAGACGATCCGCTGCCGCGTCACCGCACTTGGCCCAATCCGGATTCTTGGCTTTGTACTCCTGAAAGGCCTTATACTCGACGGCCGTGATCCGCCCGTCGCCGTCAGCATCAATGACGGGGAACAACCAACCCCAGCCCGGCTTGCCAGCTCCCCACTCGGCCGCCGAGACAAGTCCATCGCCGTCCCTGTCGCAACCCTCCAGCAGAACTTCAAAAGTCAGCGGTCGCCCTCGACCACCCGTGCCCGAGCGGGGCGTCGCGGGAACTGGGCCGTCCCAGGCGAGTTTCTGCCCGGCGCGCCCGAGCGCCCCTCGAAATGCGGCCGGGTCGATCTGCTGCACAGCGGCGTTCTCATCGAGCGCCCGGACGGCGGCGATGCCCGCTGACTCACCGCAGATCATGAACACCGGCTCCATCCGGGCAGAGGCATAGCCGAGATGGGAGGCGGAGAAGCACACCGGCACCAGGAGGTTGTCGCACTCATCCGGGCGTGGCGTGATGGCGCGATACGGGATCGGGTACGGGACGTCCGTCGGCCCCCGGCTTCCACCCACAAACATTTTGCCCTCGAGGCCCACGTACATCCGCCCGTCGCGCCGGAACCAGATCCGCCGCGCGGGATACGTGTCGATGCCGTACTGGGCGAGGCCGATGGGGTCCTCGATGTTCGCCCGGTTGTACACGTCGTGCGCCGTTATCGTGTAACGGCCGACAAGGCGCCGCGCCACCCGTATGTATAACTGGTGTGGCCACCCTCCAGTGTCGGCGTGGAATCGGCCGTCCAGCCCGATGGCGGCGGTGCGTCGGCGAAATGCTTCGGGCACGCGGGCGTCGGTGCTCATGAACGCATGCAGGCCCCGCAGGTAATCCTGGTGCTGCTTCCAGACCCGCGCCTTTTCCGCGGCATCGCCCGCAGCATAGCGGTGGCTTATGCCTACAGGCGCCATCGAGAACAGCGACTCGCGATGATAGTTCCATTCGCCCGAGTTCAACCATCCCGGGAAGATCCGCTCAAGCCGACGGAAGAGCTGCCCCTCATCCGGGGACGTCTCCACCAGGTATTTCACATATCGGCCCACAAGCTCGAAATCCGACGGGTCATAACCGTCCGGGGGCGTCAGGGGGATCCGCCGCGCCGGATCGTCCGTCGTATAGTAACGGTAGTTGTAGGCCTGCGTGTATTCGTCGGCCGCACCCGGCGCCTTGTCGTGCGCGTCTTCAACCCATTTGAGCAGGCCGCTCGAGGGGTCACCCGGCACCACGAAGGGATCGATCGGCGCCTCTTCCATGGGGGGCTGCACCCCGGCGGACTCCTCGCCAAACTCCCCGGCGGATTCGCGCCCCACCCTCCACGACACGCCCGCGCGCGGCATCATGTCCCCCTCGTAACTGGCATCGATGAATATCTTCGCCGAAACCCGGAGGTTGGCGCCGGCCTTGGGTTCCGCCACGGGGCAACCCAGGGCATCGAACGGCGCGAGATCGAAAGTGGCCTCACGAATCCTCGCCCCCCGCTTGTCACATGCGGCGATGCGGTGCTCGAAGATCACCGGCACGCCACGCTCGCCAAGCAACCTCTCAAAATCGCGGCGCACCTCGTCGGGGTTCATCTTGGACAGGGCGCCCCGCCCCACGTGGTCCCCTTCCCACTCGGGACTGCCCAGCGTCCGGAGGAGTTCGCGCGTTAGCCCGCCGGTCGCCGCATAATTGGGGCAATCCTGCATGGGCTTCAGGCCCGCACCGAGCATCCCGCCCACCCATCGACTCGGTTCGACGATCACCACGCTGTGTCCCCCGCGCCGCACCGCGACGGCCGCCAAGATGCCCCCTGGCGTGGCACCGTACACGCAGACGTCGGCCATCTCCACGCGCGGCGCCTCTGTTCCTGCAGCTTCAGGCGACGGCGGGAGAAGGAGAATACCTGGGACAACCCACCAGAGAAGTCGGCGCATATGCAATTTGTAGGTTACCGCCAAATCTGGCCCGAGGCAACCGATGCCGCGCACCCGTCGCAGGCTGCGTTCGGGCTCCCCCGCTAACGGCTAGACCAGAATCCAAACCCGCAATGAGAGTGAACGGCCCACCGGCAGCGGATTCTTTCTGCATTGGAAAGGGCCGGCCGGGGAGCCACGGACATTCACATCCCTTCTCTATTGGTTGCCTTCGATTCTCAACGAACCGGGTTTCAGGATGAAACCGTCGGGCATGGAATAGTTTACCGCGCCGAAATTCACGGTGACGCAGACGCCATTAGCGAACGACGACTGCTGGACGGTCCGGTCCGCGCTCAGGATGCGGTGGCCGATCATTTCGGACTGCGCCGTGAGCTTAGATACCGGCTCGGCCACGCGGTAGCTGGCGAAAATCCGTTCGCGGAATTGGGGCCAATTGTCCGGGCTGACGACGTACATGGGCGGCGCTCCGTACAGCGCGTTGAACAAGTCCCGCTTGCCCCAGATCGCCGGCAACTTGTTGTTGTAATCGCCCCAATACCAGTAGGAGACGACGCAGTCGTGGTAAACGAGCTCGAACAACGGCAACCGATACGACTCGCCGGTCTGGTATTTGACGACAACCGCCGGAGCCTCATCCCATATCTTCACCATATTCCGCCCCGCGTCGGGCACCCGGCAGACGATCAGGCTTAGCATGCCCTCGAAATAATCGCAGGACGGCACGAACGCTTCGTGCCCGGTTTCGGAACCGAGAACCAGGTTGAATTCCTCTCCGGGCAGCGTCAGCAGCTTCGCCTTGAACTCGCGGCTTTCCGACCGTGACGTTGGGTGCGCCGGGGACCAACACTCGGACCATGTTGAGCAGGCTGTTACGTCGATGAATCGGCCGCAATACGGCTTTGTCCTAAGTTCTTCCGCAATCCGCTTCCGCGCGTAGGGAAGTGCCTGACGGTCGCAAAGCTGGTTGCAGCTGATCCGCGTAATCTCTTTCCCGTCGCGAAAGATTGGGTGGTTCAGCGGAACTTGCCAGCCGCAGGCGCGGGAGCCGTCGCGATTAAGACGCAAGTCCTGCGGAAACGCTTCCTTTGGCCACTCGTTCTTGATCGCGGTCAAATTGCCATACTGCTCCGGGTCCATGACGTCCTGATAAATGTCGTACCGGCTGGACAGGGCGCCATCGATGGCGTTGATCTCTCGTACATGAGCTGCGTCCGATCCGGCACCGATAAGCAGCCGGTCCATGCCGTTGGCGCGCATCTCCCGATAGATCGCCAACTGCGCGTCCTTGAACCGCTGCGTCTCGGGCGACTCCCGATAATTCCCGGAGGCTTCTTCGTACAGGTTCTTGGACTCGCTGCTGAACTCGCCGGAAAGAACCCAGATATTCGCCGCGCCGAAGAGCTTCCCAAGATTGTCTTTTCTCGCCGGATTCCGCTTCATCTTCTCCGCGAACGGAACGACAAGGCCCCTTTCCTGCACGTATCGGCGATATCGCTTGCAGATGGCCACGTGCCCGCCAGTGTCAAAAAAGACGAACCGGAGCCGCCGGGCGCATCCAAACTTCTCCCGGTCCGCGCCCCAAACTTGACGGACGGCCAACAGGCGACCGTTCGAATTTGCCTTTTCGGAGTCTGTGGGAGATTGAGCGGGTCCGCCGAAAGCAGCCCCTGCGGCGCGCAGCAATTCGATTCCGGAATTATCCGCCGTCTCGCAGATCGCCACATACGCGGAACCGCTGGTCGCTTCTCCAGATGGCATAATCCGATCTTCCGCCGCCGCGAAAAACGCCATCGTGACTCCGTGGCCGGAATAGTACGGGCGAACTCCCAACGGCGGGTCGGAGTCTTCAACGGGATACGAGATCCCTTCCCCGATCGGAACTATTATTCGATCGCCCGGCGTGGACTCAAACGCGGGGGGAAAGAAGATCGGCGTTTGGATCTCCGTTCCGGCCGGCGCGCAAAGCTCCACGGCGAGTTCCGGCTGGTCCGGTGCCAAACGAATTACCGCGCGGTAGCCTTTCGCCTGCCCGGGGAGAATCAGATCGAACGAGGCTGAATCCTTCGACAGTTGGAATCCCGACGTCTTGATGCCTGCGTCCAACTGCTTCCACACACGCGTTGTCCGCTTATCGACAACGTCGAATCGCGCGCCGGTTCCTGCGTCCGAACCCGAGTCAAACAGAACCCGCAGATACCCGTTTTCCAGGACTGCCGGCGTCGCGGAGTTCGCAGGTTCTTGGGCGGAAGCGCGGGAACAGGATATCAGTATCCCGACGGCAACCACAACCGCTGCTAGAATCAAACGCCTCATGCCGATAGGGAATTGGTTCTGGAGGGTCGGCGGCGTCGGCCTGCTCCCGTCGGGCTCCGGCCAAAGGGATCAGAATCCATGGGTGACGAGCTTCGTGTGGCCTGCCCCGTTCCTCCCAGATCTCCCTCAGCCAGCAAAGCTCGGCTCGCCCTCCTTCCGATACGGCTTCAATGCCTCGAATCGGTACTCGATCTCCGCGATGTCCTCCGGGGTCAGTTTCAGTTCCGAAAGGATGGGCGACGAGGGGATTGCGCTGCGAGGCCCGTAGCTCCGCGTGACCATCGTCCTGAATACGCCGAATTTCTTCCAGAGGTACAACTGGGCGCCGCGGAAGGTGCCTCCCGGAACGCTGTCGCTCAAATTCGTCATCAGGAGGAATTTGCTGTATGCGTCTCGGAGGGCGGTCGGATCCTCGCCGCTCTGCTGCAGTCCCCAGATACGGGTTAGGACGTCTGCGTACACGGCGCGCTCGGTGATCAGCCCTTCGGTGCCGAGTCGCGACTCGTGGAGCCAGCCGAGCCCGCCGCGGGCGCTGAACACGCGGCGGATGGGTGGCCGCGCCGCCAGCAGCGCACGTATCCGCGCGACGACGGACCCCGCTTCCTCCTTGACGTAGCCAAAGTGCGGGAACTCCTTGGCCAGTTCGATCAGGAGCGGCAGCGAGGGCGCCAACCCCTTGTAGGCAACGCCGCCCGTGGTCTGGAGGATCACCGGCCGCTTCGCCACAGCCGCGAGCGCGCGCCAGTACTGGCGCAGGTCGGCCTCTGTCGTGCCCGAGTCCGGCGGCCGCGAGATGATCGCCGCCGGCGCCAGCTCCTCGGCATGCTTTGCGAAGACCAGCATCTCGTCGGTGTCCTTACCCTGCACGCCGAGGCACAGCGCCGTCCGCAGGCCGCGAGCCGCCTTGGCCAGGACCTCCATTCCCTGAAGCTTTTCGTCGGTCGTCAGCAGATCGACGCTGTCGCCCGACTGTGGCCAGATCATGCCCGGGCACCCGCCCCAGTCCACGAACCGCGCCTGGTTGGCCAGCGCGTCGAAGTCTACCGCGCCCGATGCCGTGAAGGGCGTCGTCAGAATCGGAAACGGTCCTCGGACCCGCGGGTCTGCGGGGGCCGCGTTCGCGGGCTGGTCCGTCCGCTGCTCGCTTCCCAGGAGGGGCGTTCCACCGCCTATGCCCAACACGCCGGCCATCGCGGCCTCGAGCATCTGTCGCCTCGTTAAGTGCGATGCCGGGGACACAAAGCCCCTCGCTGACAAATGACGATAATCCAGTGGCTCAGTTTTCATAGTTCAGATCCTTTGAAAGAGTGGTCTTCCTGCCGGCGCATACGATGTGGCAAATGTTCCACCCAGCCAAACCGACTGATCTTGCTCCCGGTGGCCCTGCGGGCGGAATGCGTCACGAACGGCGTCCTGGGAGCCAGGACCCTGGGCAAGACCTCTCCGACCATGCTGGCAGGGTAGCGGGCGAACCACCGGAGGTCGAGCGGCATCCACCTTTTCCCCCTTTCACAAAGGTCATTTTCGGGCCGCGAGACTTCCCCACACATACGCGTTCGGCCCGAGCGTCTCCATGACGGTGAACTCGGTGACGGCGGGAAAAAGGAAGATGTCGACGTAGAAATCCATCACCGGCCACTTCATCGGCGCCGGATACATGACGGGTTCCAGCAGCTTGAGCGTGAAATAGCCGGGCGCGCCCGCAAAGTCATTGGGGCCATAGACCGTTATGCCCGGAGGTGGAGCCCAGCCCATCACGAACGCGTCGACGACCAGCGGATGTTTCGGGCTGTTGAGGCCGACGCCCGTCGTGTAACAGAGGTTGAGCGGATTCGCCCCGGCGCCGGACTGTGCGGCCAGAAGCGACGCGCAAAGGTATCTCTCGTCGCCCGTGAGCGCAAAGGCTCGCATCAGGGTGATCGCCTGCGGCACGGAAGCCTTCCCGCCATTGAAGGGCTCCCACGGATCTCGCTTGGTCCACTTGAATCCCGTCTTCGCGCCAAGCTCGGCGGACCCGTTGGCCTCGCGCAAGGTCGCGTTCAGAGCGTTCTTCCGGATGTCCTCGCTAACGCCAGGGCGCCTGGTTCGGGCATAGACGAAGGCCGCGTCCCGCTGGTCGTGGCTCTGCCAGACGCTCGGCGTCTTGCCGGGGTCCGTGAAGACGGTGGTCTCCAGAAAGAGGTCGTTCCACCGCTTCTCGCCCGTGACTGCGAAGAGCGAGGCGGCGGCGAGGTTGCGTGCATCCCGGACGTGGTGCGGGAGCTTCGCATCTTTGCCCTTCGCGTACTCCGCCTCGGCCCACCCCATGGCCTTTCGGGCGCTGACCAGTAGCGCCTGGGCCACGTCGAACTTCAGCGGCTGGAGGAGCGCGGAGGCCCGGGCCGCATCCGCCGCGTACAGGTAGCTGCACCAGGGATCCGGCGCGTAGGCCATCACCGGGAGCGACTCTTGCCAGCTCGCTTCGCCGAGCCGGGGATGTTCGGCCGATTCTATGCCGCCTCGGATACCGCCTGTGGGCGTCTGCAACCGCCGGAAGAAGTCTATGTTCCAGAGCGCCTCGTTGAGCACGTCCGGGAGCCCGTTCCCTGACTCGGGCAAGTTGAGCGTCACGCCTCCCACAAAATCGGGAAAGAGTTCGCCCAACTCGAGGAGGAGCCGCGTCGCGTCGAGGTGCTGGATCCGCCGATCCCAGTCCCCGGCGTCAAAGTACCCGCCCCAGGCGTTGGCGACTCGATCGTCGGTCTTGCCTTTCACCAAGTTGCCAAAGTTGTCATTGTCCGTCCCCTTCGCGTTCAATCCATTCCCGCTGTCCATGAGGGAGCAACTTGAGGTCGCGACCGTCACCCCGTCTTCCGGGTGGCAACAGCGGGGGCGCCTGTAGGTCGAATACGGAGGGCCGAGGGGGATGCCGCTCCGCTGGTGGTAGAAGCTTTTCGCGGAGACGGCAAAGGCCTTCCGCCAGGCGTCGGGAGCAATCTCGACCGGGACCGAGCAGCCGACGCCATCCACGCAGATGCGATAGGTGCCTGGCACCTTCAGCGCCCAGAAGTCGAGCAGGTGGACGTCGGTCCCGTTGTAATTCTTGTTGTAGGGGTCCTCGTCCTTCGCGCCGGCGGCCTTGGACAGGAGGATCTTACCCGTGTGAACGACCTCTCCCGTCTTGTCGTCGAGCACCCGGAATCGGGTGTTGGCGGCATAAGACAGCGCCCCGCCGCTCCCGAGCCAGCACGAGAGAAAGGCCACCTTGACGGGCTCGTCGGGGCGAAAGCCGATCTGGGTGACGTGAACGGCCTCGCTGCGGGACGTTTCCACCCGGTTCGGGTAAGTCGTGCCCGGGAGTAGTCCCCCCGCAAAGGCGATTGCGTACGACTTCCCCGACGTGAGCGGCGACGGGAGTTTCAGATAGAGAACGTGGACCATCGGCCACTGAAAGGCCCAGCCCCCGGCCTGGGCCATGTCCGTGGGTTTGGACTTGCGATAGACGGCCAAGGGCTTCAGACCGGCGGCGAAGACGGGATCATCTCTGGACGAGATCGTATAGGTGTCTGGCTTGTCCGCCCAAGCGGTGCCCAGCGGCGCCCCTTCCAGACGATCAAAGTACCCGATGACATCGGCCTTGGGGCCGACGAGCGCACCGATCTGATTGCCTCCCCGCCTCACATATCCGTTCCCGAATCTCTCCATCTTCTCGACGACGTCCCCGTCCTGCTGAGCGTACGGTTCCTGTTGCCCCTTGATCAGCCGTCCGGTCTCGATGGTGATCCCAAGGATATCCGGCGCGACGGCGCCGACGTGAACGATCCGTGGCGAATCGTCGGCGCCTCGGGCGGCCCCAACAACCAGCACCACCAACAGACAGGTGTTGATACTCCAATGCGGGCTCATGGCCATCTCCTGATGGGGCCGCGTGGAGCATCGCCCGGGTGCGCAGGCCCAAAGCCAGATGCCGTTACGAACAGAAACTTGGTTCCGGCGACCCTGGGGGCGAAGCCCCCGGCCCGTGTGCTCCCACGGGCTGGGCCCCTCGGCCGAATCTCTCCAACCATGGGAATGACGTAGCAGCCCGCTGGCCCAAGGTCGAACGATACCCACCATGCCCCGGCACCAAGACCCGCCCACGCAACAATGACAGCCACAGTTTCGCCCCCGATGTTTGCCGCGAGGCCAAGTGAACGAGCCAGTGTGCGGGGGACCAAGAGCGGTCCGAAACATCCCGCGCGGCGCCTTATCGTAAAATCACCGCAACCGAAAGGATGATCGAAGCGTCACCCAGGGCATGCCATGCAATCGGCATTGCAAGACCCTTCTGCTGGCTCGCGATTCTACGCCAAAGATACCCCATCGCCGAGAGAAACGCGGCGGCGATCAGCGCATAGTGGGAAAACATAAAGGGCAGAAAGACCAGAAAATGAACCCCCCCATAGGCCAGGTCCGAGAGCGCCAGACGTTTCCGACCCTCGAAAAACAGTCCCCTCCAAAACGCCTCCTCGATCACAGGGTTCACAAGACAAAGATACGCCCCAAGGGCACCCATTCCCGCCCCCGAAAGGCTGAGGCTGTTTAATACGATTCTCAAATGCCGGCCGTAACCCGGGAATAACCCCGCCAGCTGGGTCAGCCCGTACCCAAAGGCGAGAACTGACAGCACAATCGCAGGCAGCCACGATGGGCGGCCGCCGCCCCACAGGGCATCGACACGCCATCGTCTCCGATGCAACCAGAGGGCCGCCAGCATGATTCCATGAAACCCACACACCGTGGCCCATGCGTTCCTCATGATCAGCAACCCCACACCGATCGCAACATAAGGCCCCAACAGCCAGATTCTTGCAGTGCGCTTCATTGGTATCTCGTCCCGTCGGTTCTCCATCCCTGCGGGTGTTTCAGGGACGATCACGGACCATCAAATGGGCTGAACCCCGACAGATCGCATAAGAACAGTGACCACTGCGCCCTGGTGGCGTCAAGTGGCCTCTGCGACGCGGGGGCTGAAACAATCCCAACCAAGAGCCTGGTCCGCTGTTCTGCCGGCGGTGAGGCGCGGAGATGGCCAGAATCACTCTGTTCAAAGGCACCGTAGAATCAGGCGCTTCGCCGCGCCGCTCGCACCATCGCAATCCGCATTCCCGAGCGCGCCGGAACTCATCGATCGGCCTTGCCTTCTGGGCGCAAGCCGCCCCGAAAATGCTTCTCGATCCACCCACTCACCGCATTAGTGCGGCTATCGAATTGCCGGACGTAGGGCTTGATGTCCAGTACCGGCGTGCCGTCCAAGACATCCACCTCCGTGAAATACAGGCGGTTGTCCTCGATCCGTCGGATCCGGACCACCGACAGCCCGATATGATTGGGCCGATGGGGACTCCGCGTGGCAAAGACCCCGTGCGGCTCCTTCTCCAAGTACGGCTGACCCACGATCTCTACCTTGTCGGACTTGTGGAAGTGGTAGATCAGGATCGCATGGCTGAACCCATCCAGATCCCGGAAGCCCTCGACGTACTTCGCCTGGACTTCCACCCACGCCTCCATCTGGTCGCCGAAAATACCTTGGATGGGCGTGCCCTTCGCATCCAGATACGGCGAATGAACGATGCCTATCGGCCGCAGGAGGATTGTCTTTTCCATGGTATCATCGGTCTCCAACTTGGCCGCCGCGACGCTCTTCGCCGGTGTGGCCTGCGGGAACCCCGGCTTTCCCTCGCCCGCTGCAAGGGGCAACGCCCAGAGAAGTGCAAGACCGAGCAGGGCGTGAGCCGATCCCACCATGGGGGCAGCGTGGTCTATCGCGACGCTGGCGTCGAGCAGAACCGCCGCCCCAGGTCCCGCCCGGCGAACTCGCCCATGAATGCTGCCACGGCGGCGTCCAGCCCGAGCAGTTTCAGCGATTCGCCCGCTTCGACGACGGTCTTGATGCGCATGGCACGGTTCACACCAATCTTCAACACATCGAGCAACGCGGCGGGCGGCGGCTGCGCGATGGCTCCTGCCTTAAGCGCTGACAGCACGCCCCCGGTGTGCCAAATGATGAAATCGGCTCCGCGCCGGATCTCATCCTCCGGTTGCCGATATCGTCGCGGGCTCGCTCCAGTCATCGTGCAACGGCCTGATCGGTCGTCCCTGGGTGTCCATGAGGTTCGAGAATCCCGCGGCGATGAGCATGTTGCGGCAATCGGCCGTCGTGATCTCATTGCTTCGGCGCCACAATGCGGTGGTGAACCCTTCCTTGGCGGCAGACGAGTCGCGTGTGGGTCCCTGTCCGTCCGGTTCACCCGCCTCCGGGAAGAATGCGTTGGCCCCGCTGAAGAGCCCGACGAGATTCGACACGTTGACGGCGATGCTCTTCAGTCCCTGCTTCCCTGTCGTGGCCAACGCGATCACGGCGGTGATCTGAGCCAGCCGCGACAAGGATATCTGGCCCTTATGAAAGAGCGGCGAACGGGGGACAGGGAAACGCTGCATGGCGCCGTGCTGCCTGCAGGGCAATTCGACACCCAGCCAGATTTGGTCCACCAATTCTTTGGGCCCATGTTCTGGCCCGATCGGCTCGCAGAGGGTGTACCAGTCAAGGCCGGCCCCGATGATCCTTTCGATGGTCGCCACTCGCTCGGAGGGCGCCATGCACGAGTCGACGCCTTCCCGCAGACGACAGACGTGATACGCGCCGGTGACACCGGCGGCACGCAATTCCCCCAGCTGACCGGCCGTCACGTCCCCGACATTCGCCAAGATCTCCATCTGTGCCGGTATGGAGCGGCGAAGGGTCGCGCACAGATCGAGGAACCATTCAAATCCGAACCGGTGCATCGTCATTAGGAACACGCCCCGGGCTCCGCCGGCGGCAAAGCGCTGGCACCTTTCGATGATCTCCTCGGCAGGCAAAGTTGACGACCGGATGCCCGTGTGCGACTTGGCGAAGAAGCAGAAAGCACAATCGCCCGCGCAGGGGGCCATGTCGACGCCAATTTGCCCGAGCAGAAGGGCCCTGTTCCCGAACCGCCGGCGGGATATCGCGTTTGCTTGGGCCCGAAGCAGGGCGGCTTCGAGGGAATCTTCCGGCATCGACAGGAGCAATACGGCCTCTGATCTCGTGATGGCCCTCTCGCGCGAGGCATCCTTCAGTATCCGCTCAACCACCTTGTCTGGCGTCATTCGATCAGTCTTATTGTCGCCCTACTCCGGCCAGCCGCCGTCTCACTCCCCGGCTAGGGCCCTGTCGTAGAAATCGAGGACGTCGCCGCGCTCTGGCGCCTCGTTGAACTTGATGGCGAGGCGCGGGTGCCGGTTGAGCAGGCCAGAGATCAAATAGGGCAGGTCGAAGCCCCACTTGAGAGACTTCCGCATCGGCTCGATGCGATTTTCGGCGCAGTCCAGGACCGGGCGGAGGTTGTACTTGGGGTTGTGCAGAAAGCCAATGAGCAACTCCATGGGGCAGTTGCCCGCGCCGCGACCTAGGCCAGCCATCGTGGCGTCGGCCATGTTGGCGCCCAGAACGATCGCCTCGATCGTGTTGGCGAATGCTAGCTGGAGGTTGTTGTGGGCGTGGATCCCGACGGCTTTGCCCGCCGGTCGCATGAAAAGCATGTACTTTGTGATCAGGCACCGGACCTGCTCGCTGTAAAAATGCCCGAAGCTATCGACCAGGTAGACGCCCCTGGCCTCCGAGTTCGCGATCAGGGCCAGCGCCTCATCCATCTCCCTCTCCTGGATCACCGAGGCGGCCATCAGGTTAACGGTGGTCTCGTAGCCCTTGTCGTGGGCATCCTTGACCATGTCCAGCGCCAGCGGGATCTGGTGGATGTAGCAGGCGACCCGCACCAGATCCACGACGCTCTCCGATTTTTTGGGGATCTCATTGCGGTAATCGCTCTTCTCCGCGTCGGCCATCACCGCCAGCTTCAGGTTGGTGGGATTTTCGCCGACGATCCGGCGGATGTCGTCCTCGTGGGAATAGCGCCAGGCGCCGTACTGGTCCGGGGAGAATATCTTCCGAGAGTTCCGGTAGCCGATCTCCATGTAGTCGATGCCGCCCTGGACGCAGGCGCGATACACGGCGCCCACGACGCCGTCCTCGAACCGGCTGTTGTTCATGAGGCCGCCGTCGCGGATCGTGCAGTCCACCACCTTGATCTGCGGGCGGTATCCCACCCAGCCGCTGTCTGCGAGATTATCTCCAGTCTCCATATGGTCTCCTGTGCGAGTCTCTTTCCTTCACCGATTCGTTGATGAGGCAGCAGCGTTCCGACGCGGAGTCCCAACTCATCCCTCCAACTGGGCCGATCAATTTCATGCGCGCGTGGGGGGGCGATGTGGGTGGCGAAGCCCGCTGGACCGCGAATGGGGCTTGCGCTCTTCCGTCGGCAGGGTCGGTGGCTCCCGCCGGGGGTGCGGGCGATCTCCACCGACAGGGCGCTGGTGGTGCAGCACCAGGCTGCCGACCGGCCAACCAAGATCCTGGCCCAGGACGTCGCATTTGATCTTCAGCAGGAAGAAGACGTGCTTGTCTATGCCGGCGAGGCTCTCGTAATTACCCTGTCCCTTGGCAATGATCAGGTCCGCGGCCGCAAACCGATCGCGGAACGCCTGCGAACAATCGTCCAGGAGTGTGCCGGGGGCATCCGAACCGTTCGTCATGATGTCGCAGAAATCGGCCAGGCCGGCCCAGCAGGCGTCGGCAAATGTGGCATCATTCAAAATGGGGCTACCCCGCACCACGACGGTGACGTTGCCGAGCGGCAGGTGGGACAGCAGCGAGCGGTCGAACACGATCTCGCCCGCGTTGTCGGCCAAATAGAGAATATCTCGCGCCTCCGCGACGGCGGCCTCCAGCTCATCGACCGATCCCACCAAGGGCGTGATCAGGGCGCGCTCGAAGGCGGCAAGCACATCGACCTCCCCCAACTGCGTCTTGGCAGCAACGTCCAGCAAGTTGCCGACGATCGCCATCCGGACCGCGGCCTCGAAAGGAGGGAACGCCTCGGCGAACCGCTTGCGCCAGATGGGCTCGAGCGGTGCGGCGCGCCGATTGAGCTGGTCCTTCAGTTCGGCGTAGGGGTCCGGATTATGCGTCGCCCCGCGGATGAGCCGATGGATCTGCTGGGCGAGGGCGGGCGGGGGGCAGTGCCAATCCATGCGGGCGATGAGCCGAAACGTCCGGCGCAACGCCACCTCGCGGAGGCGAACGTCGTCGGTCGCCGCAACGGCAGCCTCGTGCGCCTGACGCGTCAGACAAGCGACGCAGTCCAGGCGGGGCTCAAGGCCGACGCTCATCGGACGATCCCTTTGGCACTGTAGAATGTACTGCCGCGATGCGATTGGCGGGCAATGCGCCCCGCCGCCTCCATCGCCTTGAGGTGTTTGGCCAATTCGCTGGGCCGCACATGCAGGCAAGAGGCCAGATCTCCCTTGCTGCACGGGCGCCGCGACAGCAACTCCATGATGTCGCGCTGATCCTGTGCCATGCCCGCGTCGGGGGCATGTCGGCCGCGGAATCCCGCGATGACGGTTGCCCTGGGTTCGAAAAGGTCGCCCAATTCCTTCAGGCGTCCCAGCGGCACCGGCGCCGCGTAGTCCTGGGACGGCGGACGGACGACGGTGTTGAGATGAACCCGGTCGGGCCGGATGCGTCGAACGTGCTCGGCGATCATTTCGACATGGGCGCGAGGGGCGGTGTGCCCGGCCAGAATCATCACCTCAAGCCAATACTGTCCGTCAAACTCTTCGCGGAAAGCCTTCAGCCCCGAAAGCATTTTCTCAAAAGTGATGCTTCTGTGCGGCCGATTGACAGCATGAAACACCAGCGCGTCCCCGGCATCCAGCGAGGGCATGACGACGTCGGCAGCCCCCATGGCCGCACGGACGCCCGAGTCCCAGAGGAGCGAACCATTAGTCAACACGGCAACGGGGATGTCGCAGATGGCGCCGATTCCCGCGATGATCTCGGCCAGACCCGAGTGCAGCGTCGGTTCGCCCGAGCCGCTGAACGTGATGTAATCGGGCCGGCTATCGAGCTTGCTCCGGATCTCGTCGAGGACCGCACCGACCGGCACCCATTCCTTGCGCGCGACCGTCTTGCGGGTCGTTCGGCCCAACTGGCAATAGATGCAGTCGTAGCTGCACGTCTTGAACGGCACGAGATCCACCCCAAGCGACCGCCCCAGTCGACGCGATGGCACCGGGCCAAAGACGTGGCGGGTGGCTCGCGATCTCATGGGTTCACCAACGCCGATTCCTGTTCCCCGACAAGCCTGGCGACCCTCACCGGATCAGAGTCCCCTCAACAGCCGCCGCAGCTCGCGGCCGTGCCCCGCCTCGTCCGCCGCCATCTCCTCGAGCTTCATCTTTAACTCGGGAAACTCGAGTTGCTCGGCCATTCTCGCGTGGGCCAGATAATTGGAGACGTCTTCTGCTTCCATCTTCACGTTGAGTCCGATCATGCCCTTGAGATCGGCGGGCTTTTCGAACCGCTTGGGGTTGGTGGTCGGCTCTCCGCCCAGGTCCTGGATCACGTCCATCAGGAAGGCGGCATGGCCCAGCTCGTCCACCGCCTCTTTAGCCAGGAGTTCTCGCAACTCGGCCGCCAGCAGGCCATAGCATCTGGCGGCCTGATAGGTGTAACGGATGACGGTTCCGAGCTCGGCCGCGAGGTCTTCGTTTAGCCCTCGAATGAGGTCTTCCTTTGTCATGGGTGCGGTTCCTTTCGTGGCATGGGTTCAGTTTGGCGATCCGTTGATTCAAGGTCGCAGCGGAGCATTCTCCTTGTCGACGCGCACGATCCGGGCCTTGAGCCGACGCGCCTGTTGCACCGGGTAATGGCCATACGCGAGAATGATGATGGGGTCGCCCACCTCGCCGAGGCGTGCGGCCGGGCCGTTCAACATGACCGTGCCGGAGCCCTCGGGGGCCTCGATGACGTAGGTGACGAGCCGCGAACCCGTGCTCACATTGAGCACATGGACCTGCTCTCCTGGCAAGAGGTCCGCGGCGTTCATCAGCCGACGGTCCAGCGCGATGCTCCCCTCGTAATCCAGCGCCTTGCCGGTCAGCGTGGCACGATGGATCTTGGACCGGAGCATGATGCGGAGACCGGTCGGTTCAGACGGTGTCTTGTGTCGGGCCCTCGTGGTCATGGTGGTGAATCTCGTGGTCGTGGTGGTGGCCATGGCGCTCGCAGCCATCCGGCGTCGCGGTCAATTGGCCGGTCAGGTATGCGTCCACCAATTGTGCCACCGTCGCGCCCGGTGCCCCGGCGCGGACGGCGATACCGTTCATCGCGAAGCTGGCGAGCGCGCGTCTCCCGATGCCCCCCGCTATGACGACGTGGACGCCGCGCTCCCTCAACCAAACCGGGAACAGTCCGGGCCGATGCTCGGGCGCGACGACAATCTCAGTACGAAGCGCGCGCTTCGTGCTCGCGTCCACATCGACTAGCGCGAACTGGCGGCAGCCACCGAAATGTCCGTGCAGGCAACCATTCTCGACAGGGATGGCTATCTTCATAGGCAGGCAATGGGGTTTTCTTCGGTTGAGGGTGCGGGTGATGCGGGTGGTTCAAGGCCTGGGGATCCGAGCTTCAGGAGGATCGGGCGGATGGATTCTAGGCGTTGCCGGAGTCGCTGCATCTCGGCGTCATTGCTGGAGGCGGGTCCCCGGCCGCCCTGGCCCGTCGAAGAATCGTCAGTTTTCATGGGTTGAGTCCAGATCCCGCGGGCGGCACCGACAGCTGCCCGGTCCCAGTTTTCCGCTGGCCCATTCGGCGCCGCAGGGCCACGAATAATCGCCGCAGGAACCCGCGCCGAGGCTTCGGGTTGCACTCTGGATCACCGAAGGCTGGCATCCCGAGCTGCGCCCGCTCGCGGCCAGACAGGCCGGTGATGCGAAACCAATGCCGTGGGCCACCGCGCCGTCCCCGCCCCTTGCCCGGGCAGCGACAGCCCGGCGTGTCGGGTGGCCGGAAAGATCTGGCGTCACCACCCCCCGCCCGTGATGGCACACTCACGGGAGCCTCCCGTCGGCCCGCTCATGCGCCCTGCGTCCATTGACCCGCTCATAGGCGCGGCAGAACGGGCAGAGGCGACGCTCCACCTTGTTCACTAGCCAAAAGGCGAGACCCTTTTGTCGCCTCCGAGCGCTCCGGCACACGGGGCAGCTGTGGCACACGCGCGCCAGGGCGCGGTCGAGTCTGGAGACCAAGTGAGCAGTCATTTCAGCGCGCCCTCATTTTCGTCGAAACACGAATCGGCTTCCGACCGAGCACGCGGTGCACGCTCCCGGAAACTCATGCCATAGGCGGGCGGCCGCCGCGGCGCCCGTGCAATGCGCGGGACCGAGCCGTCGCACGCCCAGCGCGCGAAGCTCCTGTACCGTGCGGGCGACCCGCTCGGGGCTGGCCACCAGCAGGTGCATGCCGCCAAACACGGCGTGAAAGGGTCTGCCCCCCGTCATGTCGCGAACCCGGCGCAGCGTGTTGACCACGCCCGCGTGCGCGCAACCGAGTAGCACCACCACGCCGTCCGATGTGTCGAAGAACATGGCCTGATCGTCGATGATCGGGTCGGGCCGCGCACCGGCCACGTCCAAGACAAAAGGGCCGCCAACATCCTCGAACTCCGTCACTCGAGGGATCTCGCCGGTCACGAATATGCCAGGCAGCACCTCGGTCGTAGACAGGGTGTCAACGATTCGTGGCGCGTGGGCTTGGATGGCCTCGATGCCCGGCCTGTCGATGCCAACGGCACGGGTGGTGCCGTCAGGACTCCGGGAATAGCGCGGTGCCACCGCCGCCGGATGCGCGTATAGGCGAGCGTCGGGCGCGATCTCCCACACCGCGCGCAGGCCCCCCGTGTGGTCATAGTGCCCATGGCTCAGAGCCATCGCGCGCACGCCCGCAAGGTCCACGCCAAGCACCGCGGCGTTCCGTGCCACAAGTCCGCTCTGGCCCGTGTCGAAAAGCAAGCCCTGCGCCCCGGCCTGAACGTGAAAGGCCAGCCCGTGCTCCGCCATCAGGCCGCGGCCATGCACGGAATTCTCCACCAGCACGGTGACGACGATACCCTCACTCATCGGTCTCCACGAATTTGCCGAACGCGATCGCCTTCACTGCATTGCCCTGCCAGAGTTCCGACCGCAGCAGCAGCAGCCTGCCGTGGGTTTCCTGAAGTGACGCGCGCGCGACGATCTTGTCCTTGACCGTGACGCGCCCGCGATACCTGATCTTTAGCTCGGCAGTGACGGCATGGATGCCTCGGGCGAAAAGGCAATTCGTCATCGCCCCATCAAGCAGGGCGGCTGTCACCCCTCCGTGCAGCAGGCCCGGATACCCCTCCAATGATTTGTTCGCCAAAAATGTGCCCTCGACGCTCCAGTCTGACTGAAGCACAAATTTCTGGCCGAGGCCCAGGGGATTAGCCGGACTACAGACAACGCAGTGCGGATGCGCGCGAGCCCGGGTTGACTGGAACCGGTCCGCGTCATTCTCCGGTCGGGCCATATTTGTTGAAATCATCGTGTTCATCATCGCGCCCTTCTCAACGCCTCCGTGCGAAAGGGTTGGCATCGCGACCTCCGGCCCGGGAATCCTCTTTGCTTGCCGCACCCCGGCATTTGGAATTTGGGATCGCGCCACGTGCCCGCGTTGAATGCCCGCAGCAAGGACTCGACCTCGCCGCACAGATTGTCTTCCACGCGCACGCCCCCGCGCTCCAGCGTGAACCGTATCGGTTCCGAGATCGCGGCGCATAGCAACACATCCACGCCAAGATCCAGGACGGTGCGCGCCAGCCCATCAGACGGTACGGAGCCGAGGGCAATCTCCCTTCGCCCAAGTTCCCCCGCGCGCCCGTGGTGCACCACCAGCAGCCGGGACGCCGTGTCGAACACCGGCGATACACGATCTTGCCAGATGGGGATGGCGACGGTCACGCCAGCAGGAAGCAATTACCATGCCAGATGCCCACACCCTTTCCCCAAAATGGAAAGTTCGCTCGGGTTGATGGGCAGCCGAACCCGCGCCCAATCGGCCGAACGGGCTGGCGTTGAGGGCAAAACGCCGCGAACGCCCGACCCGCCCCTTATTCTAGGGTCGATGTCCTAGCCGAACCCACACAGTCCTCCAATCCGTGGCGTTTTGCCATGGTCGCCGGTGTCCGCCATGGCATTTAGCCTCGGCCGCCCGCCCTTCCCCCGGTCGGCTTTCGCGCCTTCTGTGCCCTGAGTTTTCGGAAGAGCGTGCTCGGGTCGATGCCAAGTTCCCGCGCCGCCGCCGCCCGGTTACCTCCGTGGCGCCCCAGGGCGTCGCGGATCAACAGGTGCTCCATCGCACCAAGGGTAAGTCCCGGCGGCAGGCGCGTCTCCCCACCCATGCCTTCTGCCCGCAGGTGGGGTGGCAGATGCCGCTCCTCAATCAATCCCCCCCGGCACAGGACGAACGCGTGCTCGATCGCGTTCTCAAGCTCGCGCACGTTGCCGGGGAAATCATGCCCCATCAGCCGTGCCAGCACCTCCTCCGACACGCCCGCGACATCCCTCCCCTGGAGCCGATTGAAACGCGCGATGAAATGATCGACCAGCAGCGGGATATCCTCGCGGCGCTCTCGCAAGCCGGGCAGTTCTAGGCGGACCACGTGAATGCGATAGAAAAGGTCTTCGCGAAACAGGCCGTCGCGCACGAGCTGCCGAAGGTCCTTGGCCGTGGCCGCGATGACGCGCACGTTGGCCCTGACCGGCTCGACCGAGCCGAGGGGTTCGTAGACGCGCTCCTGCAATACGCGCAGCAGGCGCACCTGCATGGCGGCGGAGACGTCGCCAATCTCATCGAGCAGAATGGTGCCTCCCTCCGCCAGCGCGAACCGGCCCGGCTTGTCCTTCTTCGCATCGGTGAAGGCACCCGCCCTATACCCGAAGAGTTCCGACTCCAAGAGCGTGTCCGGCAGCGCGCCGCAGTTGATCGCCACAAACCTCTTGGCCCGGCGCCGGGAATGCTCGTGGATGGCACGGGCCACCAGCTCCTTGCCGGTGCCGCTCGGACCCTGGATCAGCACCGTGCTGTCGCTGGCCGCCACCACCGGCACCAGATCGAATAGCTGCCGCATTCGGGCGCTGCGACCTATGATATTGGAAAATGAATCCTGCTCGCGGGCCCGACGTCCCAGCTCCTCGACCACCCGCAAGTCCCGGAAGCTCTCGACGCCCCCGATGATTCTGCCTCTGTCATCCTTGAGCATGGCCGTGGAAATGCTGATCGGGATGCGCTCCCCCTTCGCGCTGACGATGTAAACGACCTTGTTGAGCAGCGGCTGGCCCGTCGCCAGGGTTTGCCTTAGCGCACACGCGCTCTCGCAGATGGAAGCCCGGAACACGTCGCAGCAGCGGCGGCCCAGGGCATCGTTTCGGCGGATGCCCGTGATCCGTTCCGCGGCGCGGTTGAAGCACGTGATCCGCCACTCCGGATCCACGGCGAACACGCCGTCCGGCACCGAGTCGAGCAACTGTCCAAATACCGCCTCCTGCATAACCCTGATGCCATGGTGGCCGGACGGGCGCCCACCGTCGAGCGGGATCAGGTCCCCTTCAGTTTTAGGTCTCTCGCAGGATCCCGTGCAGGCACAGGCGCCATTTGCCGATGAGGATGCGACCGCACGTGAACGCGCGACGGCGAACCTCTTTACACGCGCGGGCAAGCCAGCCATCCTGCCCCCGAGCCGAGCGAGGCACCTGACAGCGACGGCAGGAGAAAATCATGGGACAGATAAACCGCAGGGAATTCATCGCGCGCAACTTCGAGGGGGCGGCCATGGCGGGCGCCTGCCTCTGCGGCTTGTCCGGTTGCGCGACGTTCACCAAGGTAGGGGCGACCCCGGCACTTCCGGCGGGCGCATGCGCGATCGAACCGGGGAGGAAGGTCACGGTCTTCCTGAAGAAGGCCCCCGCCCTCGCATCCGTCGGCGGATCCGTGAAGATCGTGGATCCCGCGCTGCCCGAGCCCCTGATCGTCGCCCGCGTGGATCGCGGCCGATTCGCCGTCGTCTCGCTGCACTGCCCCCACCGCGGCGTGGAACTCGAATACCAGGCGGCCCAGAAGCAATTCAGGTGCGCCAGCCTGGGCCACAGCAAATTCGCCCTCGATGGCAGCAAGCTGGGAGGCCCGGCGCCGCGAGCCGTCAAAACGTATGCGGCATCCGTCCAAGCCGACAATCTCGTCATTCGACTGTAATGCCCGGGAATCTCGCGCACCGCTCTGGGCGCCACCCATGCCAATGGCGTCGCCCATCCCCAAAGCGCCGCGTCGCCCGGCCGCGCCCGATCACCGATCGGCTTTGCCGCCAACGCGTCGGCCACCCCGCAGATGCTTCTCGAGCCACCCGCTCACAGCGTTCGTGCGGCAATCGAACTGCCTGATGTAGGGTTTGATGTCCAGCACCGGCGTCTCATCCAACATATCGATTCCCACAAAGTACAGGCGGTTGCCATCGATTCGCCGGATCCTGACAACGGAGAACCCGAGGTGGTTGGGGCGATGCGGACTTCGCGTGGCGACGCTCATTGTCCGTCCAGGTGCCAGCGAGCGATGCCCGCACCGGCACCCGGTTGCGGCGACCGACTGCGGCTACGCGACGGATCCTGCTTCACCCGCTGACCGTGCACGCCGACGGGGGTCTTAAGATCGGAGCGGTGCACGCTCCCGGTTGGCGATGTGGCGGGCCACCGCAGCCGAGCGTAAGCGGTCAGACGTGATCGTCACCCACGGGCGACAGCGCCCATCTGTCGCCTCTTGGCGACGCTCGCCCTGTCCTCAAACCCGCCTTCCGCATCGGGACCACGTTGCGCGCGCACCCCGGCGGCCAGATGCCGAACCACGCCTCGGCGGTTTTCCTTCCCCGGCAGCCGGTCACTTCGCGCCTTGATCGATCCACGTCTTTAGCAGGGTGAGATCGCCGGGGGTGAGCGGCGTCGCTTTGACCTTGCGGTGCTTGCCCGTGCCCGAGCCGAATTGCCTCGCCACGCGGATCAACCCGCTGCCGGCGCTGTCGCCGGGGCGGACCAGCTTGTCGTGGCTCAGGATGTCCGCGAGACTGTCGAAGCGAACGCCCTCCTTCTGCTTCTCCGGCCCGTGGCACTTGAAGCAGTTCTTCTCGAAGACCGGCCTCACCTGCTGGGCATAGGTGACCGACTTCTGGTCGGCCGCGAAGGAAAGGGAGGCCGCTGCGAGGGAAACGGCGACGACGGGGAACAGACGCGAGTGGATCAAATTCATCGGCGGGACGCTAGCAAGAGCACGGCCCGCGAACAAGCGCGTCATTGCGGCCCTGAACGCGCCGCAAGGGGATATTGTCGCCGCGGATTGTAGGGCAGTCGCACCGGTTGCCACTCGGAGACCGGCAGGCGGGGCGCCGACCCTGCAATCGTTGGCACCATATACCGCTGCGTCGCGGGCTTCCCTCGTGGATATGTCTCCCGGCGCGATTGAGGCGCGGTCACTACGGACAACAGTCATTTCCTTTTTGACGCTGTGGGCGGCACCCGCCCCCTTCGCAGTCCGGGAGTCCGCCAACCCCGTCTGGACCCGTCCCGCCATGGGCATAGCGTGGCAGACGGTCCCGTGGAGGTCACCCGGCCCCGCGCATCGGGACCACGTTGCGCGCGCGCCTGGGAGGGCGGATGCCGACCGCGATGGCAATGGCGCGTGCCACCCTCACCGCATCTCGGCGAGGCCCTGCACCCAAACCGTGCGAGGGCGCCCAGCGCACAGAGGCGGTAGACCCCGGAGGCGATCTGGCACACGCCCCCGGATCATGGGCAGGGGGGTGTGCCATCTAACGGCACACCGACAAAGAAATTTCGGGCGGGAAACACGGCTTGTCAGGGCACGGCGGGACGCTCAAAATTTACTTTCGACGGTCCCGCGACGCCAAGAGACCCCGCGCCCAGGACCACCGTCCAACAATCTATTGGGCATCAGCGAGAATAAGATACGATCGGCCGACCGGCGTATGGATCGTCATGCTTGCGCCGGTAACGGGAATCTCGTTGGTCACCTCATACCCGTCGAACACGGTGAGTTTCGCCGCCTTAGGCGGAATATCCTTCACCTTGAATCGTGCCCCGGAGAGCGATGACCATGAGGCATTGAGGTTCTGGAACACCCATGCCGTCTTCCCGCCGCCGGCAAGCCGGTATACGCCTTCCTTGGGGTTCTGATACGTGAATCGCATGTCATGCACGTATGCGAGGATATCGCGGTATGCCATTCCGGCGAAGCGCGGAGCCCAGGGATCATCGGCATCGGCCATGTGGAATTCCTTCGCGCTCTGGCGCCAGATGTTCCACGCGAGCCGCACGCCCGGGGCCTTCGACCCGTCGGCACGGGTGAGCCCGTGCACGTCGAAGAAATGGGTGAGGAACCAGCGGCGCATCGTCTGTTCGTCGTAACCCTGTTTCGACGCTTCGGGATCTGCCTTCACATTGTGCTCGGTCACCGTCCATTCGATGTCGGTGCGCCTTATCTTCGAATCGTGGATGGCTCGCTCGAACACGCGCTGCACGGAGAACTCGTGCTTCTCGACCGGCGCGTACCGCTTGTCGTAATACTGATGGAGATCGAAGCCCGCGAGCGTCCCAACGTTGATGAGGTCGGCCACCGCGGCAAGATACCCGTGCGCGGTGCCGGCCGTGGGCTTCCTGAGATCGCGGTTGAGGGCAAGGTACCCACCCGGAATCACCTTTCCCGCCGGATCGGAAGCGTGCACGCCGTCTGCGAGACCTTTCAACATATCGCGGTATTGCGAATAGGTGAGATTGCTGTCCTCGGCGGCGCGCCAGTCCGGCTCATTGATGGCCGCCCATCGCCGCACGCCATTCGTGACCCCGTTGGACCTGAGGAATTCCGCCCCGGGGGCGAAACGCCCGGCGAACGCCTTGCCGATGGAAAACCAGTCGGGGTAATTCCTGTCCGGCATGTTCGGCGCGGCCGAGTCATAGTTGTGGCGGAATTCGAACATGACATACGGCTCTATCCCCGCCCTCAACGTCGCAAGCAGCGCGACATCGATCCTTGCGGGGCTCGGCGCCGTCCTTTCGAAATAGTCGTTCGGGTACAGCGATATGCGCGCGACACCCGCTTTGAGCGACGCGAGCGTGGCGAGCTTGGCCGCGTATTCACCGCGGTAGAGATTGCCTCCCCCGCAGACGGCACCGATGGTATCGCCGCCCGCCTCGGGCGACGCAACGGTGAAAAACCGACAGGACAAGAATATGCCTATACCGACAGAGATTTGCTTTCGGAGGCCACCGCGACACGCGCCGCGCCCGGAGGATCCGCCATGGTCCAAATCCCCGGACGGACGCCCTCCAACCATGCGCGCAGCATAGATTTCGGCCCGCCGGAGGTCGAGCGGGATCGGATGCCTGTCCCCCGAACGTCACCCCGCCCCCCGCATCAGGATCACGTTGCGCGTCCGCTTCGGTGGCCGGAGGTGGAACGGTTGCGGCGGACGTGGTGCAACTGGCTGCACGAGAATCGCGATTTGTTTGCGGGGATGGTGCGGGCGCCAGTGGCGATCGTTGAGGGTTGGGAGATGTTTCTTGGCGCAGCAGGAAACTAGGGTTTGGGGCGGTGCTGGGCGAAGACTTTCTGGTGGTGGCGCATGATGTCGTCGCCGTTCTTCTCGTAGCTGCCGGCGTCGGTGTGGGGGACGTCCTTGATGGAGAGAAATTCGTGGGGGATGTTGAGCTGCTTGAGGTAGGCGGAAAACTGAAGATTGAACTCGTAGTTGAAGCACTTGGTGCCGTCCCAGATGAGAATGTCGAGGGCGGGGCGGTTGGGACGGGCGGCGTAAGCCTTGGCGAGGTCCCAGGTGTTGTAGCCGATGGGGAGGAAGCGGAGATTGGGGGATTCGTAGCCGTCGTTTTCCTGGACTTTCTTCTCGGGGCCGTAGCCGGAGCCGCCGGGGGCGACGGAGAGGAAAAGCTCGGGGTGCTTGAACATGATGCGGGTGGTTCCGCGGCCGCCCTGGGAGTAGCCTTCGAGGGCGCGGCCTTCGCGGGTGCCCCAGGTGCGGTAGGTCTTGTCGATGTGGGGGATGAGCTCGTTGACGAAGACGGATTCGCCCATGCCGTTCTTGATGTCGGGCATGTCGTACCAGCTCACGGGGCCGCCGTTGGGGAAGACGTAGAGGGTGGGTCGGATGGTGCCTTTCTTGAGGGCGGCATCGACGAAGGTAGAGAGGCGGACGGCCTTGGATTCGCCGCCGGGGCGGCCGCCGTGGAGATAGTAGACGACGGGGTAGCGGGCTCTGGTGGTTTCGTAGCCGGGGGGCAGGTAGATGTAGTAGCCCACGTCGATCCCCATGGAGGGGCTCTTGAAGGCGGCGTGCTTGAGGGTGGGGGGGAGGATCTGCCGGAAGTGGGCGCCGTTCTCGAGGGGGGAGACCCACTCGAAGGGTTGCTGGTTGCCGGCGGCGGCGCGGGCGGGGGCGGGGCCGAAATTGGGGAGAAGAGTGGGCAGAGCGAGGAGGAGGCAGGCGACGTGCAGTTTTGGAGTGGTCATGGGTGGATTACGGATAGATGGCATGGGTGTTGGCGGGTGAGCCGGGTAGACTCACCCGCCTTTATGAATAACGACAACGATGACAACACCCGGACGGAAGGTAACGGTGCCCCTGGCGCCAAAGCAAGGCCGATCAAACCTGCGACGCGCACGCCGACTCCATCGTGGTGCGCGCCGCCGACTGCCGCGCCATCACCGTGTCACAGATCCCGGATGTCCTGGAGGAATGGAGGCACCCGGAGCACGAGGCCTTCCGGCCGCGCAACGCCTGGAGCCTGTTCAACGCCTTCACGGCCGTCTACCGGGAGATCAACCCCCACACCGCCCTGCGCCGAGGCGAGGCCATCCACGGCCTCTTCGACGCGGTCGTCGGGATGTCGTGATGGGGAAAGGGAGAGCCGCTGGGCCCACGAGGGCGCGGGGGCTTTCCTTTACGTCTTATATCCCGATGGGGACCGTATCCGCACTTCCACGGTGGCGAGGCGCCCGGGCGGTAGACCCCGGAGGCGATCTGGCACAGGCCCCCGGATCACGGGCACCGGGGCGTGCCATCTGACGGCACACCGGCAAAGATATTTTGGGCGGGAAAAACGGCTTGTCAGGGCACGGCGGGACGCTCAAGCCCTCTTTGGTTTCCCGGACCCGGACAGCGCACGATTGCCATTTGGAACTCAGGGAATCAGGAACGGATGGGAAGCCTTCCCGCCTCCCTGAGTTCCAGATTGAAACGGTCCGAAATCCGGGCTTCCGTTCCGCCGCAACACGCACACCCTGCAGCCACAGGGGAAAGGCATGAGAGCCGGGTCCAGGCCGCAGTATCGCCGATTGCGCCGCATCGTGGAGATGCTCAAGGCGGGCACGCGGTCCGGGCGGCTGCCCCCGACCGTAAAGGGGTCACATCTCGACATTAGACATTTCGTCCACAAGGGCACCGTTTCACTGGCCATCCAGTCGCCGACGAGTCGCCGCGACGGCCCGCTGCAGGACCTTCTCCCGCGCCAGCCGCCGCTCGAAACGCTGCAGTGCCTTTGAGACGGTGGCATAATCCGCTCCGCCGACCGCATCGCCCAGCTCCCGCAGTTTCAACCCCCCATCGCGGCGGCCCAGATACAGCGTCAGGTCCCGCCCCCAGTCCCCGCGCCTGTCGGCAAAGTCCGTCCACCGTTGCCCCTTGGCTTTCTCGACCGCTCGCCGGATCTGCTCAAACCCCGGTCGCCGCCGCAACCCTTTTAGGCCCGGCTGCTCCCGTCGGTCGCCCCGATGGCGCGCCAGAAGCCGCCCAAGGATTTCCGCACCCCCCAGGACGACGGAGCCGACCGCCTCCCGCCACGGGCTCGGCGGCAACCCGTGGCGCACCCCCTCCTCCACATAGCGCCGATACCACGCCCGCCGACCCGCTATCGGGCCGTGGCCCACCCGTCCCAGGATCAGGCCGCAGCGCAGCCACTCCGGCCCCGCCTCCCGCCCCGCATACGCCCGGTATGAACTCCACCGGTAGCCCCCCAGTACAGCCAGCCATTCGCGCACCTGCCCCGGCCCCGGCGCCCCACCTACACCCGCCGCCAGCCGACGCCGCGCCGCCTTGCCCAAACCCCGTGCCGCCAGACGCACCGGGTTCAGATGCACGTACCGGCTCACCTCCATCAAATGTCCCTCCCCAGCAATGAGAACCGCCTTGAACCGGCCCCCGAACAAATGGCCCGCCCGCCGATGCCGCCGGTTGAACCACATCCCGTATCCGCCCCCAAGCCACTGGATCGCACGGCTCAGGTTCGCCTCCGGCGTCCTCACCATCAGGTGATAATGGTTGCCCATCAAAGCGTACGCAGCCACCTCCACCCCGAACCGTTCCGCCATCCCTCCAACCCGCTCCAAGAATCCCTCCCGATCCCCGTCGTCCCGGAAAATGTCGCGCCGTTCCACCCCCCGCGCCGTCACGTGATACCAGCCCCCCTCCACCTCGAATCTCACCGGCCGCGCCATCTATCCCATCCTCCTCCCACCGGCTCTATTTCGTCAAGCCTTCTGTCTAATGTCAAGATGTGACCCCGGTTCTAATATGGCCGTTGTGTCGGTTAGACAAAAGAAAAGCCCTGCCCAGCGACCCTCGAGACCTCCGATTCTGATGTCGGTATTTCGGCTCGACGCCCGGGAACTGCTCAGCTATTCGGTTAGAATGATCGATGAGGCCCGAGTTGGGAATCCGGCCTCCGTTAGCGCGCCGGTGGCAGCCGCGATAAGGATGACATCGGCTGCGAAAATGGCGGGCGCCGTTTTGCCACTGGCCCTATCCGCATGCTCGCTGGTGGCGGCAGAGTTTCGGCCCGTTGCGGTGTGGACGGACGCGGAGTCGTTTTCAAAGCCGCCTGGAAAATATGCGGTGGGCAGGATGATTGACGGTGATCTGGCCACCTACGCCTGCCTGTTGGACGATACGCGCACGGGGAAGGACACGCGCGTATGTCCGCCTCTGGCGGCACCACCCGTGACGGCGACGTTCGTCCTGGATCTGGGGGCGGAGCGGACGGTCTCGGGGATTCGGTTCGTGGCGCGCAACGCCTGGGTCTACGTCCTGGCGAAGAACGTGAGCGTTTCCGCGTGCGCTGACGCGCAGGGGCGGGAGCAGATCGCGCCGCTCGCGGAGAATCGGGACCTGCCCGCGACGTCGAACTCCAATTCCGCCTTCGTGGAATGGTCGTCGGTCAGGACTCGCTACTTGAAGGTTCGCGTCAACGACTCGTACCAGCAGCGCTATCCCGGCCCCTGGATGTCCGAGGCGCAGATCCCGTGGTGCCGCAAGGTGGGGCTCCCCACGGCGGGCGACGGTAAAAACCTGAATATCCAGATTGCGGAGATCGCCTGCTATGACTCGCGGCCGGACGATTTCCCCGTGAAAAACCCGCCGGATCTCGCCTTCCCGCGACACCGCCTCGAGCGCGACTGGCTCTATCAGGATGCCGGCCTCGACATCTCCAGCATTTTCACGTCGGACAGCGATTTCGAAAAAGAGAGCGCCATGGTGCGAAAGGTCCTGGGACAGGTGCCCGCGGACGATCCCGGCCTGAAGACACTGCTGCGGCGACTGGATGGCCTTGCGGATGGCGGCGTTCCCGCGCGCGATGCGCGCTGGCGCGCGACGTATGTCGACGCCTGCGCCGCACGGCGCAAGGCACGCCTCCGGGCCGTTCGCGAGAGGGCCTCACAGTTCATCTATGTCAAGCATGGCATCTTCGGTTGCATGCAGGGGCTCGCCGGAAAATATGACATTCCCGATGAGCAGGTCCATGACTACACCTTCGGATTCAAGAAGGGGGGGCAACTCTGCATGGGAACCGTGCTGGAGGACGGTTCGGTCAGGCATGAGGTGCTGCTCGAGAAACCCGGGGGCGCGATCTGCTATCCGAGCCTCTCGTGGGACGCCCGGATGCTTGTTTTTTCCATGCGCGATAATTTCGAGACCGATTCCTATTACCTGTACACCATGGATATGGCGACGCGCCGGGTGCGCCAGATCACGTTCCCCATCCTGAAAGGAGGCAAGCCCCTACCGGTCGCAGATTGCGAGCCGGCGTTCCTGCCGGATGGCCGCATCGTTTTCACCTCGACGCGCGACGTGCACATCAGCGATTGCTGGTATCGCGCCGGAGGGAATATCTATTCCTGCGATGCCGATGGCGGGAATATCCACCGCCTGACGTTCGACCAGCTCATGACGAACAACCCCCAGGTGCTGCAAGACGGTCGCATCGTGTTCACCCGATGGGAGTACAACGACCGCAGCGCCCTTTTCACCCATCCGCTCATTGCGATGAACGCGGACGGCACGGGTCAGATGGAGTACTACGGGAACAACAGCATGTTTCCGTCCTCGATCATCCACGCGCACGCCATCCCGGGATCGCAGAAGGTCATCGCCCTGATCGCCGGCCATCACTCCATTTACAAGGGAAAGCTTGGCCTGGTTGACCGATCCAGGGGCTTGCAGGCGGGTGAAGGGATCGAGTTTGTCAACACGAAGCTCAACGGCGATGCGGGGCGCGAGTCGGCCGATTTCATCAAACCGGAGCCGCATGATCCGTCCAAGCCGTACCTCGACTTCAAGATAGATGTGTTCGGGCAGTTCGGGCCGCAGTACTCGCACCCCTATGCGTTCGACGAGGAGAACTATCTCTGCTCGTTCTGCCCGGAGGGATATCTTCCGCCCTTTGGTCCCTTCAATCCTCCGCTCGGCGTCTACTATATGCGTGCCGACGGCGCGCGCGAGCTGCTGGCGTTCGATGACTGGCAGGGAACGGGGCAGGCCATTGCGATGATGGTCCGCACATCGCCTCACCGCCGTGCAACGGTTGTGTCCTCCCGCGACAACAACGGGATCTACTTCGTCCAGGATGTCTATCAGGGACCTGGGCTTGCGGGCATCGCGCGAGGCACGGCGAAGAAATTGCGCGTGATCGCGCTGGAGTACCGGGCCGCCCGGATGGGCTACGGCCAGAACGGCGGTGAGTGTGAAACGGGCCTGTGCCAGACACCGATCTCGCTCAACAGCGGCAGCTGGGACGTCAAGCACGTCCTGGGCGAGGTGGACATCGAGGCCGACGGCAGTTGCTGTTTTGAGGTTCCAGCGCGCACGCCGGTGTATTTTCAGGTGCTCGACGCCAGGGGTTACACCGTCCAGACCATGCGGAGTTGGTCGACGCTCCAGAACGGCGAGTATTTGTCGTGCCTGGGTTGCCACGAGAACAAGAGGTACGCGGGAACTGAACCGGCGGCCACCCAGAGGATGGCTGCGGCTCTCTCCAAGGAGCCCCAGAAGCTTAAGTCTTTTGCGGGGAGGGAGCACCCGCTGGTCAGGCGGCTGGCGTCCCAGTCATGGCTGGACAGCGTGGAGAATTATCTCGGGGTCAACGCTCCCAGGCCTCTCGATGCCGATGCGCCCGTCGACGGTTTCAGTTATGTCCAGGAGATCCAGCCCATTTTTGACAGGCACTGCGTGAGCTGTCACAACGCTTCGAGGATCGGAGAGAGCAAGATCAGCCTGACCGGAGAGGTGGCCAGACCGGAGAGCGTGAGACTGATCGGGGCGGGACAGGTGGATCCCAAACGGGCCTACACCCAGTCATACGTCACGATCACGACCTCTGGCAATCCGGACAACAATCCGTGGATGACGTGGCTCAAGCCCCGCAGCCGTGCCGTCATACTGCCGCCTTACCACACGGGTGCCTCCAGGAGCAGAATCATGGACTACCTGGAGCCCGCCCACTACGGTGTGAAGGTGGGCGAAAGCGAAAAGCGCACTTTCGCCTGTTGGTTGGATCTGCTGATCCCCTTCTGTGGTTCGTATGCGCAGCACAACACCTGGACCGATGCGGAGAAGGCCGAGTACGGCTATTTCCAGGAGAAGCGCCGCGCCTATGCCGCAGCCGAACTGGAAACGCGCCGCCGTTCTGCCGACCGTTGATCCGCCGCGCCGGGTCGCCGACTCCCGACCGGTTGCCGCAACGCACAGGCCATGAAAAGATCACTCATCCCCGTTTTCGCCGCCGCGGCGGCATGTGAGGCCTTCGGGCTCGGCGTCGGTTCGTCGACGGTGAATGTCACGTTCGACGAGGAGGACCGAGGCGCGGTCGAGAGCGTGAAGTCTGCGAACGGCATCGAGTTCGCCTCGCGCCTCGCGCGTTTCCCACTGTTCCAGATCGAGTGCTGCCGCGCGGGTGCGTTCACGGACAGAACGACCGTGACGTCTAAGCTCGCGAAAAAGTTCTCCGTCCAGAAGACGAACGACGGCGTGCTTCTCATCTACGAGGACGTGGGCGAGGCCATCGCACGGGCGGTCTGCGGCGTCGCCGCCGAGGGAAAGAAGCTCCTCTGGCGCATCAAGGTGACGCCAAAGGCGGGCTGGGCGCTTCTGGAGACGCAGTACCCGATGTTCGCGCTTTCGGAGCGCCTCGGGAACTCGGCGGCGGACGACGCCATCGTGATGGGCAAGGCGAAGGGTGGCATCGTGCGGTACCCGATGGACCCGAGGCGCGAGTACTGGAAGGAACGCCACGTGGGCGACTATCCCGGCAGTCTCGTGGCGCAGTTCGGCTGCTTCTACGACGAGCGCGGGGGGCTCTACACGGCCGCCGAGGACGACCAGGGCCACACGAAGCAGTTGCTGATGGACCGCTGGTGGCGCGTCACGCTCCAGGACGGCACGTTCCGCGAGGGCGACTTCCTTTTCCGCTGGAGCCGCTTCGGCTACACTGAGGCGACCGACTGCCGGGCTTACGACATCGTGATGTCCTGCTTCGAAGGTCCCGCCGGCGAGCCCGCCACGTGGTATGACGCAGCCGACCTTTACAAGGCCTGGGCCAGGACGAAGAAGTGGTGCCAAACGCCGTTTCTGCAGCGTGATGACATCCCCGCGTGGATGAAGAACGCGCCGGCCGTGATGAGCTTCAACCGCGAGTGGTTCGACCGTCCCAGCGCGCTGCATGACTGGCTCGTGAACTACTGGAACAAAAAGTTCCCTGGCACGCCGCTCATCGCCATCCTCATAGGGTGGGAGAAGCACGGCGACTGGATCGCACCCGACTACTTCCCGTGCTATCCGGACGACGCTTCCTTCGCGGCGATCATGGAGGACGTGAAGGCGGCGGGCGGGCGTCCCTGGCTGTGGCCAGGCGGCCACCACTGGAACCTCTCCTACGGCAAGCGCGATGACGGGTCGTTCATGCTCGATTTCCGCGACGATTTCTACAAGCGCGCGGCGCCCCACGCTGTCTGCCGCCCGACCGGCGAGATCTGGCTCGACAAACTCGACTGGCTCGCGGGCGGCGAATCGGCCACGATGTGCCCGGCCGATCCGTGGTCCCGCGACTGGTGGAATAAGGACGTGGCCCGCGAACTCGTTAAGCGCGGCGCGGAGCTCGTGCAGGCCGACCAGGACGTCGGCGCGCGCGTCCAACCGTGCTGGTCCATAAAACACGGCCACGCGCCGGGGCCGGGCAAGTGGATGACGGATTCCCTGCGCCTCCAGTTCGAGACGATGCTCGCGGAGATGCGCAGGCTCCAGCCGGATGCGCTCTTCAGCTTCGAGGAGCCGAACGAGTACTACAATGACATCCTCGCCGTGCAGGACTATCGCGACTGCCGCTTCTTCGGCTCGGAGTGGGCGAGCGTGTACACCTACCTCTACCACGAGTACGTGGCGCCGATGCAGGCGGGCATTCGCTTCGACAACATGTTCTGGCTCGCGCACAGCGCGGCGGATGGTCAGATGCCGCGTCTTCCGGTGGCACCTGAGGCGTACTTCGCCGGCGAAGCGCTCGCGAACGGCGGCTTCGAGACTCTCACGAAGGACGGCAAGTCGTTCGTCGCCTGGGAGCGTCCCGACCGCCACCACGTGATGACGGGCGACGTGAAGGAAGGCAAATACGCCCTCGCCGTGGAGGCGAAGGGCGAACGCGTGCAGGTGGCGCGAAATCTTCCGACGGACGACCAGACGTTCAAGCCCGGCATGACGATCCGCTTTTCCGCCTGGCTTAAATCGGTGAAGCACGACCGCCGAAACGCGCTCTCGGTCGCCGCACTCGCGAAGGGCGTCAAGTCCCTCGGCAGCGTGTCGCTGCCCGCGCCGAAGGTCGAAGAGGGGTGGAAACGCCTAGCGGCCGATCTCAGGCTGCCGGCCGGCACGAAGAACCTGCGCGTGATGAACGACGCCTGGGGCGAATCGTCGTTCCTCGTCGACGGCGTGACGTGCGAGGTCGTGGCGGCGGACGGCACCGCGAAGACGCTGATGCTCACGGGCGACACAGTGGCACTCGACTTCTGCGAACGCTGGGTGAAAATTTATCATGGTGAGGGCTGCCCCTGGCTCGCGCACGGGCGCGGGCTCCGTCCGCCGGAACTGCAGTGCGCCTGGGTGCCGTACGAGGAGAACTTCCGGGGCCGCGACGTCTCGAACGACAAGCCCGTCGTGTTCCAGTCCGCGTGGGCGGCCCCGGACGGTCGCGAGGCGCTCTTCTTCGTGAACGCCACCGCGCAGAACCAGCCGATTGCCTACCGCTGGCGGAACATCTGGACGAAAACGACGCTCAAGCCGTTCGAACTCCGCCTCGTCCTCGTGGCCCAGCCGGAAAGCAAAGAGCATCCATGAAAGACCGCGTATATTCTCGAAATGATCCCCATTTGTTGAATCATTTAGCATGGAATCTCACTGCCGGCAGGCTGTGAAATATCTCGGCTAGGATTTCCGGCAACGGCCCAGGCAACAGATGAGGGTGAAGCCGGTTAAGAGCAGCACCCATGTGCCGGGCTCAGGGATCGCGTAGTTCAGATACAGAATCCCGGTGCCATCATACCTACACAGGCCAGGGGCAGGCCAGGGGTCAGCCCTTGAAAATTGAATCGCCTTCATAGATCCCCAGATTTCGGTCCAAGATCCCGTCGCTCCGTCTCAACCGCTCCACCCGCTTCACCGCATGCGTCACCCCGCTGCCATCTTTGTAGCCCAGATCCCGGGCCACATCGGCCCCCCTCTCTCCCAGCAACCTCATCCGCACCCAACACGCGACGCCACGGTCGGGTTCCCTTTTCAGGGCGGCTTCGAGCCTCTTCCGCCGTCGCTCCCATTCCACCGGCTGTCTCCATGCCGCCGACTCCCGGTCCTTCTTGCCGGACAATTTCCGGAGGACTCTTTCCAGCAAATCCGGTCCCCCGGCCACCAGTCCCCGCCGCACGAAATCTTTCCAGTCCCGCGGCTCAAGCGCCATGGCCTCCTGGATGGCCTGGCGGTATCCCCGGACCATCCCGGCCTTGCCCCGCGACCAATAGTGGGCCCAGGCCGGGGAAAGCGGAATCGGGGGCTTCTTGCGCCCCCCGCGGCGGCGGCGGATCGGGTTGATGTGGATGTAGAGCACCAGATGGCGCGCCTGGCCGTCGGCATCGACGACCCCCGCCCGGTAGCGGCCCTGGAAGAGATGGCCCACCCGGCAGTGGCGGCGGTTGTAGCGGGCCGCGTAGGCGGTTTGAGGTCAGGCCATCCATCGGCTCAGATTGCCCCGGGGCGTGCGGCGCAGGCGTGTGGCACAAGCTGTTCAAAGGTGCGCGGCAGGAGTAGACTGGACAAGAGATAGACCGAAACCGGCACCAACGCGCTCAATGAGGACACAGGATGATGAGATACAGGATGGCATGTTGTCTTGCTTTGATTCTTGGATGGTCGCCGCCCCTACCGATGTTGGCGGCGCCGATGCGCCCCGTCGGCCCCATGGACATCACCGGCACGATTGAAAAGGTGGAGTGGGCGCCCAAACAGTTCATCAAGGCGCGGGCGCCGGGTATGTCAGGGACTCTGGGGGTTGACCGCACACTGGCGGCGCGATTCCGAGTCGTGCTCAAGGATTACACGGGTCTGACTGAAGAAAACGTGCGCGACTTGCTCCGGTTTTACAACGGCGCGTTTCCCGGCAATCCGCCCGGTCATCCATCGCCGCGCATCCACATCGAACTGCTCTCCGACAACCCCAAACTGCTGGCGGTGGGCATGAAGATCCGGGTGACGGGCTACAAGATAGCCGGCGACGAGGGTGCGACGTGGGAGAGCTGCGACAAGCTGGAGATATTGGAGTCGCCCAAGAACACAGAGTGAGCCGTGCGCACGCAGGTTGTGCCCCGCGGGAGCCTTCCCACCACCCGACTTTCTTAAGCATCTCCCGCTCGCGCTCGGCGCGCACGTGGGAGTACGTCTTCAGCAACAGCGCCCCGTGATCCTTGTGGCCGAGCCACTCCGCCACGGTGCGCACGTCGATGCCGGCCTCCCTGTAGTCCCGCGTGATGGGACGAACGATGGTTTCCGCCAGCCGCTGCCGGTAGATCTTCATGGCGCCCCCGAAAGTCCTCTTGCCGTCGGCGGATGCCATGCGCCATTGGGCCCGCTCCACCGACAGCAGGTCGGTCTTCAGGCTGGTCCAATTCTCCTTGCCGCCCGGGAAGGTGCGCACATAATACATTTGGTTCTTGTTTTCGACCTCTGGAAGGGTGGCTGAGTGGTCTAAGGCACTCGACTCGAAATCGAGCGTGGCAGTGATGTCACCGTGGGTTCGACTCCCACCCCTTCCGAACTCTTTGATTTCTAGGCACTTGCGACTAGAACCAACATGCGTTGGTCGCTTTAACATCAAGTTTTAACACCCCTCGCGCGTAATTTGCGGGCCGTTGGATGAATTGCTACTGGATCAAGAAGGGCCTCTCACTCATCGAAGGAAGCGTTGCACGCCGGAGCACCCCCACACAATCACAGGAGACCAGCAAGCGCCAACTATCGCTGGTGAGGAATCTCCGATCATTGTACATTCTCGCTAACGTGGGTTCTGCCCCGAAGACTCCAGACGGCCTTAACGATCCGAAGATCGTGCTCCGCCGCCTCCCGAAAGGCACCGTTATCGACCCGCGCGCCCCGTCGTTCGCCGAAGGGAAAAGCCACGCTGCTTTCGTCGCGCTCGCAATCGTCCTAGGTGGGCTCGGAATGCACAACTGGTATGCGGGGCGCTATTGGTTCGCCCTCGCACAACTGTTGCTCACCACCTTGGGCTTTGCGCACGGCGGGCCCATAATCGCCTGGGTGTGGGCGATTCTGGATGTTCTCACGGTGACGGAGGATGGACACGGCACGCCGTTTCGCTGATTCACAACGGAATGTTTCTGTGGCCTCACACGGAAGTTAGGCGGTAGACCACGGACCCGCCTTCCCTGCCCAAAGGGAAGGACCCAACCGACTGTGTGGCGGGACGGGGCCGAGGCAAGTTACGCCATAGATTCGGTCACACGCTCGCCTAGACGCAGCCAGACGGGCAAGCCGCCATCAATGCCACGAGTGATAGCGCTCTTGCCCGGCCCCGTCCCCGACGCGGCTGCGTTTCGGCTTGCCTTGCGCCAGGCATCCTGAGAGCCTTTCCTCCGTCAGACACGGTCAAAACTCGACCTCTGCGACCCCCCTCCAGACCCACCCCTCTTTATCCGTTTAAGAGAAGATCGATACTTTTGTTCCCCTGAACAACGTTCGACAACACGAAAGGCAATAAATAATGAAAATGGTAGTTCGCGCAATAATAACACTCGGAATCCTGAGAGTCACTTCCTCGCTTGTATCACTTGCGGCAAGCGCGGGAGAAGTAAAGGAGTTTCGCGGGGATTTCCAAACTGGCATCTACTTCAAATGCGGCGAGGTGTACGCCATGGCTCCAATGTTTATGGATAAGAATCGCCCGCCTTTCATCAAGACGGCGGACGACAAGGTATCGGACAAACTTCTCAAAGACATCTGCACGAACGGCGATGACCTGAAGAAGGCACCGGCACTAGGGCGCTCATTGGCCAAACAACAGATGCTTCCGAGTAGCCCCTACGCCGAGGCCTTACACATTGCAGTATTTCCTGACGAGAGCATTGCAGTAGGAAAGGAACTCAAATCCACAGCACGCTTCAAACACGGGCCGCTGATCAAACTCTCACAGGTCGTCGAACAATTCGGCAAGGCTCAAGAGATGGAGGCATGGAATGCCAAGGACTTCCAGTCATGGATTGGCCTTAACGCGATTGTTCATTGGTGGGGCGCGGTTGGCATTGCGACAAAACAAGACGGTACAATTACGCACGTGCTTATCCGCGAAAAGGAAGGCGTGCTCGATTCCGAAAAGTGATCGGAATTGTCTAACAAGGTCACTGGAGCGACCAGCTGCCCCGCTCTGCAGCTCGACAGTTGCGGGCTTCAGCGATGCGCTGCGGTTGTCTGAAGTCACGGGCTTTACCCCGGTGGGTCGGTTGTCGCTCAGTTCTGTCGTTAAGCTGTCAGAGATCGATCGGCACGGGGGCGGATTTTGGGATAGGGGAAAGAACCCCCGCACGGGCCTAGCGCATGGAAGGGCGGCCTTTCCGGCCCCCGCGATCCCAAGCGTTACACCTGACTGTGCATTTTGCTGGCGATGGCACAAGGCGGAATTCTGGCCCCGCCCATGCATCAAACGTGCGCCCTGGCCCCCCCTAGCGCGATTTTGGTGGTCGCAGCGGCACCGGCGGGTCCCCGCCGTCTCACTTCACAATGACCCGATAGAACACCTTCGGCGGTGCCGGGACGATCTCGTCAGTTGTGGTGTTAATCGGTGGGGCGGGATTGATGTTATCTGCCACCACGTCCCACTGGTTCAGGTCGAAGGATCGTTCGATGCGGTAGAGCCGCCCGCCCACCGAGGGCCAGCTGACGGTGCAGATAACTCCGGTCCCGCCGGCGTTGTGTGTCGTACTCCACTGGCCCACCTCGAATCGCGACCGCGCATTGCGCGGATCGGTGCCCGCCGCGTACTCTCCCTCATTCGAACAACCATCCCCATCGTAGTCCCCTGCGGCAGGCAGTGGCCCGCCGTCTCGCGTGTCCACGGCAATGGTATTGGACTCGTCCGAGGCGGTTTCCGCCGGCACCTGCGCCACTGCGCCCCAAAGCAGGATTGCGGCACATCCCATTGGTAATCGCTTGTCCACCCATTTCATGTTTCGTCCCTCGATTCTCCCAATTTCCCGACGCGCCGAAAGGGGCCACTTATCGGCCTATGGCACTCCCTGATCCCACGCTCGCGGGAGCCCGCACGGGCCTCGTCCATCAGCCCCTCGCTTGCTGTCGATCGCCTGCTGTTCTTGCTGCATGAGTTTAGCTCAGAGACCCTCGCCACTTCTACCTGCGGACAGGTCGGAACCCGTAGCGGCCGGGGGTGAAGGTCGGGTCGTCGTCCTCCCGTGCCGCGACGCGGCAGATGAACGCGGAGGAGTTCCAATCACCGCCGCGCAGCACACGGTTCGAGCCCGAAGGCGGCCCGAGCGGGTCCGACGATGGCGAGCTGCCATAGTAGCCCGACCCATACCAGTCCCAGCACCACTCCCACACGTTCCCCGCCATGTCATAGAGCCCGTAGCCGTTGGCCGCGAAATACCCCGCCGGGCTGGTATACGGAGAAAGGCCGGTCTCGAAGGTCGGGTGGTAACCCTGCGTCGGACTCACGTCGTATGCGTCTAATAAACTGGAACTCTTGTAGTTCGCCCGGCCGTGGGTGATCGTGTCCGCGTCGCTCCAGGGAAAACGGCGCCCGCTGGCCCCGCCCCGTGCCGCCTTCTCCCACTCCGCCTCGGTCGGCAGCCGGTAGCCGTTGGCATTCCAATCCACCGCACCGTTGGCGACGTTCACTATTCCCGTGCGATACACCGTTGTCTTGGCCGATGTGGTGTAGTAACACGGCGTCAGCCCCTCCTTCTCGCCGCGCGCGTTGCACCACTTCACGACGTCGTACCAGGCGACCGTATGCACCGGGTGGTTCGAGGCCCTCCCTTCGCCGAGGTACAAATCGGTGTAGCCGTGTGTCGAGGCCCATGCCTTTACGTCATCCCACTGCGCTTTGGTCACCTCCGTCGCCTGCATGTAAAACGCGCTCACGTACACCGTGTGCACCGGGCGCTCCTCGGTGTCTCCCTCCGTGAAGGTGTCCCCCATCTGGAAATTCCCCGCCGGGATCAGCACGAAGCCCGACGATGGGTGCTCGCTGGCCGTCACCTTAAACCGCATGCTCGGCGAATACTGCCCATCCCAATCGGCGCCTGCGTCCCAGACGATGTGCAGCCCCACGGCGTTCGTTACGCCGACACCCATGTCGCCGGAAAAACTCGATGTGGGCAGGTCGTAGGACACGCCGTTGTTGGTGGAAACCTTCACCGAGACCGTCACCAATGGCGTGGCACCGCTCAGGTCATAGTACACGTCCACGAGCTTCGCGCCTTCCCGCTGGGAGGCTCGCACGTTGGAGACCGAAGGCGCCGCATCCACGGCCTTTGGAAAAAACGCCGCCGCGATCACTCCCCATAACGCCATGCGCATAAGCCCTCCTTCAAGACGGGCTGGACCTTAACGAGTCCCCCTCATGAAGTCGAGCGGAAGCGGGAGTGCCGTCATGGGCGGACGTGGCGCGATCGGGGGGCGACAGGGTCATCCTGGATTCCGGCCCAAGAACTTCAGCACGTCCGCCACGCGGAATATCCGCTTGCCCTGCCTTGCCCCCGGAAACCGGATGCTGACCGATGGCAACCGCCCCGAATAGGCGAGTTTGAAAACAAGGCTACGGCTTATCCCAAAACGATTCGCCACTCTGCGGGCATCCAAATACTCGGGTCCAGGGGCACTTCCGGTTTCCACATCGTCTACGGCTTTCATTGCACATATGCCCGCGTGTCAGTTCTCACCAGATCCGTTGAAAACGTCATCCGCCTAGCGCACGGGTGCGGTGACGTTATCCGATGCCCCCGCGAAGTTGCGGAAGTGCCCGCCCCGGCACTGACAAAACCGACAAAACCCGGTTCTGTCAGTTTTGCCGGTTCGCTCAGGTAGGTCTTCAAGATCCCTGAGAGCACCTCCGAGGGATGGTTCAATCTCAACTCGGCAGGGTGGCCATTTATCTCATCGACTCAGAAAGACCCTGGCTCCAAGATGGTTTCTCAACAGACTCGTTCGACAAGACAGAGTACGGATGCCTTTGTCGAGCCGCAATGCATACAGCATCCGAAGGAGCTGGCAATGAGAGCAGTAGGGTCCCTCGTAGTGGCAGTGACGGTTCTGGCAACCGACTATCAAGTCCATGGTCAGACGAACTCGGTCGGGTGGGAAAACGACTGGGCTGCGTTTGGCGCGCACATCTCCCCTTACTTGTCCAAGGTCAAGATGTACGGAACCCCACCCGGATCGGGATGGTACACACCATTGCCACAGGACTTCAAAGAGGCAACGGATGCGGTCGGCGCGCGCCCGGTCACATGGATTGGTCGAGTCAGTGAGATCGTTCGCAAAGATGGCGCCGCCAGCGTATCGCTGCGGATGCCGCCCCAGACAATCACTGTCCAGCCCGATCACTTCGCAGTACTGGATTCACTTCATGTCACTTCCACGAAGGACGAGTCGGCGTCGTGGGCGAACATTACCGTTGGCGATTGGGTTCGATTCCGGACAACAATCAAGGGCAACTCGATCTTTGCTGGCGTTGGCTTCATGATGGGGCTGGGCAATCACGCGGGCGAGTGGAGCGTCATTGTCTCGACCGAAGGTGGCGAGGTCATCGAGGCGCTGAAGAACATGTCCAAGGACTTGCCCTCGGACCTCCTGCCATCCTACACCGAGGAAATCGATAGCGCGAAAGGAGACAAACCCGTTCGGGTATCGAACCCCAATGACTTTTGGGTGGCATCCGGCGTTCGCTCGGGTGCAAAGGGGGTCAACTTCATCGTGCCTCCAGGCGGTGCGTATACGAAGTTCGTCCCTGACGGGAAATACGACATCTACTTCGTGTACTCCAGCAACCCCAAAGCATTATTCCAAGGTGAATCGTTTACGCTTCAGGGCAACGGAGTCGAAATCAAGATCGTAAAAGTAGTGGATGGAAACTATGGCATTCGTCAGGTCAAGTAGACGTGAGGATGCCGAACCAGCACCTCGACCCGTACCCTCAAGGGCCGCCGCGGGCGGCGGCCTTTGATGTCCGGTCAGGTGCGACGTTCGGCAACAAAGAAATGAGTGCAGAATGAATCGGCAAATGATCGTGTCAGCGTCGTCAAACCACAACAGAGGAAATCAGACCATGAAGACAATCGTCGGTTTCGCAACCGCGCTGAGCATGTGTATGTTCGTTTCATCTAGTACCGGACAGAACCTGCCACCGGCGGACTTGACTCCCGGCCAGAGTTGGATTCACCCACTCACCAAGAAATCCATGATCCTCGTCCCCACTCGCACGGTCAGGCCCAATCCAAAACCATTGGAGAGCGGCACAGTCAATATGCAGAAGTTGTTCGACAACGACGGGACTCAGGAAGTCGGATGGATCAAGCCTTACATCAGCCAGTTTGACAACAGAAGTTACTTTGTCACGGGATTCCTGATGGACAAGGATGAGGTGACGAATGAGGAGTTTATGCGCTTCTGCAAGGCCACGCAAGCGGCGTTCCCTTCGTCATGGAAAGGAAGTGAACCATCACCAGAGAAAATGGAAAAGACTGTATTCGTTTCCTACGAGGCTGCGGAGAAATACGCAGAATGGGCGGGGATGCGCTTGCCGTATATCGTTGAATACAACTCCGCCGTTGCTGATGACAAAGGAGTCTATCCTTGGACACTGGAAAGGATCGGAGGCACCAACAACACCGCCAAGGCAATTCCAGACCGATCACCCCTCGGCATCGAAAGCCTTGCCGAAGGAATTGAGTGGGTGTCTGGCAAGTTTGGTGGCCAGTGGGCACGCTACGAAACGCGGATTCTCTATGAGTTCCGCTATGCGGATGACGGAACCATCAACATCCTTCAACCTCGCGTTGACTGCCTCGTCACAGAGGCGGGTTTTCGGTGTGTGTCGGCTTTAGCCGCTGTCTCATGCATGCTGGCCGGAAAGCAAGTTGGCGGTGGAACGCAAACGCCGATCCCAGACAATTTCGTCACATCCTCAATCACCGTCAAGAATCAGTCGACACACCCGGCTGAACTTGCCTTGTCAACCGGACAGAAACTACCACTCACGGCTGGACAGGAAAGCACACTGGATGTCCCCATTGGGTCTCATGTCCTTATGATCTCGCACCACGGGATTCCACAGCCTCGCTTCTGGTTCTCCTACTTGGATGCGGCGCAGGGTTTCTCATGGCCACCAAAGGGCGTTTCCGGCACATGGACGATTACCGATGATTTCGGGTACGCAATCCCACTTCCCAAATCTAAAGACTGAGCCGAACCAGAGGCTGAACCGTACCGTTGCCCCGCGCGGACGCGGGGCAACGTCCGGTTAACCTCGCCGTTCGGTGGCGAGGTAAAGAATAGAAAAGGAGATCGGGAGATGAAGACTGCATATCAGAAGGTTCTTGCGCTTGCCCTGGTGGCTGTATTGGTGAACGGCGCGCTCGCAGCGGAGGAGAAGCAGGAGGCATGGCAGACCGACTACACTGCATTCGTTGCAGCCCTTGGTGCTTCCCTATCATCAAATGCCTTCATCATTGAGGGGGTCGGTTTCATGATGGGGAACCAACAGCCCCGTTGGGGCCTCTGTTCCTCAGACCAACAGAAAGCGTATGATGCTGCTGACGCAATGTTTTCTGGCAAGACGGTCTCGTGGCGCGGAGTCGTCCAGAAAGTGACCTCTGGAACTGAAGGCCCTTCCGCAGTGCTGCAATTGAAGCAGGAGAAGCAGGTATCCGGCAAGTGGGACTTCCCCAAGTCAGCGATACTGAAGACTGACAGTGGCAAGCGTCCCTTCCCGGTTGCCGATTGGAATGATCCGCCGGGTGTCTGGGTCATGCTGCCGACCTCGTCTGGTGATGCGATCTCCCGTATGCAAGAAGGGCAGGAAGTGGCCTTCCACGGCAAGATCGGGAAGAGCAAGTTGCCTGATTCTGGAATAGTCCTGATCGCTGGCTACGGCGGGAGTTTCTCTGGCCGTCATTGCGTCTCGCTGTTTGTGGACGCCGACGAGATCAGTGCCGTCAAAGATGGACCGCAGTCAAGTGGCAAGGAAACAACCAGATCGGCCGTACCACCCCCCCGATTGTGACAGCGTCAGACGGAACATGGCCGAAGTACGTTGATGAATTGCGGGGACAGAATCCCGTGCGCGTTAAGAACCCCAACGAGTTCGACGTCAAGGTGGGTTTACGCTCCGGCACCGGAGGCACGGACTTCACCGTTTCGTCAGGGGCTACCACGACGATCAACGTCCCGGACGGTGCCTACGAGATATTCTTCCGCTACTCATCCGACCCGAACGGTATCTACAAAGGGGATGATTTCCGATTGAACGGGAATGGCGTCGAGATTCAGATTGTCAAAGTGGTCAACGGAAATTACGGCATTCGCAAGGTCAGATAGAATCGGCGAACCAGAGACCGGAGGGTATCACGTTCCGCTGCGCTCCACGCGAACCCTCAGACCCGACGTTGGCCGAAGGAGCAGAAGAGAAGATGACCAGAATGACGACAGCAGCACGAAGAGTTAGGACCATTGCTTTGGCTGTGGTGAGTGCACTTCTGTACGCCTCTCCCTCACCGGCAGAGGAACGCATCATATGGATACCGGTATCGCCCCCGCAACAATCGGCTCCGCCACGCGCGCCCGTCCAGATTCAGGGCACAATAGAAGTCACCTACCGGGACGGAAAGCGGCATGCCTTGACAGAGGCAAGTCTGGGAACTGAGGACACACAGTTCGGAGCTGGCGCACTTCAGATCACTCAAGCCGAACTCGATTCCATGTTCATATTGCCGCTCAACACTGTGTCTCGAAAGAACCGCAAGAATCCGCCCTGGGAGTGCTACTACTCCATTCTCATTCCGCTCCACCGGATCAAGACGGTCGCTGCGCGCCCGCGTGATGAGAGTGGGTTTGAGTTCCCCATTGAAGTCACTCTTCGGGATTCCCCGGAAGTGCAGGTCGTTGGGGAGGCCTATGGAAGCGCCACGAAGTTCTGGCGTTTCCACCTGACAGGAACCGAGAAACTTGGCGGGTTCGGGGACCAGAAGGTCTCAGGATTCTTGGGACCAACCAACGGAGTTGGGCATGTCCAGTTTGTGTCAGTGTCACTTCCTGAACTGCCGGTGGCTCCTGAACTGAAAACGCGGTCCTCGCGTTCGGCAACCGTAGTTGATGTATCATCCCGGAAGCACGGCCTCACGGACATCCGCATCCCCGCGGTCTTTAGATGCCAAAATGCTGGAGGCACGATCGAGGTGCCACTGGAGAAGATCGCTCGCATTTCCGCCGTCCGAAACAATGATACCATTCCGCCGATCCATACGACCTGGACAGTCACACTCAGGACTGGTGAAACAAGCGAGTTCTCTTTCATTGGCATCTTTGGAATCGCCGGGCGGGGCGAACACTACTTTGAGTGCATACCGGTAGATAGCATCTCGAGCATCGACTTCGATGCCCCCTCCGACAAGGCCGCCGGACAAACGGAGAGAGAGACGAAAGATTGACGGGCCAACAAACGCCTCCAACACTACGGCGCGTAGCCGTGCCGAGGTTGAGGCGCAACGTTGAATTGTCTGTGGGGTTAAGCTCATTGCCTCACATGGTTTTCCGGGAAGGCGCTTGGCTGGTCCCCCCGATTCCACATGCGGATGCCCATGTGATGTGGCCGAATATCCCGGATGGGCACTGACAAAACCGACACAACCGGGTTTCGTCAGTTTTGGCGGTTCGCTCAGGTAGGTCTTCAAGATCCCTGAGAACACCTCCGGGGGATGGTTCAATCTCAACTCGGCAGGGTGGCCACAGGTCGCCCTTGCAAAGCGCACGTATGCGCGCGGTTTGCAAACCTCACTCTCTTGTCCGGTTTGCCATTTCATTATCGAGCGCCATACGGGCCATTACACCGTATCCGTCTGAGCAACACCATGTCACCGTCGGCGGGCGGCTGAGGTGAATTTTGCGGGGGGATCTCAGGCGGCGGCGCGCGCGGCCTTCCACGCGGTGGGGGTCAGCTCGGCGACGCGGT
>Ga0116157_10000057_pt1 | contig 122310 bp, 87 predicted proteins | sample AD_UKC048_MetaG_FD_89882 | JGI IMG/M metagenome (GOLD analysis project Ga0116157, IMG submission 89882) | Active sludge microbial communities of municipal wastewater-treating anaerobic digesters from USA - AD_UKC048_MetaG | ecosystem: Engineered > Bioreactor > Anaerobic > Digestate | place... | reverse complement strand
GAGGGTTTTGGACTGCGGTGGCAGAGTCCGGCAACCGCCGGACGGCGCCACCGCTTTGGCGGCGCGCGAAGCGCGTGCCGGGACCAGCGGCTTCGGCTCCGCCGGGGGCAAAAGCGGTGGCGCCGCTTCGCTCTGCCACCGCAGTCCAAAACGGCCCCGCCCCCAGAAGTTTCATCATGAATAATCCGGCGCGTGGACGACTCTGTTCGGCGCCGCCCCACCGCTTCGATGTGACCGCGTCGAAGATCCGCGTTAGAAATCGGGACCAGGGCAGCTATGCCATTCGTGCCCGGCGCCATCGGCACTAGCCGGTTCCGCGCCCCTTCGGCAACACGCCGTCACGGGCGTCCGCGGCCACCGCCCGAGGATCGCCTGACGAACGCCAGGCCCTCCATCTCCACCAGCAGGTCCGACCGGCAAACATCCGCCACGACATAGATGACCGGGAGAGCTTTCCCGCAGCGCCTTTCGACGGCCTTGCGGATCGCGGGATAATCCTGTGGGCGCTTAACGTAAACGCGCAGCTTGGCAAGATCGCGCAGCGTCGCTCCCGCACCTGGCGCGCCGCTCCGCGCCAAATTCTTCTGCGCGATCAACAGTTCGATGTTGGTCAGCGTCTGATCGGCCTGTTTGCCGGGTTGGCCGACGTGCAGCGTCTTGGAACGCACGATGCTCGCCGTGCCGGAGATCCAGATGACGATATAGTCACCGATCGCTTCGGCCATGGCTCGGACGAACTTCGGGCTCTCGGGCGAGTACACCTTCTCGTACTCGTAAACGGGCGTCTGCTGCGGGTTCTCCAGCGGCATGAGAAAGACATCCTTTCGGTCGGTGTCGATCGCCGTGGCGCTGATTGTGATCCCATCGCCGCACATGCCGATGCCCGTGCTCGCCGGATAAACCGCCTGGCCCACGATGGCCATCGTGTGCCGGCGCCCGAAACAGACGCCCTTGTAAAAGTCCGTCCGGGCGCGGTTGAGCTCCATGTAGCGCTCGAGGTCGCCCTCGGGGCCGGTGATGTTGCCCAGGTAGAGCCAAGTCCGGATGAGATTCTCCAGCGGGACGCCGACCTGTTTGAGCTTCTGCTTCAGCTGGCGGAACACGTCAATCGTCTGCCCGTAGACGCCGCCGGACGCATCCCGCGGCGTGATGCCGCCGCAGTGGGTCCAGGTGATGTTACCCATGCTGACCTGGAGCACGTTGGGCTGCGGCAGCTCGACGTAGACCGTCTTGCCCCCTGTGGCCCAGACCTCGATGGCCAGCGCCGCGCCAGAGCAGGGCGGCTGGTGAACGAACGTCGTCACGGGCGGCTCGTACACATAGCGCGCGGCGAGAATCTGCTCGCACAGCGTCTGGTCGCGGGCGTCTTTCAGGAATACCGTCTGTACGGTCACGTGCATCTTCTCGGGCTGACTATCGAGGACGGTCCGGAGGCTGCGCAGCGCCTCTCCCAACTGGATGTGAACCGGGCCGCGGCTGATCGGCGTGACCATTAGCGCAAAGCGGGTCACTTTCCCCATCCCGATCATGGCGTATTGCACCCCTGGCGCGCGAAACCATTTGACGATCCGGCCCGTGGACCGAAAGGCCGTATCGCCTGATTTTTTCGAGGCGGCGGCGGCGCGCCTGCCCGCCCTTTTCGCGCCCCGGTGCGCGCCCGGTTTGAGTCCCCGCTTCCGAGCCATTCCGACCCCCGTCACTCTTTTAGCCGTTCTCTTCATGCCTGCTATTCCGTTCTCTTAGCGGCCGTCATACGATTCAGAATCTATGGATTTATCGCGCCAGGTAAAGCGATCCGATCAGATTTTGGCGGCTGGGTGAGCAAAGGTGGGGGAGCCGGATAGCACCGATTTTCAGCAGTATTTTCTTGCATCGGATTATTCAAAGATCTCAAATAATTCTTATGGCGCATTTCCCCGCACTTCCGTGCGGCGCGTGCAACTGCTGCACGGTCTCTCGCCGCCGATTCCTCGCATCTTCGCTGCTGGCCTTCGCGGCCACGCCTTTCGCGGCGGTGGCCGCGCCGGGCGAGCCCCCTCCGGAGGACCTGGGCGAATTCATCGACCTCAACAAGCTCCGCCCCCGGCCGAAGGTGCGGATCAAGGAGGTCATCGTGCGCGAGAAACCGCCCTACTGGCTGGGCTGGCCGGGCACTTCGTATGATCTTGAGGGCCACAGGAAAGAATACGAAGCCGCCTTTCAGAAGATGGCCAAGGCGACGGGTGTGACGCTCGAACTCGATCCGGCGCCACTGGAGGCACCCGAGGCGGTCGCCCCTTGGCTGGAGAGGGCCAAGGCGGAAGGCCACGACGCTATCCTCTTTCACATCCAACACATCCACTGTTGGAAATGGCTTGAGCCCATAAAGACGGCCGGCGTTCCCGCCATCATCTGGGCGCCCGTGGGCACCGCCTTCACGCAGCACGTCCTCAAGATCTCGCGCGTGCCCGGCGTCCATGTCATCTCGTCCCTCCAGACCGAGGCCATCGAACAGGCTCTCCGGATGATCCGGGCGAAACGCCAGTTCGAAGAGACCCGCCTGCTCGTGCTCAAGGGCAACGAGCGGAAAGAGACGGTGCTGGAGCGCCTCGGGACGAAAGTTCGCTATATCCCGCGCGACACCCTGCATGAGCTTTTCAACCGCATGCCGCTCAACGACGAGGCCCGGGAGATCGCCTCGGCGGCGAAGATGAATGCCGAGAAGGTGGTGGAGCCCAATCGCGCCGATCTGCACAACGCCGCGCGCGCATACATGACCGCCAAACGGCTCATCCGCAACGAGGATGCCAACGCGATCACCTCCGACTGCCTGGGCATGGTCTCTTCCCGGGTCGTGCCCACGCCACCGTGCATGGCGGTCTCTATGTTCCAGGACCGCGGCGTCACGTATGGCTGCGAGGCGGACGTCTTCGGCGCCCTCTCCCTGATGCTCACGAGCTACCTGCTGGACAAGCCGGGATTCATGAACGACCCGGTGCCCGAGACCGTCAAAAACGTGCTGATCGCGGCCCACTGCGTGTGTGGCACGAAACTGAACGGTTTCGATGGCCCGCTAGAACGCCACATCCTGCGCTCGCATTCGGAGTCGAACATCGGGGTCGCCCTCCAGGTTCTCTGGAAAAAAGACCAGCCCTGCACCCTCGTGCGCTTCACCAGTCCCCACGAGCTGATCGTCGACACCGGCGTGGTCGTCGGCAATGTCAATACCCCGCCCGCAGGCGGCTGCCGCACCAGCGTCGAGATCGCCATGGACAAGGTCGAGGACGTGCGAGACGTGGCGGGTTTCCACCAGGTCGTGCTCTACGGCAATCATCGGCGCGACATCGAGGCATTCTGCCAGATGTGGGGCATCCGGGCCGTGAGTTCCCCGGAGAAAGCCCCCAGGGAATCGACCGCGTGAGACGCCGCGCGATCATCCTCTGTGCGGCATGGGCCGCCACCGCATCGGCCGCAGACATCGAGATCCGCTCCCCGGGCTTCGCCCCCTCCAAGGTCGGCCCAGACGGTGCACTGATCGAATCCTGGGGCACCGTCGCGCTCCGCATGGTCGCCCCGGAGGGTGGCACGACGCAGCAGACGAAGCAGGACGAGCCGATGCCTGCCGCCATGACGGCGTCTCGGGCCGGATCGCTCGAGTTTCGCCAAGTCGCGTACCGCGCGCCGATCTGGCCCGAGGGCGCCGATGTCATCGAGGCCGCCGCCCAGAATCACGGCGCCAAACCCGCGGAAGCCGTGATCGAGCTGGCCGTTCCGGCCAAAATGTCCGTCGGCGAAACCGTCGGCATGATCGAGGGCCGCCCATCACTGGCGCTGCCCTTCGGCCTGCGCCATGCGCGCGAGGAGCGCGAGTGGGGCTGCGCGGGCGGCGTCACGCCCTTGCGCGGCTGGGCCAAGCCAGACCGCGCCTGCGACCCCGCGTTCAAGAATATCGCCGCGGGCATGGGGGGCGTGCCAATCCGCTACCGTTTTGCCACCGCGCCTGGCGCGGCAAAGACCGTCGTGCTGGGCTTCTGCGAGACCCATCACCAAGCCCCGAACGCGAGGATCATGATCGCCACGGTCGAGGGCGCCCCACCCCAGAAGGTGGATCCCATCGCCCGATGGGGCCGCCATGTCCCCGGAGTTCTCCGCTTTGCCGCCACCGATTCGGATCGCGACGGCCGTCTCACTGTCACCGTGGCGCCCGATGCATCCTCTTCCGATCACAACCCCATCCTCAACGCCATCTGGCTCTTCGGGCCGACCGCAGCGCCGGACGATGCCGCCATCCTGTCTGGGGACGCCAGTCCCTCGGCGGAAAGGTATGTGGACGTCGGCGGGGACGCTGATCAGGCGCTCTATCCGCCGGGTAACCTCCGCTACACAATCCCCCTGCTGTCGGGCGAGACGAGACAGATCCTCATTCTGGCACGATGCCCCGGCGCCCACACCGTTCCAGACCCTGCCAACTCCGTTTGGACGGCCACATCCCTCCGAAAGGCCGCAGCCGATGTCTGGCGCGACCGATGGGTTGAATCCGCCATCACCCCGACAAAGCCCAAGCCCCGATAAGCGTGCCCAAGGGTTCCCCCGCTCATCCTATCTCCGACCCAGAATATCGGGCAACCGGGGCAGAGAATTCGCTGGAGCGTAACGCGGGAAATCTCACACCCCGGCGGATGGTCTAGCCTGCATATTTCACGCTCCCGCGTGAAACATGCAGGCTCAAAGGAAAACCGCGCTCCGAAGAGCGCGACTTTGAAGGGTCTGGGGCCAGCGGTCCGCGAAAAACACTCTGCAACCGCGAAAAATCCCAGTCTTTGCCAGACCTTTCCCAATAAATGGCTCTCATGGCGCGGTTTTCCCAGAGCCCAGAATTTCACAGCCCGCAAGGCTGTGAAATCTCCGGGCTAGAACCCAAAGAAGCGGGGGGCGCCACGACCCCGACGTGCGGCGCAGATGCTGCTAGGCGTCCCGCTGGCGGCGGCGCCAGCCAACCCAACCCATGATGGAGAGGCCCACGAGCGTCAGGATCCACTCCTCGGGTTCGGGAATCGCGTAGCCCAGATAGAGATCCCCGCCGAGCCCATAGCTGGTGTAGAAGTAGCCCTTCGTCAGCGTGGCGCCGATCGAATCCACCGATACCGACGCGATGTCAAACAGTGCCGTGGCACCGTTCGTCGTTGCCGAGCCCGCCAGATCGATCACGAGCCACTGCTGCGGGTGCGCGATATCCCAGAAACTGTTGGTCCACACGACCGCGCTGCCCGCGCTGTTGAACAGGAGGCTCAGGTCGGCACCCGAAAGAACGTTCAGCTCGCCGCCCGAAAGATCCACGCCATCGAACTGGAGCCCGCGAGTGCCTGCCGCGTTCGCGAGAAGTTCCCACTGGAGGACCGCGTTGTTGGAATACGTCATCCCCAGCGAGAATGTCTCGATTCCCGCCCCGACGCCCGGCGCATGGATGCCCCCGTTCTGGATGAACGTCGCGCCGCCGATGATGCCCGTCCCACCCAGCGTCGCGCCCGAGAAGACCGAGACCAGGCCGGTGGCAGCCGATTGGTTGCCCAAGATGTCGAGGCGGCCCTGGCGGACGAACGTGGACCCGGTATAGGTATTGTTGTTCGTCAGCGTGATCGTGCCACTGCCGACCTTGCTCAGGTCACCGATCCCGTGAATCCCCGCGATATGCGTGTGGGAGCCGGAGGTGCGGTTCAGCTCCAGCATTGCGTCGTTGGTGACAACGCTGCGGAAGGCGGTGGCATCCGTGAGGCGCAACACGCCCTGCGTGATCGTCGTCGGGCCGGTGTAGTTGACCGAGCCACCGGCAAATTCCTGCGTGCCCAGCCCCACCTTCACGACCGACAAGAGACTATTGGACCCGCCCGCGCCGGCCGCATCGCGCAGCAGGCCCCGGTAGCTGTACCCCTCTCCCGCCGCGACGTTCAGCGTCATGGTCGCCGGCCGATTCGGCACGTTGTCGCTCGCGGCCTCGACGATCAGCGGCCGCGTCGCCTGGGTACCGCTGAGCCCGCCGAAGACCTCGTCAAATCCGTTCAAGACGAACCGAGCCTCGCCCGAGCTTCCGGGGTGGGAGATGTAGACGACGCTGGTGTCGGCGATCTGGTTTGAATCCATCAACTGCGCGCGGGCCGTCAGGCCGGTGTTCCCGATCGAAATAATGAGGTCCCCGCGCACGATGTCCTGCGTCGGCCCCGCGAGATTCAGGATCCCCTGCATTAAAATCGTGTCGCCGAGATAGCTATTCGAACCCGCAAGCGTTATGGTCGAACCGCCGATCTTCACAAGGTCGCCCGAGCCCGCCACCAGATTGCTGAAGGTATGGGTGCCCCCGCTCGCCGCCAGCACCAGCGTGCCATCGTTCGTGACCCAGCCAGGGCCGACCGAACCCAGAGTCCCGCTGCCGTCGCCCGGGTTGCCCAGCACCAGGAGGCCGCTCGCGATGCGCGTGCCCCCAATGTACGAATTGGCGTTGTTCGTCAGGACCAGCATGCCGGTGCCCGACTTCTGAAGCATCAGGTTGTTTTCATCCTGGTGCGTCCCGCCGATGTAGCCGCCGAAGATGTTCGTCCGGGTCCCGCCGATGTTGAGGTCGAGCAGCGACATGATCGAGGAGCCGCCCACGACGCCGTTGTTGGTGCCGGTCCCGATGGTCTCGAGGCCCGCGAGCTGCTGCGTCACGCCAGCCAGCACCATCCGGCCATTGGCCGCGCCGTTGGCGCCGCTCAATTGGGCAAATCCCGTTCCCCCGAGAAACACGGTCGTGCCGGTCGGCAACCGATTGTTGCCGTTGCTCAGCACCAGCGACATCGTCTGGCCCGACGCGGACAATTCGTTTCGGAGCGTGACGTAGGTATTGCCGCCGTAGGTGTTGGATCCCGTCAGGATCATCCGGGCCCGCGAGAGGTAATTGGAATCCTGGGCGGTGACGTTCTGCCCGGCGAAGACCACATTATAGCTCCCGGCACCGTCATCGATGGTACCGCTGACGGTCGCATCGCGCTGCAGGTTGTTGACCATCCTGACATTAAGGATGGTGTTCGTGCCGAGCGTGATCGGCCCGGTCAGGTTGACCTCCGCCTGGTCGAAGTACAGCGAGCCATCACCGCGCGTGCTGTTAAGCGTGATGTGCTCGGCATAGGCCAAGTTGTTGGTCATGTTCTGGAAACGCAGCTGCCCCAGCTCGTTGACCGTCGTGACGCCGTTGGTCGTTCCCAGCTGCGTGTTGCTGTTGAAGTCCGAAATGGCCCAGTAGATTGCGTTGCTGTTAACGGTGATGTCGCCGTCGAACACGAGGTTGCTTCCCTGGTAAAACAGGTTCGATTCGCTGCGAATTTGAAGCTGGCCCGCCGCCACAGTGATGTCATTGCTGCCGTGAAACGCCAGGCCGCCGCTCAAGGACAGCACACCGTTGCCCGTCTTCACGAAATCGTTGGTCACCAGGACGGGCGCCGTGTCGTTCAGATACATTGTGCCCACACCCACGTTGTGGTTGGTCGGCAGCACCACCACCAACTCGAAGTTGTCGTCAAAATCACTGACGCGGTTAAGTTGCAGTGTCCCCGCGCCATTCGTCTTATTAATCGCGGTCCAATCAACATACGGGGCGTTGCCGCCGCCACCGAAAGACAGTGTCCCGCCCAGCACGTTCTGCCAAACCCCGTCCCCCTCGCCGATAATGTTCTCTGTGTCCAAGCTCAGCGTGCCGCTGCCCGACTTGATCAGGACACCATTCAGGAACCTGACATTCGTCCTGATGGTCAGCGTGTTGTTGTTCGAGACGAATGCGTTGGCGCCCGCGAACACGAAGAAGTTGAGCGTGTCCCCCGTGTCACCGATGACCATCGAGTTGTCCGTCCCGGACCCGATGTCGGTGAACAGGACGCCGTTGTTCGTTATGTTGACAGGGGCGGGGTTCGTGATTGGGCCGCTCAGACCCAGCGCAACCGTCAGATTGCTCTGCAGATCCACGTTGAAATTCGCGACGGCCCCCGTCGAATTCGGCACGCTGGCCAGAGCCCAATTGGAGACGTTCGTCCAATACTGCGCCACGCCCGTGTTGGTCAGCCCCACCCACAGATTGGTCTGCCCCTGAGAAGGGCGCGCCAATACCGCCAGAAGGACCAGCGGTAGCGCGGCGCGGTTCAGACTCATTCTCCTCATCGGGTCAAACCTTCTCGAAACGTGCCCCGAAGTTGCAGGAGAAACCCGCCCCCCGGCAAGCGAAAAAACCACCTGAACGCCAACTATTTTTCGCCATCCCCCGGGACCCCAAAATCGCCGCCCAAAACCGGGCGCGGCACCCACCCCGACAGGCCGCCAGGCACCCGGTATGGAACCTTCCATATCCCGGACCGGGTGGGCGCGGCTGCCTGGGGGTCCTGCCGGGTGGGGTGACCCCCGGCTTGCCTTCTGCAGCCCGGTGTCCCATGCTTCGCTCCTGCACCAACTTATGAAATCTCTCCAAATCGTGTCCCTTGGCCTCATTTCGATGGGTCTCGCGGTGGCGGGGCCGGCGGCGGTTTCGGCGTTTGACGGGCTCGCGGTGGGCCTTGAGAACCTCCATCGGCTTTCGGACGTCCAGACGCGGTCGATCAGCCCGGAGAATTTCACGGGTGAGAAGGGCAAGGGTGGGGCGGCGACTCTGGAGCAGGGGACGGCGGGGGATGCGGCGCGCGATCTGGGCCGCGGCTGGAAGGTGAATCCGTTCGTGAACATCAAACCGGGCCAGACGTTCACGCTGGCGGAGATCGCCGGTCCGGGCGCGATCCAGCACATCTGGATGACGCCGACGGGCACCCGGCGCTTCAGCATCCTGCGCATGCACTGGGACGACGAGGAGCATCCGTCGGTGGAGTGCCCCGTCGGCGATTTCTTCGCGAATGGTTGGGGGCCGTACGCGCAGGTCAACTCCCTGGCGGTGTGTGTCAATCCCGGCAGCGCCTACAATTGCTACTGGCCCATGCCGTTTCGCAAGAAGGCCAAGATCACCATGACGAACATCTCCGAGCAGCCGATGCGGCTCTACTACCAGATCGATTACGCGCTGGGTCCGGTGGCCGACGACGCCGCCTACCTCCACGCGCAGTTCCGCCGCGTGAATCCCCTGCCCCAGAAGGATGTCTTCATTATACTCGACGGCGTCAAAGGCCGCGGCCACTACGCGGGCACCTACCTGTGCTGGGGCGTCCACAGCAGCGGCTGGTGGGGCGAGGGCGAGATCAAGTTCTTCATCGATGGCGACAAGGAGTTCCCGACGATCTGCGGCACGGGCACGGAGGACTACTTCTGCGGCTCCTACAATTTCCACGTCCGAGATCCCGCCACCAACCAGGGCGACGCGGCCGGCTATCGGGAATTCACGACCCCGTACTCCGGGCTCTGCCAGGTGATCCGGCCCGATGGCCTCTACAATTCCCAGATGCGCTTCGGCCTCTACCGCTGGCACATCCCGGACCCCGTCCGCTTCACCCAGGACCTGCGCGTCACGATCCAGGCGCTCGGGTGGCGCGCCGGCCACCGCTATCTCCCACTCCAGGACGACATCGCCTCGGTCGCCTTCTGGTACCAGACCGAACCCCACGGCACCTTCCCCCCCCTCCCCTCCCGCGACGATCTAGAGATCAACTGAAAGCACCCATGACACTCGAAGACTCCGCCACCCTCTGGACCGGTCGCTACATCGAGGCGCACGGGCGCGCGCTCCGGTCCATCCCCCCCAAGAAAATCGCCGAACTCGTCGGCGTCCTCCGCGCCGCGCTGGATGCCGACCGCCAGATCTTCGCTTTCGGCAACGGTGGCTCCGCCGCCAACGCCTCGCACTTCGCAACCGATCTCGGCAAGGGCGCTTCCGACAAGATCGGACGGCGCTTTCGTGTCATGTCCCTCAATGACAACGTGCCGTGGCTCACCGCCCTCGGCAACGACTATGCCTACGAGGACATCTTCGTCCGCCAGCTCCAGACCTACGCGCGGTCCGGCGATATCGCCCTCGGCATGTCCGTCAGCGGCGCCTCGCCCAATATCGTTAAGGCCCTGCGCTGGGCCCGCGACAACGGCCTTGTCACCATCGCCCTCGCCGGCTCCAGACCCGGCGGCATCCGCGATATCGCCCAGCACGTCATCGTCATCGACGATGCCCACTACGGTCGCGTCGAGGACGCCCACATGACCATCTGCCACCTCCTCTGCTACGCGTTCATGGAATCGAGTTCCTAATTCTGGGTTCTGTGTTCTTGATCGTTGTTGGGAGTTGATTGTTGGTTGTTGAGCGTTGAGGAAGGCCACGTGCCCACCGAAAAGCGAAAACGGCAAACGGCTGATGCGTCACCGACGCTGCTGGCGCTGGAGATCGGCGCCTCGAAATGCCAGCTCGCGCTTGGCACCCCCGGCGGCCGCATCCGCCTGCGCCATCGGGGCGCCGTGGATCGCGCGGCCGGCGGCGCCGGCATCCGCGCCCAGATCGAGGCGACCGTTCGCGGATGGCGGCATGACGGACACCGTTGGACCGCCGTCGGCTGCGGCTATGGCGGGCCCGTCGATTGGCGCACCGGTCGTATCTGCTGCTCGCACCACGTCGAGGGATGGAATGACTTCCCGCTCGGGGAATGGCTCGGTGACCTGTGCGGCGCCCCCGCCATCGTCGATAACGATACCAACGTCGCCACCCTGGGCGAGGCCATCCTCGGCGCGGGCTGCGGCTCGGATCCCGTTTTCTATACCAATTCTGGCAGCGGCGTCGGAGGCGGACTTGTCACCGGTGGCCACATCTACCATGGCGCCACGCCCGGCGAGGCCGAATTCGGACACATCCGCCTGGATCGCTCCGGCACCATCATCGAGGACCGCTGCTCCGGGTGGGCCGTGGATAAGAGGATACGCGCCCTCCACGATTCGGGTGCCACGGGCACCCTCGTGCAAAGCCTCCCCGACACCCCGGGGGGCGAAGCCCGCCTTCTCCCTGCCGCCCTCGCCGCGGGGGATCCCCTCGCCCGCCGCATTCTGAACGAAACCGCCAACGACCTCGCCTTTGCGCTCTCCCACGCCGTCCACTTGTTCCATCCCGCCGCAATCGTGCTCGGCGGCGGCCTGTCCCTCATCGGCGAACCCTGGCGTGCCGCCGTCGAGTCGGCCCTGTCCCCGTTCGTCATGAAGGCCTTCCTGCCACCGCCCCCGGTCCGACTCGCCGCGTTGGGCGAGGACGTCGTCCCCACCGGGGCTCTGTTGCTCGCCGCACAGCACATGGCGCGGTAGACCGCCTGAAACTCCCCCGGGAGGGCCCGCGGCCCGGGCCTTCGCTCAGAGCCGCAGCAGCGTGGAGCCCCAGACGAAACCCGACCCGAACGCCACGAGGAGGACGAGGCTTCCCGGCTTCACCATGCCCGATTCCCGGGCCTGATAAAGCGCGATCGGCAGGCAGGCGGAGGCCATGTTGCCAAATTGATCGACGTTGACGAACACCTTCTCTTTGGCGATTCCCACCTTCTCGACAACCGCCTCGAGCATGCGGAGATTGGCCTGGTGAGGGATGAGAACGTCGATGTCATCCAGCCTCAGCCCGTTTTTCTCCAGCGCCTCGAAAACCGCCTCGGTCATGCGGAGGACGCCGTTCTGGAACATCTCCTTGCCAAGCATGCGGAAGTGGATTCGGCCGCTCTCGATGTCCTCGGCGTTGATCATGTCCGGGCGACCGAGCGCGCTGCCGGGCGCCGCCGTGTACAGCACCTTGGCGCCGCCGCCGTCGGTGTGCATGATGCTTGAGAGGATGCCCGGTTGCCCGTCTTTCGCGGGACCGACGACCAATGCCCCCGCCCCGTCGCCCAACAGGATCGCGATGTTGCGGCCGTCATAGGATCCATCCATCCGCTTCGAGAGGACCTCGCTGCAGACGATCAGGATGTGGCGGTACATGCCCGAGGCGATGAACGACTCCGCGATCGCCATCCCGTACACGATCCCGGCGCACTGCGCCCGTATCTCAAGGGCGGGCCGATGTTCCATGCCCAGCTTGCTCTGAAGAAAGTACGCGCTGCCCGGGTCGGCGTGATCCGGGGTGATCGTGTTCATGATGACCAGGTCGATCTGGTCCATCGTCAGGCCGGCGTCCTTGACCGCGGCCCGGCACGCGATCGCGGCGAGATCCGTGGCACCCTGGTCCGGCTCCGCGTGCCGGCGCTTGTGAACGCCCGTGCGCTCGACGATGAATTCGTTGGATGTCTCCATCATCTTCATGAGGTCGAAGTTGGTGACGACCTTTGGCGGCAGGTAATGCCCGATCCCGAGTATGCGTGAGGCGCTCATCGTGTCTCCTTCCGGTATGTCTCAGCTGGTTGCGACGCCAGCGTGCTTCAGCGATTGTTTCACCAGCAGCCCGCAGTTCTTCTGGAAGAAATCCAGCGGCAGCAGCGGCGGCAGTTTCTCGAAAACCTCATCGGCCAGGCCGTTGGCGATGTCCGCCGCCGGGCGCCCGGCCTTGGCCTCCGAAACGATGCGCCCGTGGTATGCCTCGGTCGCCGCCATGGCCCGCTGAAAAAACCCCTTCGCCTCGTCGGCCCCGCGGATGGTCGCGGTGTGGCCGAGGCAGACGACCTCCGCGTCGAGGGCGGCCATGCGTTCCATCGACGCCACGTACGCCGCGTAGCCCGTGAAGTAGTTCGGCCACCAGTAATCGTGCGCGGAGATGTAGTAGGGCGTGACGTCGGCGCTCACGAGGATGCGCCTGCCCGGCTCGAAGAAGCTCGTGCTGCAGTCGCTGTGCCCCGGCGTGGCCATGACCTTCAGCGAGAGCCCCGCGGTCTCGATCGTGTCGCCTTCCACGACAGTCTCGTCGATGGGTATCGTGGCCCCCACCGACGCGGTGGGCCGGTGGCGCTCCCCGATCACCCCGCTCTTCAGCAAGGACTCCGTCAGCATCCCGTCGATCTTCGCGAAAAAGCCGACGGCCTTCTCAACCTGCAGGGTCTTCGCGGCCAGCTCCGACGCCGTGAAAATCGCCCCGGGGAAGAGGTTCCGGAACATCGGCAGGGCCATCACGTGGTCGGGATGAGCGTGGGTCACGAGCACGCGCCTCACGTAGCCGAGGGGCACGCCAAATTTTTCCAACTGCTCCGCGACCATCGGTCCCATCGCGCCGATCGTGCCCTCGACAAGCACGCCCGCGCCCTCCCCTTTGAGCAAATAGACGGGGTACGGGCTCGTCCCGAGCATCAGGACATCCCCGGAGACCTCGGCCGGCGGGTTCTCGATCATCATGGCGTCGCTTCCTTCCTTGTTCTCTCCCTGGCAAACAGAGCGGCGCCAAACGCGCCCACGAACTGTGGCTCCGGAGGCACGAACGGCCTGCGGCCAAAGGACTCCCCGATGAGCGTGACGAGGAGGGGATTGTGTGCCACCACCCCGCCGCTCACCGCCAGATCCCCCTCGATGACGTCCATCTCCATGACCCTCTTCACGACCGAACGGAACGCCCCCTTGACGATGTCCTCGACCCTCTCGCCATCCCGGATCCTCGCCAGGATCTCCGTGGCCGCAAAAACCGTGCAGAAACTGCCGAGGGAGAGATCCTTGGTCGACTTCTCCGCGAGCCGGTCCAATTCCCCGACATCGAGGTTCATCCGGTACGCGATCTCCTCCAGAAAGGCGCCGGTGCCGGCCGCGCACTTCCGGTTCATCTTGAAGTTCGTGCGCCGCCCGGAGCCATCCAAATGGATGACCTTGTTATCCTGCGCGCCGATGTCGATGACCGACACCGCCTTCTGATAGTAGTGGAAGATGCCCTTCCCGTGGCAGGCGATCTCCGTGCTGGAATCGCCGGCCCACGGCACGTTGTGGCGGCCGTATCCGGTGGAAACCGCGTGCGCCACGTCCTCTTTCCGCAGTCCCGCGCTCGCGAGGGCCTCGGTCAGGCAGGCCTCGGCGGTCTCGGCATAGGCGACGCCGGAGCGACGGAGCGCGCGCGCCACGATCTTCCCGTCGCCATCGATAAGCACCAGCTTGGCCGCGGAGGCGCCCACGTCTATGCCGCAGTAGTGGCTCATGTTCGAATCACGGGGGCGACTGTTCGTTCCGCTGCGGCATCGGGCCTCCCGGCATCTCTCGCCATTCCAGGACCGGGCCCCCGGATCAGGCCTCCGCGAGCTGTTCGACGAACGCCTCGATGTTCGTCCGGGTCTGCTCGTCCGAATACAGGCGCAGGTCGTTGAGGTCCCCGTTGACGATCATGTACGGGATGCCGAGCCTCGCCTGGAGCCGCTGCGGCATCTGATAGCGGCAATTGGAATTGTTCGGGCACGTCTTGGCATCGTGATAGAGGATGCCGTTGACCTTGTACTTCTCGACCATCTCCTCGATGTAGCGCTCTTTCGGATCGTCGCTGCGGCAGATGAAGATGCTCGAGTAGGCGCGGGCCATGCTCTCGAAAGGATCCCGCGGATCGAGTGCGTCAAAGATCCAGCTGTTGCAGTAGGTCGATGCGACCACGCACGCCTTGAGGTGCATGAACTGCGTGGAGAGATCCTTGAGTTTGCCCCAGATCGGCATGCCCTCCCAGTATATGCGGAACGACTCGCCATCGACGGCCGCGACCCCGTCGGCGACCCGCTGCTTCAGCTCTTTCAACAGGAGGCTGTAATAATCGATGGCCGGTTGCGTGCCGCGCAGCACCACCGCCGGGCCCATCTGGATCGTCTCGTCGAAGAAGCTGATGGGCGAGGGCACATTCGAGGCCGTCTCCAGCACCTCCCGCCAGAGCTCCGTGCACCGCCGCGAGGACCCGATCACCTCGCGCAATCGGTCGATGTCGAACTTCTGTCCGGCGACCTTCTCGAGCGGCTCGACCAGCTGCTCGATCTGCCTGGCGACACCCTTGATCATGGCCCCGTCCAGTTCACCCGGGGCGCGCGGGGAGTGGATCCCGATGCACGGGACATCCCACTCTCTGGCGTAGAACTGGAACCAGTCCTTCACGTCGCGGCACTGGTTGGTGTTGAAGACCAGCACGTCGGCCCTCGGCGGACCGGACAGCTTCATCTTGTGGAACGGGCTCTGCTTCGCGAGGTACGACCCGATGTCGGCCGTCAGATAAGAGCAGATGTCCGGCGAATACCCCTGCGCGTTGGCCAGGGGGATGAGATCGGTCGCCATCCGGCTCGCGCCCAGCATCGCGCCGTGATTCTCGGGGAAGTATACGTTGAAACCGAGCGACAGCAGCAGCTCGGCGGGGCCCACGCTGGTGCACCATGCCGTCTTCTTCCCATTCTCGGCCCCCTTCGTCAGCTCGACGAAGTAGTTGTTCATCACCTGCCTCATGGCCTGGTTGGACTCAAAATCTTTTCGCTCGGCCGCCATATGTTCTCCTTAATTCTGGTTCAAGAAATTGCCCGGCGCGAACCGCGCGCCAAATCGTGACTCGAGTTCCTTCAGCCGCCGCCTCACCGCGCCGATGCCCAGGTCGCGGGCATGCCGCATGACGCCCCCGCAAAAGTCGGGGAAACCGATCCCGAGCACGGTGGCGACATCGAGGTCGGCCTCGCCGCGGGCGACGCCCTCGTCAAGGACGTGGGAGGCCTCCGCGACCATGCGCAGCACGAGTCGCTCGCGGATCTCAACGTCGTCCACATGGCGTGGCATGCGTTTCAATTCTTCCCTCACGTCGGCGATCAGTCGCCGCGTGATCTCACTGGACCTGGCAGTGTATGCGCCTTTCTCGTACTTGTAAACGCCCGCCCCGGTCTTCTGCCCGAGGTGCCCGCCCTCGACCAGGCGCACCGCAATGGGGGAGAGTTCCCCGTGGTGAGGGAACGCCCGGCTCATGACCCTATCGGTCGCGACGAGGATGTCGATCCCCGCCATATCAATTAACGCGAGGGGTCCCATCGGAAAACCGAACTCGACCATGGCCCGGTCAATCGCTTCAGCCTCCGCGCCATCTTCCAGCAGCCAGAACGCCTCCTTCAGGTAGGGAATGAAGAGCCGGTTAACGATGAAGCCCTCCCGGTTGTTGACCAGCACCGGGGTTTTTCGGATTGCCCTGGCCAGGGCGATGGTGGTGGCGATCACCCGCGGCGCGGTGCCCCCGTGACGAATCACTTCGACGAGCGGCATTCGATGGGCCGGATTGAAGAAATGCATGCCCACCAATCGTTCCGGGCGACGCATCTCGCCGGCCAAGACATCCAGCGAGATGGTGGACGTGTTGGTCGCAAGGATCGCATCCCCGCCGCACACCTCCTCGAGCCGCCGATACACCGCGCGCTTCGCGGAAGGATCCTCGAAGACGGCCTCGATCACGATGTCGGCCCCGGCGAGGTCCTGCCATCCGCCGCCGGCGTTGAGCAACCCCAGCATCCCCGCCGCACGACCGGCGGCCAGTTTCCCCTTCTCGACGCGTCCCTCGATGGACTTCGTGATCCGGTCGATCCCCCGGGTGATCGCCGCCCCATTCTCGTCCAGCACGGTGACAGGCACCCCTCCGATGATCAGTGCGTGCGCGATACCCGTGCCCATCGAGCCCATGCCGACGACCGCCGCGCGCGCGATCTTCCCGGACTTGATGCCATCCAATTCGGGGATCTTCGCCGTCTGGCGAGTCGCGAAGAAAAGATAGATCTTGTTACGGGTGGCAGCGGTCTCCATGCACCGGGCAAAGGCCCCCTGCTCCGCCCTCAGCCCCGCCTCAAGACCCTCACCCATGCCGATGCGGACCGCGCTGGCGATCTCGCGCGGTGCGATGAGTTCTGATCGCACGCCCTTCAGGTGCTTCTCGGCCCATGCGAATGCGGTGGCATTGGCCTCTGGATCCGCAATCCTGTCGGCGCGCGACCCGGTCCTCACCGGTACGCCAACCGAACGGACCAAGGAGCGGGCCTTTTCGACGAGGGCCTCCGGCGCGACCACTGCATCCACCAGCCCGATGTCCAATGCCTCCCCGGCATTGATGGGTTCACCCGCGAGCAACATCCGCAGGGCCGGGTGAGGGCCAACGAGGCGCGGAAGGCGCTGTGTGCCCCCCGCGCCCGGGTTGAAGCCCAGATTGACCTCTGGCATGCTGAAGCGCGTCGAGTCCGTGCAGACCCGAACGTGGCACGCCAGCGCCAGCTCCAGCGCCCCTCCCATCATCGCGCCCGCCACCGCCGCGGCAACCGGCTTGGCCGACCCTTCGATCTCCCCAAACGCCTCCTGAAAAATCCGGGAGATGCGCACGGCGTCAGCGGCGCCTCCGATCTTCTCGAAAAGCCCGATGTCCGCCCCGGAGCTGAAATGATCGGGCCTCCCGGTGATGACGATCGATCCAATCGATGGGTCGCCGTTGGCCTCTCGGACCGCCTGCACCAGTTCATCCAGCGCCTGGAACGTGAGCGTATTCACGGGTGGCAAATCCAGGCGCAAAACGCAGACGCCCTCTGAAAGCTCGCGGATAATCATTCGGATTGGGCGGCGACTCTATCAGGCGGACCAGCGAGGATCAACCCATGACCAGCCCAGACCGGCAATGCGCATCAACGATCCTGCCTGCGGAGTCCCGGATGCAGGAGCCCGCTTGCGGGCGATGACCGAGACCCCGCGAATCGCGCCCGAGCTCTCTCCTGCGCCGCCCGTCTCTACGCGAAGTCCCTCACACACCGCCAGTCACGCGGCTGGCCAAATTGTCCGAGTTCAGGTAAGATTTGATTCATGGAAAGGGTGGCCAACAAGGCCCGCTCCCACGCGGAGGCCGAGGCATGGGACAGGCGACAGCGCCTGGCGATGAGCGTCCTGGAGCGGACTTCGGCGGCCGCGGAGCTTCGCCGACGGGTTTTCGGCAACGACCATCCGGACGTCCGGGCATGGCACAGGAAAAAATAGATCCGGCCCTTTTCTCCGAAGACATCCGGGAGTTCATGGCCCTCCTGGACCGGCACGAGGTCCGGTGGCTCCTCAACTTCAAACCCGCTCTGGTCTCCGGGACGGCGCGCTCTTTACGATCCGGGACTCAGGAAGGCAGACCGCACCGGGCGCGGGGCCAGCGCAAGGTCCCTCACAGTGGCGCAAAGGCACGGAGGGGGAGCGGGTTCTCCGCGGCTCTCTGCCCGTGAGCGCCCTTCAACCTGATTTTCCGGTGATGTCGCCCTAGCCTGCATATTTCACGCTTCCGCGTGAAATATGCAGGCTCAAAGGAAAACCGCGCTCCGAAGAACGCGACTTTGAAGGGTCTGGGGCCACCAGTCCGCGAAACACACTCCGCAACCGCGAAAAAACCCAGTCTTTGCCTGACCCTTCCCAATAAATGGCTTTCATGGCGCGGTTTTCCCAGAGCCCGGAATTTCACAGCCGGCAGGCTGTGAAATATCCGGGCTAATCCGGCGGGGGCCGGCATCACTCGACGCGTGAATACAGGTTGATCGGCGTGACGGGATTGATCCCGTTGCGCGTCAGGGCCGAGATCGCGGCATCGATGTCGCTGAAACGGAACACCAGGACCGCGCTGTTGCCCATGCGGCACGTGAACGCGTACATGTACTCGATCCCGATATCGGCGTCCTCGAAGATCTTCAACAGCTCGGCCAGGCCACCGGGGCGGTCGGAGACCTCGATCGCCAGCACCTCGGTCACCGCGACGGCCCACCCGTCCGCCTCGAGCGCCTGGCGGGCGCGCCCGGGATCATCGACGATCAGGCGCAGGATGCCGAAGCGCGTGGCGTCGGCCAAGGACAGCGTGACGATGTTGACGTCCGCGTCGGCCAGCACCTTGCAGGGGCGAACCAGGTGCCCGGGCTTGTTTTCGACGAACAACGATATCTGGGGAATCCTCATCGTGCCATTCCTCCTGGTTGCCTCCTAGATGCCGCGCCGGTCGATGACCCGCCTGGCCCTGTCGCCCGAGCGCTCGATGCTGCGGGGTTCGACTAGGCGCACGGCCACCGGGATGCTCAGGGCGTCGCCGATTTTTCGGGCGAGCTGCATCTCGAGCGTCTCCATCGCGCTCACCCGATCGCTGAAGATCTCCGGCGTGATCTCGATCTGCACCTCAACCTGATCCAACCCCTTGTCCTGCGTCAGCACGATCTGATAATGGGGCAGGTTCCCCTCGACGGCCAGCAGCGCGGCCTCGATCTGCGAGGGATACACGCTGACGCCCTGGATGACGCACATGTCCTCGCCCCGCCGCCCCACGCGCCGGATCTGCCGGAGCGTCCGCCCGCAGGGACAGGGCTCCGCACGGATCGCCGCAAGCTCTTCCGTCCGATAACGGATCAGTGGCATCGCCTCTTTGCTCAGCGTGGTGAGCACGAGTTCCCCCTCCTTGTCGGGCGGCAGGATCGCGCCGGTCTCGGGATCGACAATCTCGGGGTAAAAATGATCCTCGAAAATATGCAACCCGTTCTGGTGGCATCCCTCGGTCCCCACCCCCGGCCCGATCAACTCCGCCAGACCAAATATGAAATACGCCTTGATGCCGGCGGACGCCTCGATCCTGCGGCGGATGGACTCGCTCCACGGCCCACCCACGAAAGCCCCCACCCGCAGGGGCAGCTTGCACAAATCGATCCCGAGCTTCTCCGCCCGCTCCACCAGATATAAAAAATAGCTCGGCGTGGAGCAGACGGCCGAGACGTTGAAGTCCCGCATCACCATCACCTGATGATCCGCGTCGCCGCCGGAAACGGGGATGACCGTCGCACCCAGGGCCTCCACCCCCGCCTGCAGGCCCAGCCCGTCCGCAAAGAGGTGGTGGCCGCACGCGTTCTGAACGATGTCGCGCTGGTGAAACTCGCACGCGACCAGGCATCGCACGATCACCTCAGTCCAGACTTCCATGTCGCGCCTCGTGTACGCCACCACGATGGGCTCCCCCGTCGCACCGCTGGACGTGTGCAGGCTCGCGATCTGCGCCGACGGCACCGCGAACATCCCCGAGGGATACGTGTCCCGAAGATCGGCCTTCGTCGTGAACGGCAGCCTCTCGATGTCCTCCACGCCACGGATGTCCACCGGTGTCACGCCCCCCTTGTGCATCCGCTGCCGGTACAGCGATACATTCTCATAGACATGGCTCACCACGTGCCTCAACCGATGCGACTGCAGCGCCCGCAGCTGCTTGATCGGGACGTAGTCGAGACTGCTTGCCGGATAGAATGGGGCCTGGCTATCCGAGACGGCAATGCTGGCGGAGTTCATCGTGGGCTTCCCTCTTTCGCGATGCCATGTTCCAAGCTCGAAATCCAAAGTTCAAGGTTCAAAGTTACCGGCCCACGCGCCACCGTCGGCGCGCGGGAACGTCAACGGCCCCCTGTTTGAAAATGAAACTGCATCTGCACAAAACGGTTGACACGAACGGCGCCGGAGAGAGATTTTAGCGGGATGGCGAAGACCCCCAATCCTCCCCCCTCCCCCGCATCTCCCGCCCCCACCCGCCGCCAGTTCATCGGGCTCGGCGGCGGGGCAATGGCAGCGTCCGCGCTCGCCGGAGTGGCGCTTCCACATGTCCACGCCGCGGAAGACAACACCATCCGGCTCGCCATCATTGGCTGCGGGCCGCGCGGCACCGGCGCGGTCGGCAACGCCCTCTCCTCGCCCAACGGACCCTGCAAACTCATCGCGATGGCCGACCTCTTCGAGGAGAAACTCAACAAGGCCCACCAGGCGCTATCGACTGAGTTCGCCGACAAGATCGATGTTCCCCCCGAGCGCCGCTTCCTCGGCTTCGATGCCTACAAGAAGGCCATGGACTGCCTCCGGCCCGGCGACGTGGCGCTCCTGACCACCCGCGCGGCGTTCCGGTCCACGCACCTCGACCACGCCGTCGCCAAGGGCGTGAATATCTTCATGGAAAAATCCTTCGCCGCCGACCCCGGCGGCATCAAGCGCGTCCTGAAGGCCGGCAAGGCGGCCGCCGCAAAGAACCTGAAGGTAGCCTGCGGCCTCCAGTGCCGGCACTCCCCCGCCCGGCAGGCCATGATCGCAAAGATCCGCGATGGCGCCATGGGCGACCTCATCCTGATCCGCGCCTACCGGATGATGACCGGTGCCATGATGGGACCGCGCAAGCCCGACGCGGACGAGTTGCTCTGGCAAATCCGCCAGCCCGTGGCGGTGCTCTGGTCGTCAGGCGGAAAATGGATGGAGAACATGATCCACCAGGTGGACGAGTGCTGCTGGCTGAAGGACTCGTGGCCGGTCGCGGCCCATGGGCTCGGCGGCCGCGTGCCCCAGAGCACCGACTGCAGCCAGAATGTCGACGATTACTCGATCGAGTACACCTTCGCCGACGGCACGAAGGCGCTGGTCAACGGACGATTCTCGCCCAAGTGCTACAACGAATTCGCCACATACGTCCATGGCGCCAAGTGTGCCGGCCAGTTCTCCGGAGAGACCCACGCCGCCACCGTCCAGATCTACAAGGACCAGCGCATCGGACCCGAACATATCGCCTGGCGCGCGGACAAGGAAAAGGCCAGCCCCTGGCAGGCCGAATGGGACAACTTCCTCGAGTCCATCCGCAAGGACCGCCCGCACAACGAGGTCGAGCGCTCGGCCCTCGCCAACCTCGCCGCGATCATGGGCCGCGCCGCGGTGCACTGCGCGCGGATCATCACCTGGGAGGAGGCGATGGCCTCGGATTTCCGGTTCTGCGACGTCGACGCCCTCACGCCAAAGAGCCAGCCCCCCATCATGCCCGACGCCCAGGGCCGCTACCCCGCGCCCGTGCCCGGACAATGGACGGAAATCTGAGCCTCGGCTTCGCCGCCGACGATCATCCCGATCTGCCCGGCCCTTGACGGCCGGATGAGCCACCGCTGTCGACGCCGATGAAGCGCATCGTGCCCACGAACTCCTCCACGGCGGTCTCGAATTCGCCGGTGTTGTTCTGGATGATGCGCAGCAAGCAGCCGCTCCGCGCAGAGAAGGCCGCGGCGTAGGCGCGATTGATCAACTTGTGCTCGAGGATGTCCTCGTACGACTCGATCGTGCGATAGGGGCGAGACTTGTCGAGCCTGCGGCGGCCGCGGATCTCGGCCTCGTGGGCATCGACCAGGATAATGGCGCTCGGCGACATGCGTTCCAGCATCCGGGGCGTGAAGCCGGGCAGGTAGCTGCCCGACCCGGTCTTGATGGCGCAGTGCGTGTCCAGCAGCACGTTCTCGGGCCGTTCGGCGATGCGCTTGGCCGTCCGCCACTGCATCTCCTCCTGCACGTCGGGGCCAAGGTCGCGCATCTCGTCGCGATCGCTGACCAGGCCGGCCTCCTTGCAGAGATTCAGCATCTCGGTCCCAAACGAAACGATCGAGTAGTTCAATTCCTTCTCGACTCGTTTCCAGGCCTCGATCAGGAGAGTGGACTTTCCGGCACCCGGCACACCGGCCACGATGATGATCTTGCCCATACCTGCTTCCCCGGCCTATCGCCCCCGTGGCCGATCCCCTCCCCCGCAGGACCATCGAAAAACAACCTCGGCCGCAAAGTCGGTTAAAAGGAGGACCCTGAGGGCCACATTCACACCCAAAGGCTAACATGGCGCCCGTCACACCGGCAAGATGGCACTCGTCATCGCCCCATTGACGGCGGCGGCGACGATCCCCACCATTTGATTCCGAGATGAGGATGCTTGACCGGCTCAAGACAGGAACCCGATGGCTTGGCGCGGCGACCGCCCTCTGCCAGGCGACCATCCCGTGCCGGTGCGCGGATCCGGGCGGTCTCCCCGCGAAATTCACCGAGACCATCGTCGCGAAGAATGGCTCAAAGATCGCGTTCGAGATGGTCCTGGTCCCGGGCGGCACGTTCATGCTGGGGAGCCCGGATGACGAGGTGGGCCGAAAGCCCCATGAGGGACCGCAGCTGAAGGTGCGCCTTGATCCCTTCTATCTCTGCACGACCGAAACCACCATGGAGCTGTTTCTCGCCTACTACGCCGAAACCGGGACGGGCAAGAAAGATGTGGCCGAAGGCGAGATGCCCCAGGCAAGCGCCCCACCGCTGCCGGCGGGCGTGGACGCCGTCACCGGACCGACGCCCGTCTACGGGGACCTGTCGATGGGTTTTGACAAGGCTCACCCCGCCATCGGCATGACCTGGCACAACGCAACCACGTTCTGCGAATGGCTATCCAAGAAAACTGGCAAGAAGTACCGCCTGCCGACCGAGGCCGAGTGGGAATGGGCGGCCCGGGCCGGGACCACGAAACCGTTCGGGGAATGTGCTAACCCAGAGACCTTGCCGGACTACGCCTGGCTCGAGACCAACTCCGACCGTCAGCCGCACGCCGTGGGCGCGAAGAAACCCAATGCGCACGGCCTCTATGATATGCGGGGCAACGTCTGGGAATGGGTCCAGGATCTCTACAGCCCCAAGGCCTACGAACAAGCGACCTCGGAAAAAGAGATCATCAACCCGGTCGGCCCCAAAGAGGGCAAAGTCCATGTCGCTCGCGGCGGCTGCTACGACAGCCCCGAGGCCGAATTGCGGAGCGCGGCCAGGGGCTTCGAGGAGGATTGGTGGCGGATGAACGATCCGCAGATCCCCAAGAGCAAATGGTGGCTTCCCCAGATGGATATCATCGGCTTCCGCGTCGCCCGAACCGTGGAGTGAGACAAGCGGCGGTGCCGGCTTGACGCGTGCGGGCCCGCCCCCATCCTCGGCCTAACCTTCGGTCGAAAGGATATCCCGATGAACACCGCCACGGATCCCACGAACAAGCCATCCGCCCCATCGCGTCGCACATTCTTGAAACGAGCCTCGGCTGCCGCTGCCGGGGCATCGCTCGCCAGCGTGATTCCCGCAGCCGTCCACGCGGCCGAAGAGAACACCATCAAGATCGCATTGGTCGGCTGCGGCGGGCGCGGCACCGGCGCCGCCGGAAACGCGCTCTCGACCCCGGGCCCCACCCAACTCGTCGCGATGGCGGACTTCTTCGGCTCCCGCTTGCAGGGCAGCCTTAAGAATCTCTCCGAGAAGTTCGCCGAGAAGGTGAACGTGCCCGAGGATTCGCGGTTTGTCGGGCTCGACGCCTACCGGAAGGCGATCGACGCCATCGCCCCAGGCGGGGTCGCCATCCTGACCACTCCTCCCGCGTTCCGGCCCATCCACGTGGAGTACGCCGTGTCCAAGGGCTGCCATGTGTTCATGGAGAAATCCTTCGGGGTGGACGCGCCAGGGGTGCGTCGAATAATGAAGGCTGGCGAGGAGGCGCAAAGGAAGAACCTGAAGATCGCGGGCGGGCTCATGAGCCGCCACAGCCAACCGCTGGAGGACGCCATCAATCGGATCCACGCCGGAGACATCGGCGAGGTCATCACCTGCTGGGCCTACCGGATGCACGGCCCCGTCCCCTTCAACCCCCGAACCCCAGACGTCACCGAACTCGGCCACCAGATCCGCAACTACCACTGCTTCACCTGGCTCAACGGAACCTTCCTGCTCGATTGGCTCATCCACAATCTCGACGTCTGCTGCTGGGTGAAAAATGCGTGGCCCATCTCCGCGCAGGGCCAAGGCGGACGGCAGGTCCGCACCCAGCCCGACCAGCTGTTCGATCACTACGCGGTCGAATACACGTTCCCCGATGGCACGCGACTCTTCGCGCAAGGCCGACACCAGGAGAATACCTGGGGCTTCTTTGGCGACGTCATCCATGGATCGAAGGGCTCGGCCGTGCTCGGCGAAGGGATCAACCAGCCGAGAATCTACAAGGGCTACCTTCAGACCCCGGAAAACGTGATCTGGCAGTACAAGGGACGACCGTTCAACCATTACCAGCACGAGCACGACCTCCTTTTCGAGGCCATCCGACAAGACAAGCCCTACAACGAAACCGAGCGGTGCGCCCGCGCCACCATCGTCGGCATCCTCGGCCGGATGGCGGCCGAGAGCGGCCAGACGATCACCTGGGAACAGGCGATGGCCTCCAACCTCGAACTGGCACCAGGACTCGAAAACCTCACCGTCGAATCCGAGCCGCCGATCAAACCGGACGCCAACGGAAAATATCCCGTCGCCATGCCCGGCATCACCCATGTACTGAAACAACCGGGTGCCGCGGGCTAGCAGCCCGTCGAAAAACCCACACAACAGCCGCCCTGGGCATGGGAGGGCGACGCACGCCATCAGGGGGAACCGATGACGCTTTTCAACGGGCGGGGCTAGCCCAAAAACAGGGCGTAACGACCCAGTGGCGAATGACTTGCGCCCTCCGGCGTGGGCCGGGCGCGGCAACACGAGTCGCGATTGCCCCGCCCACGACGACATGGCAATCTCGGCCCATGCGGTACCATGGCACGGTGATCCGTCCACCCAGCGAGGCGGACAGCTACATCCTCCAGGTCACCTATGGCTGCTCGCACAATCGTTGCACCTTCTGCGGCACTTATCTGGACAAACCGTTCCGGGTTCGGCCGATGGAGGAGATACGGGAGGATATCGCGTTGGCCCAGCGGCTCATGCCCGAGACGCGCCGCGTGTTCCTCGCCGACGGCAATGCGCTGATCCTGGGCACGGAGAAACTGACGGATATCCTCGATTCGCTCGCCTCCGGCTTCCCGCTCCTGCGGCGCGTGGGCATCTACGCCAACGCGCGCGACATCCTGAGGAAAAGCGATGCCGATCTCGCGCTCCTCAGACTGAAGAGGTTGGAGATCCTCTATCTGGGGCTGGAGAGCGGGAGCGCGGAGGTGCTCCGGCGAATCCAGAAAGACTGCACGCCCGCCGAAATGCTCGAGGCCGTCCAAAAGGCGAGGCGCGCCGGCATCCGCGTGTCTGTCATCGCCCTCCTCGGCATCGGGGGGACAGCTCTCTCGGCCCAGCACGCCGAGGAAACTGGGCGCCTCGTGAGCGCGATGGATCCCGAATACCTGTCGCTGCTGACCCTCATGCTGGTCCCCGGCACGGAATTGCACCGCCAACATCAGGCACGCGCGTTTGAATTGATGCGCCCCGAGGAGCTCCTCGCCGAAATGCGCGCGATCATCACCCACACCGAGGGACTCTCACGCTGCATCTTCAGGACGAACCACGCCTCCAACTATCTTCCGCTCGCTGGCACACTATCCCGCGACAAGGCCCGTTTGCTGGCGGCGCTGGACAGGGCCCTCGATCAGGGCCCCGGCGCGCTGCGGCCCGAGGAGTGGAGGGCGCTGTAGACCTGACGCGCCGAGGGCTCGAGAATACAGGCCTTGACCTGCCAACTCCGCCTGAAGGCGGTACCACGAGCGCTTTTTAGTGATTCAAAATCGGTCGTTGGTAGTGCCGCGTTTACGCGGTCCGAATCCTCACACCCCGTGACCCCCAATGCGGTGGGCATAGAATCTCGCTTGAGAATGCCCCAAGACCACGACCGAGCGTTCGCGGCGATTGGCGGTTGGCGGGTGGGTCGAGCGCTCACGTGCTCTGTCGGACCCGACAAACTCCTCGTGTTCCCCTTCCCAATCCGCTATCCGTTTCACATGGTCGGAACGACTCCGTCGCTCACCCCGGCCCTCAGGATCCAGCCCGCGGCAGCCGCCGCCACCGACAGGGCTGGAGCCAACGCCCCAACTGTCCCAGAGAAAGGACCGCACGCCATGCCACCAAGCCCAGCCAATCGCATCTCGCGCCGCCGGTTCTTGCAGCGCGCCGCGGCGACCATTGTCGCACCGATGATCGTGCCCGCCTCGACCCTCGGGCTGAACGGCGCGACCGCGCCAAGCAATCGCATCGCGTTCGGCTGCATCGGCGTCGGCAACCGCGCGCGCCACGTCATGCCCAGCTTCCTCGCTCAACCCGATATCGTGTTCACGGCCGTCAGCGATTGCCGCGAGGACCGCCTGAAATCCGCAAAGGAACTGATGGACGCCCACTACGGCAACAAGGATTGCCGCACGTATCCGGATTTCCGCGATTTGCTGGCCCAGAAGGATATCGATGCCGTGTTCATCGCGACCGGCGATCGCTGGCACACGACGGCGTCCATCCACGCCGCGCGCGCTGGCAAGGACATCTACAGCGAAAAGCCCATCTCCCTGTACATCGGCGAGGGCCGCGCGCTCGTCGAGACCTGCCGCCGCTACGGGACGATCTACCAGGGCGGCACGCAGCGCCGATCGACGGCATCGTATCGATTCGCCCTGGAGATGGTGCGCCAGGGAAGAATTGGCCGCCTTCACACCGTCGAAATGCAGGTGTGGACCGGACCAACCATCCCGCACGACAAGCCGGCCCCGGTTCCCGCGGGCTGGGACTATGACACCTGGCTCGGCCCCGTGCAGTGGCGGCCGTTCGTGCCTGGACGCGTCAGCGGCGGGAACTGGAATTACTTCTGGGATACCGGTGAGGGCCCCATCATCGGCATGGGCTGCCAACACACCGACCAGATGCAGTGGACGCTCGAGCGCGATCACACCGGCCCGACCGAATTCGATGGCAAGTGCGAATGGCCCGATCCGGTCAAGTTCATGAGCGAAACGCCGGTGGCAGCCGAGGTCCGCTGCCGCTACGCGGATGGCATCACCGGAGTCATGTATTCTCGAGGGACCTTCAAGGAGCGCTACATCAGGTACATCGGCGACGAAGGTTGGATCCAGGTCGACGACGAGACCAATGCGGTCACCGCCGAGCCGAAATCCATCCTGGGTCTCCGGGCAACCGCAGGCGTGAGCTGGGATAACGCGGGCGATCACGTCCGCAACCTGTTGGACTCCATCCGCAGCCGCCGTCCGACGATCTGCCACCCGGAGGCGGCCCATCGCGCCCAGACCATCTGCCAGGCGATGAACATCGGCCTCCGCCTGGGACGCAAGCTGCGCTGGGATCCCGTGGCAGAGCGCTTCGATTGCGACGAGGCCAACCGCATGATGTGGCGCGAGGCGCGCGCGCCCTGGCGCGTTTAATCCAAGGAGGAGCCATCATGAAAATCCACACGTTCGGAATCCTCTGGATGCTGCCGCTCATGGCGACGGCGCAATCGGCGTTGGCCCAGCCCGACCTCGCCAAGATCGCGGCCGATGTCGCCCGGTACGAATCGGGCGGAGACATGGAGCCGCTGCGCGCGATCGACGACCTCGTCCGCGCCACACGCGATATGCCCGACTTGCGAAAGCCGCTCGAGAGCGCGCTGGCGTCAGTCCTCAAGGGCGACTCCACGTTCGAGGGGAAGCGCTTTGCCTGCCAGAATCTCGGGATAATCGGATCCGAGGAATCGCTTCCCGCACTTGCCGGATTGCTGGCAAGAGACGAAACAGTCGGCATCGCCTGCCTGGCGCTCGGCTCTTACCCCTCCGCGAAGGCCAACTCGGCGTTGCGCGATGCCCTGGCCACCCGCAAGGGCACCGCCCGCGCGCAGATCATCAACACGCTCGGTGATCGACGCGATGCCTCGTCGGTGGAACTCCTGGCCGGCCTCTCGCACGACGCCGACCCCGCGGTCGCGGAAGCGGCAGTCGCCGCGCTCGCGAAGATCGGCGACGCGCCGGCCCGCGCGGCCATCGCCTCCCTCCGTCGCGAAAACGCGCCCGCGCTGGCCAGCGCGTTCACGGAGGCATCGCTCCGGATCGCAGACCAGATCGCCGCGACCGGCGATCGCGCGGCCGCCGCGACGGCCTACGAAGAGTTCTGCCAACCATCGCAGCCCACCCACCTCCGGCGCGCCGCATTTGCGGCGTTGCTGCGCACTGACGCCGATGGCGGAGAAAAGCGCATCCTCGCCGCGATCCACGGCCAAGACGCAACGCTGAAACCGATCGCCATCGCGGGCGTCGCGTCGCTGAAATCGGGGGGCACCTCGGAGAAATTCGCCGCCGAGATAGTGAACCTGGACCCGGTCATGCAGGTCCTCATGATCGGCGCAATGGCCGCGCGCGGAGACGACGGTGCGCGCCGGGCAATCACCTCGGAGGTGCAGAACGCCAATCAGAGCGTCGCGATGGCGGCGATCCGTGCGCTGGGCGCGCTGGGCGACGCGACATCCGTCCCCGCCCTGGCCAAGGTCGCCACCCGCCGCGAGGAATCCGAACTGACCGGCGCCGCGCTGGCGAGCCTCCAGCAACTCAAGGGCACCGCCGCAAGCGAGGCCATCCTGGCCGCGGCGAAAGAAGCGCCGCCGGAAGCAAGAGTCCGCCTCATGGGCGTGCTGCTTGCCCGCCAAACGACGCAGGCCGTTCCCTTCCTCATCGAACAGGCGAGCCACGAGGACGCCAAGGTTGCCGCCGCCGCATTCAGGGGGCTCGGCAAACTTTCGGAACCAAAGCAACTCCCCGCACTGGTCGAGATGCTCGCCAACCTCAGGCGGCCAGAGATTGAAAAGGACGCCTGCGGGGCAGTCGTTCAAGTGGCGCGAAGAATCGCGGATCCGGCAAGGCGATCTGACGAGATCCTTGTGGCCTATCGGAAGACTGACGCTGCCACGGCGCGCTGCGCCATGCTTGGCGCGCTGGCCGAAACCGCCGGTCCCCAGGCGCTCGACGCCGCGTTGGCGGCCACCGAGGACCGGGATCAGAAGATCCGCGATGCCGCCACCCGGGCGCTCGCCAACTGGTCCGATCCCTCCGCGACACCACGCATCCTCGCCAAGGCGGACTCCGCCCCAGATACGACCTCCAGGATACTCCTGCTCCGCGGCTGCATCCGCCTCCTGGGACTCCCCGGTGATCGCCCAAAAAACGAAATGTTGGCAGACTACGCGACCGCGCTTCGGCTCGCGACGCGCCCCGAAGAGAAACGCATGGTGATCGCCGCTCTGGCCGCCACCCCCCTCCCCGGCTCGTTGGGCATCGTCGCGCCATTGCTCGACGACGCCGCGCTCCAAGCCGACGCCGCCCACGCCATCGTGCGAATCGTCAAGGCCAACCCCGCGGCCGACCGCGAGCAGGCCAAGGCCATCCTGCCCAAGGCCGCCGCCATCGCGAAGGACCCGGCCCAACAGCGCGAGGCGAGCGAACTGCTCAAGAAATTGAAGTGAGCGGATAGCGCCGGCCTCTGGTATTCGAATCCTGACCGAGGATTTGAGTTCGTGTATCGCACGAACCGACCGGCGGGGGATCCCGCTCGCCCGCAAGCGCGCCCACACAATCCATCCGGATCGCCGCGGTCACGCGCGAGTCTCGTCCCCCCTTGGGGATCCGTCATCGCGAATTCGAAACAGTTCGCCGATATGCAGGACCTCGGCCGCCTTGCCATGCCGAGAGAGCGCGTCGCGGAGCTGGATCATGCAGCCGGGGCACGCGGTGACCACGGCGTCGGCACCCGAGACCACGAATCCCGCCACCTTGTGGTCCGCGATCCGCTTGGACACATCGTAGTGCGTGATGCTGAATGACCCGCCCAGGCCGCAGCATCGGTCCGCGTCGGGCATCTCCACAAATCGGAGGCCATCGAGGGCGTTCAGTATCTTCCGCGGCTGTGCTGCCACCTGCTGGTGCCTGAGCAGGTGGCATGGGTCATGCCACGTCACGGTCTTGCCCCTAAACTCGGGCCTCAATTCAAAACGGCCGGCGTCCGCCTGGAGCACATCGATGACGAATTCATTGAAATCCCGCACCTTCGCCGAAAATGTCTCCAGGCGCCCCTTCTCCTCCCCCGTGTCCGCAAGGTACACGGGGTATTCGCTCAGGCCCGAACTGCACGTGGCGCACCCGGTTACGATATAATCGCAGCCATCGAACGCCGCGATGTTCCGCATCGCCATCTTCTTCCCCGTCTCAAGGTCGCCGGAAAGGAACACCGGCGCGCCGCAGCATCCCTGGCGCCTGTCGAACACGACCTCGCAATCGAGTGCCGTGAGGACGTCAACGATCATGCGCCCCACCTCCGGAAACATGTATTCCGTGGCACATCCCGAGAAGAAACCGACGCGATATAGCGGTCTGCCCCGCGGCGCATTGCGCTCCGGGAGCATCTGTCTCAGGAATCTCGGGGCGACCTCGGGCACCGCTCGCCCCGCGCCAAGCGCCGTCAAGAACTGCGGGAGATGCCGAAATCTCCCCTCGCCGCGAGGCAGCAGGAATTGGAACCAGGACGCGATCCGCAGCGCCAACCCGAACAGACCACGGCGCGGAAGGATGTGCCGAAACACGATGCTCTTGGAAAACGGCAGCCCTTTCTCGGCCGCGAAGTCACCGCGCGCGGCGACGATCGCGTGATCGATCCGCGTCTTCGCGGGACAGTACTGCACGCAGGTCTTGCACAGAAGGCAGTTGTCAATCGCCTGATAAAAGCCGGCCGTCAGGGCCTGTTCGCCCTTCAGCAGGAAACGGATCAGCTGATTCTTGCCGCGGGCCAGACCCTTCTCGTCCTTCTCCTCGCGGTACACCGGGCAGAAATACGAGCAGAACCCGCACTTCATGCACTGCTCGACATCGGAGGCAAACTTGCGCGTGTTCCTGAGGCTCTCGGTCACCGGGCGGCTCCGCTCAATCTTCCCATATCTTGCCGGGGTTCAAAATACCGTTTGGATCGAAGATGCGCTTAATCTGCTTCATTATCTCGATGAAGGTGGGGTCCTGCGTGCGCCGCATGAACTTCTGCTTCTCCAATCCAATGCCGTGTTCGCCCGAAAGTACGCCGCCGAACTCGATCGCGGCTTCGATGATCTCATCGATGGCCCTCTTCGCTCTCTCGAAATGGGCCGGATCGCGCTGGTCGGTCATCACGCTGGGGTGAAGATTGCCATCGCCCGCGTGCCCGATCACGGTCACCTCGAGATCGGCCCTCTTGCAGATGTCCGTGACCCTCCTGATGAACTCCGCCATCCGTGTCCGGGGCACCGTCACATCTTCGGCGAGGACCGTGGGCGCCGCGCTGAATACCGCGGCGAATCCCGCGCTCCGCGCCTTCCAATAGGCCTGCGCCTGCTGCGCGTCCTTGGCGATGATGACCCCCGTTGCGCCCATCGCCCTGCACACGCCGATGACCTTCTCCGAGTCGTGCGCGACCATCTCCTCGGCGCCATCGCATTCGAACATCAGCATCGCCGCGGCCTCCTCGGGCAATCCCATGCCCGTGATCCGGTTGATGTTCCTGACCACCCAATTATCCAAGAGTTCAATTTTGGCGGGCACCGTCCCCGCATCCAAGATCGCGCTCACCGTCTCGCCCGATCGCGGCAGATCGTCGAAAAGCGCAATGATCGTCTTGCGCGCCGGAGGCATCGGCATGAGGCGCAGCACCGCCTCCGTGATCACCGCGAGGGTGCCCTCGGAACCGGTGAGCAGCGACACGAGGTCGTAGCCCACCACATTCTTGAGGGTGATGCCACCAAACTGTATCGTCCGGCCGGTCGGCAACACCGCCTTGATCCCGAGTATGTACTGCTTGGTCACCCCGTACTTCAGGCAGACCGGCCCACCGGCGTTCTCCGAGATGATCCCGCCCATCGTGGCGCCAAGAAAGCTCTGGGGATCCGGCGGGAAAAACAGGTTTTTCGCCGCGAGCGCCTTCTGCAAATCCATCAGCACCACACCCGCCTGCACCGTGGCGGAGAGGTTCCCCGGATCGATGCCCAAGATCCGGTTCATCTTGGTCATCACGAGGGCGATCCCACCCCGTATCGGCACCGAACCGCCGCTCACGTTCGTGCCGCCGCCGCGCGGCGTCACGGGTATCTTCGCCTCGTTCGCGACCTTCAGGACGGCCTCGACGTGCGCCGTCTCCGTGGGGAAAACCACCAGGTCCGGCATGTGCATCCAGGTCGATGTCCCATCGTAGGAATAGACCCTCCGGTCCTCTTCCGAGGCCCGCACGTTATCCTTGCCCACGATGCCAGATAGTCTTCGGATGATTTCCTGAGCAACCATGTGGCGGTCAGTGTAGCCGCACGCGCCGCGAATTGCCAGCGCGGGGGGACCCGGGACCAGAAATGGCGCAACGCTCCCGTGGCCTACTCGCGTCGCACGGGCCTGACAAAGTGCAGGAGCAGCGCGGACACGAGCACGCCGATGCCAGATCCCATCAGAAGGACATGCAGCCCCACGTCCTGCTCCTTCATCCAGCCACCGAGATACGACGCCACGCCACCGATGCAACAGCTGAAGAAATTCAACATGCCATAGCCAGTCGCCCGATGCCGTGGCTCGGCAACCTGACAGAGGATGGGCATCATGTTCGCGTCCGAACAGCCCCGCGCAAAGCCGAACGCGATGAGGCACACCACCGCGAACCACAGCGCGCCCGTGTACGATGTCATGAAAACAAAAGGCGACGCCAGCGCCAGCGCTATCATCGGAACCCGCACCCGGCCTCGGAGCTGGGTCCGGCTCCAGCGGTCCGCCCACGCCCCCCCCACCAGCACGCCGCAGAATGCCGCGACCTGCATATAGGCCGTGGCCGTGAACCCCGCCGCAGTCTGTGACAGCAGGAATTGCTCCCGCAAGAAAGTCGGCATCCAGGTCACGAAGGCCCACCCCGCAAAACCCAGCAACCCCCAATGCGCCGCGATGATCCAGAACGATCTATTGCCCCCGAGCGCGCGGATCGCCGTCATCGGATACGCCATCTCCTTGCCCGAACGGATGGCGCGCGGCGCATCGCGCAACAACAGCATCAGCACGACCGAATAGACAACCCCGACCAAGCCGAATGTGAAAAAGCCCGACGACCAACCGTGATGCTCCGCCATCCAGCCGCCCATGCCACCCATCGCCATGCCCGCATAGATCCCGCTCATGTGGATACCGGTCGCCAGCGAGCGCGTGCTGCCCCGGTGGTAGTCGGCGATCAGCGCCAGGGCCGCGGGGATGTAGCACGCCTCGCTGATCCCCATCAACGCGCGCGTCACAAGCAGCTGATTGTACGTCTGCGCGAAAGACGTGGCCCACGTCACCAGGGACCACACGGCAAGGCTCGCGAGGACAACCCGGCTCCGGCTGAACCGGTCCGCCAGCCACCCGCCTATCGGGCTCAGCACGCCATAGACCCACAGGAAGACCATGGTCAGCGCCCCGAAATCATCGTCGCCCATCGGGATCGCCTCCTTGATGGAGTCGCGCATCGTGGTGAGCATGATGCGATCGAGGTAGTTGAGACAACCCACCCCCCAAAGCAGCCCCACGATCAGCCACGCCCTTGGCAACGGTCGCGTGTCGGCGGCATCGCATTCCGTTGCAGCGGGGCCAGACATCGAAAAAGTCAATCAGGAATGACTAAATGCGTCAACCCCCCATGTCCCCAAACGAACCGGGCGCACCGCATCGCCAAAACGCGCGACTGGCTTTGGGTTCTCGGTGGCGAAGACCGGCAGAAGGACCGCTCCGCCGTATGCTGGCGAATCCCCGGGCCAGTGCCCTGTCGCACTCGCCCGCTGAAAACCCACACAACAGCCGCGCCGGGCATGGGAGGGACGCCGGCCCCGGCGTCCGCATCCCACCGAGAAACGAAAGGCACCTGTCCTTCGCGGTCCGCCAGCCCGCGGGCCCTCCCGGCGGAATCGGGCCACGCACGCCATCAGGGGGGAATCTATGACGTCTTTCAACGGGCGGGGCTCAAGGAAAACTCATATGCCGGGCAGTGGAAGCCTGCTTGCAGGCGACTCGAATCGCGCGCAAGCTCGCTTCCACGTCCCATTTTCTGCCCCGGTCGTCCGGCAGCCGCCGGATGGGATCTAGCTCGAATCCCACTGACGATGGTGGGAGTCCGTCATGGCCCCGGGCAGGCGATCCACCACGGCGAAGATGACGCCCGATTCAAGCCTCACGGGTGCCCCAGAACACCAAGCCTCCGCGCTTTCCAGTAGGCCGCCTGGAGATAGAAGATGCCGCTGCTGGAGACGCGCTCGTAGTCCAGCCGACTGATCGCCTTCGCCAACAGGTGCCTCTGCTGTTCCGGAAACTCGCGCCCTTTGGCCATCAACTGGGTCAAGGCGGACTCGCCGCTTTCCCGGATGCAGTACCAGACCTTGCGATACTCTCCCCCCAGTCCCCCGGTTTTTCTCCAGTCGGGGCCGACCATGGTCAGGTCCAAATGCCCGGCGTTGTTCCCCGCATTGATGGACCGATTCTCGGCCTCTCGCGCGACCAGTAGTGCGACTTCCCGCATCTGCCCCTTGAGGGCGGAATCGGTTTCAAGTTCTTCGAGCAGTTCGATCGAAGCCTGCATCTGCAGCAGGGCGTAGGTCATGGTCTTCGGCTGGAGGTCGAACGATTGGCGGATGGCGGCCGACACATACTGGCGATACAGGCGATAGTATTCCTCTTTCTTCCCCACATCCCACGCGGCGGCATAAAACATGGGCAACCGCGCCGCCTCATGGGCCTGAACGTTGAACATGCGACATATGCCTCGAGGGTCGGGTTTCCCGTCGGCCCGCAGGAAATCGTAGTTGTTCTCTGGCGTCACATTGCGCGTCATGCGGTCGGCGATGCCGCCCAAGATTCTCACGATCTCCGCCTTGGTGCCACCATCACAGAGTGCGCTGTGAAAGTATTGCCGCAGTCCGTGTACGCAATGCGTATACTGGTCGCGGGAGGAGGTGACGTAGATGCCGGAACGGTCCTCGGGACAGACGCCGCGGGCGATGAAACCGGGCACCCCGTGCACGGTGGCGCAGCGCCTGATCCCGTCGAACACAGAGCGGGCGGACGCCTTCAACGAACCGTCGTGGGTGACCTCATATCGATCGATGATCATGGAAAGCATGACGCCGCCGGAGATCATGCAGTCCTCCATGCCAGTCCCATACCCGTACGGGTTAGGATACCCTCGGGAGACTTCGTCGGCCGTCGGCAGATGCGCCAATTCCCGACCGGCCTCATAACTGCTCAGGTAGTCATAAAACAAGTCGGTCTCGGGCCGATAGAAACGCCTCCAGGTGACAGCCCAGGCCTGGGTCACATTCCCCAGCAGTTTCTCGGGCGAGACCCATGACATTTGCTGGATGTCGGCCGGCCCCGTCCGACCATGATCGCTTCCGGCCGAGAACCCGACCTGTGCCACGAGCCCCAAGAACAGGACCAGCCCCACCCCGCCCAATCTCATGTCTCCTTTTCGGTCCGCCATCAACGTCGGAAGCCTATGCATCTTTCCCGGCCATGGGCGCGCTATTTTCCGTGGGCAACACGATGTCCTCGGGCCCCTCGAAATCCAACGGGGACGGTTTAAATGCCATGTTGTAGAATGGCGATTCGGCGCTCGCGAGCAGATCCGTCATTCGCACCACCTGCCCCGTGTAGGCGGAGATGCGACCCATGATCGCCGTCGCGGTGGCCATCGCCACGTTCTCGCCCTCGTTGAGCACGTTGCCCTCGAGAATGCCCTTCAGCAAATCGACGTGCTCCATGACATATGGATCGCCCTCATGGCCGACGGGCTCAAGGGCCACCTCTTTCCCGTCGTAGCGGCGCACCTTGCCCCCGCCCAGGATCTCGGCAACGTCCGTGGCCAGGCACTCTCCCATGCGATTATAGCACCCCGGGATCTGGCGGCTCAGGCTGTGGATGTGGAGCCCCTCGCCATAATCAAGATCGACGCTGAAAAAGTCATACTGGTTGCCGGTCGGGCGCCGCAGGCGCGCGCCCACACCCACGGCGGCAAGCGGGGGTCGGCCCACAAACCAATTCGCCACATCGATGTTGTGCACGTGCTGCTCGACGATATGGTCGCCGGACATCTCGGCCCAATTCATCCAGTTGTTGGCCATGTAACCCGCGTTTGTGTCGGCGGGACGCCTCGGCCGAATGCTGCCGCGGGCCTGGCACCAATAGATGGTGCCCCCCAAGATCCTCCCCAACTCTCCCTTCTGAATCGCCAGGGCCTGCTGGAGATACGCCGCCTGGTGCCGCCGCTGCGTGCCCGCCACCAGCGAAAGTCCCTTCGTCTTGGCCGCCGCCGCCGCCGACAGGAATTGCCGTACCCCAGGCGGGTCCACGGCCACCGGCTTCTCGGCGAAAACGTGCTTTCCCGCAGCGACCGCCGCCGCCACGTGAACGGGTCGGAATGTCGGTGGGGCCGCGAGGATCACGATCTCGCACTCGGTGTCCAACAATTGCCTGTATCCAGCCCCGCCCCCAAAAGTGAATCTCTCTTCGCATCCGAGCTTCTTCGCCGCGGCCCGCGCCTGATCCAGGAAGTAGTCGTGCGCCGCCACCAGCCGGATGTCCGCGCCGACGGTCCGCGCCGCCGCTTTCATGTTCTCGAAGGCGGCGCAGGCCCTGCGCCCGGACCCGATCAACCCAACCTTGAACACGCGCGGCGCACCCTGCCCTCGCACGAGTGACGGGGCCGCGGCCATCATGGCCGAAAGCGCCGTCGCCCCTCTTATGAACTCCCTGCGGTTTTGCATGTCATCTCTCCTTCTAATTCCTCGCCTAAAACTCAGAGGCCATCGGCCACCAGCTCCACGATGTCTCGCACCTGCATGCCGTCGCGATCCGCCGCCAAGAGTGCCGCCTTCGTTGCCGGACACGTGACCGCCAGCACGCTGGCCCCGGCTTGCGCCGCCTGATCGAGTACCCGTGCGGCCAACCCCAGGCTGAGTTCGGGATGCAGCAGTTGAAACACGCCCCCCGCTTCGCCGGCAGCGTGGGCCATCTCCCGCGACCAGATCATCTCGCTGTGCTCCGATCCCAACACGGTTGCCAATACCCGGCGGGGCTCCTCAAAGATCCCGTGATGGCGGCCGAGATACGTGCCATCCAGCAGCGTCGCGCCCGCCGCCAGATGCCTCCGTGGCGCGATGCGTTTCTCCGAGAGAAGCCGGTCGAGATATTGGGACGCGTGGAGGATCTCGATCCCGGAAAGATCCAGCCCCATCGCCGGATAGTCGCTCTTGAAAGCATCGTAGCTGCTGGGGCATGTCGTCACCAGCACCTTGCATGCGCTGGCCCGTATCTTCTTCACCAGCGACTCAGCCGCGGCCCGGGCGTCGTCGCGATATCCCAGGATCGAAAGCGCCTTGCCCGTCGAGCGCTCATCGGCAAGCAGCGAGAACTCGATCCCCGCGGCGCGAAGGATCTTGATGAACGCGCCGGCGACCTCCGGCTGCCGATAGGCGGCGTCGCAGCCGACGTAATAGAGCACATCCGCCCGTTCGGGGAGGCCGTTGCCACCGGCGATCGCCTTGAAACGATCCCGAGGGGGCAGACCAAACGGGTTACCGGTCCCCACCAGATTCTCCCGGATCCGCCGGACTCGCTCGGGCGCCATGCCCTTCGCCACAATGTCCGCACGGGCCGCCAGCGCGGCCGTGGGCGGCGTGCAGCCCGCCTTGCACCAGGTCTCGCACATGCCACACAGGCAACAACGGTACACCGTTTCGACCAGGTCTTCGTCGTACGCGATATAGCCCTTCTGTATCTTGGACAGGATCAGGCCCCGGCCGCGCGGCGTGTCTGATTCCCTGCCGCTGACGATGCCGACCGTGCACACGTGGCGGCACATGAAACAAAATCGGCAGGCCTCGATGGTTGATGTGTGATCGTTGATATGCATGGCGGGACTCCGTGTCGGAAATTTCTGATCAGCGGTATGTTTCAAACCCCATCTTTCCGGGATTCATCAGGTTGTTCGGATCGAGCGACCTCTTGATTTTCTCCAGGATTCCGTACGCCGGTCCGTATAGCTCTCGCATCAGCCGGCCGAGCTTTAGCCCGATGCCATGGTGCTCGTTGAGCAAGCCGCCTTCCCTCATCGCGGCGCGCAGGCAGGTGTCCCAGATCCGGTTGTAGAGCTGCGCGGCCTCGTGAGGGTCCTCGGGCGGCGCATCCACGATGAAGCGCGCGTACAGCATGCAGCCCCACTCATACCAATGGGAAAAGTGACCGATGTAGCGGGCCATCGGAAACTGATCTTCGATCACGCCTTTCATGGCGCGATAGACCTTCTCGATATTGGCGAATGTCGCCACCGTATCGAGCGTCCCAAACGCCTGGGGCAGATGAAACATGTGGTTGGGAAAGAAGAAATCGTAGCGGTGCTCCCACCAGTCCTCCCCGAGTTTGGGGCCAAGATCCTCGTGCGGAAGGGCGCGGCAGATCGCGAGGGCCTTGCCCAACTCGAGGTCCACCATGTCGCTGTCTCCGTCGAAACCGAACACCAGGTATGCCCCCTCCTTCTCGATCCCCAGCACGCGGCGAATCAGCCGCCGCGTCTCTGCCTCGTCGTAGAGCCGTATCACCGACGGCCGCAACCGCCTCGCCATGATCTGCCGGCCGGCCTCCAGGCCGCTGTGCAGATCCGGAAATACGAACGCGTGAAATCGCCGCACCTCGGGCAGGGGATGGATCTTGAGCGTGGCCTTGGTCATGACGCCCAGCGTGCCCTCCGAACCGAGAAAGAGCTGATTCAGGTCCGGGCCCGAGGCGTGGCGGGGCACCGGGAGCGTCTCGATGATCGTGCCGTCGGGAAGCACCGCCTCCAGCGACATGATCATGTCCTCGATCTTGCCATACTTCGTCGAGAGCACGCCCGTCCCCCGGTGCGCCAGAAAACCGCCGAGCGTCGCGCACCCGATCGAGGCCGGTATGTGCATGGTCGAGAAACCCTCCTGCTCCAGCGCCCACTCCAGGTGCTGCATGATGATGCCCGTCTCCGCCGTCACCGTGAGTGATGCCTTGTCGATCGCGAGGACTCGGTTCAGCTTCTTGGTGTCGAGCACGATGCCCCCGTGGATTGGCAGCGCGCCCCCCTGCGAGCCTGACCCACCCCCCCATGCCGTCAGCGGAATCTTGTAGCTGTTCGCGATGCGGCAGATCCGCGCCACCTCCTCGGCCGTGCGGGGATGCACGACGAAATCCGGCTGTGGGCTGCGGCACCCGCGGTCCGCCCAAAGCTCCGGTATCCAGAAGTAGTCGCAGCTGTACGCGATCTTGTCGGACTCGCTGGTCGAGACATTCTCCTCGCCAACGACATCGGCCAATTCGGTGTGCAGGAATTCGTGGAGATAACTTCGTGTTGTCGCACTCATGCGCCGGTGCCCCTTCATGGTTGGTTCGCGACGGCCCGCTCGCGCGAGCCATGCATCTGTTGATAAAAATCGTAGTGGGTCATGACGCTCAGCCGATTCGCGGCGTATTCCAAAAACTTCCGCGTCCACGTCAGCCGCTCGTCGTAAAAGACACTCGTCCAGTCGTGCTGGCAGTGCGACCAGCACCACCCGCCACCGGCCACTGCCTCCACCTGCCCCTCCAAGTACTCGTGATAGGGAGCCCAGTTCCGCCAACCGTGCTCCCGCCGCCACTGGGCATCGATCCATCCCTGCATGGGGATCTCGAGCATCTCGGGGAAACCCTGCCGCGCGTACCACGAGGGCTTCACGTCCCAGCCCAAAGGAAAGTAGTCGCGGCTGTTCCTGCCGTAGGAGCGGACATAGGACATCCCGTGACGGGCGACGATCTCCAGGATATCGGGCCTGTCCGCCAGCCCCCGGTAGTAGGAATACGGCGTTGTGACCCCACGGCACCGGACGCCCAGATGGCGCCCCAGCAATTCCACGGGCCTGGCCAGTTGCTCTTCGATCCGGCCAAACGGCAGGCCCGGCAGATAGACGTTGTACGGGCTCTCCTCGAGGACCGTCTTCAGCGGGAAATGGTCCTGCGTGTGCTGGGCGATCTCGAAAAGACCCGACGCAAGGCACGCCTCCAGCTGCGCCAGATGCCGTTCGATCTTGCATCCCAGGATAAATATCGTGGCGGGCACGCCCACCTCGCGGTGGATCCTCAGCACGTTGTCGAGGAACAGATCAGTCGCATTCTCGGGAACGGGCTCGCCCACCCATTTCTCCCCAGGCACACGGCCGGGAATCCGCTCGACGTCGTAGCCAATCAGGAGGGTCGCGCTCATGGGGCCTCCCTTCCAGTCGCCGCGAGGGAATCCCGCGCGACCTGCGACGCTTGCACTTCATCCCTCAGCCGCACCTGATCGTCCGCGCAGATAATCGTGGCATCGGCGTGCCCGGTGAGATAGCTGGCCGGGAGTTCAGGGGTCACGCGTCCCCCCCAGACCCGGCGAAGCGGATCACGCTGCTGCGGGAAGCACGCCAGCAGCACGATCTCCCTGGCCGCGAGGATTGTCCCCATCCCGAGCGTCGCCGCCCGCCGCGGCACGCCCGAGCGATCTCCGCCCGCGGTCAGGCGAGCGTTCGTCTCGATCGTGAGTGCCTCCAGGCCGACTACACGGCTGGGCAACTTGGCGAAGGCCTCGGCTGAAATCGTCGCCTCCCCCATCGGCTCATTGAATCCAATGTGGCCATTGAAACCGATGCCCAGCAGTTGGAAATCCAACCCGCCGACGTCGCGGATCCACTCATCGATGGCCGCCGGCCGCTCCGGGTCAGGGAAATGGATATTCCCTCGGTCCATCTTGAGCCGCGGATCCAGTCGGCCGAAGAAATGCTTCTGCATGTAGCCCCGATAACTGAGGGGGTGGCCTTCCGGAATCCATCTGCCATCCGCCCCCACATACTCATCGAGGTTGACCGTGCGAAGACACGACAGATCCAGTTCGCTCTGGTTCAGCACAGTCGCGAGGCACTCGTAAAACCGGAGCATCGTGTTGCCCGTCGCCAGGCCCAGCAGCATCGGACGCCGCTCCCGCAACCGTCGCCGAATGGCCGAGAATGCCCGCTCCGCCCCGGCGAGACTCATCGCCTCGTAGTCCTCGGCCCAGATCCAGCGCGGCGTCATGTCATTCACCCCTTGAAAACCGTCAGGCAGCCCAGCGCGCACAGCATCAGCAGCGCGCAAGGGATCGAGAAAATCGGGCCCCAGCGGAACGTCCCCCCGCGGCGCAGGGCGTCCATGATCGCGCCCGCAAACTGCGTTCCGCAGAATAGGCCCAGGCCATAGACTACGAAATAGAGCGATTGCGCGGAGCCGCGGATATCGGCAGGCGACACGCGGTTGACGTAGATGAAAGCCGTGTCGAAGAAGCACGCGAACGCGAACCCATGCAGCATCATCGACGCGACCACCAGCGACCGCGGCCGCCCCCTGGCATAGGCGAGATACATGAGCGCCCAGGCAAGAATCCCCAACGCCAGCGTCTTTCCATATCCGATCTGCGGCAGGATGAACGGCACGATCCCCCCCATCGAAATCGCCTGAACAATTTGGGCGACCGTCATCGCGGCGGGAATATTCCTCGGCGCGACCCCGATGTCCTCGAGAAACCGCGACGTGCCAACGAAGTAGAACTGCAGTTGGGTGCCCACGACGAACGAGATCGCCAGGAAAATGGCAAAGTCGTGATTCTTCAGCATCCCGAGCGCCTTGATGGCGGGCAGGACCGTGTCGGGGGCGCCCTGGGGCGGCGTGTGGGGCAGCGTGAAACAGAATAGGCCCATGGCGCACGAGCACGCGGCCGCCAGCATCAGCGCGTCGCTGCCCTTGATATCGCGCCGGCCCCAGCGACGCCATCCCGCCAGCGCCCAGCCGATGAGCACCCACGCCACGCTGCCCCACACCCGGACCCAAAAGTAGTCGGTGTCCGGGTGCGGCAGATGATGGAACGCAAGCGAGTTCACGAGCGCGAGTGTCGGCGCGTACAGCAGGGCATGGAGGCCCAGCGCCGCGAACATGCCGGGGAACGAGTTCCTCCTCGCCGCCAGGAGCAGCACACCGGCACCGATGAGGTGGGCGGCTGCCAAAAACCATTCGGTGGCCAGCCAGCGATCAACGATCTGCCCCGCGATGAGCGGCGAGACTATGCACGCCAGCGGCAGCGTGGCATAGACCCAGGCGGTCTGTTTCGCGCTCATGCGGAGCGGGCCCAGCAAATAGGCCGACAACACGGGTCCCCAAGCTCCCCAGATCGTGAACTGGAGAAACATCATCGCGCTGAGGCTGAAGTACAGTTCCCAGCTCATCGCTCCCCTCCCTGGCGAAGCCTCTCCACCGCCAAACGGATATCGCCCAGCCTATCGTCGCCCCCCTCGCGCTCGATCGCCAGAACCCCCGCGAATCCGACCTCCTTCAGCGCGCGCAAGAACCGTTCGCTGCCAACCTCGCCTTCGCCCCAGGGAACCTCCGTGCCCCACGTGCCCGGCATGTCTGTCCGCACGGCATCCTTGATGTGTGCGTGCTTGATCCACCTCCCGAGTGTTCGGACGGCCGCGACAGGATCGCCCTTGTCATAGAGGATCATGTTCGCCGGATCGAAATTCACCCCGAGCGCCGGGTGATCCAGTTTCTCCAAGAGTTCTCGCAGGCACGCGGCCGTCTCCTGGCCGGTCTCCATCAGAAGCACGATGCCGCGCTCTCCCGCCACATCCGCGAGGCTGACCAGGCGCTCCCGGATCTTCCCCCCCGCCACGGCGTCATCGTCCGCGATAAATCCCGCGTGCATGGTCAAGAACTGGACATCGAGTTCCGCGGTGATCGTCGCACACCGCTGGAACATTTTTCGGTTCTGGGGCCAATGCTCGTCTGGCAGAATCCCACCTGTTGCCCGGATGCTCTCCAGCGACCTGTAGTCCTCCTGCGGGAAACCGATCGTCGTTGCGCTGATCGCCCAGGCCTGCCGCCGGACCGCCTCCAGATATGACTCCCCGCCCTCGCGAAAAACCGGCTTCAGCGCCAGATTGACAAGGCCGACCCCCAGATCCCGCATCGCCCGGGCGACCCCGCCGACATCGGCGCGGAGCGACCAGCTGCAAACGGCCAGCGGCCAATCACCGCGCCCCACACCATGCTGCAACCGCCCCTTGCCGGGCAACCCCGCGCCATGTCCCTCGTAGCTGCCCTTCATGGCGGTCTAACCGACGGAAACCTCGGTTCCTTTTCGTGCGGACTCGCGTTCTGCCTCTACGATGCGGAGCGAATCCCACGCCTGCCGCGGCGTGATCACCGGAGGAACGGATTCGCCCCTGATTCTCCGGACGAAGTGCTCGATCTGCCTGGAGTAACCGTCGCCTTCCGCCAACGGCGGCGCAATCACGTCTCCATCAGCGGGACAGAGTCTGAGCGTCGGCCGGCGAGCGTGATCAAAGGCGATGGTCGCCCTCTCCAGAACGATGAGGAATCGCATCTCAAAACCGAAAGAACGCGTCATCGCCCAGCCGCCCTCGGCCGTCACCAGCCTGTCGTCGTCGTAGCGGTAGTGGGTGACCATGTGGGCGAGGCCACCGCCCGGAGTCGGCGCGCCGTGACTGCGCACGGCGCGCGGCAACCCGAAGAGATGTTGGACGAAATCCGTGTCGTGGATATGGAGATCGAGCGCCATTCCGCCGCTCTGGTCCTCGTGGGTGAACCAACTCCCGGTCTTCGCATGGGCGGTCGCCGCCAGGCGCTGGAATGTCGCGGCGATGACGCGCCCGTGGGCACCACCATCGATGATCTCTTTGGCCTTCGCGTACTCGGGCCAGAACCGGATGCAGTGGCCGATCTGCAGGATTTTCCCACTTCGGTCGGCGGCCTCAATCATCCGCTCCCCATCGGCCAAGTTCAGCGCCATCGGCTTTTCGCAAAGGACGTGGAGCCCCGCTTCCAGCGCCGCGATGGTCCAGGGGGCGTGCAGATGGGTCGGCACGGTGATCGAAACGGCGTCGAGCCGACCGCGGGCAAACATCTCGCCGATGTCCGAATAGATGCCAACGCCCCGCAGGTCCACCTCGCCCTCCGCCCCGGCGATGTTGCCCCGTCCCTTCGCAGAGCCTGCCATCGCCCCCGGGTCGGTCTCGCAGATGCCGACGACATCAACACCCTCCATCGCCCTCCAGCACCGATAGTGCATTCGGCCCATGAATCCGAATCCGACGATTCCCACCCTCATCCCCGGCCCCCTCTCCGAAGCGATTCCGTCACCTTCGCCAGTTCGGCATACGTCCCGGCAAGGTCGTCATGGATCCGACAATAGAACGGAAACATCCTCTCATACACCTCGGCCGTCGCAGGATTCGGATCGACCGTATCCCGCACCTTCGTGCACAGTCGCACCGCTTCCGCTTCGTCACGAAATACGCCGGCGCCCACGCCCGCCAACAGAGCCGCACCGAAGCTCGCGTCGCAGCCCGCTGGCCGAAGGATGGGCCGATTGAACACGTCGCTGGCGATCTGGGCGCAGAGATCGCTCTTGGCCCCGCCGCCGATGAGCCGGATCTCGTCGACCGGCAGGCCCATCTCCTGGATCGTCCTGAAGCAGTCCCGCAGGGAAAAAACAACTCCCTCAAGCAGCGCGCGAACGAAATGGGCCTTCCCGTGCCGCATCGTAGCGCCCACGAAACTGCCCCGCAAATTCACGTCCCAATACGGCGCGCGCTCGCCCAAGAGATACGGGTGGAAGAACAGGCCCTCGGCACCCGCCGGGATCTCGCGCGCCATCTCGTGCAACAGATCGTAAACGCTGCGCCCGGCCTTTTCGGCCAGAGCGACCTCGTGCCCGCAAAATACGTCGCGAAACCATCGCTCGGCCGAAGCCGCGGTATTGGTCGCAACCACGGTATACCACAGGCCGGGGATCACGTGGCCATAGGTCAGCGTGCGCGGATGCGGGTGCGGTTCCGCCGTCATGACGTTGACGTTCCCCGCCGTCGCCAGTTTCAAGATCATCTGCCCGGGCCGGATCGCCCCGGCAGCATAACCCTCGACGGCCGAGTCCGAACACCCAGCGATCACGGGCGTCCCTGCCCGCAACCCGGTTGCATTCGCAGCGGTCTCCGTCACCGCGCCAACGACAGTCGTGGGCTGGACCAGCGGCGGCAGCACCCCGACAGGCAAGCCCGCGAGCCGGCACAGCTCATCCGACCATCCCCTCTTCGCCATGTCGTAGAGCAGGCTGCCCTGCGCCTCGATATGATCCGTCTCCCACGTGCCCGTCAGCAGGTGGCGCACGTAGTCCTTTGTGAAAAGGACGTGCGAGACACGGCGCACCGCCTCTGGCTCGTGCGCCGCCAGCCAGAGCAACTGCGGCAGCGTCCATGTCGGTGACGGCCTCTGGTATGCCGTTCGAAGTATCAGCGCCCCGGCCTCCGCCTCCAGCCGCGCGGCCTCCCGCACGCTCCGCTGGTCCGTCCACATGATCGCGGGCCGCAGCGGGCGAAAATCCCGATCCGCCAGCACCGCGTTGTGCGTCGATCCGTCCAGGCTCAGCGCCGCAATCTGATCGGCCCGGCATCTGCCCCGCCCGAACACTTCCCGCAGCAGGTCGCACGCGACGCGAAACCAGTCATCCGGATCCTGCTCCGACCAGCCGGGGTGACGGCGGGAGGTGCGAAGCTCGGCGAGCGCCGTGTCGATCGTCTCCCCCCCGAAATCGATGACGGTGATCTTGCAACCGCTCGTCCCGATATCGATCCCCAGCAGCAGATCTTTCATCGCGCGCGCCTGGACTCAGGCCTGAAGGATCCAGCGATGGTCCGGGTCGATGCTGGAAAGGAATCGCCGGTTTTGGCCGGCCATGATCCAGAGATAATACATCGAGTAACCCGGTGCCGTGACGACCGGATGATAGCCCCGGGGTATCAGGATCGTGTCGCGCTCCCGGACGGTGATCGTCTCATCGATCGAACCGTCATCAGTGTAGATCTTCTGTATGCCAAAGCCTTTTGGGCGATCGAACCGGAAGTGGTAGATCTCTTCCATCTCGACCTCGCTGGGCAGCGCGTCGCGCTCGTGGCGGTGCGGCGGAAAACTCGCCCAGTTCCCGGACGGGACGATGGCCTCGCCGATGAAAAGGAGTTCGGCCGGAACGTTTTCGTCCACCATCATCAGGGCGCGGCGCGTCCAGTTGGCCTTGCCGAGCGTCACCTCTTTGACTTTATCAGGAGGAATGACGCGCGCCTCGCCACGAAGGCTGGAGGGCGCCTGGCAGACGGCCACCTCCGCATCGTCGATCGCCTCAATGTCGCATCCGCTTTGTGCGGGAAGCATCACCGTCCACGGCCTGTCGCCGAACAGGTCTTTGCGCGGGCCAATCACCTGGCGGGAAAGGCCGCCGCCCGAGATGGCCACCGTGCCCTTCAGCAGCACGAGCGCCGTCTCTCTGGCCCCCGGGATCAACGCATGTTTCTCACCCTGCGCCAGCGAGAGCAGTCCGAAACCGAGATGCTTCAGGCCCGCGTCCCCAGGCTGCGCGAGGGAAGAGAATCCAGGCCGCGGTGTCCACCTAACTTGATATTTCATGCTACGCCTTTCTTTTTAATGAGAGCGACGACCCATCACCATCCACGTCGAGCATTTCCAGCCCCAGCCACCGCGCGATGCGCCGCAGGTCAGCCCGGACATCGGCCTGGACCAGGGCGGTATGATGCTCGAGGCCTTCGCCAAGGATGATGTCGAGCAGTCGGCGGACCGGCGCCTCGAAACGCACGGCCCAGCAGTTGCCAGCCAGGGTCGCCTCGGGCTCAACGGCCTCTCCACCGGCGAAGAACATCCGCAGCCCGTTCGGCCCGACACCCAAGCGCGCCATCGTCACCGGACCGCTTCCCTCGACCGGAAAATTCACGGTGACCCCCCGCTTGTTGCCGCCCTCTGCGGTCGGGTGTTTCCCCAATCTGACGCGCGCGGTCTTCGCCGCCAGGCACGTCGGCGCCGAGCCGCAGTGCCACGCGAGACCGACATTCCGCTTCTCGTCGATCGCGATGAAATCGGCGAACATGGGCGTCTTGCCGCTGAGATAGTGCTCCATCAGCATGGTCACGGCCCCGTAGACGTCGCCCTCGCATGCGCTTAGCATCCCGAGGTCGGTCAGGTGGCTCATGGTCGAGCAGGGCATGATCCCGTAGTGCGCGGAGAATTCCGGCCAGCACTTGACCGCGTAGGCGCTGAGCCGATTCTTCGCCGCCACCTCGCGAAATGCCAGCGACAGGGCCGCGGCCTTATCCAACTCATCCGACGTCACGGCCGCGTCGCAGGTCGGCGCCGTGGCCCGGATCGCCTCAATCTCTTGCTTGACGCGCGCCGGTTCGAACCGCTTCGCCTCGTCGGCAAGCTCGGCCAGCGTAACGTGGTGCACTTCCACACCCAGCAATCGCCGCAGCCCCATCTCATCGAACGTGGAGGTGTAGAATCCGGGCGCGCGATAGCCGACCAGGCCCAACCGCACGCGCCGCAGCCTCTTCAGGCACTCCAGTGCGCGAAAAGATGGGCGCAACAGCTCCGGCGCCTCTTCGGGCTCACAGAAGATGTATTCGTACTTCCTGCCCAGCCGCATCAGGGTGTGGGCGTTCATGTTGACGCCGCAGAGGGAATTCGAGCGCAGCTTAGGCCCGCCGAGCGATGGCTCGGGCACGCCCCACAGGATGAAGGGCGTGCTCAGCCGATCGGCCAGGATTGGGATCAGCGTCCCCAGCGCAAACGTCCCGTACTGCACCAGCACCACGTCCACCCGCTCCGCGTGGAATCGTTCCGCCAGCGCCTCGGCGTCCTCCTCCGTCACCGTCAGATCCGGGGGGTGGATCACCTCGACGTCGAGCCGCGACAGGCTCTTCAGCGAGCGATCGAAGAGTTCCTTGGCATACGCGCCGTCGAAACTCAGCCGCGCGAGGCACGCATAGCCAACACGAAATTTGCCCATGTGATTGTCCTTTCTTCTCCGGGTTCAGGCCGCCCGAGAGGCGCCGGCTTTCTGGGGCACCTTCGCCCATGCGGCCAAGAACTGCTGGATGCCCACATCGGTCATCGGATGCTGATAGAGCAATTCCAAGACATCCATTGGAATGGTGCAGACGTGCGCGCCCGCGAGCGCAGCCTCCAGCACGTGCCTCGGGTGTCGGGCCGAGGCGACGAGGATCTGCGTCGCGAAACCGTAGTTGTCAAAGATCGTCTTCATCTGCCGGATCGACTCCATGCCATCCTGGCCCATCAGGTCCAGCCGGCCGACAAATGGGCTGACATAGGTGGCCCCCTGCTTCGCCGCCAGCATGGCCTGCATCGTGGAACAGACCAGGGTCACGTTCGTCTTGATCCCCTCCTCCGAAAGGCGCCGGACCGCGATCAGGCCCTCGCGCATCACGGGCACCTTGATGACCGCGTTCTTTGCGATTGCTGCCAACCGCCGCGCCTCGACGACGATGCCATCGACGTCCATGGCGACGCACTCGAGGCTCACCGGCCCCGGCACCGTGGCACAGATCTCCGCATACAGTTCGCCCGACTCGCGGCCGGTCTTTGCGACGAGCGCCGGATTGGTCGTCACGCCATCGATGATCCCCCAGCGGACCGCCTCCCGAATCTGGTCTAAGTCGGCGGTATCAAGAAACAGTTTCATCTATGTCAACTCCTTTTGGGTTAATGCTCATTGCGGTTGGTCATGATCGGGGAGAATCCTTGCCCCCGAGATCCTTCTGAAAGGCGGCGTCAAACGCCCGCGCCGATGGCTCGAAATCCAATCGCCGCACGTGGGCCAGCGCGTCCCGCGCGCCGTGCTCGCGGTTCATCCCGGGGTCCTCCCATTCCACCGAAAGTGGCCCGCGGTAACCGATCTGGTTCAGCGTCCTCACGATCTCTCCGAATCTCACGCATCCGTGGCCCGGCGAACGAAAATCCCAGCCCCGCAGACGGTGCCCAAAGGGCAGGTGGGAGCCGAGGATCCCCGTCTCCCCATCAAGCTTCAGCATGACGTCCTTGATGTGGACGTGGTAGATGCGATCCGCAAATGCTTCCAAGAACCGCGTCGGCTCCACCATCTGCCACACGAGGTGGCTCGGATCGAAGTTGAAGCCGAACGCGGGCCGGCCCCCCAGCGCATCCACGGCGCGCCGGGCCGTTATCAGGTCGAATGCGATCTGCGCCGGATGGACCTCCATCGCAAACCTCACGCCGCACTCGTCGAAAACATCCAGTATCGGATTCCACCGCCGCGCGAATTCCGCATAGCCATCCTCGATCCACGCCTCGGGCACCGGCGGAAACCTGTAGAGCATGTGCCAGATCGGCGATCCGGTGAAACCGGTCACCACCCCGACCCCGAGATTCCGCGCCGCCCGGGCCGTGTCCTTCATCGCGGCGATCGCCCATTCGCGCTTCTTCTCCGAATCGCCCGCGCAGTCCGCCGGCGCAAACACGTCGGTGCGACTGTCGTCGTTCGGGTCGCACACGAGGTGACCGGCGGCATGATTGCTGATGGCAAAGACCTTCAGCCCATGCCCTGCCAGCACCCCCAACCGCTCCTGGCAATACTCCCGGGAGTGCGCCGCCCGCGCGGCATCGAGGTAACCGCTCCGGCAGACCAGCTCCAGGCCGTCGTAGCCCCAGGCGGCGGCCTTCGCCGCCAACTCTTCAAGCGGCAGATCGGTCCATTGACCGGTGACCAGTGTTATCGGCCTGTTCATCGGATCCACCCAAAGGCAACCGCCAACACGAACAATGCGATGCACAGGGGCAACAGGAGCCGCATCCCATGCTGGACCGAGGTCCGGCGGGCCACGTTGCCGATCGCCTTCGGCACAATCACGCATCCAGCCAGGCCAATGGCGAAAATGATCCCGAACACCGTCCCGCGGACGTCCTTCGGAAAATGCGCGAACGTCACGCCGATCGTCGTCGGAAACACCAGCCCGAATACCAGACCAGAGCCGATCGCCAGCGACCTCACCTGCACCGTCCCCCTCGCGACCGTGATCGCAAAAACCACCGCGGCGGCCACCACCGCCGCCCCCGCGATGAACCACGGCCCGTATCGGGTGATGACCGGAATCTGGCTCACGGTGAAACGCCCGGCCATCATCCCCAGCGCGAACCACGAGAGCAGGCGCTGCGCGAGCCCATCGACGACCCGGCCCTCGAGCTCCGGGCGGTCTCGCCCGATCACCTCCTTGCCCAGCGTCGGCAGCCAGTGCGCGAACGACGCCTCCATCCCGAAATAGCAGAACAGCACCAGCCCGGCGACCGGCACCACCGCGTCGCCCAACAATCCCGCCACGCGCGAAAAATCCAGGCTGGCGTGGCTCGGGGGATAGGTCGCCAGCATCGCCAGCGGGAGCGGCAAGAGCAGCGCCACCCCAAGCACGAGCAGCGCCCGCTCATACGTGGTGCGGCGGAATAGCCAGCTGGCCGACAGCGGCGTCAGCAGAAGGCCAAGCCCGAAAAACACGTTCCCTAGATTGCTCGCCGCAGCCGGGTTCTTCCCGCCGAACAGCACCTCTGGAATCAGCGTGTTCCCGGCCGTGTTCAACGCCATCGCGCCAAACCCGAGCACCACGCACGCCACGATCGCCATCGGGAAGGTGGCCGCGCGCGACCAGAGCAATAGCGCGCACGCCGTCAGCCCAAATCCCGCCATGGCCACGGGCCCGAAACCCACACTGTCCAGCACCATCCCCGCCACAAGCGAGACGGCCAGGCACACGGACATGAAGATCGAGATCAGCGTGCCAAATCCCCCTTTGTCTATGCCCAGCCGCGGCATGAGCTTGACGCTGATCGCGCCCAACAACGAGAAGCACGTGCCCAGGCACGCAACGCAGAGTAGAGCCACAACCTTGTCCATACTCGCACCTCCATCCGGTCCGGTCCCAATCGCCGGAGGACCGGTCCATGAACTCGGATCTTGCCCCATTGGCCCCCTTGCCGTAAATGCAAGGACACGTATAATATGTAAGATTTTTTGTCATATCCCACTCCACGGGATCCCATCGAGACTACCGATGCTCACGCGCAAATGCCCGCAGGTCGCCCTGCTCATCGACACCGCAACCGGCTGGGGCCGGAGGATCATCCGCGGCATCGCGCGCTACGCCCAGCAACAGGGCGGCTGGGATCTCTGGCTGGAGCAACGGTGCCAGCATGCCCCCGGGCGACTCCCGCCCGGATGGCGCGGCGATGGCGTCATCGCCCGCGTGGCCGATCGCTCGCTCGCGCGGCATCTCTCCTCCGCGCCGGGCATCGTCGTGAACGTCTCCGCCGCCAGCATCCCAGGCGTGAATTTCCCAACCGTCGCCGCCGACCTGCGCGTCGCGGCCCGGTTGGCCGTGGCGCACCTCCTCGATCAAGGCTTCAAGAACTTCGGCTACTTCGCGCCCCTGGGCATCTCATTCGTGGACGTGCATCACGACAGTTTCATTCGGACGCTCTCCGATGCCGGCCACCCCTGTTCCGTGCTCGTGGCACGGCGCGGCGCGGGTGCTGTCCCGTGGCGCCAGCGCCAGCGAGACCTGCGCGCCTGGCTCAAGTCGCTTCCCAAACCGGTCGCGGTCCTGACCTGGACCAGTGACCGCGGGCGCGAGACGCTCTACGCCTGCCGCGCGCTGGGCCTCCTCGTGCCCGAACAGGTCGCCGTCCTCAGCGCCGACGAAGATATCCTCCTGTGCGAGACCTCTTACCCCCCCCTCTCGGCCGTCACCCTCACGTCTGAGCGCATCGGTTACGAGGCCGCCGCGTTGCTCGATCGCCTGTGGAAGGGTCGACGACCGCCCGCCCACCCGGTGCTCATCGAGCCCACCCACGTGGTCGTCCGCCAATCCACCAACACGCTCGCGATCGAGGATCGGCGGCTGGCGCAAGCGGTGGCCTTCATCCGCGGCCATGCCTCCGAACCAATCCAGGTCAACGACGTCCTCCGCGCCGTGCCCATGTCCCGCAGCAGGCTCGAGCGTCGCTTCATGGAGACACTTGGACGGAGCCCGGCCGCGGAGATTCGCCGCATGCATCTGGAGCGCGCCAAGGAATTGCTCGCCGACACCGACATGCCCATCCCAGACGTTGCCGAGGCATCCGGATTCCAATCGCGCGAGTATCTCGCCTACGCATTCAAGCGCGCCACCGGCACGACGCCGCGCCAGTTCCGCGCGCGCGGCCGAGGAAGATAGCCCTAACGAGCTTCGCCATGCCCAAAGCGGCGGCGTGTCGCCGCACTCCACGAGCTGGCGCATCCATCAAAGCGCCATGCCCCTCACTTCACTGTCGGCGAATCCCAGATCGCCACCCCCATGTGATAGCGATCATGATTCACGACGCGCTTCGCATAATATGCGGTTACGATCTTCCCATCGGGGCGCTGGACACTGCTCGGGTAACCGCAGTCCGCCTCGAGGCTATCCGCGATCCGGATCGGCCCTCCCCAGGTTTCCCCCTCGTCTCCGCTGAGCTTCGCCAGAACGCCGAACTCGCCTTTCACACGATTCCCATAGCTCAACAACAGGCGGCCGTCCCTCAGGCGCGCCAGGTGAGCGTTGATCTCGTTGCGCCCGGTCACTCGCCGGGGACCCTGCCAGGTCGCGCCATCGTCTTCGGAACGAAATAGCTCCATCGCGTCGGTGCGCGCGGCCGCCAGCCAGCGCTTGCCGCCGAGATGCAAAAGCGAGGTCTCATTGTTCTTTTCGCCAATCACCGATGTCGGCCGCCAGGAAACACCATCATCGTCGCTGCGGAAATGCCACGCCCGACCACCCTTCGTCTTGTAGCTCTTCGTCGGGTCGGCGAATTGCCCGCCGTAGCACGACGCGTGCAGTGCCCCGTCCTCGCCGATCACGATCGGGCCAAACGGGATGTATTCCGTCCATCCCTTCTCTGGCGCGGGGAATTCCCTGGCTTGGTTCCATGTGCGACCGTCGTCCGATGAACGGCAGACCCATGCTGAGAGTATCGCATCGCGAAAAGGCGGCTGCTTGGGCCGCTCGGGCTGCTTCTCGTCGGACCAGCCGGAACAGAGCACGATCAGGTCACCGTTCTTGGCGAGCCCCGCGGCGTGATTCATGCGAATGGTGTTCGGTTCGTGCCGCGCGGGCGTGCCGACCCTCACCCAGAACTCTCCAGTGGCGCTTGTCCAGCACTCGACATCGCCTTCGCGCTGGCCGTGCGAGGGCTGATTGTGGAGGATCGCGGCGATGGTGCCATCGCGGAGCGCAGTGAGCTGGGGCCACGCGCACACGTTGTCGATGGCAACATAACGGGAGATGGAAGTGGGCTCGGGCGTGTCCGCGGCATCAACGTGACGCGCGATGGCGGCGGCAGCGGTGACGAATATGATCGCGCGCATCATGGGACCTCATTTCTCGGATATCGTCTCCTCTAGGCGGCCGCGAACCTCGGCCAGCTTCACCGGGCGACCGCCCTGCTCGCGGCTTTGGATACCGGCGATGATCACCGCCATAAGCTCGATGGTCTCATCGAACGGATAAGGCCGCCGCCCCGTTCGCAGAAATTCGATGAATGCGACTAGCTGACCGCGAAACGCGCCGTAGGTATCGCGCAAAGTCAGGGCCGTCTGGCCCTTGGTGCCATAAAGGTGGACGCCCCCAAAACTGCCGTAGGCATCGTGAATCGCGGCGAGGGTGAGCTGGACGCCGTCGCGGTGCGTCACGTGCACGATGTCGGATCCATCGCGATGCGCGGTCCGCACAGCATCAAACCCAGGCCCCACCAGCGGCTGTGCCGCCTCGAGCGCGTGGATACCATACCGTTCCCACGTCTTGCAGGTGAAGCTCGTGATCCAGCGCAAATCGCCAAGCTCGTCGCATCGGGCGACCGCCTCGCGGATTTCGGGCGCATAGCGCATGCCGCTGTTGGAGAGGATCCGGGCCCCGTCGCGGTGCCAGCGCACAAACTGGCACAGTTCCCGCATATTGATCGCCATCGGCTTGTCCACAAACACCGGGAGTCCCGCCTCGACGAACGGCCGCGCGCGGCGCACGTGGTCAGTGCCGTCATCGGTCGCGATCACCGCGGCGTCCACCTGACCAATGACATCCTCCGGCCTCGACACCACATGTTCGATCAACGAGGCGGCGGCCACTTTGGGGGCGTCGGTCGGATCATCCGTCCAGACGTGCGTCACCCTGGCTCCCGGAATGCGGACCCCCTCGACAGGCTGCCTGCCGAGATATCCTGGGATGGCCGCGTAGGGGCACTTCTCCATCTCGGCTGGGTCGTAGCCGTTGATGATGGCCGACCACGAATAGGGGTGCCCATTGCCCTCGATCATGCCGAGCATCGCCAGGCGGATTTCCCTGCTCATGGAATCTCCACCGCCTTTCCGGTGCGCGCCGATTCGAGCGCGGCGAGGTTGAATCTCAGGGTCTGCGCTGCCTCGTCGATAGTGCTGAGGGCGGTCGGTTGCCCGCCCAGGCCATCGAGGAATGCCCTGGCTTGCGCGATGAACAGGTCGTCGCGCTCCAGCGGCGCGGCCTTGTGGTGCTCCCATCCGTCAGCACCGCGGCGGAATGCGCTCCAGCGCTGCTCGTGCCCCTCAACGCGCACGCTGCCGCCCTCGCAATGGATCTGCAGCGTCATTTCATTGGGCGCCTGGAACTGGTTAAGGGCGTAACTCACCAGCGCGCCGCCGTTGCGTGCCGTGACGTTAACGGTGTCCTCGACCGTCACGCCCTCGAGGGACTGATGGCCGGCATCGCAAAACACGCGACTCGTTGGCCCGATGAGCCACTCGACCGCATTGGCGACGTGCGTCAACGCATCCTGTATCGCCCCGCCGCCCGATTCATGCCGGGCGTAGTAGATCTCGCGGTAGGCCGGACGAAAGGTCGGGAAATGCTGTCCGGCCACGACGCTGGCGTGCAACGGCCTTCCCATCTCGCCTCCGCGCAGGAAGTCCCGCGCCCCGCGGATCCACGGCATCAGGTGATAGACGTACGCGACAGCCGTGAAACGGCCGGACTTGGCCGCCGCCTCGCGCAGTTCGTTCACCTTCGCGAGACTGGTGCCCAGCGGTTTCTCGACGAACACGCCCGCCCCGTGCCCCAGCGCCGCAATGGCGAGGTCCATGTGCGTGTGGGCCGGCGTGCAGATGACGACGCCGTCATACCGCCGAGCGGCCAGCGCCGAATGAAAATCGCCGAAACCGGCGACGCCGTATTGCGCCGCCACGCGGCCCAGCAGCGCCGGGTTGGCATCGCACGCAGTCACCTCGACCTGGCCCGCGCGCTGGAAGCAGCGCAAGTGCCGTTCGCCGATGCTGCCGCAACCGACGATCAGGATGGCCTCGCTCATGGTTTGCCCCCACCACTCTCGACCAGCGTCCACCGCGCCTGTCGGAGGACCGCCCTCGCGGGTGGCTTCATCTGCTCGTACCAGATCGTCAGCAGTGAGCCATCCGACAGTTCAACGGTGCTGGGATAACCCAGGTCGCCATTCATGCCATCGCCAGATATGAGAAGGGCCTCGCCCCACGTCTTGCCATTGTCGGCACTCACGCGCGCCTGGTTGCCGAATGGCGGGCGCCGATGGCCATAGGTCATCAGCAGGCGCCCATCGCGCAGTCTGAGCAGATGTGACGGCAGACCCCACACGCCAATGGGGTGTGGCTCGCCCCACGTCTTGCCCCCGTCGTCCGACTCGGACTGCAGGGTCTCGCCAGCATTGGCTTTGCTGTGGTTTCGGATATGGACGAGCAGGCGCCCATCCCCGGTTTCCACAGCGTGAAGTTCGTGATAGCCCTTCGTCGCGTCATCGCCCGCCCGAGTGGGGATCCCGGCGAGCCAATGCCAAGTCTGCCCGTCATCGGTAGACTCGCACACGCCGATCTTCTTCTCTTTGGTCCACAGTTCCTTTCCGGCGTAGAGCAGGCGACCGTCGCGAAGCTGTATGGGGCCGTGCGGGCTGCCGACGATGGTCGGCGACCGCACCGACCATGTCTTGCCGCCATCGGTCGAGCGAATGAGCCATTGCCCGACGTCGGCTTCCCGATCGGCGTCCCCCAACCGCAAGTGACATGCGTTCCAGCGGGCAAATTCCGCCGGCGTCATCGCCACCGTCGCCCATCCCTTCGATGTCAGCTCGGAGAATATGGTCTTCTTCTTGAGATAAGGCTCATAGGCCAGCGAAGTGAAGGTCGTGACCAGGAGCGTGCCCTTGGCCGTCTCGATCACGCCCGAATCACGATCATCGGTAGCGCTGTCGAGCAACACACGCGGCCATGTCCACGTCATCCCATCATCCCGCGAGGTCATGGCATGGACTTGCCCGAACGGACAGACATGCGCCTCGCGCCCTCCGGACCACGTCACCCACAGTTCCCCGTTCGCCTGGCGCGCGACGGTCGGCCAGCCGTGATAATACTCCGGCTGATGGCTGATGATTCCCGTTTCGATGACCCTTGCCATCGGAGCGGCCACCGCACCGTGCGGAAGACCCATGGCCGTGAGAGTGGCGAGGATGCCCATCGGCCAACGATGGGCGAACCGGATAAGGGGTGTCGGTCTTTTCGCTTTCATAGATCGCATCGCGTGGTCCGAATCCTGGGACGACAAACGGGGCTCATGGGCCGCGGTCGCCCTCCTGCGCCGCCTTGATTTTCGACAGTACCTCCGCGGGCGGGCGCCATCCATAGGTCCGCTGGACGTCCGGCCTGTAGGCGCAGGAGACGACGAAGACATCGGCCCCGCGCGTCTTCTCCGGCGGCACGTTGATCTGGACATTCGTGAAACCGTCGGCGAACCACGTTTGAAAACCGTCTGCTGCGCTCTCCTTGATGAGGTGCCCATTGAGGCGCAGGTCGAGCAATTCGGGCTTCGCGTACGATAGGCGGAGGAGGAACGCCAGGCCATGCTCTAGGCCACGGTCTTCCGCGGGCTGCAATGTCGGGTCCGCGTACAGCCTCACCTCGGGACCGGCCTTGACGAAGGTCTCGATGGCGTCGGCGTCGACCTCGGGCAGGGCCCTCATGCTCTCGATGAAACCTTGCGCGGTGAGCGCCTGGGTCTTCGGGTCACGTGGGACCAGGGCACTGCGCCCCGCCGGAGTCACGGCGCACGCCACGAGCGCGCGGCAGTCGCACTGCGGATAGAGCATGGCCAGCGTGATCGCGCCCTGGCGGCTCCACAATTCGACGCGGCTGGCGCGGCGCTCGGCCGCCGTGCGACCATACGCGGCCAGATAGTGGCCGCCGAGGCTCTTCACGCGATCCACGGCATAGCCCGGGTGAGGCTGAAAATCGGACCCCGTATTCCCGACCCGCAGCAGACCCTTCAACCGCGCCACCCCTCCTTCCTCCCAACCATTCTCGGTGAGCACCGGCAGCGTGTGATATTTCATGTAGGGGTAGCTGCCGGGATAGAAAAACACGCGCCCCATCCACAGCTTGGGCGCATGCGGTTCCAATTCGGGCCCCCACAGCATCCTTTGCGCGTCCGCCTCCCACCGATCGCTCGGATACCCCGCCTCCCGGCCGGCGGCTATCATCGCCTCGGTCACGCGCGAATCCCACGGCCGCAGCGCGTGATTGGAGCCGGCCGATCCCACGGACTCCGAGACCAACTGGCCGTTGAAGCTGAGCGTCACGCCGTGGACATCCGCGTGGACCTCCGGCTGGAACTCATCCGCCACGCCCACAAAGGCGCCCAGCTCCGGTGTCTTCTCGGGCTCCAGCAACCTCATCGCCGCGATGTCCCACATCTTGCCGCGTCTGCCGTCATACACCGGCAGGCCGGCCGCATTGCCGTTGCCCTCGGCGGCAAACATGCCGTGCGGGTTCATCACGGGCATGGCCAGGACTCGCTGCTTGCGCAACACCTCGCGCGCCTCCGCGTCACCGCCCAAGAGCCATTCGATGAGACGCAGGATGGTCGTTCCACCGCTGCGCTCCGGTCCCACGTGCAAACCCGTGATCAGGATCCGCTGCTTGTCGTCATCGGGAATCGACTTGGCCGTGAGATCGACGAGATAGAGAGGGAATCCGTCCCCGCTCTCGCCGCGCTTCGACAGCGAAACAACATCGGCGCGCTTCTCCGCCCAGTGACGCAGCGTGGCGTCATATTCCTCGAATGTGAACGTGTTTGGTTTCTCCAGCCACGGCCTCGGCATCCGCGACAGCGCCTCGACGTGGTCCGAGTGCGCGGCCACGGCCGGGAGCGACCACCACGCAATGAGCGCGGCGACAATCAAGCCCACCCGCACCGATGGACGGTATCTGCGTGCGGCGCCGGCCGGCGCGACCCCGATCAACATGGGCACATCCTCGGATGAGAGGGCGTTCGCGGACAAGCGCAAGATCCTGGTCATATTGCTTGACCAAACCTGAAGCCCGCCCGAGCCCGTCCGGCCCCCGTGGCCGAATCACCGCAATGGGCGTCGGCCCCGGCGTCGGGGCTCACCACGCCGTCCATCCGCCGTCTACGGGCAGGTTGACGCCGTTGATGTAAGAGGCGGCGTCGCTCAGCAGAAAAGCAACCGCTCCCGCGATCTCCCCGGAGCAACCCACCCGACCCAGTGGCACCTTCTTCGCCAGGCGTGCGACGAACTCCGGATGAAGCCGCCGCACCTCCGGATTCGGGAATGGCCCGGGGGATATCGAGTTGCACCGGACGCCATCCTTGCCGAAATGCACCGCGAGATAACGCGCCATCTGCTGGATCCCGGCCTTGTCCACTCCGTACTCGATGGGGTTGGGATTCATCGGCGACTCATACGCCGAAGGATCGGGCGAGACCGATCCGTACATGCTCGAGAAGAGGACGACACTGCCACGGCCCGCCGCGCGCATCGCGATCGCCGCCTCGCGCGCGAACACAAACGTCGCCGTCAGGTTGCCGTGATTGACACGGTCGAAGTCCTCCGCGCCCAACTCCTCCAGGCCCTTCGAGGTGGAGGAACAGTTCATCATCACCAGACCATGCGGAATCCCTCGCTCGGCGATCTGCGCGGCAATGTATCCCCCCACGGCGGCGGCATCGTCCGCGTCCATGCGGCTGGCGGTCACGCGCGCCCCCAGGCCCGCGCCCTCCACAAATGCGCGCGCCTTGTCCTCGAGATCCACGCAGAGGACGCGCGCGCCCATGCGAGCCAGCAACTCGACCACCGCCCGCCCCAGATAGCCCGCGCCCCCCACCACCCAATGGTCTTGGCCGGTGAGGCCGAACGGATTCGCGGGGGCTTCGATTTCTCCATTCATCGGACGGATACCTCCTAAGGATAGTCGATCTTGGTCTTGCTGGACCCCGGCGGACAAGCGTAGCCTGTTGGTCAGTTTACCAGACCAAATGCCCTCATCGTGCCCCAATCTGGCGGTGGTCTCCCTGCCGCAGCGCGTTTCGCTAATCTCGCAGACGGCGGCCTCGATCCGCGCTCACCTGCGTGCCGGGCATTGGGCGGAACGCTTGCCCGCCGAGCGCCCACTGTGCCGGCACCTGCAAGTTAGCCGACCCACGTTGCGCGCCGCACTGAGCGAGCTGGAGCGCGAGGGTCTCATCGGGCTCGCGGGGCGCACGCGACGGCTCATCGGGCCACGGCGCGGGCGCATCCCGCCCCGGTCATCATCGCGTCTTGTCACCCTGCTTGCGCCCTTGCCCCTTCAGTCGATGCCGCCCGCCACGCTATTCATGCTCGACACCCTGCGGGATCATCTCGCCGGCGTGGGCCATGCGGTCCAGTTCCACGTGGACCCCGCCTGCTTCTCCCCCAAACCCGCGCGCGCGTTGGAAAAGCTCGTCCAGAACAACCCTGCCACCATCTGGGTGGCATGGGGATCCAAGGAGCCCATGCAGCGCTGGTTTCTCGCGCGCCATCTGCCTCTGCTCGTGATCGGATCATGCGGGCCCGGCATTCCCCTCCCATCTGTGGACGTGGATTTTCGAGCGACCTGCCGCCACGCGGGCGATGTCCTGTTGAGGAGGGGCCACACGCGACTCGCCCTCGTGCTGCAGCAGGATGTCTACGACGGCGACTTGGAAAGTGAGCGCGGGTTTCGCGAGGCCGTGGACAGACATCCGGGCGCCCAACTCCGGGTGCTGCGGCACGACGGAGCCGCGGCTCATCTGTGCTCACTGCTGGACAAGATCCTGCGGACATCGGGCCCGCCCACCGGCTATCTCGTCGTCCGGGCGGTGCATGCCTTGACCGTCGCGATGCACCTGATGCGGCGCGAGCGCCGCCTGCCCCAGGACGCGGCCGTCTTGTCGCGCGACGATGACGCATATCTCCAGCACACGAGTCCCGCCCTGAGCCGGTACGCAATCAACATCGATCAGTTCGCCCGCAAGGTGTGCGGCGCGGTCTGTGAACTTGCCGCGACACGCACGCTGCCCGCGCAAGCGTTCAGGCTGATGCCGAGGTTCATCGCAGGCGAAACCGTCTGACCCGCAAAGAGCCGAGGCCTGTGGCGGCGAGCGGGAACATTATAGCCCGTTGAAGAACCCGCACACCAGTCGCGCCGTGCGCGGGAGGGACGCCGGCCCCGGCGTCCGCGCCCCGCGGGGTAGCGAAAGGCACCTGACATGCGCGGCCCGCGAGGCCGCGGGCCCACCCCTATTCCGGGGGAACGCTGCCATAGCTCCACGTCGCCTCGGCGGGTTTGGCCCGTTGCGGCTCCGGGGGCGCATCCGGCGTGAGTCGCCTCGCCAGCTCCACGGCAGTGTCGACCATCTGTCGCCCGGCCGAGTGCTCGAGGTTGCTGTAGCAGGTGAGCCTCGTCTCGTAGCCGCCTCCGCCTGGACCGAAGGCCGCTTCGGTGGGAACATAGCCGACGCAACCATTGGCCAGTTCCACCGGCCAGGTGAAGCTAAATGGGCTGCGGCGTTTGATCTCCAACCCCAATTCTACAAATAGCTCCGCCGGGGTGGTCAGGTACACCGCCGGACCAAGCTGGATGGCCTGCGCCTCCACCGTGGTCGCGCCGCCTTTGGCCAAGAGGGCGTCCAGCAGTACGATCTCCTTGGCGAACACCCATTCCGTGTGGCCGATCTCCCGCTCCGTCTTCTGCACCATTTCTAGACATCGCCTGACGCGCTCGGGCGAGGGGCGCCTGCGGTTGATTTCCCATGTCTCGGAGAGCGCATTCACCGAGATGTTCCCGCCCTGTTCCGCCAGCAGCAGGGCTCTCACGGCCTCTGCGCCGACGCACCCCCCCACCCTGCGTGCGGATTCTTCGCCGGAGGGTTCGACATAGGGGCTGAGATTGTTCACCTGCGTGATGTCTCCGCTCGCGCCCTGAAGAAAAACGACCGCGGCCTCTGGCCCCAGCGAGCCCTGGATGGTCCTCTCGAGGTAGTAGATCCAATTCGCGGATATCCCCTCGGGATTTGTCGTTGCGTGGCAGGCGTAGTTGACCAGACATCCCAACAATTTGCCGTTCGCGTCCCAGGCGCCAGTCACGCCCACCTCCGGATCGATCGGCCCCGCGGGAGCGACGATGTCGGGGTGCCCCCGCCCCGGATGCGTATAGGTCAAGCCGTTCTTCATCTTGAACCGGCGGTTGAAGGCCACTTCGCCCTCGTGCCCCTTGCCAAAACTGAGCCACGCCTCCTGCCTTTTCTCCATAGCCCGCGTGACGGTATCGACGATCTGCTCCCCCACCCGCCGCAGGTACGCGGCGTTGGCGCAAGAGGAAACCTCATAGGCCAACTTCTGCACCAGTGGCGTGGCATGATCGAACTCACCGGGCAAAACCATCCCCACGGGCCCCCCGGAGTGAGTGTGTGAGGCTGCGATCATGACGGCGCCCGGTTCGATGCCGCACCGCTGCTGGATCGCCGCCCGCGCGGCATCCACCAGAGGACGCGGCGCCACCAGAGTGTCCAGGCCGACCACTGCCACGCGGTTCCGGCCACCGTCAAAAACCGCAGCGCGCACCTTGCAAAGATCGTGCACGGTGTCCGCGAACGCCTTCACATAGCCGCCCGGGATCTCCATGCCCGGCGACGGGGTGATGTCGGCCTCCGCAAAGCCGACCCTGACTCTCGATGGGGCGCGACCTCCCTCGGCCCGCGGCAGATACAGTTCGTCAGTTATCATAAGCAGTCTTCGCGGGATAGTAGGGTTTCGCGGCCCCAGCGAACCGCCCACCCGCCAGAAACCCGATGAGGTCATCGTTCAGGTACCTGAGACAGAAGAACAGGTTGCCGCGCGCGCCATTGGACGCACCCATCGCCATCTGAGAGTCGACCAGTTTGATATCGCGCGTCACCGCCCCCTTGCCCGCCCGCGAATAGATGCTGAACCCCGGAATGATCCTGTCCATCTTCGGATCGGCGGCCTTCCACTCCGCGAAAGCCTTGGCCAACTCCTCGTTGTCCTCCGTGTAGGCCATTGGCAACACGTAATCGATGCATCCCTCCCTCAGCCATCCGTACCAGTCCTGGCACACGCCGTCCGCCGACGCCTTCTTATAGAATACCGCTGCGCTCACCTGGGCGCCGGGTTTGATCTTTTTCGCGCCGCGATAGACGGATCGGACAAGCTCCGTCACCGTCCACGTGCGATACTCCACCCATTTGGCCATCCTCTGCCTCTCCTTTTCGACGTCCAGCGGTGGGCCCGGCTTGATGACGTCCTGGTCCGGCGCGGGCTGGATCACGGTGCTGCCGTGGAAATACCGGGCCTGCTGCTGCAGGCCGACCACCCTCTTGAGCGAATCGTGTTTGATCGCAAACACCGGCCCGTCGATGAAAAGGCAATGCCCGCCCCCGCCCACGAAACCCTCGAGCCACCGTGCCGTTTCCTCGCCCATCAGATACTGGCCGACAAGCACGACGGTCCCATCGGCGGGAATTTTCTGAAGCGATGTCTCATCGATGATCTTCGTCCCGGATCCCATTCCCGCCAGCCAATCATGTGCGGCGCGCTGCACCTCAGGCCGGTACTTTGCCGCCGTCTCCGTCGTATTGAGTTGATACGTGTTCTTCGCGCCGGCGCCGAATCGCGCCAGCATCTGCCGCACGAAGCCGTCCACCGCCGGACACGTCGCCATCGCGGCACCCCAGTTGATCAAGACCGCCTCGCCCCGCCCCATCTGGTTTATCGTGATCGCGGGCACGCCGCTATCGAACGTGGCCAGCACCTTGGCGGTCGTCGGCTTGCCCAGGGGATTTGATCCCACCGCCAGCAATACCGGGAATGTGTCCTCCCCCTTCGGCCTGGGGGCAAATCCGTACTTCTCCGAGAACTCGTTCTGGCAATGCCCACAGCGGCAGACGACCTGACCCGAGTACCGAATGTAGTCAAAATGGATGCCATCCAGATTGTAGTCCTTCAGGCAACCCAGCATCACATCGCGCTCGAAGTCGCGCACCTCCGGCTTGCCGAGGTCATACCACGTCGAATCTGCGCCACGGCCGCCGCCTTGGAGCTCCCAGTCCGGGTGCCGTGAGAACACGAAACCCGGCTTTGCCTCACCATAGTGGCCGTTGACAAACCACGCGTGCACGTCGATGTGCCGCGCGTGGGCGGCCTCTATCAGATAACCCAGCGGATCGAATCCCTCTGGCACGCCTTCCCCCATCGGACACAGGTCGCTCCTGTACCAGCCCGTCCCCCCTTTGCACCAGACCAGCGGATAGATGGCGTTCAGCCGCGCCGCCGCGACCCTGCCAATCCATTCATCCGCCAGCTCCCGCGTCTTGAACTGCTCCGGGTGCAGCCAGATCCCGCGGTGTTGGACCATCTCCCCAAAGCAGCATGACGCGAAAACCACCGCGCCAATCAGCAATAACGTTTTTCTCATAAAGCGATTGGATATTCATATAGCGGAACTTTAGCCCGCGGCCAAGGCCAGTCCTCTCGATTTGCGGCCATCCATGGGTCGCGCGCCGCACCAAAACCTGGCGCGCCTCGCGTTTTGGAGTGCGGTGCCGCCGTAGGCCGGCACCGCTTTGGCAGCGCGCGAAGCGCGAGCCGGGGCCATCGTCCTCGGCCCCACCCCCAGAAGTTTCATCCTGAATAATCCGGCGCGCGGATGTTTCTGGTCAGCGACCATCATTCATGGCGCGGATGACATACGGCTCGCAAGCCTCTTGGGCCGCGATCCCGTCAGGAGATCTCCCACCCCTTGCGATACTCCTCGCGGATGAATGGGTCTGCCTCCGGCGCATTCGATGCCCTCATGTTCGGCCCATCCCAGAGCAGCAGTTTCTTCGTTCGCAGGGCGACGTTCCCGAGCAACGTCAGCTCGGTCAGGCGGGCGCTATATTCGAAGTTGCCGCTCGCCGGCGGCCCACCTTTGCAGGCGGCGAGCCAATCCGCGTGATGGCCATTGCCGCGCGGCAGCGTCTTTTCGGGCCGCTTGTAGTCGCGGTGCAGCGACAGGGGCAGCAGCCGCGGCATCTTTGCCCATCCGCCGCAGGTCAGAAGCCCCTTGTCGCCGACGAACAGCAGCCCGTTGCCGCCCTCGCCCAGATTCTGTCTCGGATCACTCGGATCCAGACCCTCGGGCGTCGGGGAGCGGAGCCCGCCATCGTACCACGTCAGCCTCACCGGCGGCAGATCACCGCGGGCACCGAAATGAAACGTGTAAATCCCACCGCTCATCGACGCCACCTCTTGATCCAGGCCGGTCGTCGTGGCCTCGACGCGCGTGGGGTTCTCAAGTCGCAGTGCCCACACGGCCGGATCGATGTTGTGGCATGCCATGTCACCGATGCCCCCGGTCCCAAAGGCCCACCACCCCCTCCAATTGTATGGCGCATAAGAGGGGTGATACGGCCGATATTCCCGCGGTCCCAGCCACAGATCCCAATTCCACCCCGCTGGCACAGGGGGCGTCGCCGACGGCCGCCCTGGCTCCGTGACCCAGCGGCCGACGTCGCTCCAACCATGGACCTCGCTGACTTTTCCGATCGCCCCATCCCAGAGCCACTCGCACGTCTGGCGGATACCCTCGCCCGAGTGACCCTGGTTGCCCATCTGCGTGGCCACGCCAGTCTCCTTTGCAACCCTCGCGACTTGCCGGACCTCCCAGACGTTGTGGGCCAACGGCTTCTCGCAATAGACGTGCTTGCCCATTTTCATGGCGGTGATGGACACGATGGCGTGGGCATGGTCCGGCGTAGCGCAGAGGACGGCGTCTATGGCCTTCTCCTTCTCCAGCATGACCCGGAAATCCTCGTACTCCGCGCACCGGAAACCGGGGCTCGCCTTCGAATAGTGTGTTTCCACTTCCGCGCGAACGGCCTTGCGGCCGCCAAGGCCCTTGTAATAGAAGGGGCTCAAATCCGTCGTCTCCGCCACATCACAGACGGCGATGATCTGCGCGTCCTTCTCGTTGAATAGATGGCGCACGTTTGTCCGCCCCATGCCGCCTGCACCGATGATCGCTATGTTCACCTTCTCGCTGGGTGGAACGAAGCCCGGTCCCCCCAACACATGGCGCGGGATGATCGTGAATGCGGCCGCCGCGGGCGCCAGCGAACCCACGAATCGCCGACGGGTGATCGGCATCCCTGTCCTTCTCGTTCCCATATCGTCTGACCTCCTGCGCGCGAGCGATCAGGCCAGCGCCTTCACCAGCCATGCGCGGCTCCGCTCGATCATCTGCTGTCCTAGCTGAGGGTCCATATCGCCCTCTGTTTCCAACGAAAACGCGCCCGCATAATGCCGTTGCCTCAGCACATCCAGGCAGCCCGCGAGGTTCACGCCCCCCTCCCCCAGCGCGACACACTTGGCGCCCACGACATCTTTCAGGTGCAGGTGCACCACCCGGTCCGCCACGGCCGCCAGCGTGGCGACCTCATCTTGGCGCTCGCCATAGGGTTGAAAAGCGTACGCGCCCTCCGCCTTTTCTGCGTACGTGACCCTGTGGACGTTCGCCGTGTCATAATTGATCCCGAGCCACGGGGAGGATGACAGGCCCATGATTCGTCTCAGGCCTTCGGTCGTCAGAGAGAACGAACCGTGTGGCTCGATGCCCAGATACACCCGACACTTCTCCGCCACCTCCAGAATCTCCGCGAGACGCCCTCGCATCAGTTTGAGCGCATCGTCATCCGACATGCCTTCGGGCTTTTTGCCGTCGCCGGCGTGAACGACCGGGATGCCCGCCGCCGCCGCCCAGCGGATCGCCTGCGTGATGCCCTCCACGCTTTTCGGATTTGCGATGATCGCGCCATGTGGCGACCAGAGTCCCGTGACGCCCTTGAAGCCATAATCTTGAACGCGCCGCTTGAATTTCTCCGGATCGTCCTTCCACGCATCCACGTGCGGGCACCACGGCCCGGTTGCCTGCGTCTCGCAATACTCGTACCCGGCGCGCGCGATCCGTTGCAGCGCATCATCCAGCGATAGCTTCCGAAACGTGACCGTGCCGCAGCCGATCCTCACCTCCTTCTTGCCCGTCCGCTCGGACGTAGCCTCTGCCCCATGGGCCCGCGTCAGCGCGAGCCCGCCCACCCCGCACGCGGCCAGCAATGCCTGCCGCCGAGTCATCACCCTTGTGCTCGCCATCATACTCCGCTCCTTTCGATCTCCCGTCTGCTCTCCGCCCGCACCATCTCCTCGACGATCACCGGCACCTCCGCCTCCGGGACGATCGCCTGGGTGCCAATGCCTTGGGCGCGGTTCTCTTCCCTCGCCGAGGCGCGGCATACCCCAGCCTCTCGCCCAGGTCCGCCGCGGCCGCCATGACTGTCTTGCCGACCGCGGGCAGCCTGTCACGCGCCAACCGCGCGACCGGCGCGGAGATCCCCATCGCCGCCACGATCTGCCCGCCCGCATCGCGGACCGGGGCCGCCACGCATCTCACGCCGTCATCATGTTCCTCATCGTCGATCGCAAACCCCCGCTCCCGAACCCGCCGGCACTCGTCCGCCAGATCGTCTAACCGAGTTATCGTCCGCCTCGTAAAACGAGCGAGAGGGGCGTCGCCAAGAAGCCCGATCAAGTGCTCGTGGTCGCAGTCCGCGAGCAGCGCCCTGCCCACCCCGGTGCAATGCAGCGGCACGCTCCTGCCGGCCCCGCCCGCCACGCCCACCGCCCGCTTTGTCAGCCGGTGGTCGATCAACACCGCCTCCCGGTTCACGCGGATCGCCAGATGGGTGGTTTCCCCCGTCTGACCCGCCAGCGAGTTGACTGGCTCGCGCGCCAACTCCACCAGCGCATTGCCGAAGGCTAGGCGGTTGGCGAGCCGCCAGATCGTCGAACCGAGGGCATACTGTTTGCTCTCCGGCAACTGAATCAGGAATCCTCGTAGCCTGAGGGTGTTCGCCAGCCGAAAGACGCTGCTGCGGTCCAATCCCAGAACGGGTGTCAAATCGGCCAGCGACACCGGCCGCCCCGCGTCGGCCACGGCCTCCAGCAGCACAAGGCCACGCTCGAGGCTCTGTATGGGGCGGGTTGATCGGTTCTGGGACATGTTGTATTATATGCAATCTTGTTGCGCTTTTTACAATATGCGTTCCCTCCGGCGCCGTCAATCGAATTGCGTCTCCGGGCCCCCTTTTCGGGTGCATGACGCCAAGATCACCCCAGCCCCCTGCGGATCCCCGGGCGCCGTGGGGCAACAATCCTGTCTGCCACCACCACCGGCGCAGGGCCGCTGCCGCAGGCAAGATTGCCTGCGCCACGGCAAGCGGGCGCGCCGCCAGCCTGCGACACACGCAACCCTGGCGCCACGCACCCTCCCTCTTTCGCCTGGCTTGCCATCGTGCGCCGGTCGTATCATCCTTGCGCGCTCGTCGCCATGGGCAATTTGTGCCTTCCGAGGCCAATATCCCGTGTCGCGCGGTCCCGCGGGGAGAAGAGATGGAGGCACCATGAAGAAGCTGTGGGCGCTGGCACCACTATTTGCCTGGGCGTGCGGGGCGGTCGCCGCGCAGGTGGAGCTCACCTACACGTTCAAGGACAAGCACGAAGAAAAGGCGACCGTCGCGGCCGAGCCAGACGCGAGGGGCGTCGTGACAGTGACGGTCAGGCGGGCCGAACTCCCCCCAGGCGTTGAGTATGTCACGATCCAGCCAGACTTCGCGCGCGCGGCGATTGGCGAGGAAGGTTACTACATCACTCCCGACGGTTTCCTCGGGACATTCCGTCTGCAGAAAGGCTCGTACACGGTTCCAGGGCCAAGCGGGTTCTACGGAAGGAACTTCATGCCGATCTTTGGCATGAAGAACCCTCGCGCGACGTTCGTCGCAATCGTGGCCACGATGCGGTTCGAGTACGACCTGATGGTGCGGGCGAAGGATGGCGCCTACAGCATCGCCCCCCGTTTCCTCGTGTCGGGTTTCGTCCCCCCTGATGACATCACCGTCCACTATCATCTGCTTTCCGGCAAGGACGCGGATTATGCGGGCATGGCGCGCACCTACAGGAACCACCAGCTTGCGCGGGGTGTCTGCAAACCAATCAAGGAGCGCATGAAGACTCACGCGGAACTGGCCTATGCCGCGAAAAGCATGGAGGTCCGCATCCGTCAGGGCTGGAAACCCGCGCCCAGCCCGGTGCTGGAACAGACCCCGGAGACCGAACCAACGATGAAGGTGGCCGTCACGTTCGACCGCGTCGGCGACATCCTGGACGCGTTCGAAAAGGCGGGCGTCAGGCGCGCCGAGATCTGCCTCGTCGGCTGGAACCAGAAGGGGCACGACGGCCGCTGGCCGCAGATCTTCCCCGTCGAGGAGACCCTCGGCGGCGAGGCGAGGCTCCGCCCGCTCATCAAGAAGGCCCGCCGCATGGGCTACCAGATCGTGGGCCACACCAACAGCTCGGACGGATACAGCATCGCGGATTGCTGGGACCCGGACCTCGCGGTCAAGAGGGCAGACGGAACGCCCTTCTCCAACGCGGTCTGGAGCGGGGGCAAGACGTACGCGCTCTGCCCGCAGCGATCATTCGAGCGGTTCTATCCCAGGGACATCCAGAAGGTCGCGGACCTGGGTTTCCGCGGCCTGCACTACATCGACGTCATCACCATCCTGCAGCCACCCCGATGCCACGACCCGCTTCACCCCTGCTCCTCCAAGGACAGCGCCATCTGGTTCGACCGGATCCTGCAGGCGTGCAAAGATCACATTGGCGGAGTCGCATCAGAGGGCGCGTTCGATTTCGCCTGCGGGAATCTGGACTACGTGCTCTACGTCTATTTCAATGGGCTTTCTGGAAAACGGAATCCTCTGCACGACCGCGTGATCCCGATCTGGCAGCTCGTCTACAATGGCATCATCCTGAGCAATCCCTTCACCGAGACCGTGAATCCGACAACCAAAGACGCGATGACCCAGCTGAAGCTCGCGGAGTTCAATGGCCGACCCATCTTTTACTTCTATTCGCAGTTCAAAGCCGACAACAAGAACTGGATGGGGAGCACCGACTTGAGGTGCGCGACGGAGGAGGAGTTGACCGAGGCGACCGGGTGCCTGAAGAAGGGTTACGATGAATTTGAGGCGCTGGCGCCACTGCAGCTCGAGTTCATGGAGCAGCACGAGCAGGTCGCAGCCGACGTGTTCCGAACCGCCTTCTCCGATGGATCGGAGATCATCACTAACTACGGCGCCAGCGCATTCCCCTACAAAGGGAAATCGGTCCCATCGATGCGGTACGCGCTATTCAAATGAGGGCCCGGTGCGGCCGATCGGCGCAGCCATCCACCATCGCGCCTTAGTCCGTCTCTGCGTGTCGGTGCCTCGGTGAGGGACTCGTCATTGGCCGGACGAGACAACGAGGCCGACTTGTGCCGCCAGGAATGTTGGCATCCCGCCTGTCTCGCCCTCCTACCTTTCCTTGGCGGCGCCGATCTTGTCCTCCCGCGCGCGGATGGCGGCGACCCAGATCTGGCTGTCGGCACCGCCAAAACCGAACTGCTGCGCAACGCGGTCGTGGTCGAGGGCCTCGCCCGGCACGCGGAATTGCAGCGTGTCCCATTGCGGCTTGCGCGAGAGCCGTTGCAGCGGGCGAAGCGGGGTCCAGACGCCCTTGCGCGTATTGACGGAGATACCCGTCAGCCGCGACTCGCCCCACACATCCATTTCGACCAGGAGGGCCTTGCCGCGGTCCGAGACTGGGATCGTGAAGGTCGCCCACCCGCAGGCATTGTCACCAGGCCCCGTTTCGTCCGAGTTCCAGCACCGCCTGTCGCCCTTGAGTTCCTCTTTGCCGAAACCGTTGTTCATTACGCCCAGCCGTGCCCCCGTCTTCCAGCCTTTCAGGAAATCCGCCGCCTCCCGGACCCCGCAGTACCCAAGCGCCTTCCGACCCGCCTCGCGGGCATCCTCCATTCGCGCGGGATCGCCAGTCTCCAACATCCTCGCGTGTTGCTCGAGGCATTCGATCATCCAGTAGCCGTAGCGGAAAGTCCGCGCCACGTCGGCCACGCGCCGCGCCACCGCCCCGTCGCCGCGCGCCGCATTCTCGGCCCGATCAATCGCCGCCATCGCCCGGTCGAGCCTCGCGCGGTCGTAAAGGCCGGCGGCCTGCGTGCGCGGGTCGTCGCTATAGGACTTGCCGGTCTTGCGGACCGCGGTCTCGACCTCCGCGTAGAATTCCCTCATCGCCGGCGCGGCCACACCGAACATTCCGTCCATCCACTCGCCCGCAATGGCGTCCGGGTCGGCGGATGGATCCCAGAGCAGCTTCGCGATCACGTAGTAGAGTGGCCCGTCGAGCGGCCAGTCGCTAAGTGAACTCTGGCTGTAATACCGCCGCACGCCCAGCTCGTGCAGGTATTTCACGTCCGCGGCAAAGGTGTGCAGCACCGGCCTGGGCAGCCGCCACCACATGGACTTGCTCACATAGCTGTAGATCATCAGGTCGGGCGATATCTTCAGCCACCGTTTCAACAGGTCGTCGAACTGGCGGTTGGCCTCGGAGGTCGGGTCGTTGATCGCGCGGCTGTAGTCGGCTGGAGCATAATGGCAGAGAAATGGCACCACGCTCGGCCGCGGCCGGATCGTGTCGGGGGGTTCGGCATAATTGATGTAGGCCAGCACGAGCAGTTTCTTATCCGGATGCTTGAGCGCGACGCGGTCCGCCACCTCGTTGGCGAACCAGAACACCCGGTCGCCCACGAAAGGCTTCGCCCTCGCCAGGCCCTGCTCTGTCGTGCGCCCGCCGCAAAGCTTGCGGTCGAGGGCCAGGCACGCGTCGCACTCGCACCACGCCGAGCCATCGTTGGGACTGACGGACACCATCGGAGCGTCCGGGCTCAGGTCGAGCGCCCGGATGACGTTTGCGGCAAACTCATCCGCCAGCCCCGGCGCGGTCACGCAGAGCTGGCTGCGGTGAACATCCGTCGGCACCCGTTTCCCACCCAGAAGCGCGCCCCATTCGGGATGCGCCGCGAAGTATCGTTTGGCGGGTACGATTTGGTAGTATGCGTGGACACCCTGAATGCCCCGCGGCCAGTAGATGCATGCCCCGTTTGTCGCAGCCGTGTCCGCCGAGTAGAACCCGTTCATGCCCATCTTTAGTCCCCAGCGCTCCCGCTCCGGTTTTCCCGCCGAAAAAAGCCTCCACGAGAACACCGGGCGCGCATCGAGCCTGATGGGCCCCAGCGAGATCGTCTTCCGGAGCGGCACCAATTCGTTCTCGGGTTCCGGCGTCAGCCACCGGCAACCGAGCGTCTCCAGAAACCGATAGACGGCAAACAACGTTCCCCGCTCGCCCCCGCCGCATACCGTCACGCCCTCCGGCCCAGCCTCGATCCAAACGCGCTCGGTGTCGCCCAGGAAACCGTCTGGCAACCGCCTCCGCGCCACCTCGGTTGGTCCCAGATCAATCCGAGTGCCCGTCACGGCCCCGCCATCCGCAACGATGGGAAGCTTCGAGCCCGACATCTTTTCCAAATAGCCAGACAACTGCCGGGCCGCCTCCCGCACGGTCGGCCCCGCATCGGCGGGCAAGATGATCGTCGCGCGCGCCTCCCCGTCCTCCACAATCGGGGTCGGTCCCGACGCAACGCACGGCACCGCCACCCCGGCCCAGCACATCGCCGAGAGCAGCAGGTTTCTCAACGGGCTCGCACCCGTGGGTCTGAGAATAATTTCGATTTCAAAATAATAGGTGCTGGACGGGCCTCGAGTAAAGCCCCTTGTTGCCCACATGGCATGGCCCCGCGCCCGGGGTCATGGGCGTGACCCCCGAGAGCCCCGCGCCGGGGTCGATGCTAGCGCGCGATCCGCACCCCCTCCGCTCAGGGTCCGGCGACCTCGAAATCCCTCAGGCTCTGGATGGTTTCCCGCCCGTCGGTCAATTCGGCCGCGATGGTATACTTGCCCAGTTTCTCTGGCACCCGGAATTGCAGGCCCATGATCCGCTGGCCCAGCGGAGCCACGTCGCATTCCATCTTCGCCAGGGCGCCCTCGTCTCCCTCGATCCGGAGCCGAACCTCGCCGCGCCACGCCGTCTGGCGATCGTTGATGACGAATACCTTGATCTCGCGCTCGGACCCGGGCGCGACCTTCTCCTCCCAGAAATCCAGCATCAGACCCACTGGATTGAAGGCCATGCGCACGTATTTCTTGAACGTCGGCTCGAACTCGAGCGTGGCGATATCGGCGAAGTCATCGCTGGTGGCGCCGCCCTCCGGCCGCGGCTTGTCGCCGGGGCGCGAATAGCCCAGCCCGCAGAAGTGGAGCACGGCCGCCGCCTGCCGGTGGCACCGCCAGAATTCCGTCAGCGCCGCCACGCCGCGCGCGTGGAACATGCGCCGCTGTTCGGCGGTCGCGCCAGCACCCACGTGCGCGTCGTAGTTGTGTTTCGTGAGACAAGTGGGATCGCCATCCCGCGTGAGCCAAAGCCAATCGTACTCGTTGATGATGATCGGGACGTCGAGCGCCTGCTGCTCCTTGTTGAGTCTCGGTTTGATATCGACCTTCGGCATCTCGGAGAGACGGAATGGGGCCACGTCCTTCTTCCCGACCCAGCCCCGGCTGAAAAGATACGGGTGCGATTCGACGCAGTCGCAGGCACCCTGTGGCTCGGCCCAGCCATTTTCCCACGGGCGATTCGAGTAATCCAGATGCCGGACGGTTTGGAGCGCCAATCCCGTCTCCCTGGTGTTGCTCTCGTTCTGCGCGTCCCAGATCGTCACGCTCGGGTGGTTCCAGCGCTCGCGCATCCAGGCGATGTATTCCGGAATTATCTTCGCGGCCTGAATCTTCTCGGGATCCTCCTTGAGGGTCCATATCGGGAATTCATCCTGGATCAGGAACCCTTCTTCATCGGCGATATCGTACCAGAAATCCGGCGGGAACCCTATGCAGTAGCGCAGCGTGTCCCAGTGCATCGTCTTGTATTGCCTGTGCAGTTTCCTGACCCACTCGCGGTCCCACGGTTTGTTCCCGCGCAGGGCGTCCTCAAAGAAACGGTAGATCGTCACGTTCGACCCCACGAGATAGCGCTGCTGCCCATTGATGACGGCGCACTTGGTTGAGGGATCGAATCGAAATTCCCGCATCCCGAATCGCGCGGTTAGCGAATCGCCGGCTGTCTTCAGCCGCGCCTCGTACAGAAATGGGTCCTCGGGCCACCAGAGGCGGCACCCGTGGATCGGCAGCGTCACGTCCAGCACCCGCGTTTCGCCGGGCGCGAGTTCGAGGGCCTGCGCCGCGCCCCTGGCCACGGTCTTCCCTCCCGCCGCCTCCGCTATCTCGGCCTCGACACGGCACGGGCCGGCCTCCGCGCCGCCTCGCAACTCCGCCAATAGCCGCACCCGTTTCCCCCCGACATCCGGAACACACTGCACGTTGGAAATGTGCGGCGGCCCACACAGGATGAGTTCCACCGAATCGTAGATGCCCGGGATGAAGAGGTATTTCTCGAAGTCCCAGCCGCTGGGCATCCCCTTCGGCAGGTATTCCCGATCGGCACCGACCCTCACCACCAGTTCGTTCGATGCCCCGGCCTTCAGGTGGGGACGGATATCCCAGTATGAGGGCGTGAAGCCCGACAGCTGTTCACCCAGCGCCTTGCCATTGATCCACACGGCGGTGCCAAACCGCGCCTTGTGGATCTTCAGCGATGCGAATTCCGGCAAGGCTTCGGGCGCAACAAAGGTGCGGCGATACCAGAAGAACCGCCTCTTCTCGCTCTTCCTGCCGACGTCCTCGAAGCGCGGTTTCGCCATGTCCGCGAGGCCGGGCACCGGCGCGCTGGCAGCATATTTCGCGGGGGGCGCCTCATCGGTCCCCTGCGCGATGTCCCATGCCCCGTCAAGGGTCACGATGGCGCGTTCCGCCCTCGCCCCCGGCGCGCACAGGCAAATGCAGGCGAGCGCCACGTTGCGAACAATTGCTCCACGGATGGTGTTTCTTTTCATTTGATCTCCCAGCTGGCCGTCCATTGCTTCGATTCCGATGTGATCTCCACTTCCCCGGCGGTCGCGCGGGTCTCGGCCCCGTCCGCCGACGCAAATGGCAGGCGCCCGAGCCGCGAGGGCAAGGTCACGCGCGCGGGCGCCGGTCCCTCGCCGCGCCGAAACCGCAACCGCCACCCGCGCTTGCCATCCGGCTCCAGCGCGATGCTCACGCGCCCGAACCGCGTCGGCGAGGCCTCGACCATCCACGGCTCGCGGACCGCCAGTTCCGGTTCGCCGATGCCGGCCAGGAGGCGGAGTTCGTCGCCGGCCTCGAACGCCAACATGTGCCTGAGGTAGAGGACGCACATCGCGCTCGCCCAATTGTGTGGCATGTCGCCCACGTATCTCGAGACCATCGATCCCCGCAACGGTTGCTCCTCTCTCCAGCAGTACAGCGGCGAAGCATGATTCAGGAACCCAACGAATGTCCGCCGCGCAAGATCGGGCATGCCCGCCCACAAGTAGACGTGTGCCACGAACGCCGCGTTGTAGGTCCACACGCCCTCGTGCGGGATCCACCCCGTCTCGGCGGGGATGTCCTCCCGCGTCACGGCCCGCATCAGCGCAATGTGGCCCTTGACCACGGGGTCATCCCGATCGAACACGAGCCCAGGATATATGGCGTGCGATAGCGCCCATTGCGCGGCCTGCGGCTGGAAGCGCTCCCATGGGTCGGGGTCTTCCCACTGCGGATCCTCCCGCATCACCATGGGCAGATAATCGAAACCGCCGGGGTGCCGCCTCATCTCGGCGCGCATCGCCACCACCGATGCCTCGCCCAACTCCGCGTACAGTTTCGACGCCTCATCAACGCCTTCCATTCCGAGGCGTTTCGCCGCACCCACGAATGCCTTGAGTCCCGCGAGCACCCAGAGCGTGTTGGTGAACTCCGATCGCCAGCTGGCCACACCGCCATCGCAGAAACCGCGCGCCAGCAACCCGTACTTCCCATTGGCACTGCCCTCATCGCGCGCCCGCTGTCGCAGCCCATCGAGGTAGCGCACCGCGCGCAGCACGTTCGGGTGCATCTTGCGGAAATAGTCCCAGTCCCCCGAGAGTTCCGCCTGCCGGACAAGGCTGAAGATCGCAATGCCCGTGTCCTTCCAATGGCCCTGCTTCACCGCGGCCACGACCGCGCCATCCTCCTGCTGGCAGGCCCACGTCGCCTCCAGGCCCTGCTGCACTTCCCGGTCAAACCCGAGATAACGTGCCGCCTCCAAAAGGAAGTTCCCATCCACCACCCAAAGCCCGCGATAACAGGTAGGTCCCACCTGAAACGTCAGTCTTCCCCCTTTCTCCTCTCGCGCCTGAAGGATATTCCGCGAGCAAGCGGTCAGAAATTCCCCATGCCGCCCCGGCAGCGACCATCGAACGGGATCGCCCGACGGTCTCCGCGCCCGCCAAAAAGCGCGCGCCCCTTCCAATAGGGCCTCGGGCTCCCCCAGTCCGGCCTTCAGCCGCTCGAACGGCTGGCCCTCCTTCGGCAGGCGGAATAGGACGCGCATCGGTTTCGCCTTCGTCGCCTCTCCCGATCGGAACGCCTGATGGATTGCCAATCCCGTGCTCTCTCGGCCCTGGCGTTGCCACGCGTCGGCCGGGCCACGATCGCAGACGAGAAACGGCACGGCCCTGCCCTCGCGCTCGATCATAACCTCGACATGCCCGTCCTTCGCTTTGCGCGTGTTGACCTTCGCCGCCGCCCTCACGACAACCACCGGAACCACGCGGATCGGAGCATCGCCCCTCGGCGAGATCTCCATGATCACGTTATCGACGCGTCCCTCTGGGGGACGCATGCTCGCGAATGCGATGAGGTGAATCTCGGCATCCGGTCGCTCAATCCGCGTGTGAATGATCGGGATCGCCGGCCCCTCGATCTTCTGCTCGCACACCACGTCTGCCTCCATCCCGAGGCACGTGAACTCCACCTGTTCCGGATGTGGGGCATATGGCCACTGGAGCGGTTTGCCGCTCAGGCGCAACTCCCCGCGCTCTCCCACCAGGCTCTTGTGCGGATCATCCGGAAAACAGATCGCCGTCTGCCACTGCGCCGGCGAGAAACGGAAATCCACGGTCGCCGCATCGATCCCCGCTCCGTCCGTCGCACCCCCCTCGGGCGCGCCGGTCATGACCTGGCGCGCGCCAGACTGATCCGGCGACACCGCCGCAGCGATCGCGCCCAGCGCGCCCTTGGCGATGAAGTTCCTTCGACACATTCCCTTTTCGCTCATAAGCCCGGGGCCCCCAGTTGGTCGCGCAGACGCGCCAGCTCTTTTGACATCTCAACCGAAACTGCGGCGGCTGACGGATCCGAGATCAAGTTCCGCATCTCCTTTGGATCGGTCCGCAGATCGTACATCTCGGCGCCGCGGTCGGCGAAGCCATACCGGATGAGCTTGTGCGTCATCGTTCGCACACCCTCGATGGGACCAATGCCATACGCCTCCTCGTAGAAGCGATAATAGAAGGCCGTCCGCCAATCCCCCGGCCGCTCACCACGCAGCAGCGGCGCCAGGCTGCGCCCGTGGAGTCCCCCGGGTGCATTCGCCCCGCCGACGTCGATGAGCGTGGGTGCAAAATCCACGTTGAGCGCCATCTCGCCGATCCTCGTCCCAGCCCTCGTGACACCCGGCCACCGAACGACCAGTGGCATGCGGATCGATTCCTCGTACATGAGCCGCTTGTCGTACAGCCCGTGCTCGCCAAGGAAGAAACCCTGGTCCGAGGAGTAAATGACCAGCGTCTTATCGGTTAATCGATCGCTCTCCAGATAATCCAGTATCTGTCCGACGCCCGCGTCCACCGATGCAGCGCAGCGCAGATAGTCCCTGATATATTTTTGGTACACCCAGCCGCGCACGTCCGGCTCGGGCACGTCGGCCGGAATGTCGCCGAACCGCTTCTTGAAATGCAGTTCCCATTGCGGTCGCCCGACGAACAGCCGGTGCGACCTGACCGCCTCGGTGCGACCGGCGAAGTCATCGCGCAGATTCTCCGGCTCCGGGATCATCTCGCCCTCGAACATGGGCCGCTCCCGAGGCCCAACCTCCCAATTGGCATGCGGGGCCTTGTGTTGCACCAGCAGGCAGAACGGTTTCGAGCGGTCGCGCGCCTTGAGCCATGCCACGGCCTTCTCCGTGATGACCTCCGACACGTAACCGGGGCACTTCCGCCGAACGCCATCCTCGATCATCGCCGGATCGAAATACGCGCCCTGACCCGGCAGCACGCTCCAATGATCGAACCCCTCCGGCTCCGTCTGAAGATGCCACTTGCCGATGATGGCCGTCGTGTAGCCCGCGTCTCGCAATATCCGCGGGAAGGTGACCGCCCCCTTTGGCAGGGCATCGGCGTTCGTGCGCACCCCGTTGGTATGGCTGTAGAGACCCGTGAGCACGCACGCCCGGCTCGGGACACAGATACTATTCACGCAGAAACAATTTTCGAATAGCGCGCCCTCCCGGGCGAGTCGGTCGATGTTCGGCGTGCGCCCTATCTTGCTGCCATAGGCGCCGATCGACTGCGCCGCATGGTCGTCGCTGAAGAAGAAAACGATGTTGGGACCGGACGGCGCCGCCGCGTGAATCGAGGACAACAGTGATGATGTCAGGCAGAGGATGATGGAACGCGTCATGATGGGGCCTCCCAGGATGGTTTCCTACTGCTTTCCTCCGGGTGCCGGCCTGCCCACCGGGTAGCGGCGAACATCGACGTCGTTCGCCTGCGGCGCGCCGGGGGTACTCCGGCCATCGATTATGAGCTTCTCCAGCAGCGCGCGCATCTCGGCAACGCGCGCGGGCTGTTCGGCGGCGAGGTTCCTGGTCTCGCCGATATCCTCCACGAGGTGGTAGAGCTGCGGTCCCGCACTCGGAATAAATTTCCACGCACCCGAACGAACGCTCGGTTCGCCATGGCCGGCACAACTTACGGCATGCGGGCGCACCGGCCTGTCCTCGCCCATGAGAAGAGGCAGCAGGCTGAAGCTGTCTACCCCGGCGGCATCCGGCAGCCTCGCGCCAAAAATGTGAGCCAGCGTCGCCATGATATCGGCCTGATGCACCAGCTGCCCGCAGACACCGCCGGGTCTCACGACGCCTGGCCACCGGACCACGAACGGCACGCGATGCCCGCCCTCCCAGACAGACCCCTTGTGCCCGCGCAACGGGCCGCTCGAGAAATGCCCCAGCTTTTCAATCGCCCCCACCGGGCCGATCCGGTAGGCAGGCCCATTATCGCTGGTGAAGATCACCAGCGTGCGATCCGCCACGCCGCACTCGTCTAGCGCCCCCATCACCCGCCCGACCACCGCGTCGGTCTCCATCACGAAATCGCCATAGATGTTCAGACCGCTCTTGCCCTGCCATTCGGGTGCGACCGCGATCGGCGTGTGCGGGCTGGTCAGCGGCATGTAGAGCAGGAACGGTCGGCCGGCCTTGGCCTGGCGCGCGATGAACTCACAGGCCCTGTCGCCGAGTGCGGGGAGGATCCGATCCAGTTTCCACCCCCCCACCGCCGGCCCCGGCTTGCTGGCGAGCGCATTCTGGAAGTTTTCTTTCGGGAGAAACTCCGTCGGAAGGCCGACCGTCCGGTCATTCTCGATGAAACAATACGGCGGCCAGTTGGGCACGTCCGTGCCAAAATATTCCTCGAACCCGCGGGTCGTCGGCCCCCCGGCGATGGGCCCCGAATACACCATCTTCCAAGCCTGCCTGAGCTCGTCCGTCACCGGCGGCCCGGGTTTCTGTGACGGTGCGAAGAACTCGCGCTGTTCCTCCGGGATGTCCCAGTCCCAGCCCAGATGCCACTTGCCGATCGCCGCGGTGCGGTAGCCGTGCTGCTTGGCCAACTCGGCGATCGTAAGTCGGTCGGGCGCGATGAGCGGTCGCTCCAAATAATCCACGATCCCGGTCTGCAACCGCGACCTCCAGTGATATCGGCCCGTCAACAACGCGTAGCGAGACGGCGAGCAGACTCCAGACGAGGAATGTCCATCCATGAAGCGCATCCCCTGTCCGGCAAGCCGGTCGATATGGGGCGTCGGAATCTTACCGCGCCCGGGGTTGAAACATCGCACGTCGCCGTAGCCCAGGTCGTCGGCAAGTATGATCACGACGTTCGGGCGGGCGGGCGGCGGACTCGATCTCCCGGGTTCGGCCTCGCGGACCGCGGCCGAGGCCGAATGGAGAACGACGCCGGATAGCCAGGCGGAGAGCAAAACTCTGGTCGGATAGCTCATCGGTTCCTGGACCAGCGCGTGTCGGCCCTGCCGTCCACCGCGAACTCGGCCCGATACGTCTGGCCATCCCTCGTCAACACGGAGGACGACTGCACGCACCGACCCTCGGCAGGATTGCGGCGCGCCTCGATCCTGGCCGACGCCAGCACGGCAAATTCGCGCAGGCTCCTAACATCGGGCGCTCCCTTCTTGACCAGTGCGGCCTCGAGCCGATAACGGCCCGGCGCGGCGGGGACGGCGATGCAGGAGATCAGCCGCCCCTCGCCAAGCGGCGCGATCCGGCACGGCTGCACATGCTCGGTGAGCGCCTCGGTCCCCCGCATGAGGCGCAGCCGGACATCGCCATCCCACGGCTCGTAGAGGTCGTTGATCACGGCGATCGAAACGTCGCGCTTCTCACCTGGGGGCAGGTCCTCGGCCCAGAAGTCGAGCATGATGCCGGTGGGCGCGAAGGCATCGCCCACGTAGCGCCGGAAGTTTGGCTCGTAGGTCAGGTCTTGGACGTTGATGAAGTGATCGCTGGTCTGGCCGTCGTGGCGCGAGTAGCCCAGCCCGCAGAAATGGAGCACGCCAGCGCACCGGCGTTTCGCTCGCCAGAATTCCGTCTTCGCCGCCAGCGCGCGCGCGTAATACTCGAATCGCTCGGCGACAGTGGCGCTTTCGCCGAGGACCCGCTTGTAGACTTCCACGGTCAGCGTCGGCAACGAGCCGTCGCGGTTGATCCAGAGCCAGCCGTATTCGTTGATAAGGTAGGGGGGTCTGGCGGCGCCGTTGCGCGGACCGTTGTCCGGGATGCCATCCTCTTTCCCCAGGCTGGCGAAGGAGAAGTCCTTCTTGCTCGACCGGTACGGATGCGCCTCGGAGATGTCGCCGGGCCTCTGCGGCGTGCCCCATCCGTTGTCCCAGGGGCGATTGGAGAGATCCAGCCCGCGCACGGCCATCAGCGTCGGAGCGATAACGTGGTCATCGGTGGTTTCGTTCTGCGCGTCCCAGATAACGACGCACGGGTGGTTCCAGCGCTCCCGCATCCACTCGGTGTACTCCACCGCGAGATCCTGCTGCGTGATCTCCGTAGGCCACGCCGTCTTGCCGCCCCCATACCAGATCGGAAACTCGTCCTGGATCATGACGCCTTCCTCGTCGGCGATCTCGTACCACAGCTCTGGCGGGAACCCGATGCAGTAGCGCAGCGCGTTCCAGTGCATCTCCTTGAACCTGCGGTGCAGCTTTCGGACCCATTCCCGGTCCCACGGCAATCCGCCGCGCTCCGAATCCTCGAAGAACCTATAGATGCAGACATTGGAACCGCGCAGGAAATAGGGTTTCCCGTTCAGGATTGCCCTGCCGCTGGCCGGATCGGTGGTGAACGAACGCAGACCGAACCGTGTCCTCGCCACGTCCCCGCGCGTCTCAATCACCAACTCATAAAGGAAGGGGTCCTCCGGCGTCCAGGGCCGCGCGTCCCGGATCGGGATGGTCAGTTCGACCTTCCCTTCCCGGCCCACCTCCACAGCCGCTTCGCCCACCATGCGGCCCGACTTCGCCTCGCGGACCACGCCCCTCACGGTCCCCTCCGCGCCACCCGCCAACTCGACGACGGCGCGCACGCTCCTCTTCCCCACGTCGGGGACAGCCTGGATATTCACAACGTGCGGCGCGCCGCAGAGAATCAATTCGACCGAATCGTAGATGCCGGGGATGTAGCGGCTTTTCTCAAAATCCCACCCCTCGGTCAGGTTCGCCGGCACCTGGGCCAGAGACGCCCCGACCCGAACAACCAATTCGTTCTCGGCGCCATCCCCCTTCAGATAAGGCCGCACGTCAAACCAGCCGGGCGTCCAGTTGGGTCCATGCTCGCCCGCGACCTCGCCGTTCACAAACACCTTTGCGCCGTAGCGCGCCTTGTTGATCTTCAGCCGCGCGACTTCGGGCAACGGGCCATCCAATCGAAACGTCCGGCGATACCAGAACGCCTCGCGCCTCGGGTCGACCGGTCTCTTTCTTTCCTTCCGTTCCGCCAGCGACACGCTCGAACCGGGCGACTCGAACGGCGGCGTCGCCATGTCCGCCAGCCCGGGCACGGCGACCGCGTGGGCAAACTTCGCCGGCACCGCATCGGACGCGCCCTCGGCGATCTGCCAGCGCCCGTCGAGCGAGATGACCTGGCGGGGTGAAGGGGCCGCCGCGACCGACAGGGCCGTGCCCGCGAAAAGCATTATCCCAATGATATGTCTCATGTGTTTTCTCCCGACGCAACGGTCCGTGCCACTTCTCATTGCCTCCAGTCCGTCCGACCCTGCCATTCCTCCAACGCATCCGCCATCGCCCGCTTCCTCGGCGCGCACGCCACCTCGCCGATCCGGTTTTTCGTCTCTCCCGGGTCATTCCGGAGATCGTACAGCGCCTCTCCCGCATCGGCGTAGCGGATATACTTCCACCCTTGTCCGCGGACCATGAACGATGCCCCCGCCCTCTCCCCCCGCTGTCGCGTGTTCCCCTTTCCCGGCGTAACGCGCTCGCAAAAGGCGAAGCGCCGCGCCTCCGACGCCGCCTTCCGCCCCGTGAGAAACGGCACCAGGCTCTGCCCTTGCGCCGTGGGCGGGCACGTTCGGCCCGTGATCTCAAGAAGGGTTGGCATCAGATCCACCAGATTCGCCTCCAGATCGCATTCCTGCGGCCTGAAAAGCGGAGGGTATCGGATCAGCAGGGGAACCCGCACGATCTCGTCATAAAAGGAACTGTTGCTCTTCCAGACCATGCCGTGGCCACCCGCCATGTCACCGTGGTCCGCGGTGAAGACGATCACAGTGCTGTCGGTCTGGCCCGACTCGCCCAGCGCCGCTAGAATCCGACCCACCTGGTCGTCGATCATTCTAACCATCGCGTAATAGACCCGCAGGAACTCGCGCAATCCCTCCCGCCCAAAGCCCAAGACCATTTGCCGCGACCAGCTCTTCTCGTGGCGGGGCTCTCGCGCGTCGCTGTCTGTCGGCAGCGCAATCGCCGCCGGATCGAACATCTCGTAATACGGCGATGGCGCAACGTTCGGATCGTGCGGCGCGTTGAATGAGCACGTGATCATGAATCGCCCTCCGCCCATGGAGCGGATGCAGTCGATCACTTTATCGGCCACCCGAACGTCGAAGCTCTTCGACGGCGGCATCTCCAGCCGGCCCATCTTTTTGACAAAATCCAGATGCGGTGCCCGGGCCGACCAAATCGATTCCGCCGCGACCAAGGCCTCGCGATATCGGGAATCGATCGATACGGGCAGCGCCCAGCCGTACCAGTCCATCCAGGAGTCGCGGCCGGTCTTTCGGACGGCATCGAACGCGGGTGCCATCTCCCGCGCATAGGCGCCGTGCTCGGTAAACATGTCGGTGTAGTACGGCAGATCGTCGTCGAGCAGATGCCATTTCCCATAAAAATGTGTTGAGTATCCCGCCGCGTGTAGGATGCCCTCGGTCGTCACATCGGTGACCTTGATGCCCTCTTCCGTCGGCGGCGCGGGCACGGCGGGATAATCCCGCCGCATGACGTTATAGGTGATCCCATGGCTGTGCGGATAGAGCCCCGTCACGATAGTCGCGCGCGAGGGTGAGCACACCGGCCACGGACAGGATGCATTCCGGAGCAGCACGCCCTCGCGCGCGATGCGGTCGATGTTCGGCGTCTGGACCGGCCCCCCGTAGCATCCCAGCACACGCGCGTTGAGCTGGTCGCACATGATGACGAGTACGTTCGGCGCCCGCGCGCCGACCGCGGCCTGTGCGCCCACGGCGATCATGGCACCCGATGCCAGGATCGAGCGCCACAGCGACCGGCGCCCGATCCGGGCCCGCGCCCCTGCTGCCACCATCATTCCGATGGCCGCAACGACCAGCCGCCAACTGCCCCGCAGCGCTGAGCCCATACCCCTCACTTCCTCCAACTCGCCTCGATCTCCTCCAGCGTCCGGCCCTTGGTCTCCGGAATCCATAAAATCACAAACACCATGCTCAGCAGGCTGAGCCCGCTGTACACCCAGAACGTCCTCGAGGGACCCGCCGCCTCCAGCAGCATCGGGAATGTCTGGGACACGATGAAACACGCCAGCCACAAGAGAAAGATGGACACCGACATCGCGCGGCCACGCAACTTCGTCGGAAAAATCTCCGAGTTGACGATCCACGAAACCGGCCCCATCGCCATCGCGAACGCGGCCACGAAACACAATACCCCCGCCAGCAGCATCCACCCTGGCCCACCTCGGCCGAAAAGCAGCCCCACCACGAACAGGGCCGCGGCCTGCACTGCCGTGCCAATGATCAGCAGGACGCGCCGCCCCGCCCGATCGACGAACGCGATCGCCACGAAGGTGAAGAGGAGATTCACCGCCCCCACCGTGACGGTCTGGGCGAACGCCGAATCCCGGCCCGCGCCCGACGCCTTAAAGATCTCCGGTGCGTAGTACATCACGGTATTGATGCCACTGAACTGGCTGAACACCGCCAGCAGCGCCCCAAGGACCAGCGGGCGCCGATAGGCCGTCAACAGTTCCATCCACCGACCCTCCTCCTGCGCCAACGCCCCGCGGATCTCGACGATCTCCCGCGCGGCATTCTCGGGCCCACCGATGCGCTCCAGGATCTCCAGCGCGCGCCCCTCAAGCCCCGCCTTCATCAACCACCTCGGACTCTCTGGAACAAATGCCAGCAGGACCCCGAACGCCACCGACGGAAGCACCAGCGATCCGAACATCCACCTCCAGCCTTGTTCCACATTCCACGCCTCGTCTCCCAACCGCTGGATCTGAAGGTTCATAAAGAAAACCATCAGGATCCCCATGACGATCGCGAGCTGATAAAGTGCCACGAGACGACCCCGGATCTTCTCCGGCGATATCTCCGCGATGTATATGGGCGACAGGATCGAGGCCGCCCCGATCGCAAGCCCTCCCGCGAACCGCGCCCACGCGAACTGCCCGAGCGTCGCAGGCACCGCCGAAGCGGCCGACGACACCGCGAATAGGGCCGCGCACAAAAACAGGCTCGCCTTCCTCCCCAACCGATCCCCCACCGGCCCACCAAAAATCGCGCCGAACATGCACCCCACCAGCACGCTCGACGCCGCCCAGCCCGTCAGTTCCGCAGAAAGGCGAAAATGTGATTTCAGAAAACCGATCGCGCCCGAGACCACGGCGGTGTCGTAACCAAACAGGAACCCCCCAAATGCCGCCACCAGGCTGATCAGGAGGATGTAGCCCACGTTCAAACCACTTTTCATCGGCCTCACCTCATTTCTTGGTCGCGCCGCCCGCGCCTCCGCCGCCCACGGGGAACATGCTCACCCGAAATCGCGTGCAGCCGTAAGGCACCAGAGTTATCGAGGCGGGCTTGCCGCCCTCGACCGGCGCCGCCGGCAACGGCTGCAGTTCGGTCGGCTGCCAGTCGAACTGGATCGCGGGGACGAGCATCTTCACGGGCGCGTCAAGCCCCCACGACCAATGCCCGGGCATCGGCCCGCGGAGCACCCGCGAGGCATCCGATGCCGACGCCGCATCCAGCGCGTAGTTGAACGCCGTCCCCCCCACCGGCTCGTTCGGGTCCTTGTCGGCGATCGGCAGCGCGAAGAGGAGAGGGCCATGGGTCACGCAGGCGAATGGATTGTGGATCTCGGTCAACTTCGAGAGCGCTCGTTTCTGGTAGTATTTGTCCTGGGGATACGGCGTCTCGTGACCCTCGATGATCTCGGTGTGCATCGGCAGTCGCAGGATCACCCGGTCACCGTTGGACCAGACGCGCCGGAGTCTCGCGAAACCCCTGCCGTCCACCTCCTGTGCAACCGGCCGACCGTTGACCTCGATCGACGGCCCGCGACACCACGCCGGGATGCGCAGGCATAGCGGGAAGTCCACTTCGCGCTCAGGCCTGACCGTCATCCGGATCTCCTCCTCAAACGGATAGGCGGTCTCGCACGTGATCTCCACCGCCGACCCATCGGCCACCCGCGCGCGTAACGAGCACGGGCCATACAGAGTGGCCGCAAGCCCGCGATCCTCGGTCGCCATCCACATGCCCATGATGAAATTCGGGATGATCCGGTTGCAGTTCCCGACGCAGCAGAGCACCGGATGCCCGATGGGCGTGAAACGGTAGCTATCACCCAACTGGCCGCCGGGACAACCAGGCCGATCGCCCGGAAATGTCATGCTCATCCGATTCGGACTCTGGTAATAACTCATCGTTTGGAAATCGCGCGCGATCGGCGCGGGACCGGCATTGAAGAATACTTTCTCCATCCGGTCGGCCCACACCCGATCGCCCGTGATGCGCAATAGCCATTGAAAGGTCCACGGCCCCGCCGCGACGTTGCAGGTCTCCACGTTGCGCGTCGAACCAATGCCCGCGAGATACTCCTCGCCAGATACGAGCCCCGACGGCAGCCCATGGCGTCGCTCCGCCAAGGCGATCGCTCCCAGTGTCGCGTCCAATAACCTGCGATCGCCCGTCCACGGATACATCAGCGCTGGCACGCGGACGTTTTCGTAGAAAATGACCGTGTGCCCGTGCGCGATCTCGCCACCATTCCATTGCGCGACGATCCTCTCGAAACCCGGTCGCCGGACGGCCGCGATCGCATTGCCCAACACCTTTTCGTCGCCGCTCATCATGTAGGTGTCGAGCATCGGGTCCAGGTTGACCATGCCGTTGACGGGATAGAAACCCACCTGAAACTCCGGCAAGGGATAATCGCGATAGGCTTTGACGAGCGCGTCGAGGATGCGCCGCTCGCCCGTGGCCTGATAGTATGCGACCAGCGCGCGGCCCATGTGCGAGTGGGCCCAGTTGTTGAAAAGGCCGTTGACCTTGTCCATCTCCACGTCGAGGATCCCGCGCGGCCGCCAGTAGACAAACGATTCGCCGCCCCTGTTCACGCCATCCACCACGAGGTCGAGGCGCGACCGTGCTTTCTCGATGAGTGCGGGGTCGTCGAGGATGTAGGCCAACCGAACCAGCCCATCGAGCCAATAGGCGCACTGCTCCAGCGGCCAGCCCGTCCCATTCGCTTTCACGCCCTTTGCCTCGAAGTGGTAGCCCCGATATCCGTGCTTGAAAACGTCCGCGCGCTCGTCGAGGTGACCGGTGATACCCTCGGCCGCGGCGCGCGCCCAATCGTTCAACCAGCCGGCGGGCCGCACCGCACCTGGTGGCAAGGGGATGAGGGGGTATTGGATCTTCGGCCCCTTGGCCCCCGCGCACAACGCCCGCACATCTGCGCCCACCGCATCGCGACCGCGCGCGGATTCAGTCTGCTCGCTTCCCTGTAGCCAGGCGGCCGGCAACACCAGCATCCATCCAAAAGCCACCGTGCGCATCATGTCTTTCGCCCTTTCTCTTGCCCGTGGGTTGCGACCATCCGATCGCTTCGTCCCCCGCAATGAGCGAAAATGCCCGTCCTCACAAAGGCTTTCATCGTCCCCATCTCACGGTTTGCCGGCCCCACGCCTGGCCGGATCGTGTACTTTCCCACCGCCGCCGGGACGATGAACGTCTCTGCGTAATGCACGACAAACGGAGCGAATGCACCATCGGGGCTCTCCACGACCGCTTCCTGGCCCTCCACGAGATTCAGCACATTCACGCCGCCGCGTTCGATCCCGCCCGTGTCGTGTGGCACTCGGCCCGAAAACCAATGCCGCCGGGTCTCTATGAACTCGCGCTCGTGCAGGCCCGTCCTCTCCTCGCGCCACCCTTCGCCCGAGGCGATCGCCACGACCCTGTTGATCAGGTTCTCCCTCACCCAGTCCGTGTCGCGCCCCCATTGGATGTTCGCGAGTCCGTGGTCCAGGTGGATCGGCCGGGGCCTCCCATCGAGCCCGAGCCGCGCCCAATCCCACATCTTGAACGTGAAAATGTAGGGCGTGGCGCTGATTTCCAACACCATGCTGTTCTTGCCCGAGCAATGGCACGTGCCCGCAGGGATCAGGAAATGATCGTGTTTCCTCGCGGGCCAGCGATTCACGTATTTCGCGTCGTCGAACGGTGCCCCGCCCGCCTGCGCGGATGCCAACCCGCGCGCCATCGCAGCGCGATCGGCACCCGGCGTCAGGCCAAGGTACACGCAGGCGTCGGGAGCGGCATCCAGAATGTAGTAGCTTTCGTCTTGCGTGTAGTGCATCCCGAACTTCCACTGGATGTATTCGGTCATTGGATGCACCTGAAAACTCAGGTTCCCCCCTCCCATCGTGTCCAGGAGGTCGAAGCGGATGGGAAACTCGTCACCAAAGCGCGCGTGGACGGCGTCGCCCAACAGCGCGCGGGGCCGATCGAAGACGATGTCGATCGCGGGGATCTCCACGCGATGCTCGCCCATGCCCAGCAACAGTGAATTCTCCTCCGGCACACAGTCGAAGCACCATGCGTAGTTTGGCGCCGTTCGATCGAGGTCGCACACCTCCTTCATCCACTGCCCGCCCCACGGCCCGGGATCAAAGAACGGCACGACCCTGAACGGTCGCCGCGTGGCTTCCTCCAGACCACGGCGCACGGCGTCGCCCTGGGCCAATTTCGGCGCGGCCCGATCATTCGTGTCCAGCAGGAAATCGAAACGCCTTAGCAGGGGCTTCTTCCATCGGTCGGCCACGCGCCAATCGATGAAGAACGCCCGCTTGTATTTTGCCCCGGGCGATTGCCCGGCGTTGCTGGCACCGAGGTTCCCAATCTCGCCCTGCCGCTGCCGCCGCTGGATCTCCCACCGGGCCAAATCGGCGTATAAGAGGATATCGCCGTCCGCAATCATACGCCCGCCCACGCCGACCACGAGCACCACGCCCTCCGTCACCGCCGCGACCCGCGATTTGAATTCCGCCACGCGCCCCCCATCAAAGAACTCGGGTAACTCCAATGGCGACAGATAGCCAAACACCGGATCGCCGCCGCCCAGCCATGGGGCGCAGAGTCGATCGATGTCGTCAGGCGGCTTTAGCGCCTCGGCCGATCGCAGGGAGAGCAAGGGCCGCAGTTCGCGCGCCAGGCAGTCGGCGACCCCCGCCTCGTCGACACCCGGGTAGCACTCCACGACCACCACCGCCCTCGTCGCCCCCCGCGCCGCGATCGCTTCGCGCAAACGCGTTCCGATCGCCCCCCAGCCCGAGACGCATGCCGCATCGGCCCCGGGCACCGCCAGAAACGGAGACCTGTCGTAATTCGATGCGCCCATGGTCACTCCGCCGCCGGAAAGGTCGCGCGTCGCAAGAGGGAACTGCCGTGGGGCAGCAGCGTCACCTCGACATCGCCCCCCGCCGCGTCCCGCATCTTACCCCGCAGGCCCATCGGCGGGTGGCCCCATGGATCCAGCGAATCGTGCCCCTCCAACGCCACTGGCAGAAACGTGGCGTCCTTCGGCATCCGATAGTTCCAGGGAGCATCTTCTCTCGGCGTCACCTCGAAAGCATGAAAGCCGCTATCCTTGCCCCCCACGAGCCTGAGGTCTTCACTCACCTTGACGTCCGCCGGAAGCGGCAGCGAGTAGATGAGCGGGCCGCGAACAACGAACAGGTTACCATCATGGGCCCGCTCCATCCGCGGGCTGAAACGAAAATCCACGTGCACCTCTGCCGCCCCTTCCCATCGCCGGCTCACCTCGATCCGGCCGGGCAATTTTCGGATCGCCGCGCCGTCGCACGCCTCGACGCTAACATCGCCCGCGCCATCCGGCACGCGCACCACCAGCGAAAACTCGACCGCCCGACTTGGCTCGACACGAAGGAGAATCGCGTCCCCAAACGGATATGCGGTCTCCTCCAGGATGCGGACCGGCACCCCGGCCACCTCCGTCTCCACGGCGCAGGGCCCGAAAAGCGCCGCCACCAGCGCGGGCCGGCCCGCCGCCAGATACCACATCCCCTCCACGTAGTACGGGAGCAGCCTCGTCGAGTTCAACGTGCAGCAGGCTGCGGCCCGATGGTAGGCGGCGTAGACGCAGCGCCCCCTGTGCAGCGTGCGGTCATCCGCCGATCGCTGATCATCGTGACCAAGGTACTGCACCGCGACGTTAACCGGATGGAAGCGCGCGGCCTGGGCCGCGTTCAGGCACGTCCGCTCGGCGAATCTGGCCACCGAGAGATCCCCCGAGTATGCCACGATCTGGTTCAACGACGGGATGCCCTCCGTCATCGAGCAGTACTCGCCCCACGTGTCGCCCGTCCCCTCGCGCCCCTTCACATCTTCGTCGCCGACAATGTTGCCCGCCGGAGTGGTGTGGAGTTGGAGTTTGGTCAATGCGCTCGAGGCCGCCGCCCTGAAATCCTCGCGGCCAGTGAACGCGGCGCATATCTGCGCCATGTGGAGTCCCTCCATGATGTGCGGCGTGTGCTTCTGGAAATGGCGCCCGGCGTCCAATAGCGACCCCAATTGCATGTCGCCGTCCCGCACCTTGTGGCGCGAGTAATCCTCGTACAACCAGACCGCACCATCCCGGAATGCCGCCTTGCCCGTAATGCGGTAGAGCCACTCCAGGGTGTCCGTGAACCCCACCCCGTGCGACACACCGCCGTCGCGCTCTACCCCACGGCGCCCAAAGTACGTCCCAACCTTGTCCCGGTAAGTCGCCAGCGTCAGCGCCGCAGCTTTCTCCACCGCCTCCAATACCTCCCGCGATCCCGTGAACTCATGATACGCCAGCATCGCCTGGAATATCCGGCTCTGCGTCCAGAGTTCGCCATCCGCCCCTTTTGTCGGGAACCGCGTCTCGGGAGAATAGATCCCTATGTAGCCGTCGGGACCCCGCGCTGCGAGGATCGCCTCCATCCAACCCCTCGCCCTCTCCTTCAGCGCCTCGTTGCCAGTCAGGAATGCGAGGCGAACCATCGCGTCCTTCCAGTATCCCTCGTGCTCGCCCGCCCACCACGATTGTTCCTTGCTGACCTCGTCCCCGTGCCTCACCTCAACGAAACCCGGTGCCCGCTTCTGTGCCGCGAAAAGCTCCAGTGAGACGCTCGTCCAGATCCGCTCGTAGGCGCCCGCCAGACCCTCCCCCAGATCCCGCCGCATCTGCTCCCTCATCCAGCCCTGCGGCATGACCGCACCCGCGCGCAAGGGCCTCAGCGGCGGCACCTCCCCGGAATGTGATCCGGCCATCAGCCCGAGATGGGCGGCCCAAAGTATCATGACGCGGCCCCATGATGTCATCTTCATGCCTCCCCGTTTCCGCATTTTGTGATCACGTCATTCCCCCTCTTTCGGCCGCCGGAAGTCATCCTCATACCGCGTGATATCCGCCTGCTGCCAGTCCCCGAACGCGACCTCCAGCACCCGCACCGGCCGGTCGCCAGGGCAAGAAAGCCGATGTTTTTCCTCCGCGCGGATCCAGATCTCCTCGCCGGCCCGACAATCCCGCGTCGATTCCCCAACCTGCACACGCGCGCCTTCATCCAACACGATCCAGAGTTCCGCGCGACCTTTGTGCGACTGGAGGCTCAGGCGCTGGCCCGGAAGCACCGTCATCAGGCTCACCGTGCACGGCGCGTTGTGCGCGTATTGACGAAATGAACCCCATGGGCGCTCCACAAAGGACACGGCTGGCGTCTCCGCCGGGATCTCAGTGGTCACCTGCATTGAATGTCGAATGTTCATTGTTGGATGTTGAGTCCGTCCCTCGCCACCATCGCCGGTTTCCCGTCCCGTTCGACCACCACCATGCGAAAGTTCTTGGCCGCGATCGCCCCGTAGTCGTGTCCCGCGTCCGCCGGATAGACGCCTATATACACCAGGGGCACCCGCCCCGTGTTGATGGTCCGGTGCGCCGCGTGACCCGGCACATACACGACACGCCCCTGCCCCAGTGGCTCCATCCGACTCTCGCCCGTCGCCTCGTCCTCCAACAGCATGCACCCCTCACCGCGCAGGCCGATGTACACCTCCGCCGCGTCGCGCCGAGCATGCAGGTGCCCCTTGGTCATGAAATATTCGCCGCCGACCCTTCCAGGAAACAGGACACCCAGCCCATAATGCAGATCCCCCGCGCCATCTGCGGCCTCGACTCCCGAAACGGTGTACAGCAGCGGATCCTCCCCCGCCCTCAAAGCCGCGTACGCCGCGCGATCCGCGAAACACCCCGCCAGATCCGAGAGATGACGCCGCACCACGGGCGCGCCGACGATCACGCCCGCATCCAAATCAAGACAGGTGCTCAATTCAGCCCACATCGTGCGCCCTCAGGTGCTCCACGATCTCGTCCTCGCCGCGGATACCCATCATCCCCATCGCCAGCAGGGCGGCGCCCGCGACGGGGCTCAAGATGGGCCGATGAACCCGCGCCTCCGGCAATCGCCGCAGGATCGCCGATTCGATCATCCGCCTGTATCCCTCATCCTTCGTCCCGAGACCACCCGTGATGACGACATCCGGTCCCTCGCCCGTCGGCAGCCGCGCGTGATTTGCGCCCACCATCTCCGCCAGCAGGTCCGCGCCCCGTTCGAGAATCAACCGCGCCGCCCCATCCCCCGCGGTGGCCAGCGCGCTCACCGCGGGCGCAAATGCCGCGATCTCCGACCGGCTCAAGCCCTCCTCATGAATCCGGCGCAGCACCTCACCCACCGAACCGATCCCCAGCCACTCGAATACCGCCGCGCGCAACGGCGTTTCCGCCTCCCGCCCGTCCGCCATCCGCGCCGCCGCGACCATGGCCTCTCGACCAAGAAAATAGCCACTGCCCTCGTCGGCCAGAACCGCGCCCCAACCACCCGACTGCCAGGATCGGCCCCCCGCATCCCGGCCGTAACACGAAGAGCCCGTGCCCACGACCAGCGCGATCCCCGGCCGCCCCGCCAATCCCCCGGCGAGCGCGATCCGAATGTCATGGTCCACATCGACCCTCGGCCCCCGCAGTCCGCACCGGCCCAACATCACGCGAAACGCATCCCGCGAGGCCTCCTGCGTCACACCCGCCAAACCCGCAAATGCCGCCCCCACGTCCCCGGCGCTCGCCCCCGCCTGCCCCAGTGCCCCCGAGATCGCCAGCCGCAGGTTCTCCGTCGCCACGTCCGCCCCCGCATGATGCACGTTCGTCAGCCCCGCCTCTCCCCACCCGACCACCCGACCCGACTCGTCCGCAAGACACGCCCGCGTCCGCGTGCCGCCGCCATCGATGCCCAGCACCAATTGGCTCCTCCGATCGCCCGCTTCAGTGTCCATCGTACCTATCCGCCGTTGAGACGCGCGCCAGCAGCGCCCCCAACCCTGCGAAGAAAAAGCTTGCGCGTCAACCCAAATAATAACATTTTCTTACATAGATCACATTTATGCTCGCCCACGAAAGACACCGCCTGTTGCTCCGCCGCCTCGAGGAAACTGGCGCCCTGGAGGCCCGAGGCCTTGGCGCGGAACTCGGCGTCGCGGCGATGACGATCTGGCGGGACCTCCGCATGCTGGAGCGACAGGGCCTGTTGAAGCGGGTGCACGGCGGCGCGATCCGCGCGGATCGGGCGCAGGAACCGGAATTTCGCCAGAAGGAGGGCCGGGCCCTCGCCGAGAAACGCCGCATCGCGTCCACCGCCGCCCGGCTCTTCGTGCGCCCCGGCGACGTCATCCTTCTGGAGGGTGGCACGACCGTCGCCGAGTTGCTGCCGCATATCCCACCGCGCGGCCTCACGCTGATGACCAACAGTCTGCCGATTCTCTCCCGCGCGCAGGCGCTGGGGCGCGGATGGCAAATCCATTGCAGCGGCGGCGTCCTGAGCCCGGTCTCGGGCAACTTTGTCGGCCCCGAGGCCGTCCGTTTCTTCCATGGAAAGTATGCGGCAACATTCTTCATGAGCGCGACCGGCCTCGACCCGAAGACCGGCGCGCTCACCGACCCGAATCCCGTCGAGATCGAGGTCAAGCGCGCCATGGCCCGCGCCGCGCAGCGCGTGGTGCTGCTGCTGGATTCCCGCAAAATCGGCCTGCGCTCGGTCCAGGAAGTCATTCCCCTATGCGACGTCGACACGCTCGTGATCGACTGCGGCATCAGCGCGACCGACCGCCGGACGATCGCCCGCCGGGGTCCCCGCGTGCGAGTGTGCTAGCTTGAAAATGGGGCGCAACGACCGAGCAGCGAAGGGCTTGCGCCCTTCGGCGTGGGCCGGGCGCTCGCCGAAGCCGGAATGTTGGTAAAATCGCCCCTGGCGATCGGCTTCGCCACGATTTTCCGCCCCGGTGGTCCGGCAGCCGCCGGATGGGATCTGACTCGAAAATTCAGACACCGAATCGCAGGAGCCTGCTCGCAGGCGATTCCATTCACGAATTGCGCGCGTGCGCGCTGCCAGATCTCACAAAACAAAGGCGAACCGGCAAGGCATCAACCGGTGCCCGACAGAAAAAAGGGGCCGGCCTCGCGGCCGGCCCCCAATCTTCACTCCGCATCCACCCCGATCAGACGTCGAAGTAGAGGAAGAACTCGTGCGGGTGCGGCCGCACGCGCAGCGCGTCATAGTCCGCGTAGCGCATCGACAGCATCGTGTCGACGAGGTCCTTGCTGAACACATCGCCCTTCAGCAGGAAGTCGTGGTCCGCCTCCAGCGCCTGCGCCGCGCCCTGCAGCGAGTCGGGCGCGCTGGGCACCTTGGCCAGTTCCTCGGGCGCCAACTCGTACAGGTTCTTGTCGAGCGGATCGCCCGGATGGATCTTGTTCAGCACGCCGTCTAGCCCCGCCATGAGCATCGCCGCGCACGCGAGGTACGGATTGGCCGCCGGATCCGGGGTCCGGAATTCCACGCGGATCGATTTCGGGCTCGACGAGTACGTCGGGATCCGGATCGCCGCGCTGCGGTTCCGCGCCGAGTACGCGAAGTTCACCGGCGCCTCGAAGCCCGGCGTCAGCCGCTTGAAGCTGTTGGTCGTCGGGTTGCAGATCGCCGTCAGCGCCTTCGCGTGCTTGATGATCCCACCGATGTAGTAGAGGGCGACGTCGCTCAGGTTCGCGTAGCCCTTGCCGGCGAACACCGGCGTCCCGTTCTTCCAGATCGACTGGTGGGTGTGCATCCCCGAGCCGTTGTCGCCAAAGAGCGGCTTCGGCATGAACGTCGCCGTCTTGCCAAACCGCTTCGCGATGTTTTTCACGACGTACTTGTAGAGGCACATCTTGTCGCCCGTCCTCACCATCGAGTCGAAACGGATGTCGATCTCCGCCTGGCCCGCCGTCGCCACCTCGTGGTGCTGCCGCTCGATCTTGATGCCGAGCGCCTCCATCGTCAGCACCATCTGGTCCCGCAGATCCTGTTGCGAGTCCGCCGGCGGCACGGGGAGATAGCCCTCCTTGTGGCGGATCTTGTAGCCCAGGTTCGGGCCTTCCTCTCGCCCCGTGTTCCAGATGCCCTCGACCGAATCCACCGAGTACATGCTGCCGTTGGACGCGCTGCTGTACCGCACGTCATCGAACACGAAGAACTCGGCCTCCGGGCCGAAGAACGCCGTGTCGCCCACGCCCGTGCTCTTCAGGTATGCCTCCGCCCGCAGCGCCACGCTCCGCGGATCGCGCTCATAGGTTTCCCCCGTCACCGGGTCCTTGACCGCGCACGTCAGGCTCAGCGTCGGCTCCGCGCAGAACGGATCGATGAACGCCGTCGCCGGATCCGGCATCACAAGCATGTCGGAGGCGTGGATCGCCTTCCACCCGCGGATCGACGAGCCGTCGAACCCCAGCCCCTCCTGAAACGTTGCCTCCTCCAATTCCCCGATCGTCGTCGTGAAGTGCTGCCAGGTCCCGGGGATGTCGCAGAACTTGTAGTCCACGAGCTTCACGCCGTTCTTCTTGGCGAAGTCGAGAACCTCCTTGCCCGATTTGGCTTCTATGTACTTTGCTTCCATGTGTGTCTCCGTTTTGCTGTGTTGCGTGACCTTTTGGCCCGCGCGCGGCGCAACACCGCCCGCCGCCGGCCACGTGTCTCCTCGGCTCCCGCCGCAGAACTCTCTCTAAAGCGCCTTGTCCCCTTTCTCGCCCGTCCGTATCCGGATCGCTTCCCCCAGCTTGTGGATGAAAATCTTCCCGTCCCCGATCTTGCCCGTCTGCGCGTGCTTCAGAATCTGTTCCACCGCCGTCTCGCACAGGTCGTCAGCGACCACGACCTCCACCTTGAGCTTGGGCACAAAATCCACGGTGTACTCACTGCCCCGATAGATCTCGGTGTGCCCCTTCTGCCGACCAAAGCCCTTGACCTCGGTCACGGTGAGGCCATCCACGCCGATGTCCGTCAGAGATTCTTTCACTTCCTCCAACTTGAAGGGCTTGATGATCGCTTCGATCTTCTTCATCTCGGCCTCCTTCTCTTTTCCGCGTTAAACAGCTGGCTCACTGGGCTGATCGCCATTGCACTATTCCATCGCACTCGCGGAACCCGTATCAGGAATCATGCCAAAATGGACAAAAATCATAAGACGTTTATTATAAATATATTATAAAATATCAGCCCCTCGGCATACAGGTGCATAGCACCGCCGCCATGATCAATAACGATCACGAGCCCCTGATTAATAATACACAGCGCGTGCGCGGAACCTCTTCGCGGCGCGCTGGATCAACCCCTCACACGGCCTTTTCGCCCGTTTCGCCGGTGCGTATGCGAATGGCCTCCTCAAGATCGAAAACGAAAATCTTGCCGTCGCCGATCTTGCCGGTCTTGGCGCTCTTGAGGATCGCCTCGACGCCGGCCTCGACCTGATCGTCTCGCAACACGACCTCCAATTTGAGCTTTGGCAAGAAATCCACGGTGTACTCGCTGCCGCGGTAGATCTCGGTGTGGCCCTTCTGGCGACCGAAGCCGCGCACCTCAACGACGGTCAGGCCCTCGATCCCTATCGCGGTCAGGGCCTCCTTCACTTCCTCAAGCTTGAAAGGTTTGATGACGGCTTCGATTTTTTTCATCGTCTCTCCTTGGCGCGGCCCGCGGACCGGCCGCTTTGCCACGCCACAGGCCATAGCAGAAACACGGCAGAATGGAATAGCGCTTGTCGACCGCGTTCGGGCCGCGCCGTGCCCCTGCCGTTCCACCGCGCTGGACAGCCTTCCCACCTAGACGAGACTTGGGCGCATGCCCTCGCCTCTGATCATTCTCCGCGAAACCTGGTCGGTGACCGCCCAGATGGCACCCTACCTGCTCCTGGGTTTTGTAGCCGCCGGGCTGCTCTCGCTGTTGCTGACCACAGCGCTCGTACAGCGCGCCGTGGGCGGGCGCGGTTGGCACGCGTCGCTCAAGGCCGTGCTCATCGGCATCCCGATGCCCCTGTGCTCATGCAGTGTTATCCCTGTCACGGCAACCCTCCGAAAGCACGGCGCCGGCCCGGGCGCCGCCGCGGCATTCCTCACCGCCACCCCCCAGACCGGAGTGGATAGCATCCTCGCCACGCACGCGCTCATGGGACCTTGGTTCGCCGCCTTCCGCGTGCTCGCCGCCTTCGTGAGCGGTATGGCCGCCGGCATCGCCGTCGATGCCCTAGGCGACCGCGGCAAAGGGAATTCGGAAGTTCCCGGGGATGGCCGGAAGGGTCAGAGCCGCTGCTGCCGTTGCGGGACCGGCGGGGCGCCCGACCCCACGGAAAAGCCCACGGATTGCGAGACAGGATTAGACGCTGATCCGGCCTGGCTGCGGGCGGCGCGCTTCGGTTTCTTCGATTTGCCGCGGGACATCGGTGGGCACCTGATCATCGGCCTGCTCATCAGCGGCGTGATCGGCGCCACGGTGCCACCGGATGTGCTCTCGAGCATCTGCCCACCCTGGTACCTGGCTTACGCCGCGGCCATGGCCATCGGCTTGCCTCTCTACGTGTGCTCGACCGCCTCCATTCCCATCGCATCCGCCATGATCGCCTCCGGCCTGTCTCCGGGCGCGGCACTCGTATTCCTCATCACGGGCCCGGCCACCAACGCCGCCACCATCGCCACCGCCACAAAGATGCTCGGGGGTTGGGGCACTGTCGCCTACCTGATTTCGCTGATGGTTACGTCCTGGGCCATGGGCGCCGCCGCGGACGCCCTGCCCATTGCCCCGGCGATCAGTGCCCACGTGGCCACGCATTGTGGTGCCCTCTCCGCCTGGCATCACGCCGCCGGTGCCGCGCTGTGCGCGATCCTCGTTATCCCGGCGCTGGCGCGGCTGGGGCGAAGATCGGACCAATGCCCAGAATCTCACAGCGCGACGACTGTAGAACATCCGGAGTAGGGGCCTGCTCGCAGGCGATTCGAATCGTGCGCAAGCGCGCTCCAACGCCCCCTCGCCAATGCGCCCCTCACCTGATCAACGAGTCGATGACATCGATCACCGTGCGCACCGCTCCCCCAACGTTCTCTCGGACCTCTCGAACCGCCCCGCTGGCCAGGCGAGGCGTGAGATCCTCCTGGACTCGCTCGCGCGTCCCCGAAACCTTGACCGCGGGCTGCGCCCAGACGTAGCCATCCGCATCCCTCGTGAACACGTGGCGCCTGGCCCCGGGAATCATTTTCAGCCGCCCTTCTGTCGTCCCCACTTCCAGCATCCCGTCGATCTGCCCCCCCGAGTCGGCAATCCCGCCATTGATCCGCAGTAACCCCAGCGACTCGACCCAGACATCCTCGAACGAAAGTCGATCGCCTGCCCAGCGCACCTTCGACGTTGCCCGATCCAGCTTGAAGCTCCGGAATTCCCGGGTGCCGGTCAGGGTGGCGATCTCATCGAGCACCGGCAAGGCCTCGACCTTGCCGTCCGTCAGGCGCACTTCGCCTTCGGCAGTGAGTTCCCCCTCGCCCCGCGTCGGTCCCCGGAATCGCGCTGTTCCAGCCAGGCGGCCATCGAGGCGCGCGCGCCAGTCGCCCTGCAGGAATTGCGCGATTGGCAGGCCATCCGCGCGCACGTTCAGATCTATCGGCCGTTGCCCGGAGAAAACAGCCTCGCCGCTCAACGACACGGCGCCGGCCCCTCCCTCCTTGAGATTGAGGTCCGCCGACGTGATATAGAGCGCTGGCCAATCGAGTCGGACCCGGAATTCCCCTATCGCCATCGCCGGGACGCCGGGGTGCCTGAGCGTCCCTCCCTTCCCATGAAACTCCCACGCGCCGGCGGCCGGCCTCGCTTCGACAACCGTGCCGCTGATCGAGCCCACCTTGCCCTCGCCCGCGGGCCATCTCAGATCGAAGGAGTCCACCCGCGCCCGGCGCATCTCGAAGCGCCGCGGCAACCATGGCAACGAAAACCTCCACCCCCCGCCGCCCCCCCGGCTCCGGCGGCCTACACCAGCACCCCTGGCCCCGTGCGTCGCGGCCGACTCTCCCAACCCCGGCGCCGATGGAACCCCGGGGGACATTGCGACGGCATCGCCCGTCTTCCCCATCCGTGTCGCCTCCCCATCTCCAAGATCGATGGAGACGCGCCCGGCCTGGAGGGAATCCAGCCGCCAGACACCTTCGAAGAAACCCCTCGGACTAAATTGCGCTCTCACCTGGTCCGCCCGTATCGACGACATCCCGCTGCCCGGTGAGCCCTTTCCAAAAAACCCATCCGAATACACGGATGCCTGCGACCACCGCGGCGGTAGAAACTCCCCCTCGACACCCAGTGCCCTCGAAACCTCCCTCGAGGCCCACGCACGAAACTCCTCGCTCGCCAGCCACCGGTTCACCGCCACATGCAGCATGGCCACGCCGACCGCCAACGCGGCCAGCAATGCCACGACCGTGATCAATACCCACCGGCCCATCTTGCCCATGCCAATACTCCCGGCGCCCGCGCGACGCCTCCATCGCCAACCGCCCTTGACGAACAGCATCCCACGGTACCTTCACAATCGCAAGGCGCGGGATCTCCGCCTCGCGTGAGACGATTCCCGAATCGGCGATCGGCCACGCGCCGCGCGTTTGACATTGCGCCCCGCCCCTAACCTCACCCAACATCGCCCCCGCATGCTCGAACTCCATGACGTGACCGTGACCGCCGGCGGGCAACCGTTGCTCCACGGTATCTCGGCCGCATTCCCAGACACTCATTTCGGCGCCATCATCGGCCCCTCGGGCTGCGGCAAGACCACCCTCCTGCGCGCCATCGCCGGGCTGATCGAGATCTCCGAGGGCAGCATCCTCTGGGGCGGCCGCGACCTCGAGCAGGAGGATCTCTCGCCCTCCGAACTCGGCTACGTCCCCCAATTCGGCATCGCGCACGCCCGGCTGACCTCCGACGAAAACCTCCGCTCCGCCGCGCGCCTCCGCGTGCGGGGCCTGCGCCCGCGCGACCGCACCGCCCGAATCCACCAGATCCTCGAGGCCATCGGCATCTGGGACGTCGCCCACCGCCACGTCCGCTTCCTCTCCGGCGGACAACAGCGCCGCCTCGGCCTCGCCATCGAATTGATCTCCGACCCTCGCCTCCTGCTCTGCGACGAGGTCACCAGCGGCCTCGACCCCAAGGCCGAGAACGACCTGGTCCACCTCATGCAGCGCCTCGCCATCGATTCCGGCCGGCTCGTCCTCAATGTCACCCACAGCCTCCGGCACATCGACCTCCACAACTCCGTCACGCTGCTCCACGGCGGCCACCTCGTCTATCACGGCCCACCCAACCTGCTGCTCCATTATTTCGAGGTCCCACACGCCGAGGACGTCTACCCGAAACTCGCCAGCCGCGAACCCGAGGAATGGCACGAGCTCTGGATCGAGAACGCCCACGCTTTCGCCGGACAGGCCCTCATCCCGCGGCGCACGCCCGAGCACGAAGACCACGCACATGACGAACCCCATCCCGAGGAGGCTCGCACCGCCCATGCCCCCGCCGCCGCGCCCACGCCAGGACCCTTCCCCCAATTCGTCGAACTCCTCACCCGCCGCTGCCGCCTCTTCTTGCGAAGCCCCGGCGAAATCTGGCTCCAGATCCTCCTCACGCTCGCCTTCCCCTGCCTCGTCGTCCTCTTCGCCTACAAGGGCCTGCCCCAGATCCAAAACCTGAACATGGGCGTCGATGTCGATATCCTGGAACAACTCCGCCAGACGATCGACTTCACCATACAGACCAGCCAGATCGGCAGCCTCGTCTCCGGCCTTGCCATGTTCCAGGTCGTCCTGCTCACCCTTATGGGCTCGAACAACGCCGCCCGCGAGATCGTCGCCGAACGCCTCATCTACGAAAAAGAAAAACTCTCCGGCCTCCATCCCTCCGCCCACCTCGCCGCCAAGGCAGTCTTCCTTGCCGCCCTCGTCTCCGCCCAGTCCGCCTGGATGTGCGTGTTCGTGAAATTCATCTGCGGCTTCCCCGGCGACCTCGCGGGCCAGTTCGCCCACCTGTGCCTCGCCAACGGCGCCATGACCGCCATCTGCCTCGCCATCTCCGCATGGTCCCGCACGCCCGGCCAGGCCTCTCTCATCTCCATGTACCTCGTCGGCTTCCAGCTCCCCCTGTCCGGCGCCATCCTCGCGCTCCCAGAACCCCTCGGCGCCATCGTCCGCCCCTTCATCGCCGCATACTGGAGCTGGTCCGGCTACCTCCAGACCATGAAAGATACCCGCCTCTATGACGTCGCCGTCGCCGTCGCCGGCACCCCCCTCTCGCCCGGCCTCCTCTGCCTCTGGACCCTCGCGTGCCACGTCGCCATCGGCCTCTACCTCGCCTACACCGGCTGCCTCCGCAGTCAGTGGCAGAATGAGTGATATCCTGATGCGCCGGCCTGATACGCCCCCGGATCGCATCGCCTAACGCCGAAACCGGCGGCCCTCCCATCACCAACGCGGCTGCCGTGTGGGTTTTTCAACGGGCTGCTAATCGGTGGAACACTGACATTATAATATAGATATGGATAGATACATATACCCTGGCGACACGCCCCATATGGAACGTTATCATATGAACGTTCTATGAGGTGGATTATCGTTCGCATACCAGATGGCTCTTCGGGCTAAGATATAGTTAAAGCCTTTCCCCGTATGTCTTTTTCTTTGACGGTTATTCGATGTTTTGTCATGCTTGGCAGGTTGCTTGGGATTCCGCAGGCGCCCGGGGCGCGATTGGGTCTCAGGGGAAAGCATGTCATTCCGTGCCACAGCGCCGCGCGCCATGTGCGCGTCAGATAATCCGCCGGACCTTGTCCGACGGTTGCATTCCTCCTGTTGCGCATGGGTCTCTCTCCTGCTAGGCATCGTCGTTTCGGCGCATGCCACCGACCGATCCCAGAGCTCGGATCACCCCGGCGACTTTGCCGTCGAACACCTCGCGCTATCCACCAAGGATCTCGCAGATATCGATCGTGCCGAGTTTTGGATCTATCGGCCCCGCCGGAGTTCCGGCGGCCATATCCCCTCAGCGCCCGCAGTCGTGTTACTGTCGGGCCAGAATCAAGATGGTCGTGAGTATCTTCGGGCAGATCAAAATTGGTGGGAAATGGCACGCCGCCGAGGTGCGGCGCTGGTCGCTGCCCATCTTACATCGCCGGATGACGCCCTCCGGTCTGGCCGTGGTTATTTCGACGCATCGCTCGGCTCTGGCGCCCTTCTCGTCGAGGCGCTGAATCGCGCCGCACTCCCACGAGCCCGGTTGGTGCTCTTTGGATTCTCCGGGGGCGCCCACTTCGTGGACAGCTTCTCGCGGCTGTGTCCCGAGCGGGTTGCCGCATGGTGCGCCTACTCCGCCGGATGGTGGTCCCTTCCCGCGGCACCCCGCGGCTCGACCCCTCCCGGCATCATCGCTTGCGGGGAGCGGGACGAGTCCCGCATCCAGGCAAGCCTTCGCCATTACCAGCGGCTGCGCCGGCTGGGATATCCCGTCCTCTGGGTGCGCCTCGCGGGCGCCTCCCATCAGCTCTCCGGTCGCATGGAGGCTTTCGCGAGGGATTTCTTTGAGGCCGCCCTCGACGATCGGGCTGCCGATGCGGCCTTCGCCGACATTTCGACGCGGCGCCTCGTGCCCGCTTCCGCTGGCCCCATGGACCCCGCCCTCATCACCCAATTGCCATGCAAACGGCTCTATTCAGCCTGGTGTGCGCTGCATTCGCCGTGACGGCCCCACCGCCACCGCGGATCTTCACCGAGGTGATCGAAACGGGCGTGCGCGAACAGCCCGAGATCACCCTGTTTCTCCGCCTGCCACCCGGCTGTGACAAGCGACACCCGGCTGCCGGTCTCGTGGCCTTCTGCTCCTGGCAAAGAGATCCCGCCAATCTCCGCAAGATCCTGCAGGGCGAAGGCGGTCTCGTCCGCTACGCGATGGATCGCCGCATGGCCGTGATGACCTGGGATACCGCGCGCGTCTGGCGCGGTGGCGTCAGCCACAACGACCTCACCCGCGCCCAGGAGCGCGCCCTCGATGACCGATTCGATGATATCGCCCGCGCGTGGGAGATAGGGCTCGAGCGCTTCACACGAAAACAGGGCGTCCCCGATAGGGACATCCTTCTCCACGGCATCAGTGGTGGCGCTCACTGGGCGCAGAGGCTGGCCCTGCGCAAACCCGACCGATTCCTCGCCGCAAGCATCCACGTCGCCAACAGCTATGATGCGCCGTCCCACGGCGCCGGCCGCGTCCTGTGGCTCATCACCTCCGGCGAATTCGACGGCGGCCTCGCCACTTCCCGCCGCTTCTACCATGAGGCTCGGGCGGCCAAGTATCCCGCCGTTTTCAAAATGGCCCCCCGCCTCGGCCATGCCGACCGCTCTGACATGGGCGCGTTCCGCGAGGTATTCTTCGACTACGCCCTTGCCCTGCGCGACGAATGCGCCGCGGGTGCGTCGGGGGAAGGGACAACCCCGGCGGACATCATGCGCTCCGGCATCGATCGCGCACAATACGTGGCCGACGCCTTCAACGAGACCATCCTTTCGGGTCCGCTCGCCGCCACGATACCCCCATCCCAACGTGTGCCGCTGCCCGATGCGCGGCTGGTCGACCGCTGGCAGCAACTCCTTGTCCCAAAGCGCTGAATGAATGCCGTGATGACAACCTCCTCCACAGCACGCCTCCGACTCTGGATGGATAACCCCAACGAAACGGGGGCCTTCCTCGCCCTGCTGATCGTGGCGCTGCTGGCAGTCGCGTGCCACACAGTCAAGAAAGCCCTGAACGTCAAAGGGCCCGGCAGGGACATGGGCGGCACCGCCGCGTGTTCGTTGACTTCCATCGGCGGACCCAGATTCCGCGCGGCCTTGCTCGCATGGTCTTCCCTCGCGATCGCCTTGACCCTTGCATGGGCCCTCGCCACGACTCAATCCCGCGGTGCCCTCGCGGCTCTCGGTGCGGGCCTCCTTTCTCTCGGCCTCGCGTGGCGGCGTCTCCCGCTCCTGCGCTGGCTGCCGATCGCCATTTTCGGGATGTCCTCGGCAATCTTCGCCATCGGTCCCGGTGGATCCCGCATCGCACGCGCCGCCACTGGGACGGATCGCTCCGTCATCACCCGCACCGAAGTATATTCCGCCATACCACGGATGGCTGCGGCCGCACCATTTGGCTGGGGCCTCGGCCATGCCGGAGAGGCCTACGCCGATTGGTTTCAATCACCGCGGGAACGACACAACTTCAAGCACCTTCTCGGCTCGCACGCCACTCTCCTTGTCGAGGTCGGCTGGCTCCCCGCAATCCTGACTGCCGCCCTCTGCTGCGTGGCGCTCGCCGCCTGCTTTTCGAGACACAGGGCCCAGAACAGTGGCAGCGGCGTCCCGGCTCTGTCTCAGGGGCCGGACGCCTCCACAGCCCCGCCTGTCATGGCGCCCCTCGCATCCTGCCTCGCCTGCCCACAGGCCGCGGGCGCCATGCTCGTGACATTCCTCGTCGCCGGGGCCGTCAACCACGTCGCCCTCGACCCGTTTGTTTGTGCCCTCGGCATTCTTCCAGCCCTGATGTCTCTCGCAAGAACAGACCTTCATCTCTCGCGCCCCGCGCTTGCCTTCGCTGCCTCGCTCGGGGCAGCCTTCCCCGCCTGCGCCATCGCAATCGGTTTCCTCCGCACCGGCAGACCTCCCATCCACCGCTCCCTCGATGGCTCCGTTTCCCTCGGTGACCGCGGCGCCCACACCCTCACTCTCGCCCACCCCGATCCCCGCGTCACCGGTTCCGCTCCCGGTAGGGAATTGCGCGCGGCATTGGCGACGCTCGCCCAACAGGATTCAGCCACGAGGGACGTTGGGCGTTTGATGCTGAAGGCCGACTGTTGGACGTCGCTTCGGGTCCTTCCGCCTGACCCCGCCTCCCCGCCAACGTCCATCCCCGCTCTCCTCCTCACCGGCCGGGCGGAAGGCATGACCGCCGAATGGCTCCGCGCGGCCAACCGAATCGTTTGGATCAATCCGCCCTCGCCCGATGCCATCCCACCCGACCTCGCGCGGGCGCTCCGGGAGGTTGCGGATGACAAACGCCTTTCGATCCTCGCCGGGGAACTTCTCGGACCCGATTACTTCAACGCATGGCGCGGCGCCATGGGCCCGGCCAACCACTCCTGCCTCACCTCATGGCCCGGCCGCGGCCAGCTCGTCCCGGATTTCCCCCGACGCGCGCTCCTCCTGGCGGCCGACACCTCGCCAGAGCGAATCACGCAACTCCTTTCATCCAAAGACAACACCGGACAACTCAAACAATAGTAAACCCATTATGAAAACAAACCACACACCCAACGCCATCCGCCTCTCCGCCTGCCTGCTCATCGCAATGGTGGCAGCCACTATCGCGACATACGGCGGCATGGACTGCAATCCCCTGCCAACACCCCCAACGAATCCTGCCGAACGCGGCTCCAGAGAAGAGCACTTTTCCTCACGAATCTTACTACCGATGACGGCGTTCGGCCAATCCACCGCCGGGACGCAGGCCGCTGGACGCACGAATCACGCCCTTGTGGCCACTCCCCCGAAACCCGCGGCCAGCGCAGCCGCGACCTCAGCCGTGATGATACCAACGCCGAAACCCACCGCTCTCGCCACGGCCAAAACCCAGTCGCGGTGACCCATCGCTCAATGACCGAACATCATCAGCGCAGATCAACCCAAACGAACGAGTCATACCATGAAATACCACCGACGCCTCATGCGCCTTACTTCAGCCACGGCACGTCCCACCAACCCTTCAGTATCCCCAACGGTCAACAAACGGACCACTCCGCACCCGTCCGTCTCACGGGTCAATCGCTCGTGCCGAACGACCGCATTTCTCGCGGCCATAGCGCTCTTTCCCTGTGCCGCTCGCGCCATCGATGTCACATGGGAACCCCAGAGTCCCACGATCGGTTTTGCATCCCAGGAGGGCACGGCCTTCTACAGCCTCGACATGCGCGACATCGACCTCGGCAACGGCCTGAGGGTGCCCCTGCGGTTCGTCTTCGACAGCGCGGCGACCATCTCCCCGGCCACGGCCACCAATGGCGTGCCGGAGGGCGATGACTTCCGGAAAATGCGTTTCCTCAGCAGCCAGTCCTATGGCTGGGTCGGCTGGGGCTGCGCGCCGCTGGAGGCCTGCATCGCGCAGGTGCGAGAAGACCAGTACAAGGTCCTCTACCCCAACGGACGCGTCGGTTACCTGCAGCAAAGCACGGTCGACCAGCAGGGCAATCCCTTGCCGGCAGGGCAGTCGCGCCTCTACTCCCAGCACATGCGCTGGGAGGGCACCGTCGATGGCGACGAAATCACGTTGACTCGATGGGACGGCTGGCGCGTCGTATTCGAAAATGGGCGCATTGAGTCCATGCGCACCGACAAGGGCCGCACGTTCCTCTGGGAACGCCTCGGCCCCGACACCAAAACCTCCCGAATTTACGAGCCATCCACCAGCACCACATTCCTCCAGGCCACGTATGGCGCCGATGGCCGCGTCGCCACCATCCAGGTCAACGGTGACACCTACACCCTCGCCTTCGATGGCAGTGGAGCCAACAGCCACCTCACCCGCATCACCCATCCCGACGGCGATGTGGACGCATTCGGCCTTTTGACCGGCCCTTCCCCAGTCATGAACCACACAAACCACTTCGGCGTCGCGCTCACGCTCGCGTGGAATCCCACCAACCGCTGCGCGATCACCTCCGATGGCAAGTGGTCCTATGCGGTCCAGCATGTCGCCCAACCCGGATGGGCGGAGGAACGCGGCCAGATCTATAACCTGCCATCTATCGAGATGACCCGCCCCGCCACCGGAGAAAAAATCAAACTCCAGTCCCAGGAGGGCAACACCACGGAAACGTTTACTGCCATCGATGACACAAAGATCGTCCGCTATTCCTACGAGGCCCAGGGACCCGTCAATGGCAAGTTGTACAAGATCGTCCAAACACAGGGGACGACGAATACCGTCCTCTACCGGGCGGACTACGATGCCGCCAACGGTCGCGTGCTGCGCACTTTCGATGCCCTGGGACGAACCACTCTCTACACCTGGGAAAACCAGACCAACGCCCACCGGTTCGCACCGGCCCGGAAAAGGACGGTCACCAATCCTGCGGGCGAGATCCGCACGACCGAATACGACGTCGAGGGCCGCCCCATCCTCTTTACCGATGCGGCCGGCGTACAACGCCGTATCGAACGCGACGAGCGCGGCCGTCCCATCCGCATCTACAACGATGCCAACACCCTCGTCCGGCAAATCACGTACAACAACCTCGACCGCGTCCTCACCGATACGCGTATCGATAACGGGGTCTCCCGCACCTGGACCTACGACTATGCGGAACATGATGGCGAGAGCCTCCTCACACGCATCACGTCGCCCGAGGGCGTCGTCATCGAATACGACTACAACAACCGAGGCAACGCCATCGGGGTGCGCCGCGCCGGCGGACAGTGGACATTCACGCGCAACGCCGATACCCAGCGAATCGAGATGATCAAGGACTCGTACCTGTCACCGACCCGGTTCGAGTACGACGCGCAAGGCAATCTCACCAAAGTCACCGACCCGTTGAACCATTCAATCGAGATCGGCTATGACGATCTCGACATGCCCAACCTCCTCCACGACGCCCTCGGCGCCGAGGCTCATCTCGCGTGGAACGCCGATCGCTCGTGGAAGACCATCGATGACTTCCGCAACAAGCGCTACACGGCAAAACACGACCACGCCGCCGCAGCGATTGGTGAGGCCGCCTCAGGGATGTTTCCCGTCACCCAGCCCGCGATCCGTTCCGGTTCCTACATGCGCGAGCAGGATCGCCTGGAGGTGGAATTCACGTTCCCCGACGGTGCCAAGGACCAGCGCACCTTTGACGCCAACCGCGACATCGCCCAGTGGCAGGCCCGCGGCGCCCAGGCCACGGCGGCGTACTCGCGCGATGCCGCCGGACGCATCGCCCAAATCGACTGGAGCCACCTGGGCCGCAACGGCTCGATCACCTTCGGCTACACGAATGCCCAACTGATAGCAGCCTCGGCCCAATCGGCCGGTGTCACGATCTCCCATACCTTCGGCTACGACGCCGAGGCCCGCCTCGCATCGCTCGCCCAAAACGGACGCACGGCCCAGATGACGTACTATGCCGACGGCTCGCTCAAGGAGATCGTTTACCCCACCGGCATGCATGTGCTGTACCGCTATAACGCGGATGGCAACATCTCCGAGATCAAGAAGGACGGCGTCACCCTGGCCTCATATCAATACGACACCCACGGCCGCCGATCCCTCCGCACGCTTGCGAACGGCCTGTCCACCTCCTACGTTTATGACGACGTGAGTCGGCTGACGGATCAGGCGCTGGCGGGAAGCGGGGGCACGCTCCGGCAATGGCACTACGGCTTCGACGCCGCGGGGAACCGCTCGTGGACCGTCTACGGCGCCATGACCAACGCCATCGGCGACGCCTACCGCCACGACGCCATGGGCCAGATCACCGGCGTCAAGTACGACGCCGCCAACGCCCCCGCCGGCTACGACGCCGCCCAGGCCGCCCAAGGCGAAACCTTTACCTACGATGACGCCGGGAACCGATTGCAGAGCACCTTCAACGGCCAGGCCACCACCTACACCGTCGATGACCTCAACCGCTACACCGCACTCTCCGGCGGCATGAGCGCATCGCTCAACTACAACGCCCGCGGGGACCTCCTCGGCTGGTCCGGCTGGTCCTACGCCCACGACGCCTGGGGTCACATCATCGAGGCCTCCAAACCCTCGACCGGAGAAACCATCCGCTACCACTACGACGCCTTCGGGCAACGAGCCGGGAAGACGGTCGGCTCAGGTGCCCCCGTCTGGTATTTGCATCACGAGGACGACCTCATCGAGGAATTCGATACGGCCACCCAATACGCCGTCTCCTACATCTTCGAGCCGGGCATCGACCGACCGCTCGCCCGCGTCGACCACACCACGGGCCAGATCGTGTACTACCACGCCGACTTCCTCGGCAGCACCGTCGCCCTCAGCGATGCCTCCGGTAACGTCGTCGAGGAGTACCGCTACGAGGTCTTCGGTGCACCCACCCTCTTCGACGCCTCCCACTCCACCCTCGCCACCTCCGCCTTCGGCAACCGCTTCCTGTTCACCGGTCGGGAATGGGACGCCGAGACGGGGTTGTACCACTACCGGGCCAGGGCGTATGCGGCCGAGGTGGGGAGGTTTCTTGCTGGGGATCCGGTTCGGTTTCTGGGCAAAGATTCGAACTTGAATCGTTATGTCCAAAACGCCGCCCTCGGTTGGAGGGACCCATCGGGCACTAACCCGGTGGCTGACTTTCTCAAAGGGGTTCTCATTGACCACATCCTCAACGAGCTTAAGGAGGCGGGCGAGGAGGCACGCAAGCATGGACCGAGCCGCGAAATGTGCGAGCCCACCGGAACCGATCAAAACGCGCCCCCCAACCAAGCGCAATCCCCAACTCCCACACAACCGGACCCTCAAGACTCCCAAGGGACCCAATCGTCCGATCCCTCCAGCAGCGAAACAACCGGGAACATGCCCCCCGGTTCCGCAACCGCACCCGAATTCTAAGCCAGAGTCGAGTGAATATGGAACGCACACCGATCCGATCCAGCGCTGTGTGGATCACCCGCAAGAATGGCATGGCCAGCCCGTGCGTATAATAAGACGAATCCTCTCCGCGCTGTCAGACACGGATCAACCGCTCATCGGGTACGCTTTCAAAGCGGCTCTGATATCGGTTGTTCCGAGTCTGGTGGTCGGCTTTGTGGCGTTACCCCTACTCCCCGGCACGCCTCTTCCAATTCAACTTGACATCCACACCGGTCCGATGCTGTTCGGAATTGCCGTCCTCGTTTCCCCCTGGCTGGAAACTCTCCTCATGTGGCCCGTGCTCTGGCTGCTCGGTCGCTTGACACGTAATCCGATCCATCAGGCACTGATGTCCACCGCCTTTTGGGCACTCCTCCATGCGATCCGGCGCCCAGCGCGCGCGCTCTGCGTGGCGTGGGGATTCTTTGTCTTTTCAGTCTGCTTTCTCGCCTGGAAAAGACGCTCGACTGGATCCGCTCTGCTGGCGACGGGCTTTACGCATTCATTCGACAATCTATTTATTCTCATGGCCTGGGCAGCCACTGAAGGCAACGGCTGTGGAACTGATTGATGCGCCGAAGCCGTCAACATCGGAGACCATCCGCTGCCACTACGACGCCTTCGGGCCGCGCGCCGGAAAGACCGTCGGCACCGGAGCGCCCACCTGGTACCCGGGATATGGACTGGCGAATGGGTTGGAATCCGTGGGATTGAAACAACTGCCAGGGCCATGTCGATGCCGTTATTAACGAGTATCGTCGGGTCGCAGATGACCGAAACAACGACCGATGATCGACTCTAATCTCCGAAAGTGACCCATGCAACCCTCCGCATTACATCTCCAGAAATCGCAAATCGCCGCCAAATTTATCATCATGTGCGCTGTGATAATCTCCTGCTTTTCTGCGGCAAGGGCATCTGGCCTTTGGCGGCTCCTGTTCCCCTCTCGAGATCTGTTCAATCTGCTCGTAAACGAAAACATCGATATCACGTGCATTGGGGCCGCCATCTCCGCTGATTTTACACTTAAATATGACGGCCCGTACACGGCAGGGATACTCCTCACAAACTTATCTTCGCCACGAGGTGGCGATGGGATTGCCTTGGCCCTACGCATGCGCATCGATTTTTCCGATGGCGAGCAATTGAAACATTCCGTAACGTCTGGCGCGCAATACACGCCGTTCATCGGATTGACGGGCAACGCGTTATCGCTCGTTGAGTTTCGTTCACCTGAAGACGTCCCGAAGGGCAGGCCCATAAAATGTGTGGCCACAATCGTGACGCCCGATGCAAGTCTGGCAAACAAGTACGGCACGGCCAGCTTCTTTGTCCAGAAGCGGTCTGACAATTATGTAACAGGAAAGAGTCGGGGTGCACCGTAGGCGTCTGTGCAACCCAGGAGCGGCGGCAGCCTTCCTCGCCGGATATATTTTCGGAAAACTGACCGAGTGCCTTGAGGACGCAATAAAACATGTTATGGAAGACGCCAAGAGAAACGGGGGGACAGTCCTCACATGGGCGACTTAACCGGTGTTAATCAGAATGTACCACCAAACCAGGCGTAGTCGCCTGACACCACGCAATCCGATCCCAATGGCAATGAAACCCAAGACTCTGGACAGTCGGGCCCGTTCAGCAGCGAAACAACCGGGAACATGCCTTCCGGTTCAGTCACGGCCCCTGAATTTTAGGCCTAATTACAGGACGGCTGCAACCGCTTAGACGCAATATCATTGTACCGATGATGGCCCATGATGGCGGACAAACGCAGCAGAACTGTATCACGAATGAAGCCGGTTCTTTCCTGGCTTCGCGATAGATTGGCGAATACGGATCAACCGGTAGTGGGTTACGCTATCACGGCAGCCCTCATATCGTTTGTTCCCAGTTATGCGATCGGCCTCTTGGTTTCACCTCTGTTGGTCGACATAGCGCCTCCGTTTGCAGTCGAAAGGCACCTAAACCCCCTCGGATTTGTTATGATGGTTCTCGTCGGTCCTTCGGTTGAAACGGTGCTTATGTGGCCAATGCTATCGTTGTTCGGCCGCATGACCCGAGAGCCGACGCGGCAGGTGATCGTATCAACCGTCTTCTGGGCAATCCTGCACGGAATAGCGCACCCTCTGTGGGGCTTTCTCATTTCATGGCCATTCTTTGTTTTCTCGATGGCTTTTGTCGCCTGGAAGAAGCGCTCGGCTCAGGCAGCAATTCTGGCAACGGGTTTGACGCACTCATTTCACAATCTTGGGGTTCTAATCAGCATTGCGGCCACAATGGACGGCCCGGCCAACATGCCGTAATGCTGGTTCTCTTTGATTTCCGTGGCGGCGATGATTGGAACGTGTTTGCCTGATGATCCCGTGCGATCCCGGTCGCAAACGAAGACGTTTCGGCAGTGGCTATGTTAACGATGACATCCGTCCCCACCGCTCCCTCCGCGCCCTTGCCAACGGCCTGCGCACCTCCTGCGCTCATGATACCATGAGCCGGCTGACGGATCAGGTGCTGGTGGGCATCGGCGGCACGCTCCGGAAATGCCACTACGGTTTCGACGCCGCCCTCAGCGACAGCTCCGGCAACATTGTCGAGGAATACCGATACGAGGCCTTCGGTTCGCCCACCATCTTCGACCCGTCTCACTCCACCCTCGCCACCTTTGCGTTCGGTAACCGCTTCCTCTTCACCGGCCACGAGTGGGATGCAGCGACAGGGCTGTACCACTACCGGGCAAGGGCGCACTCGGCGGAGATGGGAAAGTTCCTGCAACCGGATCCAATTCGATTTGCCGCAAGCGATCGAAACGCCTACCGCTATGCACTCCATTCACCGACATGTTTCCGCGATCCTTTAGGCCTCGATGATGACGGGTGGGATCACATTCCGTGCTTTGGGATCAATAGAACGGCGAGATGACGGATGCTGCGATGATCGCGATCAGAGATTGCACGCGTCCAGCGAGACCTGGTGTACCTTGAGATCGTGTTCGTAGAGTCCCGGCGGATTGGGAATCTCGCCGCGGAGGATCCTCGCGAGTTCGTGGAGCTGTCCGGCATAACGGTCGTCCGGCGCCTTGAACTCGATGCAGTTGAGGCCTTCCTTGTAAGGCGGCTTCGCCTTCTTGAGGAACATCTTCACGACCAGCTTGTCGACGCGGGAGAGTCCGTTCTCGTTGAGCCCCGTGGTGTGTTTCACCTTGCGGAAGTCCTCGATCGGCTCGATCTCGATCGTGCCGTCCGTCCCGTCGATGCGGATGTGGCGGCAGGGCTGTGTGCCCCGCGAGCAGACGCGGAACGTCGCAATGCAGCGCGGATACTCCATGACTGTCAACGTATGCGTCGGTGCATTCTCCGGATCGCCCGGCGCGGGCTTGACGATGGAATAGGTCTTCTCCGGCATCGCGTCGTCGAAGATCGGCATCGCCCACTCGATCGCATGGCAGGCGAGCAGGTAAGCGGTACCGCCCGGATACGCCGAGGCGTATTCCGGATACTTCGGGTATCCGTAGCTGTGACTGAGGTCCGCCCCGATCGCGAACACCTCGCCGATCACCCCGTCATGCGCGAGCTTGGTGGCGCAGTTGATCGCCTCGTTCGCACGGAACATGTATCCGATCTGAAGCGGGATGCCGCGCGCCTTGCAGATGCCGCTCATCCGCCTGAAGCCGACCGGATCGGTGCCGAGGGGCTTGTCCATGTGCATCGGATACCCCGCCGCGGCGATCTTGGTCGAGACCTCGACCAGCTCCGAGTTCGAGACCTCGACGACGATCAGGTCGGGTTTCACCTCATTGAGCACCCGGTCCGGCGTCAGCTTCGGGAACTTCTCATACTTCTTGGGGTCCGGATCCTTCATGCGCATGGCGGTCGATGCGGTGTCGTCCACCCAGCCGACGACCTCGAAGTCGTTGGTGAGCTTGAGGAGCGCCCCGAACTTGCCCTCCGCATGGTTGTGGACGATGCCCCAGAGAACAACTTTCGCCTTGCGGTTGCCGATCGGCTTCCACTGCGGTCCCGACATCGCCGCATCATCGATGCGAGAACAGCCGGCAAACAATGCCGCCAGCGCCAGGCAGGAAACAAAGGACAGACAAGACTTACGGGACATTTTCCATGATCCTTTCACCCTTTAACCCTCGAACGGATTCCATCCCTTGCGGTATCCCTTCGTCACCCATTTGTCCGCTTCCGCGTTGTTGGTGACATGGGTTCCGTTCCATCCGAGGACCGAGCCCTTGCCGGCGAGCGAGGAGATGTTGCCGAGGCACACCGCCTTCGCGAGCGGGACGGCGTACTCGAAGTTATCGTTCGCCTCGCGGCCCTCCTTGATCGCGGTGTAGAACTCGCGGACGTGCGGCAGGGTGTTGCGACGGTAGTTGAAATCCTCCGGACGGTCCAGGCGCGGCATGCACCATCCCGCCGAGCGCGGCAGGAAGCGGTGGCCGCCGTGGTGGGTGAACCAGAGGTTGGCCTTGGTGCCGACGAAAAGGACGCCGTTCTTGTAGAAAGGATCCTTCTCGAAGCCCCACCTCTTCTCCTCGTCGATCACCCGCGGCGGGATGTTCAGCCACTCGCGCTTGTGGGGCAGGCCGAACTTGTTGACGAACTCCTTCTTGTAGGGGACGCCGTCCTTGAGTCCGTCCCACCAGTGGAGCGTGACTTCGCCGTGCTCCTTCGTCGCCGGAAAGTGAAATTCGAAGACGTCGCGGTAGGCCCACGCGCCCTTGCACGCGAACTGCGCGTCGTGGCAGGTCACCGTGTCCGGATCCTTGAGCCCGAGCGCCCAGAACGCGACGTCCATGATGTGCATGCCGAGGTTGCCGATCGAGCCGTTGCCGTAGCCGATCCAGCTGTGCCAGCCGTGCGGATGCATGCCGTCCTGGTCTTCGCTCGACGGATAGAAGTCGCAGACCGGCGAGCCGCCGCACCAGGAATTCCAGTCCATCCCCTTCGGCGGCGGAACCGCCGCGGGACGGTTGTAGATCGAATTGCAGCGGTCGTCGTACGCCCACACTTCCTTCACCTCGCCGAGCGCGCCCTCCTGGATGCGATCGACACAGTATTTCATGGACGGGAAGGTGTGCCCGTAGGTCCCGGTCTGGGTCACGATCCCGGGATGCTCGCGGGTCTCCGCGAGGAGGAGGTCGCCTTCTGCCGCGGTGAGAACGAGCGGCTTGTCGAGGAAGACGTGGATGCCGCGGCGGATCGCCATCACCGCTGGCAGGATGTGCTGGTGGTTCGGGGTCTCGATGATCACCGCGTCCAGCTCGTCGTCGAAGGCCTCGAACATGTCCTGGTAGGTGGCAAACTTCTTCACCCCGGTGTAGTTGGCGGAGCAGGCGGGATCCTTGAGCTCCGCGACTTCGTTGTCCATCAGCGCGAACGTCGCCGGGTCGGGATCGACTATCGCGACCAGATTCTCCAGGAGGACCGCATTGATGATCTGCCGCGCCTGGAGTCCGCAGCCGATCAACGCAACGCGGAGCTTGGCGCCTTTGGCGACCTGCCGCACCCGGCCTTCGCCGAATCCGGCATGCCCGATGTTGAAGAGCGGCAGCGCGCCCGCCGCGACCATTCCCTTGAAAAGACTCCTTCTGGATACGTTCATGGTTCCTCCGTTCTGGCTCGAAAATTCAGCGCAACGAGTGAGTGGCGAAGGGCTCGCGCCCTTCGGTCGTCGGCTGAGCGAACGCCGAGGCCAGAATGTTGGAAAAATCGCCTCTGGCGATCGGCTTCGCTACGAATTTTCCGCCCCGGTGGTCCGGCTGCGGCCGGATGAAATCTGAGGAGAAATCTCACTTGCCCCATGGATTCTCCGCGGTGATGCCGACGAACTTGAGCCGGGCATCGACCTCGGCCTTCATCTTGTCCGACATCGCGAACTCCTCGACCTTGCCGGCGGCGGTGCGCGACAGGCGGTTGCGGAAGATGCCGAGACGCTGCAACACGTAGAGGTGCGGACCGCGCATCTCGTCATCGCCGTGCTTGCTGAAGACGTCGCCTAGATTCGCCATGTAGAGATACTTGGTGAAGGCGGCGGCGAGTTCGGGATCGGAGGCGTCCGCACCCGCGGACAGCCGCCTGAACACCCGGACGAAAAGGCCGGCATAGGCGGGACGCTGCGAAATCGCCCCGCGCGTGCCGATGCGCCGGCCCTGGTAAACCCAGCCTTTCGCGCCCCAGCCGCTGAATACGGTCTTGATCTCGGGGCGCGACAGGAGCTGTTCCATGCGCGCGTTCACCTGCTCGCCGGGGGACTCTTCCTTCACCCAGCCGTAGGTTTCCGGGAACTCCTTCGCAAGGGTGACGATCAAGTCGACGTCCGGCTGCGGACTCTTCCCGTTGTAGGTCTGGATGATCACCGGGAGCGTCGTTTCCATTGCGAGCGCGCGGTAGTGAGCCACCATCGTGGTCTGGTCGGTGGCGTCGTCCGGCGGACGCGCCAATATCGCCATCTTCGCTCCGGTCCTTTTCGCGACCGCCTCGACCTTCTTCACGCGCGCGATCGCCTCCGCGCTCGTCTTGCCGGGGCAGATCGCCGTGATGCGTGAGTTGAATTCCGCGCCCGGTTTTGCCGCCCGTTCGGCCAGCGCCTGGAGCCCTGCCTCATACTCGCCGGTTCCGTCCAGCGACCCGACCTCGCCCGCGGTCGGCCAGATGATGCCGCCGACGCCGCTCCTCTCGACGAACTCCGCCTCCTTGATGAGCACGGGCACGTCGAGCTCAGCCTTCTCGGTCCAGGGTGTGACCAGCAGCGGAAAAGGGCCTTCCAAAACCGCCGCGGTGCCCTTGCCGACACAGGAAATCATGTTCGCGAACACGAGCGACAAAAGCCACAACTTCCTCATGAGGCCAATTATCTCAGATTCCACCCGGCGATACTTGTATTATCGAAGGCAAAAAGTGTGTAATTCGCTCATGGCGTATCGGCAGCGATACACAAAGAAGACGATTCCGGGGGAAAAGGCCGCACGGATGGTGCGCGAGTTTATGGAGGCGGCGGGGCCATCGATGCGACTTCTGGTCGACACAATGGAGACCATGCCCGAAGTCGGGCTTACGGTGAAGAACGCCGAGGGACGCATCATGCACTCCAACCGCTACAACGTATCCGTCTCCGGCTGGCGCTCGCTTGACGACATGCTCGGCTACACCTCGGAAGAGCTATATCCGCCGGACCAGGCGGCGGTGTACGCGGGACGTGACCGGGAGGTGATGGAAACCGGGCGGCCGATCATCGACCGCATCTACGGGTTCGTCGCGGACCGCTCGACGGACCTCAACTGCGTGTCGGTGCGTCCGGTCGTCGGCACGGATGGGAAGCGCATCGGCACGGCCACCGTCTATTACCGCGCCCAGCGAAAGATGAAGACGACGAACTGGTACGACCCGATCCGCAAGTCGATCGCCTACCTGAACGACCACTACGCCGAGAGCGTGCCGGTTGCGAAGCTCGCCGCGCTTTCGCATTATTCGGTGTCGCAGTTCCGCAAGCGCTTCCATGCGCTCACGCAGTCGTCGCCATCCGATTACATCCTGCAGGTCCGCGTCAACGCCGCCCGGACGCTGCTCTCGACCACCGACATGCTGATCACCGACATCGCCGCGGAAACCGGCTTCTACGACCACGCTCACTTCATCCGCACCTTCCACCGCTACACCGGGCTCACCCCGGCCAAGTACCGCAAGCGCCTGCTTTAGCCCGGCTCATTGCGGTAGGCTTCTGAGGACAATGGCACTACGGTTTCGATGCCGATAGAAACCGCTCGTGGACCGTCTATGGCGCCCTGGCCAACGCCATCGGCGACGCATGCCGTCATGGTCGACCCGAGACGTTTTCATAATCCCGGTTGTCGCGCTGCGTCAGTAGGTCGAGGTGACGATCATGAATTCCCAAGTGTGCCGGCAAGGGAAGCGGCGCCAAGGATGACGAATGTCTCGCCCGCGCGCGGGGCGTAGCCCTGGTGACAAGCGACAGGGTGCCGCCAAAAGGTTGTTCTCCGCGAGCAGCCGGCAGGCGAGGTTCCCGCCAACGGACACCCCTCCCGACGGCGCGGCAGACCCGACCCTCCTTGACAAATGGAGACCGGGCGGCAAAGGTATAATGCCTGCTTATGGTGCTCTTATACTCTCTAATATAGCCCCGAGGTGCCCCCATGCGAACGACCACCGCTTGCCTCCCCTTGATCGGATTCGCCGCAATCGCCTCCGCTGTCCCACTGCAGCCCATGCGCCAGTCGGTCTCCAAGCCCCCGTACAGGATAGACTTTGTCGACGATCGGGAGCAGCAACCCAGACCGGGGCAGGTGAGTATCCTGGTGCGCGTGTCGGATGCCACGAAGAAGCCGACCAAGCCCTCGTCGATACATCTGACGACCAGCGACAAACAGGTGGTTAAGCCGACGCGTCGCAAGGACGAAAGCGTGTCCAAGGATGACTCCTCGGGTCTGCCGCCCCTCACGGTCACTCCCAGGGTCAACAGTTATGGCGGCGGTGGCCTTGGGATAGGAATCAATCTCAATTCCCTGATGGGCGGTGCCGGAGAGTATTCCTACACGAAGGTCGATTTTCCGGAATCGGCTTTCGTCCGGGGAAGCACTCTACAGATCGGCCTGCGAAACGGGAAATCCCTCTCCGTTCCGGTGACCCAGTTCGCACGGTGAGGGCAGATGACTCCGTCCCGCAACCGGCGAGCCGATCCCACGGGAATCCTGCCGGTCGTGCTCGGCTGCGTGCTGCTCCTCGTCGCTCCCGCAAACGCGTCGGCCGTCTGCCCGAAGTGCGGCAGCACGCCATGCCGCTGCGATGGAGGCGGCATGGCGTCTGCCAAGGAGAGGGGGCGTGACTCGGGCCGAAACGAGCGTGACGGGCATTCGCGCAAACCCGACCGCGGGGGACCCGGGTTCGGTTTTGGCGTCACCATCCCCATTGGGCCCACGTCCAAGCGCAAGACCAAAGATCCTTTCGCCGTCCCAATCGACGACCCGAAACCCGAGACCAAGACGAAAAAGGAAAAGGCGCCCCAGCCGGTCGCCATCGCAAATCCCCCGCGCATCTTGCTCGACGCGCGCGGCAAACCCCAGGGCGACGACCCGCGCGACGCCGCCGGCGACTGTTGCGAATTCACCTCCCTCGAGATCCAGAACACGTGGGAGCGTGCCGTGGATGTCACGCTGCGAAACGAGCATGGGGCGGTCACCGGGCAGAAGACCATCGGCAAGGGCGCAAAGGTCACGTTTTCCGGGAAACTCGGCGAGTGCATACGGATCACCGTCAAGTCGCCCTATGCGCCCCACGGGCTGCTCGAAGATGTCCGCATGTGCTGCAAGGACATCGGAAAGAGGAGCCTCTTCTTCTACGGCATCCGGCTGCTGAGCTTCACCAAGGCGAAGTGCAACGATCCCCTAGCGGGCCTGGGCCAAGACGGACGCGTTGCGGTCGCGCCCGAGCCTCCAAAGGAGGACCCGAAGGATCAAAATACCGCAAAGGAGGATCCCCGCGACAACGAGGTGGCGCAATCCCCGCCGGAACCCCCGGACCTGTCGTGGCTCGAGAAGTTGCTCAAGATCGATGACGGTGGCCAAGGGACACCAACCCCAACCCCTTCGAAACCGACCGATACTGGCACCCAGACGCGCCCACCGCCGCCCGCGCCCCAACCCGCCCCGACTCCCCCGGGCGACGACTCGCGCACTCGCAACCCGCCGCCCGATGACCCCCGCGACCAACCCGATGGCACGAACCCCCGCGATGCGTCCGAAACCCCACTGAAACTCGGGATCCTGCTGGAACATCGCAAGCCTGACTGGATACCCAACTTCGATTCCCGCACCCCCGTCGAGGCCACCATCTACCGCTGGATGCCAGGTCAGAATCGCTGGGTTCGACCCGGCCTGCCCCGCCCAATCACCTTCGAGGTTGCCCGGTCCTCCCACGAGGTCGGCCGGGCCCTCAACAAAGGCGACGAGAAAACGGCGGACATCGGCATCGAGGCCGAGCAAAACCCGGGGCTGATCTGCTCCGAGGATGAAGTTGCGCCCACTGGCGCCGCCAGCCATCGCACCGCCAAGACAAGGAAACCCGTCCTCTCGGAATTTCTCACGCTCACCTCGTACGACCATGGCACATTCTCCAAGATCGGAGCGACCGCGCCCGATTGCGTCCCGCTCAAAAAGACCAAGGCGGGCGATATCATCGAGGTGGCCCCGGACGAGGCTCTGGTGGATGTTCCCAAGGACGATAACAGGAACCAGATCGCCGACGCATACGAGGACGCCCTCGGCCTGCACCCGCGCGCCAACGAGGACGACGACTACGTGCCCAACGGCAACGGCTTCCGCGGCGACGGGCTGAGCGCCTATGAGGAATACCGCGGCTTCTACTGCCAGGGCACACACACCCGCGGCCACTGGATCATCAAGGACCTCTTCATTCACGACCGCGATAGCTTGGGACTCGACGAATACCCCCGGGCCTCACAGATCCGCTGCCACACCATCAAGAGGGAAGAGTACGATGAGGACCGCGTCATGAACTTTAACGCCGGCCACGCCAACCTCGTCCAGCAACACGGCCTGCACCTTGTGGACGAGGATCCCGGTCACGGCGCCGGGGGCATGATGATACCGGACACCCCGCTTGCCGGGACCTGGGGTCAGGGCAGGGTAATCGACAGCATCCTCAACGCGCTCGGTGGGGGCTCGTTCTCAACCAGTTTCGGCCCTCCGAAGAACGTGTGGAGAGTTCAGGTTGGGATGTCGGCCCACAAGGCAAATGGCGCGACCATCACCCACGAATTGGGCCACGCCACGGGAATGCCTCACCATGGGGACGGATCCTTTGACCTGCCGAAACAATGGATTCATCCCGCGCAGGACTTCTCCTATCTGGCCCCATGGCGAAACATCCACAACTACCCGGGGGACAAGCTGGGTCGCTACGAGCTTCCCGACCAGTTCTACATAGGCGAGAAACACATGCAGCGCAGCGGTGTCGAAGATTGCTACATGCGGTACTACAACCCGATCCCCACCGCCTATCAGGTCAGTTCGGATTTCTGGGAGCTCGCCAGCGACAGTTTGCTCCCGCAAATCTTCTGCGAATCGGCTGCCGGGACCGGTGTAAACGCGGGCGGACACTGCGCCGAGGGCGCATCTGCCGGGCGGGGCGCGTGCAAAAAGAAACTGGTCGTGAGCGACTTGTATGATTAGGCCCCTGCCAATCCTGTTGGCAATCGGGCTCGCGGCCCCGCTCGCGATCCAGGCGCAGCCGACCCTGCGCCTCGACACGGAAGGCGGCCAACCCGCGATCCACGCCAGTGGTTACCCCCTGCTCCTCCGGCTGGTGATCGCGAATCCCGCAGCGGCCCAGGTTCTCGCCCGCAACGCGGAGAACCGCGCCATCCGGGAACTGTGGCAGAGGTCCGGCAGATTCGAGAATATGACGCCGGATCAGGTGGAAACCTTTAACCAGATTCACCCGACGCTGCCCATCTCCATCGTGCGATTCGGCTCGGCAAAGTCGCCGTTCCTGAAAGCGCTCCGCGTCGACCTCCTCGATGCCCATGGCGCATCCGTCAAAACGGCGATACGGGCCCTCCGCTCACAGGAGTTTAGGGGCGACACGCTGGAGCTGGATGGGTCCCGGCGCTGCGTCGTACGCTACGGGATCGACGCGGCCGCATTCGAACGGCTCGCGCCCGGCACGTACCGCCTCCGCGCCACCCTCGTTGTTCCAGATGGGCCCAAGGAAATTTGGCGGGGTCGCGCCGAAAGCAACGCCCTCGACATGGAACTCCGCAAGGACGAAACGCTTCTCGATCCCCCGCAGCGCCGCGACCTCCTGCTGCAGTCGGCACGATTCGCCCTCCATGACCAGGATTTCGCGAGGGTCGATGGGTATGCGGACGCCCTGCTGCGGCTTGATCCGCTATCGTGCGACGCCTGGGTGGTCAAGGGGGACGCCCGCGTCGGGCAGCAGCGGCTTGCCGAGGCCCGCGAGGCATACGAAAAAGCACTCGAATGTTCGGCGGCGCGGAAACGCATGCTTCCTCCCCCGCTGGACGAGCCACCAGAATACATCTACCGGCGGCTCGACAATCTTCGAAAACTCAGCGGCGAAAGGTGATTCGCGCCGAGCCCCCTCCAAGCGCGACGGCACCGTGCGCGGAGCGCGCCACCCGTTGGACGGGCGTCGAATCCCCTTGCCACAGCGGGATTTGCGCGTAGCCTCCCGAGGATAATGGCGCGGCGTGCGAGTTCGCGGATCAATCCCGTTTGGTGGGTGGTCGCGCTACTGCTCTGCGCCGGCGCCATCGCGGGTGGACGCTATCTTTTCGGCTATTTTGGCGACCCGTACCGAACCCTCCAGCCCCTCGACATGAAGGCATATCTGGAGAACGCCAACAGCCTCCGGGGCAACGTGTACAAGACGCGCGGCACCAT